>PPYE01342872.1_pt1 | contig 84323 bp, 38 predicted proteins | sample 1559881 | NCBI WGS metagenome assembly PPYE01 (sample SAMN08240022, study PRJNA423297) | Human gut metagenome, whole genome shotgun sequencing project. | reverse complement strand
GTCCGAGATTGATAAGATGGCGGGCGGCCAGCGTGGAGCCCTGCACATCGTCGATATTGACGGCGGCGGTAAAGCCGCGGGCTTCGGGTTCGACTGAATTGATGCCGACGATCGGCACGCCGACCGAAGCCAGTTGCGCGATTTCGTTGTTGTCGATATCGAAAGACGCCACAATCACGGCATCGGCGTTACGGCGTACCGGCAACATCTCGAAGAATTCCTTGCGCTCCTCGATGCTGGAAATCTGGAATACCGAAATATCGTAGCCCTGCGTGTGCAGCACCTCGTTGAGCCCCTCGATGACCGAGGCGGTGAACCACAGGCGGATATGGCCGCTCATCAGTACTGCGATGCGCAGGGAGCGGCCGGATTTCAGGGCCGCAGCCGAGCGGGAGAGTGAGAAATTGAGTTTGTCGGCGATGGCGAGCACGCGCTCGCGGGTCTTGGCCGACACCAGATCCGGCCTGGTGAAGGAACGTGAGACGGTGGAGATGGAGACGCCGGCCTCGCGGGCGACATCCTGAATGCTCGTAGCCATTGCAGCCCCCTTGCGTTGAATGGAAAATCGCAATACACATGCACAACTGACTCCAGTGTACATGCTGATTGATTGATCTGCGGCGATGACAACGATTGTATTACAAACGTTTGCAAAGTGTCTATGTCGGCGTTAGATTGGCTTTATATAGCCATTATCTTAGGTGAAAGAAGATTGCTGGAGCCGGAGTGTGCTCGAACTTGAAACGCCTAAAATGACAACGTTTGACATATAATGATTCGACGTTTACTATGAACATAGGCTTGAACGAGAACAGGCCGTGCATGCGGTTCTCGATCGGCAAGCTCGCATTGAGTTGAACTCCGCAGCCGGCGCACGATGCAGTGTCACAACGCAGCGGACTCAAGGAGGAGGAAAAGTCATGATCAGCATGGCTGGCAAGGCGATACGCAGATGGTGGGCGCTGTTCGCGCTCCCCACATTCGCCGCATTCATCATCGGGTTCCTGGTGCCCTTCATCATGGGCGTCTACTTAAGCTTCTGCGAATTCACCACCGTTACCGACGGTGAATGGGTGGGGCTTAAGAACTATGGCAAAGCGTTGAAAGACAAGGAATTCCTGCACGCGCTCGGCTTCTCCACCGCGTTCACCATCGTGACCACCATCGTGATCAACGTGATCGCCTTCGCCATCGCCTACATGCTGACCAAGGCGATCAAGGGCTCCACGCTGTTCCGCTCGGTATTCTTCATGCCGAACCTTATCGGCGGCATCATCCTGGGCTACATCTGGCTGCTGCTCCTGAACGGCGTACTAGCCCACTGGGGCCGCGCCCTGACCTATAAGGCGTCCTACGGGTTCTGGGGCTTGGTCATCCTGGTGTGCTGGCAGCAGATCGGCTACATGATGATCATCTACATCGCCGGCCTGCAAGCCCTGCCCACCGACGTGCTGGAGGCCGCGGCCGTGGACGGCGCCAACGGACGGCAGACCATGTTCCGCATCATCATCCCGCTGATGATGCCGTCCATCACCGTGTGCTCCTTCCTGACCGTGACCAACGGTTTCAAGCTCTACGATCAGAACCTCGCATTGACCAACGGTGCGCCGAGCAACATGTCTGAAGGTCTGGCGCTGAACATCACCCGCACCTTCTACGGCCGTATGGGCTGGGAAGGCGTCGGCCAGGCGAAGGCCGTGCTGTTCTTCATCCTGGTCGCGGTCATCGCCCTGATTCAGAACAAGCTCACCACGAGCAAGGAGGTGGCAGCCTGATGAACGAGAACAAGCCTGTGAAGCATGGCGCATTATGGACCGTGCTGTTTGCCGTTGTCTCCCTGTTCTGGATTTTCCCGATCGTCCTGGTGCTGATCAACTCCTTCAAGCAGAAGGCGTACATCTCCAAGAACGCGTTCTCCCTGCCTGCCGGCAAGGCGTTCGTGGGACTTGAGAACTATGTGCGCGGCATCGAGACCACGCAGTTCTTCGCCTCCTTCGGCTGGACGTTGCTTATCACCGTCGGCTCGGTGGTGCTGATTCTGGTGTGCACCTCGATGTGCGCATGGTGGATCGTGCGCGTGAACAACTGGGCCGCGAAGCTGCTCTACACCCTGTTCCTGTTCAATATGATCGTGCCGTTCCAGATGGTGATGTTCACCCTCTCCAAGATCGCCGACATGCTGAAGCTCAATACCCCGTGGGGCCTGTGCATCGTGTACCTCGGTTTCGGTGCCGGTCTGGCCGTGTTCATCTTCACTGGCGTGATCAAGGGCATCCCGCAGGAGCTTGAGGAGTCCGCCATGATCGACGGCGCGTCAGTGCCGCGCATCTTCTTCCAGATCGTGGTGCCGATTATGAAGCCGTCGATCGTCTCGGTGGGCATCCTCGAAGCCATGTGGATCTGGAACGACTACCTGCTGCCGTACCTGACGCTCGACCTCGGCAAATACAAGACCATCTCGGTCGCCGTGCAATACCTCAAGGGCGGCTACGGTTCCGTGGATATGGGCGCCATGATGGCCTGCCTGGTGCTGGCCATCATCCCCATCATCGTCTTCTACTTGGTATGCCAGAAGTATATAGTCTCTGGTGTCATGGCGGGAGCCGTCAAGGGCTGACGACTCGCGTCGTCAGCCCATGGCTGGAAGCCCAGTGGGCTTCCAGCAGGCTCCAGGCTGAGCCGCGACAGCGGCGAAGCTAATGATGAGCCTCGTCGTAGGCGAGTCCGTAATTGCAGGGCCGAAGGCGGAGCGGTCAAGGGTTGAGCCCGACAATTTGGCTCCCCTCCCTGAGGGGAGCCAAAAGCTGTACAAGGAGTAGTTGATGAACTGGCTGGCACCGGACTCGAAATTCATGCGCGCGTGGAGCAATCTTGTTGACGGCGTATGGATCAACATTCTGATGCTGGTCACTTCGATTCCGATCATCACCATCGGTGCGGCCCTGACTGCCGGCCATGATGCTTGCCGCCGCTCCATCGAGGGCGAGGGCAAAGGCGTAACCTCCAACTACTTCAAGTCATTCAAAACCAACTTCATCAAAGCCACACTGCTGTGGCTGCCGTTCTTGGTGGCGCTGATTGCACTGGTCTGGTCATGGATCGTCCTGCAGATCACGCCGCTGCTCATCATCAAATTCGCGCTGACCATCCTCTGGCTTATCGGTTTCGAATGGGTGTTCGCGCTTCAGGCACGCTTCGAGAACACCGTGGCCGGCACCTTGAAGAACGCCTTCATCTTCGGCATCTCCCACATCGCGATGACCGTGGCCCTGGTCATCGTGGATGCCGTGTTCGTGGCACTGCTGGCGGCCAGCTGGTTCCACATGCCCGGTGGACTGTTCCTGCTGGTGATCCTTGGTTACGGCACCATGCTGATGCTCCATATCCCCGTCGCCGAGCGTGTCTTCAAGCCATATCTCATTGACTAGGCGGGTTCTCACGAATATGCGGCGATCTTCGAGGTCTGAGCGCTCTCTGTCCACGCAAGCGCGGTAAAGATAACAAATTAATAACAGTTTGGGGCGGCTGGCGGAGCGGGGTGCCGATTGAGGGGTATTAGTGATTGGCTTGGAAAGGGGCTTTTGGCATACGGGGAGTGTTCGGGCTGGGCGGTTGCCCCCCCGTAAGTGCTTATATACATAAGGAATCTGGCACACTGAGTCTCAGTGCCGTAATGGTATCATCGCAAATAATGTTTGCGTTCACGTAGAGGCGAACGAGACACTCGACAAGTGGGTCGAGGCAAAGGACAAGGAGAGATGCGGTGAAGCATTGGAAGAAGATGGCAGCATCGTTGATTGCAATATCAACGATGGTGGCAGTAGTTCCGACGACGTATGCCATGGAATCGGAAGATTCCCAACCACAGACAACCGATACCGCGACAGTGCAGACTACTAAGGCTGCTGAACCGACGCTGCTCGCCAGCTGGGACTTCACGGGCAAAAACGGCACCACGAACAGCGCGATTGCCGATTCGACCGGCAAGTACAACCTGACGCTGAAGGACGGCGCCAAGATCGAACAGTACGGTGACCGCAGCAACAACGAGGCGCTCTCACTGCGCGGCGATGGCCAGTACGCCCAGATCGATGACCAGCTGTTCAAGGATGCGGGCGACTCCTTCACTCTGGAGTTCGCGTCCAAGACTCGTCACGACAACAGCGGCAAGTTCTTCTCGTTCATCGTCGGCAAGGACGGCTCGAACGACGCCAACACCACCGATCAGGCCAACGCCAACAAGTACCTGATGTTCTACAACAGCAAGACCGCCATCAAGGGCGTTATCTCCAACAACAACTGGGGTAACGAACAGGGATCCAAGGTCACCGTTTCCGGCAACGACAACAGCTGGGCCGATTACAAGATTGTCGTGGACGGCACCAACCTTGCCGTGTTCCGCAACAATGCCCTGATCATTTTCAAGGCCAACACCGGCATCAAGATGAGCGATCTCGGTGCGACCACCGCCTACATCGGCAAGTCGTTCTACTCCGTCGATGAGTACTGGAATGGTGCAATGGATGATATCAAGGTCTACAGGGGCGCTGACCTGACCATGCCGACCGCCGTTGCGATTTCCGGTACCGGTGTGGTGAACAACAAGCTCACCCTGATTGAGAAGGACTCCACCAAGCTCACCGCCACCGTCACTCCGGACGACGCCGTGAGCAAGAACGTCACCTGGTCCTCCTCCGATGAGTCCGTGGCCAAGGTCGCCGCAGACGGTACTGTAACCGGCGTCAAGGCTGGTACTGCCACCATCACCGCCACCACTGAGCTGGGTGGTGTGAAGGCCGAACTGCCCGTCACCGTTGAGCCGATGAACGCCCAGAACGCCGCCGCAGCCGACCTCGATGCCGCGATTGCTGCGCTGAAAGTTCCGGCGGCCGAGAATCTGCCGCTAGTCGCCAAGGGCACCAAGAACGGCTCGGCGATTACGTGGAAGTCCTCGGACGAGAAGCTCATTACGTCCACTAACGAGAAGTACGAAAACAGGACCACTGGTGCCGATGACCCGTATCGTGGTGCTGGCATCATCAATCGTCCGGCCTACGGCGACGGTGATTCCAAGCCGGTTACGCTGACCGCCACCGCTTCCTACAACGGCGGTGAGAAGGTCACCAAGACCATCGAGGTCACTGTCAAGGAGAAGACCCGCATCGCGCCTGACACCGGCTATGCGGCCGTCACTTTTGAGAGCGACAGCAACGGTGGAGAAAAGGCCTGGGTGGCTTCCACTGAGAAGAACGATTTCTTCACGTTTAAGACTCGCAACAATGGCCAGGCGGTACTTACCAATGATGCAGACACGGGTGGCTTGCGTGACATGTTCGTGCTGCGTTCCCACGAAGGCGACAAGTACTACCTGATTGCCACTGATCTCAAGGTCTCGTCAATGGGCTGGAGCCAGAACCAGGTTAACGGTTCTCGGAAAGTTGAGGTCTACGAGTCCACCGATATGATGAACTGGACCCGTACCAACGGCGACGGCAACGGCGGCATCACCATCAACACGCCGAACGCCGGTATGACCTGGGCGCCGGAAGCTTACTGGGATGATGACCTGAACGCTTACGTGGTGTTCTTCTCTTCCCGCATGTTCACTGATGACACCCGTACCACTCCGGTCAAGAACGACAAAACCGGCAATAGCTCCTATGCTCAGGTGCGTTACGCCATCACCCGCGACTTCGTGAACTTCACCGAGCCGCAGATGTGGCAGGACACCGGCTACTCGCGCATTGATTCCACCGTGCGTAAGATCGGTGGCTACTACTACCGATTCACCAAGAATGAGCAGGGCGGTGCCGCTGGCGATTACATCACCACTGGTAAGAGCATCTTCCTTGAGCGTTCCAAGGTGCTGACTGCACCGACCACCGAGGCATCTCCGGGTCAGGACCCGAACACCGGTTGGCAGCTGCTCGAGCAGGCGTTGCTGCCGTTCGAAGGACCAGAGACCATCAAGCTCAACAAGGATGACGAACTCAACACGAAGGACGACGACGGCTACATTCTGCTGTCCGACAACTTCGCCTACCGTGCATTTATGACCACGGGTGCCGAGCTTTCCAAGACCACGTGGGACAACCCGATGACCAAGCGTTACCCGGACTTCAACAACGAAAAGAAGCCGGTCAAAGCCGAGCCGGGCGCTCAGGGCTACATCACTCAGGGTGCTAACGGCGGTCTGCCGGACAAGGTGCGTCACGGTGCGTTCGTGAACGTGCCTGAGTCTGTGCTCAAGGTGACGAAGTCCTGGACCGCTGCCAACCCGACGCACATCGAGGCTGTTGACTCCACCACCAAGGCCGTGTACAACGCCGGCACCCGCGAGCTCACCGCCACGGTGACCGCCGCCGATAAGGGCACGCTCGCCGGTTCGGTGAAGTTCTCTGCTGGCGACTGGTCCAAGACCGTGAAGCTCGACGCCGAAGGCAAGGCCACTGTGACCCTCCCGGCCAGCGTCTCTGGCACTGTTGCGGTTGCTTACGACGGCTACACCGATGGTTTGGTCAATCCATCCGATACTACGGTTGACGGCATTGAACAGGGCAAGGTCGATTTGGCTGAGCTCAACAAGCAGATCGCCGCCGCCGAAGCGCTCAAGGAATCCGACTACACGGCCGATTCCTGGGCCAAGCTTGCCGCCGCGCTGAAGACTGCCAAGGCCGCGCTCGCCGCTGAGAATCAGGGCGAGGTCGATACCGCCGCAGCCGACCTTAAGACCGCAATCGAAGCCCTGCAGAAGGCTCCGACCAATCCGGGCGAAGGTGACGGAGATAAGGGCGACGGCAATAAGCCGACTACCCCGACCACCGGCGACAAGACCAACGTCAACAAGCCCGGCAGCGCGCTGAGCAATACCGGTACGGCCGTGCTCGGCCTGGGTGGTGCCGTGGTAGCACTCGCCATCGCCGGCATCTCCCTAACCCTCTGGCGCAAGCGTCGCGCCTGAGCTGCTACGGCAACCAAGCCCCCCTCTGACGAGGGGGGCTGTCAGCCGAAGGCTGACTGGGGGAGAGACCGCGGCGAAGCCACCGAAAGAACGGCATGGCCTTCGGCCGATTCTGTATCCCGCGGCTGCCGCCGCAGGTCTCTCCCCCGACTGCCTAACGGCGGCCACCTCGAACGCAATTAAGGACCAGCTTTCAGCTGGCTTCATATTTGCTCACTGTCGTTCGCCTTCGCCTAAAAACGACTCTGGCGTTTTCTTCACGGCTCAGCTCATCAGAGGGCGGCCACAAAACTTCGCTCCATAACTGAAGGCGCAACCACAATCAACCCTATCAATGAGGAGAAACATGGGAAAGCTGATACGAAAGGCAACCGGACTCACGGTCGGCATGGCAACACTGCTCGCTGGTCTGTTGCTGCCGATGACGGCCAGTGCCGAGAGCGCATCGCCAATCGATGCCAGTCCGATCATCCACTATTCATTCGATAACGCACTGACGTCCAAGACCATCGCTAACGAGGGCAGCGCGGCCAACAGCGATGCCACCCTATCCGGCGACGCCACGGTGGCCAATGGCCAGATCAACCTGACCGGCTCGCAAACCATTAGCGTGCCGACCACGGCCATCGCCGGTAAGAAGGACGTTACCGTCTCCATCTGGCTCAAGAACAATTACGGCAACGGCAATACCGCCGCCGCGTACATCGGCGCGGCCAAGACCGGCAATTATCCGGCCAACGGCTACTGGCTGCTCAACCCGGCCAACCCGAGTGGCTACGCGAAATCCGTAATGACCAATGCCACTGCGGCCGACCCGAATAACAGCCCGTGGGGCACCGAAGTCGGCCCTGGATCGACGAACGCCGCCACCACCGGCACCAAGGCCACCAGCGATTTGGCTCTGTACACCACCGTCATCAGCGGCACCAACAGCACCATGAGCTTCTACCTCAACGGCAAGCAGGTTGGAGACGCCACCTACACCATTCCGGCCGGTGGCCTGACCAATTACGGCGGCCTCGTCGCCTACATTGGCAAGTCCTCCTACGCTGACCCGAACTCCAAGCTCGACGTGGACGATTACGCCGTATACGACACTGCCATCAGCGCCGCAGACGTGACCAAGCTGTATGACGCTCAGGTGCTCGACAAGGCCGAGGCCGCTGTCAAGGCCGCTGTGCCCGCATCCGCTACCGAGGACTTCGCGCTGCCGACCAGCGCCGCTGGCGTGAGCATCGCGTGGAAGTCGGACAACGCAGCCATCGCCGTTGACAACGCTACCGGCAAGGCCACAGTCACTCGTCCGGCCGCAACCGCAGCTGATGCCGAGGTGATCCTCACCGCCACGTTTGGCAACAACGCCAAAACCGCCGACTACACGGTCCTCGTGCCGAAGCAGCTCTCCGATGCCGAGCAAGCCAAGGCCGACCTTGACGTCGTCACCATCGAGGACTCCGACGACATCCGTAGCAACTTCTCCGTGCCCACCAAGGGCAACAATGGTTCGACCATCTCGTGGGAAGTGACCGGTGGCAAGGATATCGCCACACTAGGCGAAGGCGTGAACGACAAATCTCGAACGGTCACTGTTAAGCGCCCTGCCGCCGGTAGCGATGCCGTCACTGTGACGCTCAAAGCCATTGCCAAGTACGGTACCGCCACCGAAACGAAGACCTTCACCGTCACCATTCAGCCGATGCCTGCCGCCGAAGAGAAGGACGAGGCCTACGTGTGGGCGTTCTTCACCGGCGAGGGCGTGGGCGGCGAGAAAATCAGCCTCGCGGCTTCCAAGGGCAACGATGCGCTCGACTGGAACACGCTGAACAATGGCACTCCGCTGTTCACTTCCGAGTTTGGCGAGAAGGGTTTGCGCGATCCGTTCATCATGAAGTCCAAGGATGGTGACAAGTTCTACATGCTTGCTACCGATCTGAAGATTGACGGTCGTGCTCCCCTCAACGGGCTGAATGGCTTTGCTGGTGCACAGGCTAACGGTTCCAAGTACATTGAGATTTGGAAGTCCGACGATCTGGTCAACTGGTCCAAGCAAAGCCACGTCAAGGTGAGCTCTGATTACGCAGGCAACACTTGGGCGCCTGAGGCCTACTACGACGAGGAAATCGGCAAGTACGTGGTCTATTGGGCCTCGAACCTGTACGACAACACCGACGAGAACAGCCGCAAGCAGCTGACCTACAACCGCATGGTGTACGTCACCACCGATGACTTCGTCAACTTCTCCGACCCGACAGTGTGGATTGACGTTGATCGCCGAGGTGGTGCAGGCAGTGGATCCATCGATGTGACCGTGCAAAAGGTAGGGGATACCTACTACCGCATCTACAAAGATGAAAACACGATGTCTTTGCGTCAGGAGAAGTCCACAGATTTGACTGCCGCAATTGGTGGTGCCGGCGTGAAGAACTACGCCGATGCGCTTAAGGGTAGTGCATGGAGCGAAGTTGCCACGAACATCGGTAAAGGCCAGGCTAACGGTTACGGTAAAACCTTCACTTCCGGCGAAGGTCCATCGCTATTCAAGGCCAACGATGGCGACGTGAACGGCTACCAGTACTACCTGTTCGCCGACCAGCCGAGCTATCATCAAGGTCCAAACCACTATGTGCCGATGGCGACTGAGGATATCGCCAGCGGTCAGTGGACCGTTATCGGCAATAAGATGCCTGAGGTGAACTTCCCGACCAATTCCGATGGCGGCAAGCCGCGCCACGGCACTGTGCTGCCCGTGACCCGCGCCCAGTATCAGAAGGTGCTGGAGGCGTACGCTCCGGCTGTGGCTGTGAAGTCCGTTGACGCGCTGTCTGCCGAGACGACGGTTGGTGTGGCGCCGACGCTGCCGGAAACCGCGCATCTGACTCATGCGGACGGTTCCGTTTCTGACGTTGCAGTTGAGTGGGATGCCATTGACGCAGCTTCCTATGCCAAGACCGGCACTTTCACCGTCAAGGGCGTCGCCCAGGACGATTCCCGTATGCCGGTCGAGGCGACCGTCACCGTGACTGGCACTGACATCTCCGGGGCGGTCGTCACGGCCGAACCCAACGAGTTCACCGCAGACGGTGCTGCCAAGGAACCGGCCGTGACCGTTACGCTCGATGGCGCGACGCTCAAGGAAGGCGCCGACTACACGGTGGCCTACACGAACAACATCGAACCCGGCACCGCCACAGTGACCGTAACCGGCGCTGGCAAGTACTCCGGTACTGCTTCGGCAACGTTCACCATCAAGGCCGGCGAGCCCGGCTCCACGCTGGACAAGTCCAAGTTGCAGGCGCTTGTCGATAAGGTGAAGGGCTATAACAAGGCTGATTACCAGTCTGGTTGGGATGCTTTCGCCGCCGCGCTCGCCGACGCGAAGCAGGTGTTGCAGAGCTCCACCGACCAGCAGGAAGTGGACAAGGCGCTGTCGCGGCTCCAGTCCGCCGCCGACAAGCTGGTCAAGAAGTCCGGCGATTCCGGCAAGACCGATGGCAAGGATGACGGCACGCAAAAGCCCGCCGCCAAGCCGGGCAGCGCTCTGTCCAACACCGGCGCCTCGGTGTTCGGTGTGGGTATCACCGCGGTCATACTGCTCGCCGCCGCCGGCGCCGCCTACGCCTTCCGCAAGCGCCGCGCCTGAACTGTTTGCAGCGTAGACCAAGCCCCTTCTGGATGAGTCGAGCTGTGAAGCAAGCAGCCTACTGGATTGTTTGCTTCATGGCGCGGCCCCATCAGAGGGGCGTATCGCACGTTCGTCCGACGACGCTGTCGGACGCATAGGCTCTATAGCCCCATAGCTCCAATAGCCATTACCGAACTTCACCACTCAACATCTAGATCTGCTGCGCGACAAGCAGTATCACCGCGCGCAAGGAGGAAACCAATGACAACCAAACCATCGATAGGCAAACGCCTGCTCGGCGCGATGCTGGCAGTGCCGATGGCGCTCGCCGGCATGGGAATCGGCGCGACCACGGCGGTCGCGGCCGATACCGTTCCGACCAATAATCTCATCGCCGCCTACGACTTCACCACGAAGCCAAGTGACGGCAAGACCGTGGCCAACAGTGCGCCGAACGCTACGCTTGGCGCGGCCGAAGTACAGAACTCCGCCGACTCGCTTTGGGCCGATGATGCCCTCACCCTTTCCGGCGGTGCCAAGACCGGCACCGGCGACTGGGTCAAGCTGCCCTCGAATCTGCTGTCCGGCAAGGACGCCGCCACGGTGCAGTTGGAGGTCAAAGCGGATTCCAGCATGCTCAATGCTTTCCATTTCCTGTGGAACATCGGTAACGACAGCTCCGATACGGAGTATTTCTTCGCCACGCTCAACTGCGGCAGTTCGCGTAACCCGCTCGTCGGCCTGAAATCGGGCGGTACGGAGACGCTCGTGCAGTCCAGCTCCTGCGTGGCCAAGGCCGACCAATGGTTGTCGGTGACCGCCACCATTGATGGCACCGCCGCGAAACTGTACATCGACGGCACGCAGGTGGCATCCGGCACCGTGCCGGCCAAACTGTCCAGCGTCAAGGACCAGTCGCTCAACACCATCGGCCGTTCGCCGTGGCCCGACAACCTGTTCAAGGGCGCGGTCTCGAACTTCCGCGTATACGATGCCGCGCTCACCGCCGATCAGGTCGCCGCGATCAGCACTGCCGATGCCTCAATTCATGCCGGTGAACTCACCGGTTCCGTGCTGAACGGCATCATCATCCCCACGACGGTCGACGATCCGTTCATTTCGCTGCCCACTGCGAACGGCGTGACGTGGGCGTCCTCCGATAGCAGCGTCATCGCGACTGACGGCACGGTCAACCAGCCCGCCAAGGGCGAGGCAGCCAAGACTGTCACGCTGACCGCCGCCGTCACGGTCCGTGGCCAGACCGCTACGAAGGAATTCACGGTCACGGTCAACCCGACCACGAAAACTGCCGCTGAACAGCTCAAGGAAGTCGCGGCCGGCTACGTGATTCCGTCCGTCGTGCGTTCCGGAGACGCCCTCCCGGCGGCTGTGAATGGCACTACCGCCACGGTTACGTCCACTAAGGACGTAGCCGTCGAGGATGGCAAGATCACCATCGATGGCGACGAGGCCACGACCGGTACCATCACCGTCGAGTTCTCCAAGAACGGTCTCGCCGGCATCGAGCCCATTACCAAGGCCTTCACCGTAAAGGTGCTGCCCGCCGCGAAGTCCGCGACCATCGCCGCCTACGATCGCAACGCCACCGGCGAGAATGAGGCCAACAACGGCGACGTCGCCTACAGCATGCACCTCGCGCTGCAGAACGCCGACGGCTCGTACACCCCGTACAACGAGAATTACGGCATTTTCTTCGCACGCTCGCCGAAGGCGCAGAAGCTCAACGAGAACCTCGACGGCAATGACTATCGCAGTCTCAAGGATCCGAGCCTGTTCCGCATGGCCGACGGCACCTATGGCGTGATTTCCGTGCGTACCAACCGCGGCACCGCCACCGGTGACTCCACCGCGAAGTCCAGCGTGCTCATCGCCACCTCCGAAGACCTGCTCACCTATAGCGAACAGGAGAACTCCGGTTCCATCGTCGACCTTGGCGAGACCAACGGCGTCAACGCTCCGTACGCCGTGTACGACACCGCCAGCAAGCAGTATGTTGTCGGCTGGGCCGATGACAACGGCGTGGCCAAGTACACCACGTTCGATTCGCTCAAGGGCTCCACATCCAAGCACGGCAGCGTACTGTACGGTTCCGTCGCCAAGTCCGGCGTACTCGCCGCCGACGGTGTACAGGGCATCGCGAACTTCCGCTCCGGTGCCACCATCGCGGTGGACGAGGCCACGGTGAAGGCGCTCAACACCCGTTACGGCCGCTCTGAGAACACCGGCACGAGCAATCTCACTGACATCACCGTCAAGAAGGGCGCCTCAATCGATGAGGTGACCGCGCAACTGCCGAAGAACGTGGACCTCACTTACTCCGACGGTTCTACCGGCTCCCTGCCGATTTCCTCATGGAACACTGAGGGCATAGATCTGACGAAGGTGGGTGATTACACTGTCACCGGCACCGTCAAGCAGACCGAATACCAGATTCCGTTCGCTGAGGACCGCGCCGATCCATCGGTGTATAAGTGGCAGTGGACGCATGAGGCCGACGGCAAGGAAGTCACCGAAACCAAGTTCCTGATGATCGCTTCCAATGACATCCAAGGTGACGTCACTTGGCAGCATGGTTCGCCCCACATGCCGTTCCGCATGGCCGACACGATTTCCGGTCTCGCCGACGAGCCGGGCAACCCGAATGCCCTGATTCAGTCGAACGGCTACAACAACAAGGAGGTGTCGCTGCTCAAGGCTGGCGACAAGGACTCCGAGGGTAATGCCATCATGCACAGCTTCTGGGCTCCAGAAATTCATGAGATTGATGGTAGGCTCACGATTCTGTTCATGGCCGGATACGGCAACACATGGTCCAACGGCAAGTCGGTGTACATGCAGCTCAAGCAGGATGCCGACGGTCACGACCTCGACCCGGCCGACCCCGATAACTGGACTGTGCCGACACCGATCTACCGCAATGACGCCTCGCTGCTCAACGGTAACAAGCAGCTCGCAGCCACAGCGTCCGGCGGAGTGGGCATGTCGCTCGACATGACCTATTTCCAGGATGCCGACGGCAGGTCCTACTACGCCTGGCAGCAGCTCGGCGCCACCTACATCGCCACGATGGATCCGAAGGACCCGGCCCATGTGACCAGCTCCCCGGTGCGCATCGTCACCCCGGAGTATGCGTGGAACGCCGCCATAGCCGAAGGTCCGAACGTGACCCTGCGCGACGGCAAGCTGTACCTCATGTTCTCCGGTTCCGGCGTGGGTAAGACATACACCACTGGGCTGGCCGTAGCGGATGCCTCCGGTACTGACCTGACCGACCCGGCCAGTTGGACGGTGCTCAACTACCCGATTCAGAAGTCCGGTCCGTTCAACGGTGAGATGCAGCTCGGCACCGGTCACGGCATGTGGAGCGAGGACGAAGATGGCAACCAGATCTACGTGTTCCACGCCTATGCCACGAAGAATCTCGGATCCGTGAATGCTGCCGGCCGCGACATGTTCGTGCGCCGTGTGCACTGGGCCGCCGACGGCATGCCGGTGTTCGACATGAGCTCTTCCGAGGAGCTGGCCTCCAAGACCGTTTCCGTGACAGTGAAGGTGGTCGACGACACGGTTACGGTCGACAAGACCGACTTGTCCAAGGCGCTCGCGTCCGCCAAGCAGCTGCGCGAGTCCGACTATACCGCCGCCTCGTGGAAGGCGTTCGCCGCAGCGTTGGCCTCCGCCGAGAAGGTTTATGCCGACGAGAACGCTTCGCAGAAGGACGTCGACGACGCAACCGCCGCGTTGAACAAGGCGCAGGCCGCGTTGGTGAAGGTCGACGGTTCCGATTCGGGCGATGGCTCGAGCGATTCGACTAAGCCGGGCGACGGCTCGAGCATTGACGCTGGTGCTACTGGTGATAAGACGGGCAACAAGCTCGGTCTGTCTAAGACCGGTGCCGCCGTACTCGGCCTCAGCGGCGTGGCCGTGGCGCTCGCTGCCGCCGGCATCGCCCTGACCCTCCAGCGCAAGCGCCAGGCCTGAGCGGCGTAAGCCTCCAATCGCGAAATCGGCCCGTGTGGAGGTGTATTTCCGAGTTGTAGGGCAATGGCTGAAGTATTGGCCGTTGCGGCCGATGAGAGCCCGTTGGTATTCCGCCATTTTCGGGTGGTTGATCGGCTCTGGGAGTGGCGAGTACCCGGGCGCGTGCCCTACAACTCGGAAATACGCTCGGTACGGAGCCGTTTCTGGTTCACGGGATTTCGGCTGAAAATCCCGTGAACCAGAAACTTACAGAAATGCACATGGCCGGCCATCGAGTTCGGCTTGATTCCAATCTTTTGCGTGTGCGATTGCACATGTCTTCAGTTCACGGGATTTACCAGCGTGATCCCGTGAACTGGACAACGCGGACATGCAGGCCACGCGGCTCAACAAGCCAATATTGCACACAGATGATGTGCGATTTTGTTTGTTGTGGGGTGCTGAGAAGGGGTAAATGTTCATTCGGGGAGATGAAACCGGTTTTAAGAGGGGTGCCGGGTATTTCAGGTATGGCAAGGAATCAGCATGTGCGTTACCGCTTTCGCGTCGTCGCTCAAAGCGTGCTCAAATTTAGGTGAACGCTCACATTAGAATTGTGAGTGCTTACAGAAACCTGTGCGATTGCACATCGGTGCTCCTGTTCACGAACGGTGTCGTTCGTAGGGATTTCCGGTGGCCGTCGTTCGGGCGGAAGTGGGTCGCGCTGGCGAACGAAGAGGCTCCGGCGAAGCGGAAGCAGGAGCGAGAAGCGGTCGATAAAGGAGCGACCGGGTGTCACTCGATAACAATTCGATAACAAATATTGCGATGGCGCAACGATGATCCATCACAGTATTGCAAAGAAGCAAGGACCCAAGGAAGGAAACTCAGTGAGGAGAGTTACACGATTGGCGGCCTGCCTGACGGCGGTGTCGACGTTGGGCGCGGGGTTGATCATGCCGATCACCGCCGTGGCCGACGACGCGACGCCTGCGGTGCAGACGACCACGACCAGTGCGAACGTCAGGGCGGCGGCCAATACAGCGACGGCTGACCCGATTGCCAGCTTCGATTTCAATAGCGACCCGGACGATGGTGCATTCGCCAGTGCTCAGGGTGACGCTAAGGCCACCGTGCAAGGCACGGTGGATCTCGTCAACGGAAAAGATGACGACAACGGCAAGGCCGCCCAGCTCGGCAGCGGTTTCTGGCTGAACGTGACCAAGTCCGATGGCAGTGCACTGCTCAACGGTCTTGATGATGTGACGATCAGCTACGACAGCAAGGCGGCTGCGACCGGTGGCCAGTGGACTGTGTTTGCCGCGCCGACCGCCGGTGCGGTGAACGGCAGCGCCCCCACCTACGTCGGTGTGCTCGACCGCACCGACAAGACCCGCGTGGAACGCTATCTCAACGGCCGCGCATCCGACATCGCCACCATCGACAAGAACACCGGTACGAAGGATGCTTGGAAGCATGTCGATCTCGTCATCTCCGGCAAGACCGCGAAGCTCTATGTCGATAAGAAGTTCGTGGCGAGCAACGTGAACGGCGAGGATCTCAAGAGCATTCTTGGCGGCTCAGGTGGCGTGCTGCAAATCGGCAAAGGCAACTGGGGCAACGGTGAATACTTCACCGGTTTGCTCGACAATCTCACGATTTATGGCTCCGCGCTTTCCGCGGCCGATCTCGGCATCGCATCGCCTACTGCAATCGAGATCTCCGGTTCCAATGTGAAGGACGGCAAGCTGAGTCTCAAGGAAGGCAACTCCGCATCCCTGTCCGCAACCGTCACCCCTGAAGGCGCTGAGCCTACGGTGACATGGGAATCCAATAATCCGGCTGTGGCTACTGTGGATACCAACGGCAAGGTCACCGGCGTGAAGGCCGGCACCGCCACCATTACAGCGGCTTCCGAAGCTGACGCCGCCAAGACCGCCGAGCTCAAGGTCACCGTCACCGAGGTCAAGGCCGATGACGCCTACGGCTACGTGATGGTCCACTTCATCGAAAACAACAAGGGCTACGCCGAGAAGATCTACCTCGACATCTCGCGCGGCGATGACGCCACCCAGTGGGATACGCTCAACGGCGGCGAGCCGATTCTGGTGAGTAACGAATCCACCACCGGCGTGCGCGATCCGTTCATCGCCTACAACCCCGAGTCGAAGACCTACTACGTGCTGGCCACCGATTTGCGTGTGTTCGGCGGCGATAATGCCGGTTGGGGCACGTGGGCTACAGGTTACAGCACCAAGTTGCATGTGTGGTCGTCCAAAGATCTCATTCACTTCAACGACATGACGGAACTGGAGACCGCCACCGCCGACAAGTACACTGCCAATCCGAACAAGAGCCAGACGCTCACCGATTCCGTGACCGGCAAGACCATCTCCGAGATCGGCATGGCATGGGCTCCTGAGGCTACGTGGGTGCCGAACTTCTATGATCTCAACGACGACGGCCAGCTCAACGGTTCCGATAAGGACAACCCGAAGAACCAGCAGGGCGGCGCATTCGTTGTGTATTGGTCTGTCTCCGCCAAATACGATGGCGAGAACAGTCAGCCCGGCAAGAAGGTGACTCACGTGTTGTGGGCGGCCACCAAGGACTTCACCAACGAGACTTACATGTTTGGCGGCGTCTTCGTGCCTAACAGCAAGTACAACCGTGGCAACACCATCGACACCACGATGCTGCAGAACGGTTCCCGCACATACCGCACCACCGGCTCCGGCGTGATCTTCATGGAATACACCGATCGTGCCGATTGGTGGCGTGCCAACGATCAGGGCCAGTACGCGACCGACCCGGCCAAGGGCTGGGTGTTGCGCCAGACCAACATCGGACACACGCTCGGCAGCGCGCAGGAAGGTGCCAACGGTTTCAAGGTCAACGGTGAGAACAAGTGGTACATGTTCGTTGACAACTATGGATCTGTCGCTTCCGGTGCCCGCTACGGCTACAACCTACTCGAAGCCGACAACCTCGATTCCGAGAATCCGTGGAGCGTCCTGAAGGCCGACGACTACTTCCTCACCGCCAACACCAAGCACGGTGGCATTGTTTCGCTCACCAAGGCCCAGTACGACGCGATTCGCGCGGCTGATGCCAAGGCTTCCGACAACGCCGACCTGAAGGCCGAGGATGTGACGGTGGATAAGGGTTCTGCCGATATGGACATCACTGCCAAGCTGCCGAAGACGCAGCAGGTCACTCTTGCCAACGGTTACGGCACTGCCAAGCGCGACGTGATGTGGGACGTTTCCAACGTCGACACCTCCAAGCCCGGCGAGTACACCGTCACCGGCACGGTCGACACCATCGGCGCGAACAAGAACCACTGGAAGTGGACGAACGCCGCCGGCGAGTCGAAGACCGACGAGGACGACCTCATCAACTCCGGTGCGAACGCGAACAACAACTGGAAACAGACCGGTGGCTTTGTCGACAACGAAACCGCCAACAAGAACCGCACGCTATACAGCTCCACCGCCATCACTGTGACCGCCAAGGTGACCGTGACCGGCGAAACCGAGCCGACCGACCCGGATTTGCTCGCCGACTTCACGTTCGATGATGGCGATAAGACCTTTGACGGCGGCAATGCGACGGGTGCCACTCAGGGCACCGCCACGCTCGCCGACAGCAAGGACGGCAAGGCCGCGAAGCTCAGCAAGAACTTCTGGCTCAACGTCACCGCCAAGAACGGCGACGCTCTGCTCAAGGGCAAGAACGACGTGACCATCAGCTACGATGTCAAGCCTGACGTCTCCGGCAACACCGGCTGGACCTTCTTCGCCGCCTCCAACGCCACCAAGCAAGAGTACGGCCAGGAGCACTACGTCGGCGTGCTCGACAAGACCACCGGTATTACCGTCGAACGCTACAACAACAACGATGGCAAGCGCGATTCCTCCGGCAACGTCTCATACACCAAGACGAACGCCGACTGGAAGCACGTCGATATCGTGATTTCCGGCGCAACCGCTAAGCTGTACATCGACTCCAAGCTGGTAGCCGTGAACAACAACGGCCAGAAGCTCACCGACATCCTCGGTGCTGATGGCGGCGTGCTGCAGATCGGCAAGGCCAACTGGAGCAACGGCGAGTACTTCTCCGGTCTGCTCGACAACCTCAAGATCTGGGGCAAGGCCCTGAGCGACGACGAGCTTGGCGTGGAAAGCGCGAAGACCGACTACGCCGCCGCGCTCGCCATCCCGGCGCAAATCACCGGCGACCTGCCGAGCACTGTGCTGGGCAAGACGGTTACTTGGTCCGCGACCGGCGACGGTGCGAAGCTCGTAGCCGCAGACGGCAAGGTCACGCAGCCGAAGTCCGGCGAGAAGGCCGTAAAGGTCAAGCTCACCGCCACCATCGACGGCGTGGATAAAGCTATCACCGCCGAATCCGAAATCCTCAACAACGGCGGCGAAATCGCTTCCTACGTCAAGGATGTCGATCGCTCCGACCAGAACGGTGCCAAGTACGACCCGCTCGCCTACAACGACGATCGTCGCGCCGACTCGCTGTACGTGGCCGCCAAGGCCGCCGATGGCAGCAAATGGGAGACCCTGAACCGTTCGCAGTCGATTCTGTCGGTCAAGTGGGACGGCTCGCAGTCTGCCAAGCCGAATGCGCAGATGGGCTCGCCCGCTTTCTTCCGTGCGAAGGACGGTACCCTTGGTGTGGTTTCCTCGCAGAACAACGCCACCGGTGCGATTTACGTGTGGGATGGCAAGGGCGACGGTGCCACGTTCACCAACGAGCGCGCCATCACCGTGACCGACAGCTCCATGGTCACCAACCCGCGCATCGTCTATGATGCCGCCTCCAAGGGCTACAAGGTCTTCTGGACCGATGGCCTGAGCGGCGAAGGCCGTATGGCCACGCTCTCCGACCTGACTGCCAAGGCAACGGTCGGCGAGACGCTCAAGGCCGACGCGGTTGCGATGGGTGTGGGCGACGTGACCGAAGGTCTGCCCGCATGGGCCGGCGAAGGCCAGACCCGCGCATTCGCTGTGAGCTCCTCTGAATTCGATGCGTTCTACAAGAACTATGTCGATCTGCAGAACACCGGCGTTAAAGCTCTGGGCGGCGCAACCGTGGAGAACGGTGCTTCCGCCGAGGACGTCACCGCAGCGGTTTCCGGAACGCAGGCCACAATGACCTACAACGACGGCTCCACGAAGACCTTCAACGTCGACTGGAACGCCGCTGATCTGGCCGCCGTGGACACCTCAAAGGCCGGCACGTATGAGGTCAAGGGCACTGTTCAGCAGACCACCGAGGCCATGTACAACGACGCTCGCGCCGATCCGGACATCTTCTACAACGAAGACGATGGCTACTACTACCTCACCGGTTCCACCTATGAGGTAAAGTCCACTGATTCGACCAACAACCAGAAGGACAGCTACCGTTCCATCGGCCTCAAGCGCGCCAAGACCATCAACGGTCTGAAGGATGCTGAGGAACACATCATCATCAAGCCGGAGAACGGCACTCCGGGCCACGAAGACCAGTACCCCAACTCGTTCTACGGTTGGAGCGCGTTCATTTGGGCCCAGGAGTTCCACAAGATTAACGGCAAGTGGTGGATTGTGGCCGGCTTCCACAGGGGTGCCTCGTCCACGAACGGTGGCTGGTGCAACAACACCATCCTCATCCCGTACACCGGCGACGAGCGGTCCATCAAGGATGGCGGATTCCTCGAGGCCGAAAACTGGGGCGAGCCGACCGTGCTGGAAGGCGCCGCATTCGACGTGACGTACTTCGAGCGCGAGGAGAACGGCAAGGCCCAAGGCTACTGGCTCTTCCCGAAGAGCGCAGGCCTGTACCTTGCCAAGGCAAAGATGGGCGATGGCGTCACTCCGCTGGTGGATGGCAGCCTTGAGCACATCTATCAGGCCAGCCAGCAGTTCGAGTACGGCAAGTATGCGCCTACCCCCGGAGACAACTCTGAAGGTTCTGATCAGGCAATCGTAGAGGCACCGTTCATGTTCGAGCATGGCGACTACGTCTACATTGCCTATGCGGGTGCCACGGTGGATAAGTATTACAACACCAACGTGATGCGTGCCGCCAAGAATGCCGACCTGCAGGATCTGTCGAGCTGGACCACGGCCGACTTCCCGTCGTTCGACACCAACGACACCTACACCGGTACCTACGGTGCGGATGAGGCCTCGTACGAGCGCAAGCAGGCCGGCCCCGGCCACATCTCGCTTGCACATGATGAGGCTGGCAACATCGTCATGGCCTACCACGCACGCCCCTACCCGGAAATTCACTCCGGTTCCGCGGCGGGTGGCCTGTTCGATCAGGACCGCAATACGTGGGGCAAGGCCGTGAACGTGCGCGCCAACGGCATGCTCGACATGTCGCTGACCAAGGATCAGGAGGTCGCTCCGGCCAACCGCACGGTGACCATTACGGTGACCGTAGGCGAGCCCGATACGCCGGTTGAGCCGTCCATCACCGGCATCCGCGTCAAGAGCGAGCCGACAAAGACCAAGTACACGGTGGGCGAGCAGTTCTCCGCCGATGGTCTTGTGATCGAGGCGACGATGTCCGACGGCACGGTGAAGACGCTCGATGCCGCCGACTACACGGTCGGCGACGTGGACATGTCCGCTGTGGGCACCAAGACCGTCACCGTCGCGCTCAAGGCCAACGATCAGCTCACCACGTCGTTCGTGGTGACCGTGAGTGCCAAGACCGAGCCTGGTAAGCCCGGTTCGGGCGACGGTTCCGGCGATGGTGCAGGCGGCGATAACGGTAACGCTGGTACGGGGGCGGACTCCGGTCTGCCGTCCTCTGGTGCCGCCGTGCTCGGCCTTGGTGGTGCCGTGGTTGTGCTCGCCGTTGCCGGCATCTCTCTCACTATCTGGCGCAAGCGTCGCGCCTGAGCGGATCCAAATGCTCCCTCTCAGTCGGCTTCTGGCGGACGGAGAGGGAGCACCTAGTATCACCATAACTTCAATCTTCAATCCATAACTGAACACAAAACCAAAACCCACAATCAGAGGAGACACATGGGTAAGTGGAAGAAAGCGGTGGCAGCTCTTGCAGCTGTCCCGATGCTGATGGCGTTGGCGCCAGCAGCAAATGCGGTTGAATCGGATCCCACCGATTCATCGGCCGCGCAGCGGGCGCTGGCAGCAGCCCTGAAATCAAATGCCAAGGCAGCGGCAGACAGCGATCTGCTCGCCAGTCTTGATTTCGACAACGTCGCTGCAGGCGCTACTGGCACTATTGTCGATGACACCACCGGCACCAAGGCGACCATCAACGGTGCTGCCGCAGTGGCTACCAGCAAGGACGGCACTGCTGCAGTTCGGCTCGGTTCTGGATTCTGGCTGAATGTGACTAAGTCGGACGATTCTGCCGTGCTCAAGGGCCTGGATGCGGTCACGATTTCGTACGATTCCAAGTCCGCCAGCACCAATCAGGGCTGGTCGGTATTTGCGGCACCGAATACGAATGCGCAGACCTATCAGCAAGAGCATTACCTCGGCGTGATGGATCGCACCACTTCGGTGAACGTTGAGCGTTACAACAACGCTGGTAAGCGCGACACCACCGGCAATGTGAGCAAGGATGGTCTCGCCAGCCAGTGGCGTCACGTCGATTTGGTCATCGACGAGGCCGCTTCCACGCTGTACATTGACGGTGAGCAGGCCGCAACCGTAGCCCCAGCTGATGGCGCGAGCTTCGCTCAGCTCACCGATATTCTCGGCGCAGACGGCGGCGTGCTGCAGATCGGCAAGGCCAACTGGGTGAATGGCGAATACTATACCGGCGCACTTGACAACCTCAAGATTTACGGCTCTGCGCATACTGCTGACCAAATCAAGGAAGCCTACGATTCCACGAAGTCCGATGCCGCCAAGGCCGACGCTAATGCGCTGACCATTAACAACGGCAGCACTGATGTGTATTCCAACATCACACTTCCGGCCAAGGGCTCGGTTAACGGTTCCGCGATTACGTGGAAATCCAGCAACGCAAAGGTCATTACCGATGCGGCAGATGGTGACATCGCAGCTGGTGTCGTTGCTCGTCAGAAAACCGACACCAAGGTGACGCTCACTGCCACCATTACCGATGCTGACGGCAACACGGAAACCAAGGAATTCGAGCTGACCGTCAAGGCCGCCGTCGAACAGCCGAAGACCACGGACTATCTGTTTGCGCACTTCACCGGCACCGAAGGTAGCGCTACCGACGAGCAGATGTACTTCGCCACCAGCAAGGATGGCCTGAGCTGGCATGACACCCGCGAGTCCGGCGATCCGGTACTCAGCTGGAACAACAGCCAGACCGGCAACTCTCGTGGTAAGGACAACGGCGTGCGCGACCCGTATCTGGTCCGCTCTCCGGAAGGCGACACCGTCTACCTCATCGCTACCGAGCTGAGCATCCATAACCGTGGCGGTTGGGGCGCGGCCACCGCTACCACCAATGGCAGCACCAACCTAATCGTGTGGGAGTCGCATGACTTCGTCAACTGGAGCGAACCGCGCGCCGTTGACGTTGCCTCTCAGATTCCGGGAGCCGGCATGGCTTGGGCTCCGGAAGCCTACTGGGATGATGTGAACAAGCAGTACATGGTGTACTGGGCCACTGCTTCCGACGCGGACAACAAGTCCGGCGATCGCACCAATATGTACTACTCCACCACGCGTGATTTCGTGAACTTCACGACGCCTGTCAAGTGGATCGACCGAGTCAAGTCCGTTATCGATACCACGATGATTAAGGCCGATGACGGCTATTACTATCGTGTGTCCGGTGACACGTACCTCGGTGTTGAGCGTAGCAAGGATCCGTATGCCACAACGCTCACCACTGGTGACACAATTGCGAATGGTTACTACAACACTGACAGTGATCCGAACCAGTGGACGCTTGTCGGTACATTCGGTGACCTGACTGGTACCGGTCTGACCGGTGCGCAGCTGGAAGGCCCGGAGCTGTTCTTCTACAATGAAGATGACGTGCAGACCAGTGATGCGGGCAAGAAGATGCTCTACGGTCTGATGTGGGACCAGTACTCAGCCGGTAAGGGTTACACCCCATACCGTTCTGCCGATTTAGGCAGCACTGATAAGGCTGATTGGGGCTTTGCCTCTGATGTGAACTTCGGTTCGCTCAAGAAGCGTCACGGCACCATCCTGCCTGTCACTGAAACCGAGTACAACGCAATCCTGAAGGCATTCGATAAGAACAAGGACACCGAGCCAGTCACACCCGATGAAGACGGCTCCGGTCCGATTGCCGAGTATGACTTCGAAGACAGCAAGGGTACCGACACCACTGAGAACAGCAACGACTTGACCTTCAACGGCAACGCCAAGGTCTCCGAGGATGCCGAAAAGGGCAAGGTGCTTAAGCTCGACGGCTCTGACGGCACCTACGCCGAGTTCCCGAAGGGCCTGTTCGATGGCCGTAACAAGCTGACTGTGCAGATGGATGTCAAGTCGGAGATCAATAAAAACCAGTTCACGTTCGCTTTCGGCCAGAACTCCACCAAGTACTACTTCCTGAAGTACAACAACTCCGGCGAGCTCGCCAGCCGCATCACCACCAACTCGTATGGTGCGGAGGACGCGGCTAACGCTACGTTGTCTGGCAACGGCGCATGGCATCGTGTCACGGTCACGTTGGACGACAACGTGATGACCGTGTACTCTGACGGTGCGCAGGTGGCTCAGAACAAGGCGACCAAGAACAAGGTCACCGATTTGGGTAACGATCTGCTGGCCTACTTGGGCAAGTCCTTCTACAACGACCCATACTTCAAGGGTTCGTTCGACAATGTGAACGTGTGGAACCGCGCGCTCACTGCTCAGGAGGTCGAGAAGACCAGCCCGATTGCTCTGCAGGGTATTTCTGTGGGCACTGTGCCGTCTGACCCGAACTCGCTGCGTGGCACTGACGACCACTCTCAGGTGCGTTCCACCCTCGACTGGTCCGCGAAGACCGTCACCACCGTGCTCAACCGCCGTGGCGACGCGGCCAAGGTGCCCGTCAAGGTGACCGTCAACCGTGGCGACGACTCCATCAAGCTCACCCTTGATGGTCAGGCGTTCACCAATGGTGGTACGGCCGACCTGACTAAGGACCGTACTTTGGTTGTCGATTTGGGTGACGGTAATACGGAAACCTGGACGCTGAAGAAGGTCACCGTGGGCAACAACCCGGTGCTGCCCGGCCAGTACGCCGACCCGGACATCGACTACTTCGACGGCAAGTTCTGGATTTACCCGACCACCGACGGCTTCTCCGGCTGGAGCGGCAATTACTTCCATGCGTTCAGCTCCACCGACTTGGTGAACTGGACCGACGAGGGCGTGATCCTCGATGTCAACAAGGACCACCAGCCGACCACCGATGGCGATGAGAACACCGCCATCTCCCCGTGGTCCGTGGGCTCCGCGTGGGCGCCGACCATCGAGAAGAAGAACGGCAAGTACTACTTCTACTACTGCGCGAAGTTGCCGAACGGTACATCCGCCATCGGCGTCGCCGTGGCCGACAACCCGGCCGGCCCGTACAAGGCCGCCGACCAACCGCTGGTCACTCGCACGATGGAAGGCGTCACCGTTGGACAGGCCATCGACCCGTCCATCTTCACCGACCCGAACACCGGCAAGTCGTACATCCTGTACGGCAACGGTTCGCCCGCCATCGCCGAACTCAACGACGACATGGTGAGCATCAAGGCCGGTACGGTGAAGAAGCTCAACGGTCTGAACGGCTTCCGCGAGTCCGTGGTCGTCGCCTACCGCGACGGCAAGTACCACTGGACCTGGTCGTGCGACGACGCCAACTCCCCGAACTACCATGTGAGGTACGGCGTCTCCGATTCCATCGACGGCACCATCACCTACAAGGGTGTGCTGCTGCAGAAGGATTCCTCCAAGAACCTGCAAGGTACCGCGCACCAGTCCGACGTGCATGTGACCGACGCGGACGGCAACGACCGTTGGCTCATGGCCTACCATCGCCACTACACGCCGCTCGGCGTGTTCACCTCCGGCCTCGGCTACCACCGTGAAACCGCCATCGACGAGATCACCTTCGACGCGGACGGCCTGATGCAGACCATTCACCCGACCGACGAAGGCGTGTCCATTGAGATGGCCGATACGACGGCGCTTGATGGCGCGATTGAAGCGGCCGACAAGCTCGGCACCGATGGCTCTGCTTACACCGAGGCCAGCTGGAAGGCATTCGAGGATGCGCTCGCCGCAGCCAAGACGGCCAAGCAGACCTTCCTTGACTCCGGCCTGTCTCAGGCTGATGTCGATGCCGCCGCCAAGGCCCTGACCGACGCGCAGAATGCGTTGGAGGAGAGCCAGCCCGAGCCGGAGCACCCGGCCGCAGGCACGATCCTCTCCATCGCCGTGACCGCGCAGCCCGCCAAGGCCGAGTACAAGGTTGGTGAAGCGCTCGACGTTGCCGGTCTGGTCGTCACCGCGACCGTGGCCGATGGCAACGGCGGCTCCACCACCCGTGAGCTCGCCGCCGATGAGTACGAGCTGCTCGGCTTCGACTCCTCGAAGGCCTCCGACAAGGTGACCGTGACCGTGCAGTCTGTGGCCGATTCGACCAAGACCGCCACGTTCACCGTGAAGGTCGTTGCCGACGAGACGCCGACTCCGGATCCCGATCTGGCCACTGAGGAAGAGCTCAAGCAGCTCGAAGACGCCATTGCCAAGGCCGAAGCCGAGAAGCTGAACCAGGACGATTACACCGCCGATTCGTGGAAGGCCTACGCCAATGCGCTGGCCCAAGCGAAGAAGGTGCTCGCCAAGGAGAACGCCACCTCCACCGAGGTCCAGGATGCGATTCGTCACCTGACCGAGGCCCGCAAGGCCCTCGTGAAGGTCTCCGCTGATGGCAAGAAGCCGGGTGCCGTCATCTCCGACACTGGTGTCGCCGTCTTCGGCGTGGCTGGTGCCGTGGTGGTCCTCGCCGCCGCCGGTATTGCCCTGACCATCTGGCGCAAGCGCCGTATCTGACCCCTCATTTGCAAAAAACTCTCACTGACGTTGAGTCAGTGAGAGTTTTTTGCAATAGGGGGGTGTTCCTATGTTTTTGTCAACTCCTTGGGGAGTTGACGTGTCGGGATTCCGGTTGGCTGTCGTGGGCGCGCTTCGCCCTGCCGGTGGCGTCCGGCGTCCTTTCCCGTGTGGCCCGGTTCAGGCTACGAGGGCTGGTTCCTGGTAGAGGGTTCCGTTTTTGAGCATGCTGTAGATCACGTCGCAGCGCCGACGCGCGAGGCAGATGATGGCGGCGTTGTGGTGTTTGCCCTGTTCGCGTTTGCGCTTGTAATAGGCCACGGAGGGCGGGTGTTTGGTGGATGCGACGAACGCGGTCTGCCACAGCGCGTTCTTGAGGCGTTTGTTGCCCCGCCTGGAGGGCCGTTCGCCTTTGATGCTGGTGCCGGATTGGCCGGTGACGGGCGATATGCCCGCGTAGGCGGCCAGATGGGCGGACGATTTGAAGTTGGCGATGTCGCCGCCGATGCCGAGCAGGATGTTGCTTGCGGTCCTGACGCCTATCCCGGGCATCGACGTCAGGACCGTGAGAAGAGGGTGGTCCTCCAGGAGCTTCTCGACCTGGCGGTCGACCTCGCGCCGCCGGTCCCTGATCGTCTTGATGTCGTGGGCGATGGAGGGGATGATGGTCTCGGCCATGAGGGTGCCGGGCACGGTGACGGTCTGCTCGCCGATCGCCTTGAACATGTCGTCGATGATGCGGCCGGCGCGAAGCCCGTTGGACTTGGCCCAGTCCTTCACGTCCTCGATCCCGGCCCGTTTCACGCCCATGGGCCCGCCGTATCGTTCGAGCAGCGCGAGCGTCGCGTCGCGCGTGATTCTCTCGCCCTTGAGCGCGCGTTCGAACGCGGGGTGGGTCTGCAGCAGCAGGCTCCGCAGGCGGTTGATGTGGCGGGTGGATTCGTGGGCGAGGTCCTCGTCGTGGCCGGCGAGCAGCTTCAGGGCGGCGAGGGTCTCGTCATCCGGGCCCGCGTCCCTGAGCGTCTCGGGCAGCTTGAGCGCGGCCCACGCGATCACATGCGCGTCCCTGCGGTCGGTCTTCGCGTCCCCGGGCAGCAGCTGCGCGGTCCTGCGCATGGCCGTGCCGGGAAGGTAGGCAACCGCGATCCCCATGTTCCGCGCCACCGTCAGGGGCAGGGAGCCGATGGTGTTGGGCTGGTCCACGACCAGCAGCACACGGCCATGCTTGGAGAGCTTGCCCAGCATCGTGCGGATGGCCTTCTCGTCCTGTTTCAACGGCTTGTCGTACAGGGTGTTCCCGTCATGGTCGAGGGCGTGCGCGTGGTGCGCGCTCTTGCCCACGTCCAGGCCGACCCACACGTCGATGTCGTCCGGGGTCATCATCGTTCCTCCCGTCATGAAGGTTTTCCGGTCGCCGCGGGCTCGGAGGAGTCCGGACGCCCGCGCCGCACCCACATTACGACGAGACCTGCGCCATGCGCCCCTGAAGCGTCCGTGTAGCCGGCCTGGTTCCTATCAGCGGTCATCGGGCGTCCCCGTTCCCGGCGACAACACCCCCGGATCATCGACGACAGGGCAGGAAAGTCATACCGGAACCGGCGACCCGGCCCCGACCATCGGGGCCTACCAAACATGGTAATGGGCTTATCTCTTCGCCTGAGTGATCTGGTAGGCGGCGAAGAGGATGGCGAGCCAAATCACGCCGGCGATGACGGCGACGCGGTAGCTGGCGGAGAAGCACATGAGCACCACCACCAGTGCCAAGAACGCCAACACCACCCACGGGGTCACCTTAGCGAACGGCAGCTTGAAGTGAATCGCGTCGAGCGCTTCCTTGCCGGACTTGCCGGCCAGTTCGGAATCCTCGGGAGCGCCGCCCGCGGCGACCACCTTACGGAACTTCATTTCGGTGAACATGATCATCGTCCAGTTGATGATGCCGGCGATGGTGGCAATCGACATCAGATAGTTGAACGCGAACTCAGGCCACACGAACACCACGACCACGGCGATGGCGGTGATCACGGCGGACGTCAGCACGCCGGCCACCGGCACGCCCTTAGCGTTGAGCTTGCCCAGATACGCGGGTGCATTGCCTTGTTTGGCCAGCGAATACAGCATGCGGGAGTTGGCGTACAGGCCGGAGTTGTAGACGCTCATCACAGCGGTCAGGCACACGAAGTTGAGGATGCCGGCGGCCGCGTGGATGCCCACGGAATCGAAGATTTGCACGAACGGGCTGGGAACATCGTCTCCGCCGATGGTGTTCCACGGTATTACGGCCATGATTACGCCGAGCGCGCCAATGTAGAACACGAGAATTCGCCAGATAATGTCATTGGTGGCGCGGGGAATCGTACGACGAGGGTCCTCGGTTTCGCCGGCGGTGATGCCGATGAGCTCGGTGCCGCCGAAGCTGAACATCACCACGACAAGCGCCATCAACAGGCCGGTCCAGGTGCCGTCCTTAGTCTGCTCCATGAGACCGTTCGGGAAGAAGCCCCCTTCCAAGGTGAACCAGTTGGCAAAGCTCGCTTTGATGCCGGATGCGGTGGGCAGAGCGAAGATGATGACGGCCAGGCCGCCGACGATCATGGCGATCACGGCCACAATCTTGATAATGGCGAACCAGAACTCGAACTCACCGAACTTGGAGACGCCCAGCAGGTTGGCGGCGCAGATAATCACCAAGAACACGGCCGCCGACACCCATGTCGGAATCGCCGGGAACCAGTAGTTTACGAATTTGCCCACCACGGACAGCTCAACCATCGAGACGAGGATGTAATTGAACCAGTAGTTCCAACCGGAGATGAAGCCGGCGCGCTTGGACCAGTAGCGAGTGGCGTAGTAGCTGAACGCGCCCGCCTTCGGATCCTCAACGGACATTTCGCTCAGCGCGCGCACGATCATGAAGATTGCGAAGCCGCCGACCAAGTAGGCGAGCAGAATCGAGGGGCCGGCCAGCGCGATGGATTCGCTGGAACCATAGAACAGGCCGGTTCCGATGGCGCCGCCCAGTGCAATCAGCTGGATATGACGGTTCTTCAGTGACTTGCGCAGCGTGGCCGGCACCGGCACGTCGTCGGTTTCGCGCGGCTTCTTAGGCGCATCAGCAGTACTCATTGTGCCCTTCTCTCACATTTCTTGGGTTTTGGCGCACGCGGGGCTTGCCGCGATGCGCAACGTTCGTTATTCTATGCCGCCGTATCGTCTCAGAAATGGTCAATCGTCTATTTGTGCGCTATCGCAAGCGCGGGCGTGGGCGCGGCCGGTGAGCAGGCGAAGCTATAGCGAGCGATGCTTATGAAACCGCACGCTTCACTGAGTTCACTGAATTCACCGTGTTCACTGCGTGGCAGGCATACACATGGTGAAGATGGTGTGGGACACCGATTCGGGAGAGGCCGCGAGATCGGTGGCGAGCCAATATTGCAAAAGCCCAATGCTGCCGGACACGGCGAATCGCATACGCATCTGCGCCTCGGCTGGGTAACCCGCCGAAGATTGCAACTGTTCGCCTACGCCGCGCTGGCTGTAAATCAATCCCAGCAGCTGCTGCTGGAAGCCGATATCCGCTTTCGGGCTCATCAATACCTGCAGATGCTTGCGATTGTCGGCAATGTACTGGCAGATGCGCTCAATAACATGCTCGATGCCGGCAGAATCTGGCTGGGCGAGTAGCTGTTCGAGTGCGGTGGTGACCCAGGCCATGGTTTCGTCTTCAATGTCGTGCAGCAGTTCCTCGATGCTCGCATAATGCGCGTAAAACGTGGAACGATTCACATCGGCCCGCTCGCACAACGCTTTAACGGTGATGGAGCCGAGCGGCTGATTGCGCAGCAACTCGATAAGCGCGTCCTGCATGGCACGTCTCGTGTAGCGGGTGCGGCGGCTTTCCGTCAATTCTTTGGCCATGGCCTTCTCCCCAAATTCCGACAACCCACAATCCAACTGTTGGTTGCAGAACCGACACAGTGTTGTTTTACTTGAGTATAGCAGGAAGTTTTGGCGGGGCCTATGGGGTTAGGTGGCTGCCACGAGCGCGTTGGAGGTGTGCGATGGCGTATATCGAATTCGACCATGTGGTCAAGGAATATCCTTCTGGTAGCAGTGTGATTCGCGCGCTCGACGAGGCCAGCTTTACCGCCGAACAAGGCGAATTAAGCGTGATTCTGGGACAGTCCGGTGCCGGCAAAACCACGGCATTGAACATTCTGGGCGGCATGGATACCGCCACAACCGGCCGCGTAGTGGTCGGCGGGCGCGATATTACGGGTCTGCGGAAAAAGGAACTGGTGACCTACCGGCGCAACGATATCGGCTTCGTCTTCCAGTTCTACAATCTGGTGCCTAACCTTACCGCGCTGGAAAACGTGGAGCTCGCCTCGCAAATCTGCCCTGACCATTTCGATCCAGAGGAAACGCTGCGCAAAGTCGGACTGGGGGAGAGGATGGACAACTTCCCCGCGCAACTGTCCGGCGGCGAACAACAGCGTGTATCCATCGCCCGCGCGATTGCCAAAAAGCCGAAGCTGTTGTTGTGCGATGAGCCGACCGGTGCGCTCGATTACGAGACCGGCAAGGAAGTGCTGCAGCTGCTGCAGGATATTTGCCAAACACAAGGCATGACCGTAATGATCATTACGCATAATTCCGCGCTTGCACCGATGGCTCACAAAGTGATTCGCTTCCGCTCCGGCAAGGTGACCAGCGAGGAGATCAACGCAACGCCGCAGCCCATCGCCGATATCGAATGGTAGGTGATTGGCGATGCTCACTGCAAGACACTCTGTGAAACGCCCCGTGAAGCAAGCGAGGCGATTCGTGAAACAACCTGTGAAACATTCTGTGAAACGGCGGAACCTCGACGATAGCGGCGGTCGAGGAGCGGGCGTTTCTGCGGTATTTGCCAAAGATACGTTGCGTTGCTGGCTGCGCAGCTGGAAGAGGTTCGTCTCGATCGCCGTCATCACGCTGCTTGGCGTGGCCGTGCTGACCGGCATCTACGCCGGATGCCGCGATGCTTTTCTGGCGGCCGGTCGTTTTTACGATCAGCAGGGACTGCATGACCTGCAGGTGCTATCCACATACGGCCTGACCGATGATGATGCAACGGCACTGCGCCGAATCGACGGTGTGCAAACCGTGCAGCCCGAACGTTCTCAGACGGTGACCACGTTGGTGGACGGCACCAAGAAAACCGTGACCATGCAGGAAATCGGTACCGAAGGGCTTGATCAGCCGTACCTGCAACAAGGCAAACTGCCGAACAAGGCCGGCGAAGTGGCGGTTACGCAGCAATTCCTGAACGATAGCGGACTCAAGATTGGCGGCACCATTACTGTGACGCCACAAGACACCTCTTCATCCGTCATATCGGTAGCGGCCACGGAGACTGACGATTCCAATAATGCCGATACGGTAGGTGTCGCCGCCAATGCCTCGGCATCCGATGCGAAGTCCGCCGCCAATACGGACGCCGACGCCGAGCAATCCCCGCAGTTCCCCACGAAACTCACCATCACCGGCGTCGTACTTGACCCGCGCGACCTCAACAATCCAGACGGCTATTCGGGCATGACCTCCTTCCGGTCCACCTCATCCGAGGACTATACGTTCTTTGCACCCAGCGACGGCGTGACCGGCAATATATACACTGCGATATCGGTTGCCGTCACTGGTGCGTCCGATTTTGACACGTTTTCCGATGCCTACGATGAAGCCGTCAAAACCGTGGCCGACCGTATCGAACATCAGATACAGACCACACGCCAGAAAGCCCGTCGTCAACAGATCGTCTCCAGCGCGCAGCGCAAACTGGACGATGCCCAAGACGAGGCCAACGAGCAGCTGGACGAAGCCCAGAAGCAGATCGACGACAACTGGGCCGAGCTGGAAGCCAACGAAACGACATTGCAAGATAGCCGTACCGAATTGGAGAACAACAGGACAACCATTACCGATGGCGAACGGCAGCTCGCCGATGGACGTGCGCAGATTGCAACGGCCCGTCAACAGATCGCGCAAGGTCGCCAGCAGATAGCCGAAGCGCGCACCCAGCTCGAATCAGGCAAAACGCAGCTCACCTCGGCTCGCAAACAGCTCGATGCGGCGCAAACGGAACTGACCGCCAATCGCACGAAAATCGAACAGGGCATTACCCAAATCGACCAAGGCATGGCGCAAATTGATCAGATGCTGCCCATGATTCAACAGGCCAACAATCTACTGGCGCAACTTGACCCGAATATCGACCTCAACTCACCCACATGGCAGGCCATCAAGCAACTGCTCGCGCGCCTTGGCATTACCGTGCCTGAAGTGCCGTCAATCAGCGATCTGCGGCAACAGCTGACCGCCAAGCAAACGGAACTGCAAACGCAGCGAGACAGTCTGGCCCAGCAGAAAGCCGATTTGCAGCGCACATTAAACGAAACCATTGCCCCCGCACAATCCACCTTGGACCAGCAGAACGCGCAACTGACCGCCAAGGAACAGGAAGCGGCTGCAGGAGAGGCACAGCTCAATACCAAATCCGCGGAACTCGAAGCGAATGCCGCAACCCTCGAAACCCAGTCGGCGCAACTTGAAGCGCAGGCCGCCCAACTGGCCAGCGGCAAGCGGCAGCTTGAAGAAGGCGAGCGGCAGCTGAAAGAAGGCGAACAACAGCTCGCGGACGGCAAGGCGAAACTGGGTGATGCGCAGTCTGCACTCGATGCGATGCGAAGCGAAGCGGAAAGCGAATTCGCCAAGCAGCAACGGCGCATCGACGATGTGGCCAACGCACGTTGGTATGTGCAGACGCGCGCTTCGATCGACGGATTCAGCTCGCTCAAATCAGATGTCAGTTCCATCGAATCCATCGGCCGCGCATTCCCGATTGTGTTCCTGCTGGTCGCCGTGCTCATGAGCCTGACCACCATGACCCGCATGGTCGAGGAAGATCGCGGACTTATCGGCACCTACCTTGGACTCGGCTATGGCGGACTCGCCGTGTCCAGCCGGTATCTGCTGTTCGCGTTGCTCGCCTGCTTGGTCGGCGGCGGCATCGGTCTGCTGGTCGGATTCCTCGGCATCCCGGCATTCCTGATGGTGGTGATTGAGGGACTGTATATATTGCCCGGTGTGCGACTTGAATACGACTGGCTGTACGGCTCGGCCGGCATCGTGCTGTTCGTGGTCGGTGTGGGCGTGGTCACCGCGCTCGCCTGCCGCGAGGAGATACGGCACACGCCCGCCGCGCTGATGCGCCCGAAGGCGCCGAAGGCGGGCGCTCGCATATTGTTGGAGCGGATTCGCCCGGTATGGAGCCGGCTGAACTTCCTCGGCAAAGTCACTGCGCGCAATATCTTCCGATTCAAGTCGCGTTTGATTATGACCGTGGGCGGCGTGGCTGGTTGCACAGCGCTGATTATCTGCGGATTTGCGATTAACGACACCGTCGACACGACTGGCGTCAAGCAATATGAGCAGATCTACCAGTATGACTTGATGGTGGTGGCCAATGACGATGACGCCGCCGCGATGCGCAAGCAGGTGGCACAAGATGGCCGGGCCACCGAAACGCTGAATCTGCGCGTGGATAGCGGCGAGATGAGCAATGCGGCGCAGGAAAGCGAAACCGTGCAGCTGATGACGGTGCCCAACAATTCGTTGAACAAACTGAACGACATGGTCACGCTGGAAGAGGCCGGTGACGATGGGTGGTTCGAGCTGCCCAATATCTTCGGCAAAGCGGGTGGCGGCACTGTAGCGCTGGACGATAGTGGTGTGATTGTGGCGAAGTCCGCAGCCAATTCGTTGGATATTCATGCGGGCGACACCGTCACGTTGAGCAATGGCGGCAGCGGGCGGGCCAAGGTGAAGGTTGCGGCGGTGACGCGCAACCTCATCGGCTCTGATGTGTACATCAGTGAGCGACTGTACGACCAGAAGTTTGCGGCCGACGGTGTGACGTCTTCGGCTTCGGGAGATGGCACTGCCTCGACCTTGACGTGGAACGCGATGCTCGCCAAGCTGAAAGGTTCCGAGACCGAACAGGCCGAATATGCGGATCGGTTGGGCGAGGAATCGTCGGTGCTCAAGGCCGTGAGCTGTGCGCATCTGGCCGCCACGTTTAAGTTCGATTTGATGGGTGCCGTGGTGGCGCTGATTGTGGGGCTCGCCGGCGGCCTGGCGCTGGTGGTGCTGTTTACGTTGGCCAATACGAACGTGTCCGAACGCATCCGCGAGATGGCCACACTGAAGGTGCTGGGCTTCTATGACCGCGAGGTGCACAACTACGTGAACCGCGAGATGATGATATTGACCGGTATGGGTGTGGTGGTTGGTCTGCCGCTTGGCAGGTGGATAGGCGGATTACTGACTGCTGCGTTGAATATGCCGTCGCTGTATTTCGAAGTGGAAGTGCACTGGTACAGCTATGCGATTGCCGTGGTGGCGACGCTGGCGTTCGCGCTGCTGGTGCAGCTGTTCACCAACCCAGTGCTCGATCGCGTAGACCCGGTCAGCTCGCTCAAGTCCGTGGAATAGAGGTAGAAGTTCAATTTGGTGTTGATGAATTGAACTTTTTGGCGGAATATTTACAGTATCATCGCATGTATTCTTGAGCTGAGCGATTTTCGTGACATATTTCGGTGATACAGTTTGAACTTGTTTTGAACGAGTATCGCGTCTGGTGCGTAACAATCGGGCGGCAGAGAAGAGAAATGAAATCAGTATGGCCGATACGAATGTGAATGGTGGTACACAGCAGGCTACGGGCAAACTCAAGTCTGTCGAAAGCCTGGACCAGACCAACGAGATGGAGCGTGGCCTGAGCAATCGCCACGTACAGTTCATCGCCATTGGCGGCACCATCGGCACCGGCCTGTTCCTGGGCTCGGGCAAGTCAATCTCGCTAACCGGCCCCTCGATCATCTTCGTGTACATTCTGGTCGGTGTCATCATGTTCTTCCTGATGCGCGCCATCGGCGAAATGATGTACCGTGACCCCAGCCAGCACACCTTCATCAATTTCATCACCCGTTACCTTGGCAACGGGTGGGGGCATTTCGCCGGCTGGACGTATTGGGCCGCGCTCGTGCTGCTGGGCATGACCGAGATCACGGCCGTCTCCACGTACTTCATCACCTTCTTCGACACGTTCGGCATCGACCTGACCCATTGGAAATGGCTGATCGAGCTGTGTTTCCTGGTGTCGCTGGTCTCCATCAACCTGATTGCCGTCAAGGTGTTCGGCGAGGTGGAATTCTGGTTCTCGATGATCAAGATCACGCTGATTTGCGCGATGATCGCCACCGCCGTGGTCATGATCGTGATCGGCTACCATTACCCAGCCGTGCAGATTCACGGCGTGGACCACGTGAGCCCGGCCGGCCACGCCGGATTCGACAACCTGTTCGCCAACTTCTCGTTCGCGCCGAACGGTTGGATGGCCTTCCTCATGAGCTTCCAGATGGTGTTCTTCGCCTACGAGATGATTGAATTCGTGGGCGTCACCGTCTCCGAGACCAAGAATCCGCGCAAGGTGCTGCCCAAGGCCATCAACGAGATTATCGTGCGCGTGCTCATCTTCTATGTGGGCGCACTGGTGGCCATCATGTGCATCGTGCCGTGGACCTCGTTCAAGCCGAACGAGGACGGCTCCTTTGCCTCCCCGTTCATTATGGTGTTCCAGTACGCCGGGCTGAATTGGGCGTCCGCGCTGGTGTTCTTCGTGGTGATCACCGCCGCATCTTCCGCGCTGAACTCGCTGCTGTACTCGGCTGGCCGCCACCTGTACCAGCTGTCCGAGGTGTCGCCGAACCCGATGCTGAACAAGCTCGGCAAGGTGTCCGATCGCAAGGTGCCGGCCCGCGCCATCCTGGTGTCCGCGGCGCTGATACTGCTGTCGCCGATCGTCAACGCCATCCCCGGCGTGTCCGGAGCGTTCGTGCTGTTCTCGTCCGCCAGCTCCGCGGTGTTCCTGTTCATCTACATCCTGACGCTGATGGCACACCGCAAGTACCGTCGCTCCGCTGATTTCATTCCGGACGGGTTCGTCATGCCCGCTTGGAAGGTGCTCAATACGGTGGCAATCGTGTTCTTCGTGTTCATCTACCTGACGCTGTTCCTGGCGGACGATACGCGCAATTCCGCGATTGCCGGCCTGGTGTGGCTTGTGGGCTTCGGTGGATTCTCTATGCTGCGCGAACGCTACCGTAGCCGCGATTTGAAGGCCGCACTGGAACACAAGGAGTGATTGGACGGGCTGATTGGCTGGCGGCTATTAGTTGGGTGGCTGTTGGCTGTTGGCGGCTGACTGGCTAGCGGCCGATAGCCAATGACTGGGCTGATCGTCAGCCAATCGGCTGCCTATAGGTCTCATTGATACATTCGGTCATCCGATTAGTGCATTTGCGCGGACAATTAGTGCATTCGATCATCGGATTAGTACATCAGTGTGCAATTATTAGTACAATTAGCCGCCTAATTAGTACATTAGGACATAAAACAATGTCCTAATGTACTAATTAGATGCTAAAATACGATAAGTGCCATGTCCTAATGTATGAATTATCGCTATGAAGGGCGGAATGCGATGACGCAGGATGAACTTATGCAAGTGCTGCAGGCCGGTGAATCATCTATGGTCGAGTTCAAGCGCTGCAGCGAATTGCCTCATACGGATACTTTTGAGACTGTATGCTCATTCGCCAATCGTTCTGGTGGCAGCATTTATCTTGGCGTTGACGATGACGGTCAAGTGCTCGGCGTCGATTCTAAGCGCGTTAGTGAGATAGAGCGCAACGTTGTCAACGTAGTGTCTAATCGTAAGATGTTCGAACCGGCTCCAATGGTGGAAACGGAACATATCGAGTACGACGAACGGATTATTGTTCGTATTTGGGTAGCTCCGAGTTCTTCGGTTGTGCGGTTCAAGGGCGCAGTGTTTGATCGCATTGCTGATGTGGATACACACATCGAAAGCGATATCCAGATTAGTCAAATGTATATTCGCAAGCAGAACTACTATTCCGAACGGCGAATTTTCCGTTACGTGACTCCGTTTGATTTGCGTCCTGAGCTGATTGCGCGAATGCGGCAGCTGGCGGTCGCTCAGCGAGCTGGGCACCCTTGGGGAACTATGTCTGACGAAGAACTGTTCCGCAGCGCCAAGCTATACGATCGTGATTACACGACCGGCGAAGAGGGCTTTAATCTTGCTGCAGTGCTGCTCTTGGGCAAGGATGAAGTCATTTCCTCGGTTTGCCCAGCGTATATTACTGATGCCGTGGTTCGGCGAGACAATATTGACCGATACGATGACCGACTTATGGTGCGGACCAACTTGTTCGATTCGTACGAGCAACTCCGTGAATTTACTGAGCGGAATCTGCCTGACCACTTTGTGTTAAAGGGCGATAAGCGAGTGAGCCCGCGTACGATGATCGCCCGTGAATTGGTGGCAAACAGCCTCATGCATCGGGAGTATTCCAGTCCGGTGGTGGCGCGTGTCACCATTGATAATGAATCCATCCGGACGGTTAATGCTTCGCGCTCATTCTTTGAAGGTCGAATGAAGCTGGGCGAGTTCACGCCAATGCCAAAGAATCCGATTATCGCTAATGTGTTTGTGCAGACCGGCATAGCCGAGCAGCTGGGTAGCGGACTGCGGAATCTGATAAGAGCGTCCCGGCAATATACTGAGCGAGAGCCTGAGTTCCGCGATGGTGACATATTCGAGGCGACGATTCCTATTGTTCCTGCGCTGAAGACCGTGGATGGTTCTGGTTTTGCTAGCGTGAGATCTGTAGTTGAGAAAGATGCCGAAGAGGGTGCGAGGCTCATTGGCGGGGAACGTGTGGATGGTAAGAAAGCAGATGCAACCGCATCGGGTGAAATTGATTCGCGGGCAGCGATGCTGTCGGCGATGAATCGACGCTTGACAGAGGTTGACTATGTGACTGTACCTGAACTCGCCAAGATAACAGAGCTCGATAACAGAACAGTCCGTAAATTCCTAAACGGTTTAGTTGCGCAAGGAAAGCTGATTGCTGAAGGCAACACGCGTGGTCGGCGTTATCGGAAGGGATAGCGGGCGCGATATCTCGATGCAGTGGGATTCACTTAAGGGCTACGGCAAATATGATTCGTAGCGATTGGGCCAGCGCAATTCGAATGGCTCATGACTTTGTGCGTCGTTTGTGGTCTCTGAAGTTGTTTGCTGGGTGACGGTTTTGTGATAAAATCGCTCATATCAAAATGTTTGCGTAAACATTTTGGCTGCGCCGAAAGAAGGAGTCGACGTAGGTCATGTATCAGGCAAAGAGGCTGGCGCAGTGAAGCAAAGGCCGATTTTTCCGGTATAAGGCGGATAGCAGGAACACTAAGGAGACCAATGAAGGTACTGAGCAAATCGCTTGCTGCAATGGTTGCGGCGGCAACACTAGTGGGAGGAGGGGCGTTTGCGGTTGCCGGCACTGCGTATGCGGCTGATAACGATGCCATTACCGTGACCCCGAACCCGTGGTATGCCAACAGTTTCGATGGCTGGGGCACCTCGCTGGCTTGGTTCGCCAACGCCACCGGCAGCCTCGGCGAGGAATCGGCCATCACCACCAATCTCGGCGATGACGCTTCCAAGGCTAAGGCTGTGGAATACGGCAAACAGCTGCGCGAACAGTTCTACCAGTCCATCTTCGGTGATGAAGGACTGGACCTGAACATGGCCCGCTACAACGTGGGCGGCGGCAATGCCTCCGATGTTGCCTACGGCTACCCATTCATGCGCCAAGGCGCTGCCGTGCCTGGCACGTGGAAAGATGACGCCACCGGCTCCGGCACGTATGGCAATGGCGTAACCACCAAGCAGGCCGACAAAGACAAGCTGGCTGCGGCATTCGACCCGACTGACGACAACCAGTATGACTTCTCCAAGTCCGCCGCCCAAGACTGGTGGATTGAGCGCGGTGCCACCGGCGATAACCCTGACATCACCGACGTAGAGGCCTTCGCCAACTCCGCTCCGTGGTTCCTGACCAACAGCGGTTACGCCACTGGTGGACGCAACTCCGGTAGCAATAATCTTGCAAACCCTGCGAAATTCGCTCAGTACATGGCCAAGAACGTCGAGCACCTCGAAAGCCTTGGCGCAAACGTTGACACGGTCGAGCCGTTCAACGAGTCCGAGACCAGTTACTGGGGCACTCCGGGCGACATGGCTTCGAAGTACACCGATGAGAGCGATGACAACACCAAGCTCATTAACAACTACTGGGATAAGTACTACTCCGACAAAGATAAGTCCGTCACCCCATACTCCAACGCGCTGAAGAAGCCGCAGGAGGGTATGCATGTCAGCAACGCCCAGCAGCAGCAGACGATTACCGCACTCGCTGAGGCGCTCAAGGACAATGATGACACCATCATCGCAGCCACCGATGCCACGAACTCCGCCGACTTCGTCAAGTCGTACAACCAGTACCCGCAGGCGATCAAGGACCTTATCGGCCAGTACAACGTTCACGCCTACTCCGACAGCAACCAGATGCAATCGCGCGATATCGCTCAGGCAGACGGCAAGAAGCTGTCGATGAGCGAGGTGGACGGCTCCTGGCAGTCCGGCTCCTACAACCCGTACGGTTTCGACAACGCGCTGGGCATGATGAGCAAGATCAGCTCCAACGTCACCCGCCTGCAGTCCAAGGACTTCACCTTCTGGCAGGTGGTCGAGGACCTCTACAACATGCAGATGGGCTCGAACGTGAACCCGGCCGGTGAAAACACCAACTGGGGCACCGTGCTCATCGACTTCGACTGCACCGTGGCCGGTAAGGACGGCAAGCTCTACTCCGAGCGTCGCGTGAACAACAACGGCGGTACCGCCGATGGACTTGAACCGTGCACGGTTATTGCCAACGCCAAGTACAACGGCGTCAAGGCCATCACCCACTTCATCCACGCGGGCGACAAGGTCATCGCCAACAACGATGAAGACAACAACATGACTGCCACCTCCGCCGATGGCAAGACGCAGACCGTCATCCACCGCAACTCCGGCACCTCTGACCAGACCTTCGTCATCGACCTGTCGAAGTACGGCGAGATTGCCGACAACGCTTACGGTGAGCTCTACCTGACCACCGAAACCTCTGCCGAAGACAAGAACGCGGGTGTCGATTCCGCCACTCCGGAAGTCTTCGCCAAGACCAGCAACGTCAAGCAAGCTGAAGGCTCTGTGATGATTGACAAGGCTGCCAAGACCGCTACGGTCACTGTGCCCGCCCGTTCTATCGCCTCCATCCAGCTCACTGGCGTGACCGGCTACGCTAAGGATGCTGCCGTCGAGACCGGCGACACTTACCAGCTCGTTGGTAAGCAGTCCGGCAAGGCCGTGGCTGATACCACTTCTGGTGATTCCGCGCTGTCCCTGGCCAACGTCGCTTCCGATGCCGAGAACGCCAAGAAGCAGACTTGGACCTTTACCCAGATCGAGCAGCCCGCCGACTCCGAGCGCCCTGATCTCAAGGCTTATGTGATTACTAACGCCGAAGGCAAGGTGCTGGTGTCCAAGGATGGCACGAACGCGCTTTCCAACGAAACGGTTGAGGCCGCTAAGTCCGACCCGGCTGCCAAGTGGATTCTCAACACTTCCGATGGTTCGACCTACCAGCTGCTCAATGCCGCGACTAAGACGAACCTCGATGTGGATAACTCTGGTACCACAGTCGGCACGAAGGTTGGCTTGTGGCAGTCACCGAGCGGCACTTCGCCGTCCGCCAACCAGACATGGACTCTACGCAATGTAACGCCGACCAGCCAGAAGACCGTGAACGTGCAGACCGCCGTTAACGAGAAGGCCGCGCTGCCGACCGAAGTCACGCTCTACTACACCTGGGGCGAAGGCAAGGCCACGGTTGCCAACTGGGATACTTCCAAGGTCGATGTGGCCAAGGAAGGCACCTACGAAGCCACCGCTACCGCCACCGATGTGTACGGCAACGAGTTCAATGTCGCCGCTACGGTCTACGTTGGCGCGCTCACCGTTTCCGATCCGGTATCGGCTACAGTGCTGGCCGGCACCAGTGCGAGCGAGGCGAAGGCCGCGCTTGAGGCTGCGCCGGTGTATCTGCACGTCAAGGCATCGCCTGCATTCGAGGGCGATGCGGCTAAGGTTACGTGGAACTTCGATGGGCTTGATACCAAGCTCGCCGATGCCAAGGCTGGCGACAACATTGCCGTGACCGGTACGTACCAGCTGGACGACGCGACCACGATTGCGCTGAAGGGCACGATCTATGTCACCGCCGCCACGCCTGAGAATGTGGCCGACACTGCTTCCAGCCTGACCGTGACCAACCAGCAGACGGAATACAGCAAGGGCGATCAGTGGAAGAAGCTCACCGATGGTGACACGTCAGCTGAAGCCTGGGTGACGTGGAACTCTGCTGGTGACTATTCCGCCAGCCCGACCGCCACGATTGACTTCGGCTCTGAGTGTGAGCTTAGCAGCGTGACCATTACGTATGGTGACAAGGCTCCGGCTTCCGCCAAGGCCGAGTACACCACTGATGGCGAGACGTGGATGCAATTCGGTAGCGATGTTAAGCCTGCCGCAGGCCAGACGGTGACGTTCAAGGCCGATAAGGGCACAGTGAATGCCACGAAGGTGCGCATTGTGAACACCGTGAACAACGACTACATGAACGCCACCGAAATTCAGGCATTCGTGACGCCGGTTCAGGGTGCTGCGAAGAACATCGCCGCGGCCTCTGGCACGAACTTCTCGGTGAACTTCCAGGAGGGTGCCTCCGCTTCCAAGGCCATCGATGGTGACACTACGTCAAAGGGTTGGTCCACTTGGGCTTCCACCGCCTCGACGGTGGACCCGGTCGCCACGTTCACCTTCGACGAAGCTCAGACCATCACCGAAGTGAAGACCTTCTTCTACTACGATGGTCGTGCGTCTTGGCCGAAGAGCCAGACGCTGGAATACCAGAATGAGGCTGGCGAATGGCATGGAGTCGGTACCAAGGATGGCTGGAAGATACAGGCCGGCGATGCCGGCTCTGGCTCCGACGGCATCACCGCCGCCGACACCCCGACCGTTGACTTCGTGCTCGGCACCCCGGTAAAGGCCAAGGCCATCCGCCTGACTAACACATTGCAGGACACCAAGGTGTACATCAACGTGGCTGAGATCCAGGTGTTCGCACAAGACAGCACGGTACTCACCCCGCAGCCAGCATCCGATGCCACGCTGGGCGACCTGCGTCTTGACGGCGAAACCGTTGAAGGCTTCGACCCGTCCAAGACCGACTACACGGTTGATCTGCCGGTCGACGCCGAGGCAAACCCGGTGCTGCAGGCCTTCGCCACCGACAATGCCGCCGCCGTCAAGGTGACTGGCGACGCGGTTGAGAACGGCAAGCTTGGCGGCAAGGCCGCCATTACGGTGACCTCAGCCGACGAGTCTGAGACGAAGACCTACACGGTGACCTTCAACGCCTTCACTTTGGCTTCGCTCAAGGTGATCGGACCCACGAAGACCGAGTACGCCATCGGCGACAAGCTCGATACCGCCGGTCTGAAGGTGACTGCCGTCTACCAGAGTGTCGACAAGACCAAGGAAGTGCCGGTCGCTCTTGACGACCCGCAGCTTGCGATTGGCTCGTTCGACTCCACCACCGCAGGCAAGAAGGCGATTACCGTCTCCTACCGTGGTGTGACCGCGACCTTCAACGTCACGGTCAAGGCCAACGCAGTCGCCCCTGGCCCTGAAGAACAGAAGCCCGGCAACACCAACAAGCCCGGTGCCACCGGCAACGGCAACAAGAACACGGTGGCCAACACCGGTTCCAGTGTTGCCGCCATCGCTGGCGCTGTCGCTCTGCTGGCCGCTGCCGCGGGTGCACTGTTCATGCTGCGCAAGCGTGCATAGCACCCTCGCGCAGTAATGGGTGAAGGAACAAGCCGGCAATATTGACTATTGCCGGCCGGTTCCTCCGCTCTTTGACCATAATTGGTCCGACAAGTTGAATACTGAATTTTCAGTATCGGTATATTGATTTGTCGAACCTTTTCTGGCTTCGCGGATAGCGACATAACTGTTTGTTCAAAAAACCGTTATCATCAATCAAGGAACCAAATCAATGAAGATAAACGATAAGGGCAAGGGCGCTCTTATCGCGGCAATTACCGCCGCGGCAACGCTATTGTCATGCGGGCTGGCCGCTGCAAGTGCCAGTGCGGCAGGTGTGGATTACCTGCCTACCATCGGCCAAGTGCCGACATACACCAAGTTCCAGCCCACAGCCGATCCGGGCAAGAACGCTAGCGATTACTTCCAGCCATATTGGTATGCCAAGAACGCCAATGATAATGGCGGCACACACATCCAAGCGCACGGTGGCCAAGTGGTCAAGGTCGGCGACGCCTACTACTGGTATGGCGAAGACCGTTCTAACGGTTACGACAACAGCCCCGGTGTCCATGCTTATATGTCGACAGATCTATACAACTGGACCGATCTTGGTGTGGCGCTGCGTGCGGTGACCAGCAAATCTCAGTTGACGGATAAGAGCAATGCCGATTACGCCTACTTCGACAAGGCCTACAACCTGACCAAGTCCGACGGCAGTGTGGACGCTGCCAAGGCCGACGCAATCTTCCCGTACCTCAACACCAACCCCGATCAGGATGGTGATGGCGCGGTTGATTCCGTACAGGGCATTTTCGAGCGTCCGAAGATCATCTACAACAAGAAGAACAAGCAATACGTGCTGTGGTGGCATTCCGATGGAAGCACCACGCCGGGCGGTTCCAACTATGCACGTGCACTTGCGGGCGTGGCTGTTTCCGACAATCCGGCGGGCCCGTTCACTATGGTGGGTGCCTATCGTTTGCCTAACCAGAACAATTGGAAAGAAGCCGCAGGTAACCCCAGCTGGGGTGAGAACGGTGACAGCCGCGATATGACTGTGTTCGTGGACCCGAAGGACGACAGTGCCTATGTACTGTATTCTTCCGAAGCCAATGCCACGCTGTACATCGCCAAGCTCAACGATGATTACACCAATGTAGTCAAGACCACGAATGTGGACCAGTCCGAGGGACAAAAGCAGTACTCTGCTGACGGGCAGTACCCATACATTCTTGCAGACTCTACTACGGATGCCCCGGTGCGTGGCGAAGATTTCCAAATCGTCAAACAAAATGGTTCGCTGGAAGCTCCTGCCGTATTCCAATATGACGGGCGTTACAACATCATCGCATCTGGTGCAACCGGCTGGGCCCCGAACAAGCAGACCTACTACACCGCCGACTCCATGCTGGGAAACTGGACCCGTGGCGTGGAAAAGGACGATGTCAACGAGAACACGTGGTACAACAACATGCCGGAAGGCGCGGATGGTCTGTTGTCCGTGGGCGATACCCGCGGCACCACATTCGGTTCGCAGTCGGCTAGTGTGCTCGCAGTAGACCAGGAGAAAGGTCACTTCATCTACCTTGGTGACCGTTGGGATTCCGGTAAAGCCGATTCCACCTATGTTTGGCTACCGCTGACCATCGGTGAGAACGGCACCATCGAAATGCACAATCCTGCTCAAGAAGGCGAGCCCGACGGTTGGGATCTGAGCTATTGGGGCAACCATGGTAGCGCCAAGGGCAAGCTGGTCAACTGGACTGTGGAAACCGGCGATGATTTCCCGAAGACCGTGAACACGGGCGGAACCGTTACTCTGCCGGACACCGTCAACGTCAAGGAAGGCGACGATACCATTGCTACCAAGGTGACATGGAATGTGGAAGGCGGTACGGCAGTCAGCAAGTCGACCAAGGCTGCTGGTAACACCTACGCATTCAATGTGCCGGGAACCTACACCATTACGGGCACTCTTGCCGAGAGCAGTAACTTCAATCCGGGCCGTACATTCCGTAGAACCATCGATGTTTCCTGCTCCAACCCGATTTCCGGAAGTTGGAAGGAAGCTCATTGGAAGGGCGGCAGCGCGTGCCAGGTTTCTGCGTCCGGCGGTGCTTATGACTTCACGATTACGGACAACGCCAATCGTGGCGTCTGGACGGATCGCAACGAGGGCAGTGCGGTGTACCAGCCTGATGCTCTGGACGTGAACGAAACGCTGGAAACCACGGTCAAGCCGCTCGACTTGGGCGGTAATGGCGATCCGCGCGCCGGTCTGGTGGTCCGTAACGGTCTTACTGGCGCTAACGGCGGCAAGGGATATGCCACGTTACTTGCCAGCCCAAGCGGCGTTTACATGCAGTACGATTCCAATGCCGATGGCTACATCGATAAGGAAACATCGCATGTTGGTACCGGCTTCGGCGACCAAGTGCAGCTCAAGCTGGAGCGCACCTCAACCGATACTCTGAAAGGCTACTGGCGTGCTTCCGCGAACGATGAATGGCAGGATGTCGCTACGGTAACGCTGACCGGTGCGGACGTAACCGGGCTCGATGCCGGTGCTTTCGCCACGTCGAACAGCAATGCCGGCGCATTCACCGTGGCCTTCAACGGCACTGCGTTCGGTTCGCAGACTGCTGCTGTGGAGTCCATCGCGGCCAAGGGCCCTGAAGCCACTATCGCCAAGAGGCAGACGCTCGCGCATAAGGACGTGACGGTTACCGCTACGCTCACCAATGGCAAGACGCGTGTACTGGAGCCAGATGAATACACGTTGGAAGGCTTCGACACCACCAAATTGGGCGAGCAAACCGTGACGGTACGCCTTGTCACTGATTCTTCAGTAACTGCCACGCTCACCGTGACTGTGGAAAGCAACCTTGCCCGGTTGTTCTGCTCGTCCGCCGCAGCCTCGAAGTATGAGCCGGCCAGCAGCTGGGCCTCCGCTTCTACGGCCGACCTGACTTGCGACAACAATCTGAGCACCAACTGGTCGAACTGGGGCACCGGCGACACCTCGCCGTGGCTCAGCTACACCTTCGATAAGGCATATCAGCTGGGCAAGCTCAGCGTTGCGGTGGATAAGGCCAAGGGCGAGGCCGCTCCGAAGAGCTTCACTGTATCGTACCTAGCTGAAGACAACGCCACGTGGACTGATGCCACGCTGCCGGCAGTCACTGTGAATGGTGCTGCTGGAGCCGTGACGGAAGCCGATGTGAGCGCTCTGCCCGCCACCAAGGGCATTCGCCTCAACTTCACCTACGCCGATGGCAATGACTATGCCAAGATCGCTGAAGTACGCATCGCCGAAGGTGAAGCAACGCCAAAGCCGCAGCCGTCTAGTAACGCCAATCTTGCTGATCTGACTGTGGATGGCAAGACGGTTGACGGATTCTCCGCGGATATCACCGAATATGCCGGTGCGCTGGCCGGAGACGCTGCTTCTTACCCGACGGTGGAGGCGACTGCTGCTGACGCGAAGGCTACGGTGCAGGTGGAGCAGGCTTCGACCGAGAACAGCGGCGTGGCCACGGTGACTGTAACTGCTGAGGATGGCACGGCGGAAACCTACACAGTGACATTCGGCGAACTGCCTCAGTTGGCCGAGCTTGCTGTGGAAGCGACCAAGGATTCCTATCAGGTAGGCGATAAGTTCAACGCTGCCGATGTGAAGGTATCCGCCCTTTACAAAGTCGGCGATACCGAAACGCTGCGCAAGCTGATTGATCCAACTGATGGTGATCTGAAGTTCACTGGCTTTGATTCTGCCACCGCAGGCACGAAGACCATCACCGTCTCTTATCGTGGCGTGAACGCGACGTTCGAAGTCACGGTCACGGCCACGGAGGTCACTCCCGGCCCTGGAGAGCAGAAGCCCGGCGATACCAACAATCCTGGCAACACTGCTAAGCCCGGTAACACTGCCACGAATAAGCCGGCTGCTAATGGCGCTGCGCCCCTTTCGAATACGGGTGTTGCCGTGGCTGCCATTGCGGTCGTGGTTGTGGTGCTGACAGCTGCGGCTGGTGCCTTGCTCGTCATCCGCAAACGCCGCGCATAACCATGGCAACTGCTGAGTGGCGTGGATTGCGTTGCTATTGAGCAATCTGCGATTCACGCCACTCAGCGAGCGCACCCGAGTGCGCCCGAGCTTGCGCAATGCAGGCGCAATACAGTGCAAACAGTACAAAGCAACAATAATGGCCGGTCTGAGCCAGCTGCTCCATGCGAGGGCAGCTGGCTCAGACCGGCCATTGTGTCTGCAAGTACATGCAATTAGAGCATGAACATGTGGAAGCCGTTGAGCGTTACTGGTTGTTTTGCTTTGTTGTTGCGCTCAGCAGTGCGACGGACGTCCGCCCGCAGTGTAGTGCAGCGCTCCGTGAACCAGCGCCGATGTGAAATGCATGTTGCACATGCCCGCTTCTTCTGCTTCGTGCGTGCAGCCGGCGATGCTGCATAGGTTCATACCCCGAATCATGGTCATACCCCCTCTTTGGGATGGCATCCGTGCCGCCATCTGCCTTCAGAGCATAGCGGACAATTGTTGCATTGCCTAGGCGGTACAACGCTTTCTGTGGCCTGTATCACATCCTTGCCGGCGTTCTGCGGCGTGGTTGGGCGTGTACATGTGCTCTTGTGCGGTTTTGTTGTGTGTGATTTGGGTATACGGATAGAGTTTCTTCTCTGCAGTGGCAAGGGCCTCTCGACCGGCGAGCCGGCTGATTTCTCCCATGCGTTGCTCAATGATTTCCGTTTTGCGAGTCTGAACGGCAAAATAGCTCTGGAGAAGTGCCACTTCTTCTTTCTTTGGATTACCGTTTTGAGCAATGAGATAGCAGGCGTATCGGGTGAGCTTGACGTCCGCGATGGAGCGGGTGGCACCGCTGCCGAGAGTCACGTCTCGCGTAGTGTCACGGAAATGGGATTCAACGGATACGCCGGAATTGTCGCAAGCTTGCTTGGCTCGTGTAATAGCTTTGCTGAAGTTTTCCCATCTGTCGTACCCCATATAGGTCATTAGCTCGCGTGCATACCAATACTCAACTTTGGAGTCCTCGGTGGTGTGTGCGATAGTGCTGAGTTCGCTGGTTTTGCGTGTGATTTCGTCGCGGTTCATGGGTGTGTCCTTATGTTTTTCATGACCATTTTCGTGACTCCACGAAAATGGTCAAAGCCAATAATTGCAATGGTTTTGAGGTATGGGCGCGCTCCGCCCAACTGGTCTGTCTTCGTCCGCCTTTTCGACCAGATACCTCATGGAGCACAATGCCAACGTCGCTACCGTTGGCCCAGCAAATATTCTTAGACGACGCCCCGAAGTGAATATCTATGCGGCTTTCAGAATATCAAAGAGCGTGGAGTGTGTGCATTATGCGTTCCAAAAATAGTTTCTAGTAATGAATTGTTTACGGTGTGAGATATTCTTGGGGTGTTTGCGGCGCTCTGCCGTGTGGCGAATGGGAATGGATGGTGCTCTTATGGGATTTGAGCAGGAAGCAGTTAGTGAACTGTATGCCAGCGTGTGGGGCAATCGTTCGACAATGCAGAGGGAATTCACTCGTGGAGCCCATGGTGAGCAGTTCGTGCTCCGGGAGCTGTCCATGAAGGGGACGCAAACGCCATCGCAATTGGCATCGGCGCTGCAGGCCAGTTCCGGCCGCATCTCCACTGTGCTGTCGTCTCTGGAGAAAAAAGGCTGGGTCACGCGTGACATTGATTCCAAGGATCGGCGCATTATTCGCGTGAATCTCACTGATTCCGGGCGCGAGCAGTCTCATCGGATGATAGAGGAAATGCGTTCCGCGATTTGCTGGATTTTCTCGCAAATGGGGGAGCGGCGCACGCGCGAATTCGTTGACCTGGTGTCTGAGTTCACCACATATATGTCGATTTGCCATCCGGGACAGCCTCGGCCGACTGCTGAACAGGTGCGTGAGGCATTCGTGGAGCGGGGCAAGCGCGTGGCTGAACACATGGCGGCTAAGCGCGCGGAGGCTGAGCGAGACTAGCTTCCTCCCGCTGGCGGGTCTCTCCCTCCGTCACTGCTGCGCGGTGACACCTCCCTCGTCAGAGGGAGGTAAAGGTAATTGAGGACGCTCACAGCGAACATGCAGAAGTGCGCGTAATATCTCACAGTGTAAGTAATCAAACAATAGAAACTATTAAGACATCGTGAACCGATAATCGCCGATAACCCAGCCAACTTAAGAACCAATCGTCAATAACCAATAACCAACCCAACCAACACAAGGGGAAACCAATGCTTCGCATCATGAAATACCTCTCCAAAGCGGAGATCGGTCAGATGCTCATCGCTCTGGTGACCATCGTCGGGCAGGTCTACTTCGACCTGAAACTGCCCGACTATATGTCAGACATCACCACGCTGGTCGAAACGCCGGGCAGCCACATGAAGGACATTTGGATTGCCGGCGGCAAGATGCTGCTCATCTCGCTCGGATCCGCGGCGTGTGCCATCATCACCGGCTACATCGCTGCGCGCGTGGCGGCCTCGTTCACCCAGCGTCTGCGCTCGCTCGAATTCCGCAAGGTCGAGTCCTTCGGCCCGGCCGAAATGAGCAAGTTCTCCACCGCCAGCCTCATCACCCGCTCCACCAACGACGTCACGCAGGTGCAGATGTTCATCACCATGGGTCTGCAGCTCATCGTCAAATCGCCGATTATGGCAGTATGGGCCGTGTGCAAGATCGCCGGCGAAGGCTTCGAATGGACGCTCGCCACCGGAATCGCCGTAGTGATTCTGCTGGCGGCCATCGTCATCATGATGGCCATGGTCATGCCGAAATTCAAGGCCATGCAGGCCCTGACCGACAACATCAACCTCGTGGCCCGCGAGAACCTCACCGGCCTGCGTGTGGTGCGCGCCTACAACGCCGAGGACTACCAGGAAGCCAAATTCACCAAGGCCAACAAGGACCTCACCGACACCCAGCTGTTCACCAACCGCGTCATGGCGTTCATGATGCCGCTGATGAACACCATCATGAACGGTCTGATGCTTGCCGTCTACTGGATCGGTACCTACCTGATCGATGCCGCCGGGCTCAAGGACAAGCTCACCGTGTTCTCCAACATGGTGGTGTTCTCCAACTACTCCGTGCAGGTCATCATGAGCTTCCTGCTCATGAGCATGGTGTTCGTGCTCTGGCCGCGCGCCGACGTGTCCGCGCAGCGCATCATGGAGGTACTCGACACCGAGCCGATCGTCGAGAACGGCACCAAAACCGCCGCCGACGTGGCCAAAACCGGTCAGCGAGGCACCGTGGAATTCCGCAACGTCAGCTTCACCTACCCGGATTCGCGCGAGGCGATGCTGGAAGGCATCAACTTCACCGCCGAGCAGGGCCAGACGGTGGCGTTCATCGGCTCCACCGGCTCCGGCAAGTCGTCTCTTATCAATCTCGTGCCGCGCTTCTATGACACCAGCCAAGGCCAGGTGTTGGTCGACGGCGTGGACGTGCGCGACTACGACCTGAAGGCCCTGCGCGACAAGATCGGCTACGTGCCGCAGCAGTCCGTGCTGTTCAAGGGCACCGTGGCCTCCAACGTGAGCTACGGCGATCAGCCGGGCGACCCGGCGGAGGTCGAGATGGCCGATACCTCCACCCCGGCCGGGCGCAAGCGCGAGGCCGCGTTGATCGCCGCTGGCGAGGCCGTGGAAGGTGCCGATATACCGGCCGAGCAGCTGAATCGCGTCAGGGCCGCCGCCGACGTGGCGCAGGCCAGCGAGTTCGTGGCGCGCATGGACGGCGGGTATTCCGCCGCGATCGCCCAAGGCGGATCGAACGTGTCCGGCGGCCAGAAGCAGCGCCTGTCGATTGCGCGCGCGGTGTACCGTCACCCGGAAATCCTGATTTTCGACGACTCGTTCTCCGCGCTCGACTTCAAGACCGACCGCGAAGTGCGCGACGCGCTCGCCCGCGAGGCCAAGGATTCCACCAAGCTCATCGTGGCCCAGCGCATCGGCACCATCATGAACGCCGACCGCATCGTCGTGCTCGACGACGGCAAGGTCGTGGGTCAGGGCACGCACAAGGAACTGCTCGACAACTGCGACGTATACCGCCAGATCGCCGAATCCCAGCTCAGCCAGTCGGAGCTTACGGCGTAGGGGGGGCGGCAGCGGTAGCTCCCCATGTCAGGGGCTGAGCCGTAAAGGGAACAGCCCAGTGGGCTGTTCCCAGGCGAAGACGAGCTGATAAGCGAGCGAATAAAACAGCACAGCTGACTGAGGGGTAGTCGCGTACGGCTTCTCTCCCTCCGGCGCTTCGCGCCACCTCCTTCATCAGAGGGAGGTCAATACGGACTTTTAAGGAGTAAAACAAATGCCAAGAGGACCAATGGGCGGCAGGCGTGCCGTCGAAGAGCCCCATGATTTCGGCAAAGTCATGGGCAAGCTCGTGAACTATTGCCGCAACTATCTTCCCGTCATCATCATCGCGCTCATCCTGGGCGCGGCCGGCACCGTCTGCCAGATCGTCGGCCCGGACAAGCTCAAGGACATGACCAACGAGATCGTCAAAGGTCTGCCCGCCATCGTTAACGGCAGACCGGTGATGAACTCGGTAGATTTCGGCACGGTGGGCCACATCGCCTGGACTTTGGTGGCCCTGTACGTGGGCTACGCCGTGCTCGGCTACGTGCAAAGCTGGATGATGGCCAACGTCACCCAGCGCACCGCCCAGCGACTGCGCGAATCGATCTCGGTCAAAATCAACAAACTGCCGCTCAAATACTTCGACAAGGTCAGCTACGGCGACGTGCTGTCCCGCATCACCAACGATGTGGACGCCATCGGCCAGACGCTGGGGCAGTCGCTCGGCTCGCTGATTACCTCGGTGACGCTGTTCGTGGGCGCGCTGGTGATGATGTTCTACAACAACGTGATCATGACCCTGTGCGCCATCGGTGCCAGCCTCATCGGCCTGATCATCATGATGGCCATCATGAAGTCCTCCCAGAAGTACTTCGCCCGGCAGCAGATGGCGCTAGGTGACGTCAACGGCCACGTGGAGGAGATGTACGCCGGCCACCTCATCGTCAAGGCATACAACGGCGAGGCCGATTCGATCCGCCGCTTCGAGAAGTACAACTCGGACCTCTACGAGTCCGGCTGGAAGTCGCAGTTCCTCTCCGGCCTGATGATGCCGCTCATGAATTTCGTGGGCAACTTCGGCTACGTGGTGGTGTGCGTGGTGGGCGCGGCGCTCGCGCTCGACGGGCAGATCGAGTTCGGCGTGATTGTGGCGTTCATGATGTATGTCCGCCTGTTCACCCAGCCGTTGGCGCAGTTCGCCCAGGCCTTCCAGAACCTGCAGCGTTGCGCGGCCGCCGCCGAACGCGTGTTCGGCTTCCTTGAAGAGCCGGAGATGGAGGACGAATCCGGCAAGTCCGCTTTGCTTGGGACCAACGGCCACGAAGTGAAGGGCGACGTGGAATTCAGCCACGTACAGTTCGGCTACGAACCGGGCAAGCCGATCATCCACGACTTCTCCGCCTCCGTCAAGGCCGGGCAGAAGGTCGCCATCGTCGGCCCGACCGGTGCCGGCAAGACCACCATGGTCAACCTGCTCATGCGCTTCTATGAGATTTCCGGCGGCTCGATCGCGATTGACGGCGTGGACACCAAGTCCGTGCCGCGCTGGAACGTGCACGACCAGTTCTCCATGGTGCTGCAGGATACGTGGGTGTTCCGCGGCACTGTGCGCGAGAACATCGCCTACTCCAAGCCCGGCGTGACCGACAAGCAGATCGAGGATGCGTGCAAGGCCGTGGGCCTCGACCACTTCATCCGCTCGCTGCCGGACGGCTATGACACCGTGCTCGACGACAAGTCGTCGCTCTCCCAGGGCCAGAAACAGCTGCTCACCATCGCCCGTGCGATGGTGCAGGACGCGCCGATTCTGATTCTCGACGAGGCCACCTCCTCGGTCGATACCCGCACCGAAGAGCTGATCCAGAAGGCCATGGACGCGCTGACCGTGGGGCGTACGAGCTTTGTGATCGCGCACCGCCTCTCCACGATTCGCGACGCCGACATGATCCTCGTCATGAACCACGGCGACGTGATCGAGCGCGGCACGCACGACGAGCTGCTGGCGGCGGGCGGCTTCTACGCCGACCTGTACAACAGCCAGTTCGCACTCGCTGACTGACGGATTGTTTCCTGCGTTAGCGGATTAGCGGATTAGCTATACTCGGCTCCCCTCTCCGAGGGGAGCTGTCAGCGTAGCTGACTGAGGGGAGCAACCCATCGGTCCACCCGAGGGAATGCTCCACTGGATGTGATACTGATGATTTCGTACATTAGTGTGTGAAAAAGCCGCCGGGAAAATTGGGGGATTGGGCGGCGGTGCGGTTGGCGTTGAGAATGGCGCATTCGAAGGGGAAGTGAGCGCGCAGCTGGGTGGCCGGGGTGGTGAACAGGGCGGTGGCGAGGCCGTCGGCCAGTGTGACAGGGACGTGTGCCGCAACGGTGTTCGACGAATCGTCGGTATCGCGGTTTGCCGTTGTCGAGGCATTGCTGCCATGCGTCGATGTCTTCGTGGTTATGGCGCTCGATGGCGGCGTGACGGCCACCCATGTGGCGGCTACATCGTCAACCGGTAGTCCGTCGATGGCGTTGAGCAGATGGTGAAGTTGGTGACCTGCGGCGTCAGACCAGTGGCGGCGGCTGGGGGAGCTCGCGCAGAATGCGCCGTGGCTGATTTCGACCGTACCTACGGCGTTGGCCGGATCGGCAGGATCTTCAAGGGCGATGGTGATTGGTTCGTCCGTATGCACTAGCAAATCACCCCCGGCGTCGATGACGTATTGAATGGGTTGAGGGTGGCCCGCGCCATCGCCCAACATCCCCGCAAGCAAATCCACCAAATACCCCTTACCGCACGCACCAAAATCGAGCGCGACTGGGCTGTGGGCGATAAGTGTGGTGCCGTGCCGCTCAACGTCGGCTGACCAAACGGCTCGTCCGTGGATCGCGCCTGCATGTTCGGCGGCATCGGGCGTAGCCGCAAACGAATACGACTCGTCGTAGCCAAGCCGAATCAAATCCTCGCCCACGCACGGGTCGGTCGCCCCATCGGTTGCCGCAAACAGGCGGTCGTACAGGCCAAACAGACCCGATGCCCAGTCGGGAAAATCGAACGTGCCGCCATGTGCGGCCGTGCGCATCCGGCCGACGATGGAATCATCGCGGAATCGAGATAATACAACCTCATATTCATGGATGAACGAGCCAATACGATCGCGTATCTCATCGTCCAATACGCTCTCGGTGTGCACCAGTAATCCGGTCCCCAACGCATCAGGAAAAGCGTATACGTATGGCAGTTGCTCGGTCAGACTTGTCATGCCCACTATCGTAGAGTGCATGGTGTGCCGGTGTATACTGGATTTTGACACTGTGTCAATGTTGATTCGGAGGTTGTGAGAATGGGCAATGCGACTACAGCAAGTGTAACGGGTGTGCAAGTTGCACCGGCGAAGTCAGCCATCAGAGATCTCCCCATCGCCAAAGTGTGGGCGTTTGCGGTCGGCCAGTTCGGCTGGGCACTGCTTTCCGGCATTATCTCCAACTGGCTCGTGTATTTCTATCAGCCCGATCAGGAGACCATCTCTCAAGGCCAGACCGTATTCGTGCCGCAAGGCCTGGTTGTGCTCGGCATCGTGACCGTGGTGGGCGGCATCACCGCCTTCGCCCGATTCTTCGACGCCTTCGTGGATCCGGCCGTGGCGTCCCTTTCCGACCGTTGCGATTCCAAATCTGGACGCCGTATGCCGTTCCTGAAATTCGCCGCCCTGCCGCTCGCGGTGGTCACCGTGCTCGTGTTCTGGAGCCCGATCAACGGCACCAGCTGGGTGAACGCGGCGTTCCTGTTCGTCACCGTGATCGGCTACTACATCGCCCTCACGTTCTACTGCACGCCGTACAACGCGCTCATCGCCGAACTCGGCCACGACTCCAAGCAGCAACTCACCATCTCCACCGCCATCTCCTTCACTTGGGTGGCCGGCACGGCCATCGCGTACGTGGCGCCGGTGATTTGGGGCGCGTTCGTGCCGATGATGGGCCGCATCACCGCCATCCGCGTGACCTTCACCATCATGGCCGCCGTGGCGTTCGTGTGCATGCTGGTGCCGCCGCTGGCCATCCGCGAGAAGGACTACGTCAACTCCCAGCCCACCTCCGAATCGACCATCGAATCCCTGAAGCAGACGTTCGGCGACGGCGAATTCCGCAAGTTCGTATGCTCCGACGTGGTCTACTGGGTGGCCATCACCACCTTCCAGACCGGTCTGCCGTTCTTCGTGACCAGCCTGCTCAAGCTGCCGGAAACCACCACGACCATCTACTTCGTGCTCATGACCGGCGTCTCTGTGCTGTTCTATCTGCCGGTCAATATTCTGGCCAATAAGGTCGGCAAGAAGAGGCTGCTGCTGGTTGCCTTCGTGATCTTCACCTGTGCGTTCGCATTTGCCGGCGCCCTTGGTTCGGCCGTGCTCGGCTTCATTCCGGCGATGGCCCAGGGTTTGGTGCTCTCGGTGGTCGGCGCGATTCCGATGGCCGCGTTCGGCATCCTGCCGCAGGCCATCGTGGCGAATATCGCCGACGCCAGTTCCAAGACCACCGGCCAGGACCGTCAGGGCATGTTCTACGCGGCCCGCACCTTTGCGATGAAGATGGGCCAGTCCGTGGCCATGCTGCTGTTCACCGGCGTCTCCACCATCGGCATGGCGTCCGGCGCGGGCTACCGCATCGCCGCCGTGTGCGCGGCCGTGCTGTGCGGCTTGGGCGGCATCGTGTTCGCGTTCTACAACGAGAAGAAGGTGTTGGGCGTGCTGGAGACGTGATGGCGTTGCCGGGTGCCGCCGCGGTATCCATACGGAGCGGTGTGGGTGACTTGCCCCGTCTGCGACACTGAACAAGCCGCCGCGGTATCCCTGGTATCCAGGCGGAGTGGTGATCTTAGTTCGAGCTATTGCGCCGGCAGACGGCTGGGACGATGCTGCGCTTGCGGCGGCCCAACCGGCGACACCGAAACGTTACCGTGTCGACACGCGTGCGACACTTCGGCGTCAAATTGCGTTTGACCGTACTCCGTACTATATTGTTGCGAGTTGCTTTGCGGAGCAAAGTAACATCCAAGGGGCTGTAGCTCAGTTGGTAGAGCGCTTCGTTCGCATCGAAGAGGTCGCGGTTTCGACTACCGTCAGCTCCACGAGACCCTCTGCATTCATTCCACCGCAGAGGGTCTTTTCATTTGTTTTCGTTGAAATTCTGCCATCTCGCGTTTCAAGGGGCTGATTTGGGGTTTGCCGGAGGTCTACTTGCGTTTCGAGGGGCTGATGGTCAAGTAGATACGCCGCCAAAATGGCGGAATAGCGTTGCGTCAAAGCCGTTTGTATCGGTGCTTCACCGGATGAGGAGCCCCTTGAAACGGAAGTAGACCTCCGGAACATGTGAAATCAGCCCCTGCAAAGGGAGAATGCCTCGATTTCGCCATGGATTGTCGTGGATTGCTCTGTGGCATGGGCAATACTGGGAGTATGACAAGCGCAGATGAGTTGAATGAGCAGTATGACGCTGACGGTAGCGTGACGCAAGTGCCTGAACGCAATGATGAAGTTCATGCCGGCGAATCCGCCGTCGCCCAATCCCGCGAATCGGCCGTGACCATCCCCGCCGGCACCGTGGTGCTCGCCGCCACCCCGATCGGCAATGTCGGCGACGCTTCAGCCCGTCTGGTGGCCCTCTTGGAACGGGCCGATATCGTGGCCGCCGAAGACACGCGCCGCCTCTACGATCTCGCCCGTCGCCTCGGCGTCTATGTGAACGGTCGCGTCATCGCCTATCACGACCACAACGAGCGCGACAAGGCCGACGGCCTGCTCGACCAGGTCGAAACCGGCGCCACCGTGCTCGTCGTATCCGACGCCGGCATGCCCACCATCAACGACCCCGGCTTGGCCATCGTGCGCCGTGCCATTGAACGCGGTCTGCCCGTCACCTGCGCGCCCGGCCCCTCCGCTGTGCTCGACGCGCTCGCCCTCTCCGGCCTGCCCACCGACCGCTTCTGCTACGAAGGCTTCCTACCGCGAAAGCATTCCGAGCGCGTGCAGTATCTGCGCACGCTGTTGCCCGAACGCCGCACCATCGTGTTCTACGAGACGCCTCATCGCATTGCCGATTCGATGGACGATCTGCTGGACGCGTTCGGCCCGAATCGCCCGATGGCCCTGTGCCGCGAACTCACCAAGGATTATGAGCAGATTCGTCGCGGCCCGATTGACGAGATTCGCCAAAGTGTGATTGATGATCCGCCCCGTGGCGAGATGGTGCTGGTCATCGGCGGCGCGTCCAACGAGGAGGCCGAAGCGGCCGCGCCCAGCACGTTGAGCGTGGATGACATGGCCGTGCTCTCCATCGACCGTGCTTTGGAGGACGGCCTGCGTATCAAGGACGCCATCGCGCAAGTGGTGCAGGAGCATCCACTGGCTGACGGATCGTTGGCCAATCGCAAGCAGGTGTATGCGGCTGTGCTGAAAATCAAGGGATAGCGCAGCAGCCGGCGATTATCTCCCCGTTACGCTTCCATCGACTCGAACAATATTTCCAACGCCTGCCGGACCCCGGGCCCACCACGCTGCGAGACCAATTCCAGCAAAGGCGCGTCGGCTTTGGGATTGGCAACCAGCCATTTACGCAGTTCGGGCACGTGATATGCGATGTGCCAGAGCACGGCAACATCCGTATCGGGCGAACATGCCACCGCGGGCGTAAGTCTGATGGGCGGTTCAGGCGGCGCGGTCATATCCGAGATTGCGCGCGATGCGGATTCGGATGAGTGTGCCGCCGCCGCGTGGCGAGGCAACCGTTGCGCCTGCCGCAAATGCCGTAAACGGTGAGCGGCATGGCGGCCTCTGCGATGGCCTCTGACAATGAACCCCCTCGTCATGCGCATTGCTCCAAAGCCGGTTCGTCCATCTCCTGCTGCACCGATTCAAAAAACATGCGTGCGCGTCCGGCGTACTTGTGATGCCGATGCTCCTTGACGATTTGCAGACAGTCGTTTGGCCGAAACTGGTACGCGGACATCAGCTGACACACCAGTGCGTTGACGGTGGAAGGATCGGGGATGTCTTCAGGACTCATCACCAGGTCGCAAGCCGTACGGGCTGGCGTGGTGACAGGCAGCCCGCCGAGCTTGATGATTTGCTCCGGCAACGTCAATCTTTTGAATACGCGGATACGGCGGCTGACGGATGCCGAGCGGAAGTGCGATGTGGAAATCACGTCTATGGTACTCGGAAAGTCGGGGCCTCCCAGCCATACCCAAGCGGCGGTCATCGAACACACCACAGTGCCAAACGGGGCGACCTCCGCGACGATTTTCGCGCGACCATACAGTGTGCCCGAATGCTCGATCCAGTAGCCGGCGGAATCGTCGAGCTTATGTAACGTGCCGAAGGCGGCCAGACGGTTAAGGCTGAGCGGTCCCGGCAGATCCTTGGTAAACAGTATCGGCGGCACCGCAGGTTGCGCGGTTGCCGGCGAGGCGACTGTTGTGATGTCCGTCATCGGACCTGCTGTGATATCCATGACCGAACAATATGCAGAAATGCGGCTTGCGCGCCACCGGATAGGCGAAAACGGTGGATAAGTGCATAACTTTACTAGGTGCGCAAATGATGTGGATAACTCGGTGGATATTGGCAGGCGGAAGTGTGTGCGGATGTGCGTGGGCGTGCGTACGGATGGGTGCGTGGATACGTGTGCGAATGCGTATGTGGATAAGCGCGCAAGAGGTGTACAGATAAGTATGTGGGGAAGTTGCGGGTGGATAGGTGAGTGGGATGAGGATGGCGGCGCGGCAGCTATCCGGGCGTGTCCCCGCCGCGCCGGATAATCAAGCCTTATGAGTCATGTTTTGGTGAATGTTGCTTGGCCGTATGCAAACGGCCCCCGTCATATCGGCCACGTCGCGGGATTTGGTGTGCCCTCCGACGTCTACGCGCGCTACGAGCGCATGAAGGGCAATGATGTGCTCATGGTGTCCGGCACCGACGAGCACGGCACCCCGATTCTCGTCGAGGCGGAGAAGGAAGGTCTCACTGCCCAGGAACTGGCCAACCGTTACAACCGCGTGATCGCCAAGGATCTGTGCGACCTCGGCCTGAGCTACGACCTGTTCACCCGCACCACCACCGGTAACCACGAGCAAGTGGTGCAGGAGATGTTCAAGCAGTGCTTGGAGAACGGCTACATCTACAAGGGCACCCAGCAGGTGGCGATTAGCCCGTCCACCGGCCGCACTCTGCCCGACCGCTACATCGAGGGCGAGTGCCCGATTTGCCACGCCGAAGGTGCGCGTGGCGACCAGTGCGACGCCTGCGGCAACGAGCTCGACCCGGACGAGCTCATCAACCCCGTCTCCAAGATTAACGGCGAAACCCCGCGCTTCGAGCAGACCGAGCACTACTTCCTCGACCTGCCGGCGCTCGCCGAAGCCAACAAGGCATGGCTGGAGACCCGCAAGGGCTGGCGTACCAACGTCATCAACTTCTCGCTCGGCCTGTTCAAGGAGGTCAAGCCGCGCGCCATCACCCGTGACATCGACTGGGGTATCCCGGTGCCGGTGAAGGGCTGGATTGACAACCCGAACAAGAAGCTGTACGTGTGGTTCGACGCCGTGATCGGCTACCTGTCGGCCTCCATCGAATGGGCCCGCCGCCAGGGCGACCCGGAGAAGTGGCGCGAATGGTGGAACGACCCGAGCTGCCCGGCCTACTACTTCATGGGAAAGGACAACATCACCTTCCACTCCCAGATCTGGCCGTCCGAAATGCTGGCGTACAACGGCAAGGGCTCCAAGGGCGGCGAAACCGGCCCGATGGGTCCGCTCAACCTGCCTGAGCAGGTGGTGGCCAGCGAGTTCATGACCATGGAAGGCAAGAAGTTCAGCTCCTCCCGCGGCATCGTGATCTACGTCAAGGACATCCTCGCCCGCTACCCCGTGGACGCCGTGCGCTACTACATTTCCGTGGCCGGCCCCGAATCCTCGGATTCCGACTTCACGTGGGCCGAGTTCGTGCGCCACAACAACGAGGAGCTCGCCTCCTCGTGGGGCAACCTGGTGAACCGCGTGGCCAACCTCATCAACAAGAACTTCGGCGAGATTCCGCCGCTGGACGAGGATTCGATGACCAACGAAGACCGTGGCCTTCTGGAAGAGAGTTCCGCCGCGTTCGACGTGGTCGGCTCCTCCATCGAAACCCACCACCAGAAGCACGCCCTGTCCGAGGCGATGCGTGTGGTCGGCGACATCAACAAGTACATTTCCGCCACCGAACCGTGGAAGATTAAGGACGACCAGGCTCGTCTCGGCACCGTGCTGCACGTGGCCGCTCAGGCCGTGTCTGACGCGAACCACCTGCTCGCGCCGTTCCTGCCGCACTCCGCACAGAGGGTGTGGGAGGCGCTCGGCGGCACCGGCACCTTCTCGCCGCTGCCTGAGCTCAAGGAAGTCGAGGATCTCGACAAGCCCGGCTTCACGTACCCGATCATCACCGGCGATTACGAGCTCGGTGTGAACGTGCACCCGTGGAAGAGCGAGGCAATCGAGGTCGGCGCCATGGTGCCTAAGCCCGCACCGATCTTCGCCAAGATTCCGACCGAGGCCGTGGAAGAGGAGCTGGCTCGCTTCGATGAAGCGTTGGCTGCTCGCCGTGCCGCCGAAGCCGAACGTCTGGCCGCCGAGAAGGCCAAGCTCGCCGCCGAGTGATTCGGCATTGCTAGCTCGTAGCTGACGGGCCACCTCGCACATGAAGTGTTGCGGGGTGGCCCGTTGCCGTATGTGCGGCCTAGCCCCGACAATGCGAGGCCGGTTGTCGGGCGGCGTTACAAACCCGTCACAGTTTGCCAAGACTTTTCTCAGACAAGCACATCGAATCCCCAAGAAAGAGACGGTTATATAGAAGATGTCAACGGAATGAAGTTCATACCGGTGGCGAGGTTCTTCCGAACCCCATAACTGAACCCTTCTTCTCTCTTCTCTCTCACCCGGCGGCCCCCTCCGCCGGGTTTCTTCGTTTTGGGCCGCATCATGCAACGCAAGTTACGCTGCTGTCCAGCTACATCCACGCCGCTCGAAGCCGTGATCCGCCACACCAAGCACGGGGCGCGGTGATTCGGAGCATTGCAGGATTCCCTCCATGCTTCCGGTTTGGGGGGTGCTGCTTGATTCCTCTACTTCCAGCGAAACGTTGCTATCGCGGTATGGTCGCATGCCTGTTAAGCATTGAAGCATCTTATCTATGCGCAGTCGGTGTCCCGGTGGTGACGGCAACCGATTGACGTGCGAACCGGGCCAGATTTCGTTGTCCCGGTTCGTGATTTTGGCCTCTTTTTGGGAACCGGGACAGACCATCCCGTGAGCGCTCAATGTATGCAAATCCAGAAGCCCGGAATTCCGCCGATGTGTGATGGCGGATATTGTGCGGTAGGGCCGAATTGGCGATTTTTCGAGGGTGTTTCTGTCCCGGTTGCTCAAAAAGAGGCGAAATGGAGAACCGGGACAACAAAATCTGGCCCGGTACACACATAAATCGATTGACGTCGTTACCAGGACATCGGACACCGTGACGTATATCGCGAACCGCATAATATGGCAGTACGCAACGCAGATGATGTGCGGATTCGCCGGACGTAACATGGCGTGTGACACACAACAGTGCCATGCGGTCGGGGCCACGCGACCAAATGGGGTGCGATGAATGGCATATGCGTCGCAGCAAGCGCGCGCAATCGTATCGATGTCAGCTCAGTGCGCCCCGGTGGATTTCCGTCGTTTCCGCCGGGCAAGTTCATTGAGCGGCGTCGCTGTCAAGGTGAAATCGAATATGGCGCCTCGCAACGCCAGCTGTCGCCCGGCTCGGTAGGCGAGTTCGGCTTGAGACGGTTCATCAGCCATATTCGCGGCGGTGGCGATGAGGACGATCCAATGATGATGCCGTAACAATTCGCGCTTGTCGTTGTCTCGCCGCCACTGGGCCTTGTCTGTGCGATGATGATCGCCGTCATATTCGATGGCGACGCGGAATTCGGGCCAAGCGAGATCGAGTGTTATCGGCTCACCATTGCTGAACGTCGCGCCGGGCACTGTGTAATTTGTCACGGCTCGTGGAAGCCCGTATTGCGTGGTTGTGATACGGGTCTCTGATTCCATCGGAGAATCCACGCGCGGTGCAATAAATTCAAGTGCGATCATGCATGTGGCTTTCGCGTTGAATTTCGGAAGTTCGCTGACCTGCCGCACAAAGTCCTGATAAATTTCGTCGGCGGTGCGGCCGCCCGATAGGCTCGGCTTGCGCGCTATTGCCGTAAGGGTTGCGTCGCCAAGTATGACCAATGATTCCAATGACATGTGAGCGGCGAGCTGCGCCCAAGTATGTACCAGATCCAGCGCGTGCACATGCTTGTTGATACGTGCATTGTGCGCGGTGCTTAGCGGTTTCCAGATGTGCGGTGTTGTTGGCGGAACGACGGCGCGTATCCGGGTGCGATGCGAGTCGGAGACGGTATGGAGCTCGGTGGCATTGAGATCGCAATCCTTGGGAAGTGGCACGGATTGCAGTATCAGCGATGTGGTCATGCCGAAGAGCACAGGCTTTCCGAGCTGTTGCGCGGCGTCCGTGCATCGTTTAAGAATTTCCCGCTTACGTTGGGTGAGGGTTTCGCTCATAGCGGGCGCAGTGGGGGTTGCCATACGCGGTGGTGAGTATGGCTCGGGCTTGACGGCGTGCGTGGACGCAGCACTCGGTGCCGCGGCATTGTTGGTCCAGCCGGGTGGTTCATCGTCGAATACGCCGGGTGGCGGGGTGGGAAATCCGCTGTTCATAACGCCACCGTAGCGTAGCGGTCGCTTGTTCGCCATGAAAAACGGGGTATGTGGTTCTAGCTTGCTGAGGATGTGGATAACTCTGTGGATAACTAAAGTGCTCCTATGTTTTGCTCACTCTGTGAGAAGTCGGCAAAACATAGGAGCACTTCAGCCGCGGCCAATGGGCGGAATATGTCAGCGGCAGCGACGGGTGAGGGGCTGCCAGGGATCGAGCTCGACTGGTTCGGTGGTGAGCAGGGCGCGGGTGGCGTCGTCGAGGTATTCCTTGCGGATGATGAGCTCGGTAACGTAGCGGTCGAACCAGGCGTCGGACATGACGTAGTAGCCGTCCTTGCCGGCGTCCTTGCCCCAGCTGTTCTCCACCTTCCAGCGGTTCGGCTTGCCGTCCTCGCCGAGGTTCACGCCGGTGAAGGTCATAGCGTGGTTGCTCGGGCTGTCGCCGTATTCGAGGCCGTGGGCCTTGTCACCGGTGAATTCGGTGCCGAACAGCTGGTCGACGCGCACCACGGACTGGTCGAAGAAACCGTCCTTGCGCAGGGCGAACTGCGTGCAGTCGCAGGCGAACCAGATCGGGTGGCCGGCGGTGAGCTGGTCAAGCGCGGCCTTCTTGAACACGTCCAGCGGCACGTTGACGAACTCCATATCGCCAGCCTCGGCCACGTTCGCGCTGAAGCGGATGCGGTAGCGCTGGTTGAACGGGCGGTTCTTGAGCGGGGCGTTGGCCAGCGTCACGAAATCGTTGACGTCCACCGGCACGTACTTCTTGTAGAACTCAAGCGGGGTGATGCCGATCTCGCGAATCTGCGGGCGCTCGTCCTTGCCGGTTTTCGGCTTGTCGGACTTGTCCTTATCGCACTTGCAGGCCTTGGCGTCGGATTTGCCCTCGCACTTGCAGGATTCGCCGCACTTGCAGGATTCGGCCTTGCCGTCTGCGTCGGCCTCGGCCTTGCACTTGCGAGCCTCGCCCTTCTTATCCTCATCATCATCCTTGGGGCGCGCGAAGAAGTCGAACTTCTCCGGCGGTTCGCCGAGCGCCACGGCGCAGATGCGGTACACGGTGCCCATGTACTCGTCCTTCAACGCACGCAGCTCGTCCTCAGACGCCCCCGCAACCGAACGGCGGCGCAGCTCGGCCGCGAACTCGCGCAGCTTGGAGTTGAGGTACTGCTTGAAATCGTCGGAATTACGGGAGTTCTCAGACTCCGGGTAGGCGCTCTTGGGCACTAGGCCGTACTTGTTCACCAGTGCAGCGAACATCTGCCACCAGCCACCATCGTCTGCAGGCGACTCATTGATGGCCTCGAACAGACGCGAATCGGTCGCCTCGTCGAGCGTGCGCAGCACGTTCTCCAGATAAGTGTTCGACTTCTCCATCGCGTCCCAGAAGAACAGGTAGGTCTCGGAGAACTCGAAATCCTCAAGATTCCAGCGATGCATGAGTTCGTAACGCAGCGTGTTCAGGGAGGCGAACATCCAGCAACGGCCGGAACGCTCCTGATTGGTGATCGAACCCTGCTTGAGTTCGATGGAGAAGTCGCGCGGCAGCGCACGCACGCCGCGATAGTCGGTGGCCGCCTTGAGCACGCCGGCCGAAACCGCCGCGTCCGCCGCGATCAGGTTGGCGCGGTCCTTGTTGAAGTCTTCGGTGTACGTACGCAGAAGTTCGGGTTTGATGGCCCGTGCGCTGGCGTTTGCTGTCATGATGATTGATCTTCCATTCATGTAGGCGACGTTTGTGGTCCGTCGGTAGTATAAGTCGCCGTGTATTCGTCGGACGATTCACCGGGCGAAATCGTACGGGCGGATATGCGCCGGCGATTCCACCCCGCCAACGATTTGTCCACCTTGCTGCTCGCGCGGGCGCACGTATCATATGTACCGATACATATTATTGACGAATGTCGCATAGTCCAAAGGAGTACGTCATGACTTCGCTGCATAGCAAGCCGCTGGCCCTGAAAAACGTCACCGTCACCGATTCATTCTGGCGCACCGAGCAGGAACTCGTGCGCACGGCTGTGATTCCCTATCAGTGGAACGCCCTGAACGATAACGTCCCCGGCGCGGCCCCCAGCTATTGCATGCACAACTTCAAGGCCGCTGCCGCGCAAAACAAGCGCAAGGATACCCAGGGCAACGCGTTCGTGCCGCCGAAGTACACGTTCCGCGGATTTGAGGCGCTCCCCGAAGACCCGGCCAATCCCGACCCAGACAAGTTCTACGGCTTCGTGTTCCAAGACACCGACTTCTCCAAGTGGGTGGAGGCAGTCGGCTATTCCCTCGCCCATCACCCGGACCCCGCACTGGAACAGACCGCCGACCAAGCCATCGACGTCGTGTGTGCCGCCCAACTCGACAACGGCTATCTGGACACCTGCTACATTCTGAACGACATGGATCGCGCGTTCACCAATCTGCGTGACCATCACGAACTGTACTGCCTCGGCCACCTCGTTGAAGGTGCGGTGGCCTACTACCAGGGCACCGGCAAAGACAAGTTGCTCAAGGCCGCCTGCCGTTTCGCCGATTACGTAGACGAGCGCTTCGGTCGCAAGCCGGGCCAGCTGCGTGGTTACCCCGGTCACGAGATTGCCGAGATGGCTTTGGTGAGGCTGTACGAGGTCACCGGCGAACAGCGGTACCTTGATCTGGCCGAATATTTCGTGACCGAGCGCGGCCGGCAGCCGTACATCTTCGATATTCAGGCAGACGAGAACGCAAAGCGCGACGCCGACGCCAACTACAAACCCAACACGGACCCCAACCGGTACGCCTATCACCAGGCGAACAAGCCGGTCACCGAACAAGACGAAGCCGTAGGCCATGCCGTGCGCGCCGGCTACTTCTACTCCGGTCTGGCGGACGTGGCCCGACTGGCCGACGACCAGGACCTCGCCGATGCGGCCGAGCGGCTCTGGCGCAATATCGTCGATAAGAAACTGTACGTTACCGGCGGCATCGGCGGCACGGTGGACGGCGAGGCATTCTCCTACAACTACGACCTGCCCAACGACTCCGCCTACTCCGAGACCTGCGCCGCGATTTCGCTGGCGTTCTTCGCCCGTCGCATGCTCGAGCTCGCGCCAAAGGCCGAGTACGCGGACGTTATGGAGTCGGCGCTGTACAACACCACGCTGGCCGGCATGGCGCTGGACGGCAAGAGCTTCTTCTACGTGAACCCGCTGGAAGTCAATCCGTATGCCTGCCATAAAGACAGCCGCCTGCGCCACGTCAAGCCGGTGCGTCAGAAGTGGTTCGGCTGCGCATGCTGCCCGCCGAACATCGCCCGCATCGTTGAGTCGGTGCAGGAATATGCCTACACGGTTGCCGAGGATGGCGGTACGCTGTTCACGCACTTGTATATGGGCGGCGTGGCCAAAGCTGAGTTGAATGGTACGGCTGTGGAGCTGGATGTTACGGCGAACCTGCCGTGGCAGGGCGATGGCAAGGCGGTCGTGCGCTTGGGCGGTGACGCTGCTGGCACCTCGGCTCAGGCTCCTGCTCGCTTTACGCTGGCCTTCCGTCTGCCCGGTTGGGTGGGCGATGAGTCCGCTGCTGCCGCCGCGATTACGGCCACGGGCGAGTCTGAGTCTGGGGCCGATAGTTCCCGCGTGACCCGCGAAATTCGCGACGGCTACCTGTATCTGACCGGTGAGTGGCGCGACGGCGACACCGTGACGTTCGACTTCCCGATGCCGGTGCGTATGCTGGCCGCCAACCCGCTGGTGCGCGAGGACGCCGGCAAGGTGGCGTTCGTGCGCGGCCCGATCACCTTCTGCGCCGAGGAAAAAGACAACGGCGCCAACCTGCACCTGCTGCACGCGGATGTGGAGGCACTGCTGGCCGACCCGAGCGCGGCCAAGGTCGAGGAGTTCGACTTCCACGCCGGCGCCAAGGGCATCGACGACAAGGGCCAGGGCGAGGTGGAAGACGTGACCCGCCGCATGGTGAAGCTTGAGGTGCCGGCTTGGCGCGAGCCGTTGCCGGCTGCTGTGGCCGCCGCGGGTGAGGGCGCGGCCGAGGTTCCGGCGTTCGCGCCGCTCTACGCCGTGTACGCGCCGGTCAAGCGCGAGCCCGCCACCGCCACGCTCATCCCGTACTTCGCCTGGGCCAACCGCGGCGAAAACGAAATGACCGTCTGGCTGCGCGGCTGATATTTGCTCTCGGCTACTCTGGTAGCCATGGGCATCACGACATGTCGGCTCGAAGGGCCGGTGGACTTTTACTCGGTCGGGCAGTTTGTGTCCGGACCGGGCTGGCGCCATCTGCGGCGCACCATCGACACCTTCGAGCTGATGTTCGTGCGTCGGGGCGTCCTGCCGATGCGGGTGGGGGAGCAGACCCTGCATATCGAGGCCGGCCAAATCGCACTCTTGCCGCCGAATGTGGAGCATGCGGGCGCCGACATCATCACGTCTGACGTGGACTTCTACTGGATGCATTTCAAATTGCCGGATGCGCGCATGCTCCCCGATGACGCGGGTCTGCCGCAGGACGACCATTGCCTGTTGCTGCCCGATGAACGCACCCTGCCCGACCCCGACCGGCTGGCGGTGATGTGTGGGCAGCTCATCGACATCTATGCGCGATTCGGCCCGTATTCCAACGCTTACTGCGATTACTTCGCCACCGGCCTGCTGCTGGAGGTCAGCGCGCAGGAGCGGCTGAAGGCGGACTTTGCCGCCCATCGTACGCTTGCCGGCTACCGGGGCGACGGCAAGCCCATCACCAGTGCCGACCGCGTCTGGCAGCAACAGGAATGGGCCATGCATGTCGATTCGGCCGGTGCCGCTGGCGATTCGTCCGGCCTGGCGCCGATGCTGGCCATCCGCTCGTGGATTATGGCCAATGCCTTCGACGACATCACCGTGGCCAAAGTGGCCGCGCGCTTCCACTATTCACCCAGCTATCTGACCGCGATGTACCGGCGCGTGTTCGGCGTGGGTGTGGCCGAGCAGATCATCGAATATCGCATCGACCGTGCGCGCGAACTGCTGAGTTCTACCGCTTCCAGCGTGGCGGATATTGCGCGAGAAGTGGGCTACGCCGATCCCAAGTACTTCATGCGCGTCTTCAAGCGCCGCACTGGCCTGACCCCCGGCCAATACCGCGACGCTTTCCCCGCCCGCCTCTACAACACCGTGTGATTAGGGAAGGTCATGGTCCTAACCCTAGGAAAAGTGCGCATGGGCGCCACTACCACGTGGGAGCGCTGGGAACGGTTTGACGCATGCCGAAACCTCGCACGTCACGCCGCACGGCACTTGGGCAGTGGGCGCGGCAGTCGGGAATCGCCGCCCTATTTCGGCGTTTCAGCGTTACCTGTTTGCCGAACCGACAGTGGACTCGCGCGGAACCAGTGTGTATCCAATGGTGGCGCGCGTGGCCGGCATGCCAGCGGATTCGTCGGACCTGCCGTCGCCCTGGTCGCGCTGCTCCACGCGGCGGGTGATCATATCAAGCGCGAATTGGGCGAGCTGATCGAGATCCACTTGGACGGTGCTCAGCGTCGGTGTGGTGTACGAGCCGGCCGTGGCGCCGTCGAAGCCGATGACTCTCACATCGTCGGGCACGCGGATGCCGTAGTCGGCAAGGCCTCGGATTACTCCGAATGCGGCATAGTCGTTAATGCAGAAGATGCCATCGATGGCCGGGGTGCTTCCCGTTGCCCGCGTGGTGCCCGGGGAACGGGAAGCAGCAGTGTCATCAGCCGATTGCGCACGAGCCTCGAGCATCGCCTCGGCGATGGCATGACCGGCTTCGATGCCGCTGTCGCTACCGTAACCAATGAAGTTCGTCGATTCGTCATACGGCAGCCCGGCATCGAGCAACGCGCCGCTGGCCCCGCGCAGGCGCAAACCGCTGGAACTTTCCACGTGCGCCAGTTCGGTTCGTGGCGAATACCCGTCGCCGACGATGGCGATGCGGTGGCATCCGCATTCGATGAGATGCTGCACTGCCGCCCGCGCACCGTCCTCGTTCGGGAAATTCACTGTATCGAACGTGGGCGTTTCCTCGCAGGCGTCAATCAGAACCAGCGGTCGGCCGTGGTTGATCGCGGAAAGCGGCACACCGGCATTCAGGCCCGAAGCGTGGATAATCTCGCCGTCGAACAACTGCCCGGAGAACGGGTTGTTGGCCAGCGCGTGTTTGGCGGCATCCGGAGAGTACCGGGTTTGCTCCACGAACGGCGTCAGCCCGCGCTCGGTGGTTTCGGTGACGAGCGATTCGACGAGTTTGGAGTAGAACGGCGAATCGAATTCGTTGACGATGATGTGGATGATGTTGCTGCGGCCGGACTTCAGCATGCTGGCCGTCAGATTGATGCGGTAATCAAGCTTTTCGGCCACTGCCAGCACTTTGGCGCGCGTGGAATCCTTAACACCCGGCTTGCCGTGCAGCGCATTCGAGGCGGTCATGGGGGAGACCCCGGCGGCTTTCGCTACGTCGCGCAATGTTGGTTTGCCGCTCGGCATAACGTCACCTCATGTTTCGCCTGTGATGGGCATTGGATCATGCCCGTAATGCTTCCAATGGTTGTAACGGTATTCACAACATCGTGTTTTGGCAAATGGTGGCTGTGTGCCGGAATCGCTGAAAATGCTGCGCTTAGGCGATGACGCGCCGAGCGTAACATGCGCTTGCTTGATATCGTTCCGGTGGAAGAATATGTAACGGTACATACGTCGGTGTGCCAAGAGGCCATGAAGTTCGTCGTACGTTGGGATGGGACTCTCCGGGGGAGTGGCGTCACTCTTCACCTATCCGTACGTGCGCGATGCCGATTGGTTTGCGGCTGGCATACCGCCGTAGGGCAACTTATGCGAATATCAACGAAAGCAGGATACGATGACGGATCTTCCGCAGAGCCTTCCTCAGGCATGGCGTCCGCCGATGGGCTGGAACAGCTGGGATTCCTATGGCACGACCCTCACCGAAGACGAGCTGCTGGCCAACGCGCGGTTCATGGCTGAACACCTGAAAAACGCCGGCTGGGATACGCTGGTCATCGACATCGACTGGTACGACCCGACCGCCCGCGCACATGGTTACAACGACAACGCGCCGCTGATTCTCGACGAATACGGCCGTCAGCTGCCTGACCCGGTGCGTTTCCCGAGTGCTGCCGGCGGCAAGGGATTCGGCCCGCTCGCCGCCGCCGTCCACGAACTGGGCTTGAAGCTTGGCATGCACATGATGCGCGGCATCCCGCGTATCGCCGTGGACAAGAACCTGCCCGTATACGGCACCAACTACACCGCCAAGGACGTGGCCGACCTCGACCACGTGTGCAAGTGGAATCCGGACAACTACGGCCTGAACCAATCCCACCCGGGCGCGCAGGCCTGGTATGACGCGCAGCTCGACCTGTTCGCCTCCTGGGGCCTCGACTTCCTCAAGGTCGACGACATGCAGACCCCGTTCCACTCCGACGAAATCGCCGCCTATCATCGCGCCATCGCCAAAGCCGAAGCCAAATACGGCCGTTCGATTGACCTGTCTCTCTCGCCCGGCGGCTGGGTGGCGACGAGCTACGTCGACTTCCTGCGCGAGAACGCCCAAATGTGGCGTATTTCCGACGATCTGTGGGACCGTTGGGAAGACATCTACCAGCAGTTCGCCCGCCTGGCCCGCTGGGCGCCGTTCCAGACCACCGGCCACTGGGCCGACGCCGACATGGTGCCGTTCGGGCACATAGGCCTGCGCGCCGAACGCGGCGACGACCGCCAATCCCGCCTTACGCTGGACGAGCAGAAGACACTGCTGGCCCTATGGTGCATGGGGCGTAGCCCGCTTATGGTCGGCGGCGATCTGCCCACCAGCAACAGCGACGCCATCGCGCTGCTGCAGAATCCCGCGTTGCGTGAGGTGCTTGCCGGCTCCACCAATAACCGCGAGACCGTGCGCGAACGGATTTTTGGCAAATGGTGGGATGAGAGCACCTACCGTGGCGAGTTCATCGTCTGGTCCGCCGACGCAGCCGATTGGGCCGATGGCACACGTTCCGCGCATCACGGCGGCCATTACGCCGCGCTGTTCTGGACCGGCAGCGACACATACGAGATCGGCCGCAACATCCAGCTCCAATCCATCGTGGGGCTTGACGCCCGCAATGACGATTGGACACTCGCCGATCTGTATGCCGACGCGCCGGGCGAGCCCGCCGACGTGCGTCTTGAAGGCGTGGGTGCCGACCGCGTCATCACCGGCACGATTCCGCCGCACGGCGTGCTCTGGGTGGCCCTGGACCGACGCTGAAACCGAACCTGCCTCCGCCAACCAACCTCCTGAACCGACCGCCCGAATCGTATGGAGAAACCTGCCATGAATGCGAACATCGCAAACGAACAATCCCCGGTAGCTGTTCCGCCCGCAAGTTGGTTCCTACGTGCGTTCGCTGGCGTTCTGACCTGTAGTCTGTCTGTCTCTGTCTGTTCGTTGCTTCGCCTTGCTTGCGTTTTGTACGTTTTATCTGTTTCGTGAGTTTCGTGCGTTCTGCGGATTTCACGCGTTTCGCGCAGTGCCGCACGCTGATCACCATTCAGCGTGCGGCACTTTTGCATATCTCACGTGTTGCGGGAGATGCCGATTCCGTCGCACAATACGTAAAACGTGAATGAACCACTCACTATGCTGGGTTGTTTGAGCGTGATATGACATGCGCCACTTTCCCGGGAATGCGTTGCGAATTGGACCTGTTCGGAGGTGTGCAGCGACGCATTCCGGGGAATGTTGCGCTTAGAGAGCCGCGTATCGTTGCTAATGCGGGGAACACGCAGAGTTGCGGGCCGTTGCGATTAGACGCAGGTCGCCTAGACTAGTACGCGTTTGCGAAAGTCGAACGTGCTTCGACCGATGAAGGAGAGCTTCGGTCATGCGGCCAATGACAGGCGCAGTGCGAAGCACGGCTGATCGTGAATCGCGGCGGCAGCGATTGCCGCGTGCGGCGCAGGAGCATGCCGCACCATACCACAAGCAAACAATCCCCAAGAAACGGTGATCTCCTCACATGTACGTCGATCCGGGAATCAATACCAGCGCAAGCAATCTCAAATGGGTGCTGCCATACTGCAAACCAGACCTGCCCCGCGTGGTAGGCGCGCTTCTACTGTTCATCGCAAATAACACGATGGCCCTGACCATTCCGATTCTGTCCGGTATCATCGTGGACCGCGTCATCGTCGGCGGACATGCCGACGAACTGCCACGTCTGTGTGGACTGATGATCCTCATGACCATCATCCGCGTGGGCGCGCGATACGGCTACCAGATGTGGATGGAGCGTTTCGGCCAGAACTCGGTCTACCGCCTCGTCTCCGACGAATACGAGAAGCTGCACGAGCTCGACTTCACGTATTTCAACCACACACGCACCGGCGACATCATGAGCCGCCTGACCTCCGACACCGACGCGATCCGCCACTGCCTGAGTTGGGTGAGCTATCAGATTGCCGACTGCGTGGTCATGTTCGTGGGCGCCCTGTGCGTGATGTTCGCCATCGATTGGCGACTCGCGCTCGTCCTGGCCTGCGTCACGCCGTTCATTTTTGTGCTCACGCGCGGCCTGTCCACGCACGCCCACCCGCTGTTCTTCGCCATCCGCAACTCGCTGGCCTCCCTCAACTCCATGGTCGAAGAGAACATCGAGGGCAACCGTGTGGTCAAGGCATTCGTGCGCGAACCGTACGAGACCGAAAAGTTCGACGAGCACAACGACGATTACATGCAGTGCAACATGGCCTTGGCCTACAACTCGCGCAAGTACATGCCGTGGCTGGACGGCCTCGGCTTCTCGCTGCAGCTCATCACCCTCGGCCTCGGCGGCTTTCTGGTCATCAAGGGCTACATGACCCTCGGCAATCTGGTGAGTTTCAACTCCTTCCTGTGGATGATCGACGGCCCGGTGCGCCAGTCCGGCTGGCTGATCAACGACTGGCAGCGATTCAACGCCAGCTGCATCAAAATCCGCAAGCTGCTCACCGAACAGCCGCGCATCGTGGAGAAGCCCGACGCGGTCGAAGCCGTCAAGCAGGCGGTCACGATCGTCGAGCAAGTCAAGCACGATGATGAGGCTACCGGGGCTACCGGAGCGCCCGTGGCTTCCGGAACATCCGGTGCCCAGCAGTCCACCGAACGCAAGTCCTGCCCGCTGCACATCAAGGGCGACATCCGCTTCGACCACGTCAGCTTCGCCTTCCCGGACGACCCGGAGACCCCGATCCTCAAGGACCTCGACTTCACCGTGCCCGCCGGCTCCAAGCTCGGCATCCTCGGCGAAACCGGCGCGGGCAAGTCCACGCTCGTCAGCCTCATCTCCCGCTTCTACGACCCGACCGTTGGCCATGTGCTCATCGACGGCATCGACGCACGCGACTGGCCGCTGGCCACCTTGCGCTCGCAGGTGTGCATCGTGGCGCAGGATACCTTCCTGTTCTCCGACACCATCGGCGGCAACATCGGTTTTGGTGCCAGCGGTGATAGCGACGACCGATATATCCAGAAAATGGCCCAGATCGCCGGCGCGGACAATTTCATCAGGTCGATGCCACAGGGTTATGACACCGTCGTGGGCGAACGCGGCGTGGGCCTGTCCGGCGGGCAGAAGCAGCGCCTGTCGCTGGCCCGCGCGCTCGCGGACAATCCGTCGATCCTGATTATGGACGATACGACCTCGGCCGTCGATATGGAGACCGAGGCGGAGATCCAGAAGCACCTCAAGGAGATGGACGGCGGCAAGACCATCGTCGCCATCGCCCACCGCATCTCGTCGGTCAAGGATTCCGACCTGATTCTGGTGCTCGAGCACGGACGTATCGTCGAACGCGGCACCCACGCCGAACTCGTGGCCGCACACGGCCGCTACTGGGACATCTACCACAAGCAGCTCGGACTCCAGTCCGGCGTCGCACAAGGTTTTTAGAAGAGGACTTATGGCACAACGCAATACATACCGCGAGGATGAGGAACTCGAGGAGCAGATCAACTTCCGGGACATCCTGCGCGTCGGCAAATATCTCAAACCGTATATGGCACAGGTGGCGCGCATTCTCGTCGTCGTCATCTCGATGAGCTGCATCGTCGTCGCCGTGCCGTACCTGACCAAGATCATGATCGACGAGGCGATCCCGAACAAGGACCTCGGCAAGCTCGGCATCCTCGCCGTGATCCTCGCCGCGCTGATCGTGCTGTACGAGTTCGGGCTGCGCTACCGCACGGTGGCGATCACGCGCGTCGGCCAGCTCATGCTCAAGGACATGCGCCGCGATATCTTCACGCATATCCAGACGCTGCCCTTCAGCTACTTCGATTCGCGCCCGCACGGCAAGATCCTGATCCGCGTGGTCAACTATGTGAACACGCTTTCGGACACGCTGAGCTCCGGTCTGATCAACGTGATCTCCGACGTGTTCACCTTCGTGATCACGCTGATCGTGATGTTCGTGATCGACTGGCAGCTGGCCCTGTGGAGCCTGATCCTGTTCCCGGTGCTCATCATCTGGGTGCGCGTGCTGCAGATCTTCCAGCGGCGCGCCTTCCAGAAGCTCTCCAACAAGCAGAGCAACCTGAACGCCTACATCCACGAGTCGATCGCCGGCGTGAAGACCACGCAGACCTTCGCACAGGAGCAGGCCCAGTTCAGGACCTTCCAGGAACAGCAGGGCGAGGTGCGTTCCGCGTGGATGCACGCCGTGCACATCCAGTTCCTCATGTGGCCGGGCGTGCAGACCATCTCCGTGATGACCATCTCGTTCATCTACTTCGTCGGCGTGATGGGCTTCGGGGGCGTGAACGTGACCACCGGCGTGCTCATCGCGTTCGTCGGCTACGCGAACAACTTCTGGAATCCGGTGATCAACATCGGCAACTTCTACAACCAGCTCATCACCTGCTCGGCGTACCTCGAGCGCATCTTCGAGACGCTCGACGTCACGCCGGAGATCCGCAACAAGCCCGACGCGGCGGACCTGCCGCAGATCCGCGGGCGCGTCGACTTCAACGACGTGGTGTTCCGCTACGAGAAGGACGGCCGCAACATCCTCAACCTCGTGGACTTCCACGTCGAACCGGGGCGCACAATCGCGCTGGTCGGCCCGACGGGCGCCGGCAAGACGACGATCATCAACCTGCTGTCGCGCTTCTACGACGTGTCCGAGGGCTCGGTGACGATCGACGGCTACGACGTGCGCGACGTGACGCTCGCATCGCTGCGCCGGCAGATGGGCGTGATGCTGCAGGACACCTTCATCTTCTCCGGCAACGTGCGCGAGAACATCCGCTACGGCAAGCTCGACGCCACCGACGAGGAAATCGAGGCGGCGGCGAAGGCCGTGCACGCGCACGAGTTCATCATGGAACTGCCCGACGGGTACGACACGGTGGTGGAGGAGCGCGGATCGACCCTGTCGGCCGGCCAGCGCCAGCTCATCGCCTTCGCGCGCGTGCTGCTCGCCGACCCGCGTATCCTGATCCTGGACGAGGCGACGAGCAACATCGACACGCGCACCGAGGAGGCGCTGCAGGCCGGCCTGCAGCATCTGCTCAAGGGGCGCACGAGCTTCATCATCGCGCACCGCCTGTCGACGATCGAGAACGCGGACGAGATCTTCTACATCGATCACGGCCAGATCGTCGAGCACGGCTCGCACGCGCAGCTGCTCGCCGCCAAGGGCGCGTACTACCGCCTCTACGAGTCCCAGTACGCGATGATTCGCGTGGCCAGTGGAGCGCCGGAAGAGTGACGAGATGTTGCTTTAGGTATGTTTCGTGATGGCATTATCGGTAACGATAAACACTGTGAAATATGTAACGGTACGTGTGAAAAACATGCAGTCGTGATTGGAATACGTTCTGGAAAATGTTGAAATAGAGCGAAACGCGCTGAAGTCGGCACGGGGTTGCTGAGTGTGGCAGATAGTTTAGAATATGTACCGTTACATATTTGATGTGCAGAAGATGCTCGCATCTTCTGCACGCGGGTGAAATCTGGGGAGTGGTTTGGCGATGGCAGACAAACTGGTAGCCACATTGGACAAAGCTGGTGTACGCAAGATCAGCACGGACCTGTGGGGCGTGTTCTTCGAAGACATCAGCTATTCGGGCGATGGCGGGCTCAACAGCGAACTCGTGCAAAACGGCGCGTTCGAATACAACCGTGCGGATAAGCCCGAGTGGAGCAACTACACCGCTTGGCGCAAGATCGTGCCCGCCGGCTCGTTCGCCGCATTCGGTGTGGGGGAGACCGCGCCGGTGGCCGAAGAGAACCCGCATTACGCGATTGCCGAAATCGGCAAGGTGAGTGGCGAGCAGACTGCTGACTCGGCTGTGTCTCGGGCCGATTCGGCCCTATCCCAGACGGATTCGGCTTGTACCCCCGCAGCTCCCGCTCTGGAAAACCTCGGTTTCGACGGCATGGTGTTCCGCGCCGGCGAGACCTACGATTTTTCCATCTGGACCCGTGCCCACGGCAAAGCGCTGCCCGTGCAAGTCGCACTGATTGGCGATGATGGCAAGCCGCTCGCTGCCACTGTCGTGACCGCACCCGCCTCCAATGCTTGCGGCGAATGGACCCAGCTTCGCGCCGAACTGACTATTACTAGCGCACAGGCCGCCCCGCAACCCAACGCCGAAATCATCGCCACCCAAGGCGCTCTCCGCCTGATTTTCCCCGAACCCGGCACCATCGACCTTGACTTCGTCAGCCTCGAACCGCGAACCACCTATAAGGACCTCAAGCATTTCCGCCCGGATCTGGTCGAGGCGCTGGCCGACCTACACCCGCGCTTCATGCGCTTCCCGGGCGGCTGCATCACCCACGGACTGGGCCTGAACAACATGTATCACTGGGACCGCACCATCGGCCCGGTGGAGCATCGCCCGCACAACTTCAACGTATGGGGCTACCACCAGTCGTTCCGTATCGGTTTCTACGAGTACTTTCGCCTGTGCGAGACCATCGGAGCCAAGCCGCTGCCCGTGCTGCCGGCCGGCATGAGCTGCCAGAACACCAGCCAGGGCCCGGTGCCTGTGGCTCAGGAAGACATGCCCGCTTACATCGACGAAGTGCTGGGCCTCATCGACTTCTGCAACGCCGATTCGGCCACCAACAAGTGGGCCGCCAAGCGCGCCGCAATGGGCCATATCGAGCCGTTCAATCTGGAGTATCTCGGCATCGGCAACGAGGACCTGATCGACGACGTGTTCAAGAACCGCTTCCAGCAGATTTTCGACGCCGTCAAAGCCGCGCACCCCGAAATCACCGTGGTCGGCACGGTCGGGCCTGCGCCGAGCGGACAGGACTACGAGCAAGGTTGGGCGTATGCGCGCGAGGCCGGCATTCCGATCGTGGACGAGCATTCCTACCAGTCCTCCAGCTGGTGGTTTCACAACCTCGACCACTACGATCACACCGACCGCAAGGGCCCGAAGGTCTACCTCGGCGAATACGGCTCCTGGGACACCCAGCTCATCAACGGCTTGTCCGAAGCGGCGTTCATGGGCCGCATGGAATTGAACGGCGACGTGGTGCACATGGCGTCCTACGCGCCGCTGTTCGCCAAGAACGGCCACACCAGCTGGAATCCGGACCTCATCTACTTCGACAATGAGAACGTCTACCGCCCGTACAGCTACTGGGTGCAGCAGATGTACGCCACCACCACCGCAGACACCGCTTGGCCGGTCTCGCTTGACGGACCCACCACGTTGCGTCGTGACTTGCCGAATACCGTAAGCCTGAAGATCGATGGCGGCGCCCACGCCGATTTCGCCGACTTCTCTCTCGAGACGGCCGATGGCACGCATATCGATCTGCCGGACGTGAGCTACCAAGGCAATGGGCCGGTGTCTCTTCCGGTACCTGAGGGTCTGGCGGCCGATTCATACACCATTCGCGCGAAAGTCACCTATTACGAAGGCATGTGGGGCGTGCGAATCGCGTCCGGCGACGTAAACGGCAAGAACTATAACGGTACTTCGCTTGGCCGTGGATTCAGCGTGCAAGTAGTGCGCGAAGGCACCGGTTATGCACTCGCCGGCACGGAAACTTCAATGGACGCGGTACGCCCCGGAACTACGTGGGATGTGCGCATTGAGATTGGCAATCGCGGCGAGCAGATGCGACTGTACATCGACGGCGCGCTGGTCGCCGACGGCCATGAGACACCGGACGAGCCGCGCCGGACCGTCACCGTATCCCGCGATTCGACGGCTGGCGTGACTTACTTGCGTGTTGTCAACGCGCTGCCTGAATCCGTAGACGTGGACTTGGCTCAGGTGCTTGCTGCGCTGAATGTGCCTGATTCAGCCAAGGCTGTAGTTGAGGCAACCGTGCTTACCGGCAACGATCCGTATGCAGGGATTCGGGGAGAGGAATCACCGACTTGCCCCACCTCGCACGAAGTCAACCTTGCTGACGGTACATACACCGCTCCTGCTTGGTCGTTCACCACGCTTGCCGTACGAGGCTAACCCAATCATTCCGCTCGGTGATGCGCGCAATACGTGTGACGGCTATGCCCCGGAATCCGCAGTAAGGACGGTCGCGGCGATCGCGCCGGTTGCCGGGGCCGAGTGGAAGCGGTACTACGACGATGTGACGTGGGATCCGGACGAGGCCAAGCGCCGCACCAAGGACGACCCCACCAAGCCCGAAGTCGAGCTCTAGCCCGTTGCGGCTGCAACCGTGCCGAGCATCAACGTGCCGATCCGTCGTGCAGCCTGATATCGTTCCCCTCGCTTTCTCAACGGACATACAGCCGATTCGGATACGGAAATCGGCTGTATGTCCGTCAGAGGGAAGGGAACAGAGAAAGGGGTTTCAGCCCTCGATGCGGGCGCCCCAGATTGCTTGATTGCCGCCGATCGCGGAGAACGTCAGCGTCGCCCGGCCATCGGTCTCCCTCGGTAGTACGGCGAACACGCCGGTGTACGTCATGCCGTCGATCGTGATCGCCATGTCGCTGTCGCAGCAGTGCACGCCGGCCGGCGTCGCGCCGAGCATCCGCCACGATCCTCGCGACACGGGGCCGTCGGTCGATCGCGGCAGGTTCGCGTCCGGCGTATCGAAGAAGTCGACCACGCCGCCGCTGGTCACGCGGCCGTCCGGCTGCAGCGTGATCGTCTCGGGCAGATTCACGCCATGCCACGTGCCGTCCGCGTTGCGCGTGCCGTTGAAATACGCGTGCGGATCGTGACGTACGAATTCGTAGTCGCCGGACACCAGCGATGGGTGTGCGAGATCCGATTCGTGTACGGGGCGGACGCAGTGGCATAGCCGGGCGGCCAAGTTCGGCGCACTGCTGGGTGCAACGATGTAATCGCCGAAGCCGTCATCGTCGTCGCCGACGGTCGGATCGGACGTGTTCGCGGCGGTCGGCGGGACGGCTGCCGAGCCGCGATACTCGTACGGCGCGGCCGTCAGCCAACCGTCCGCGGTCGGCAGCAGCTCGCGCACATGCGTCTCGTAATCCTCGTCGCCGCGGTCGATGAACCGCGTATGGTACGTGAGAAACAGTCGGCCGTCCGAACCGCGCGTGAGTACGGAATTGTGTCCCTGTGACACTTCGACCGTATCGTCGTCGGCCGGTCCGCCGCTCCATTTCACCGACGACGTGAGTCGGATGCCGGTGTCCTTGGTCTGATTGTCGGGGATTTCACCGTTGGAGATCGCGGGGTTGCCGTTCTGGTCGACGTACGGGCCGACGAGGTTGCGCGAACGGAACAGACGGATCTGGTAGCCGCCGGTGCGGCCGAGCCAGCCATACGCCATGAACAGATACCACCAGCCGTTGCGGTGCACGAAATACGAGCCTTCGCCGGAGTTCCAGTAGCCGCCGGCGACCTTCACGCCGTAGTACGGGTCGGCGGAATCGTGGACGAGCGGATAGCGCACGCTGTAGTCGCGCAGACCGGTTTTCGGATCGAGCTTGAACATCCAGATGCCGCCGAACCACGAGCCGAAACTCATCCACAGTTCGCCGTGATCGCAGCGGATCGGCGCGGCGTCGATCGCGTTGATCCGCGTATCCTTCAACGATGCATACCGTGACAGATCGCCATGCGCGGCCTCGTCGCCGAGCACACGTGGCACGTCGGTGCGGCCCACATTGTCAACGTTGAAACCGGAGTAGACGACAGGACCGACGTATGTCCAGTCGCCGTCGAGACGATCGGCGGTGAGCAGCACGATCACCGAACGGAATTCGTGACCGTTGACCGACAGGTACATGCACCATTTGCGCATCACGTTGTTCCAGATCACGTCCGGCGCCCACGTGTTGCCTTCGAGCGCGGGGTTCTCCGGCTGCTTCGGCCATGCCTCCCAGATGCCGCCGAGCAGCGAGGCCGGGTCGCGCGTCAGATTGTTCTCGAAGCGTTCCCAGTGGACGAGGTCGGTACTGCGGGCGCAGCGTCGGTGGGTGCCGAAGACGTAGTACGTACCGTTGTCCTCGACGATGGCTGGGTCGTGGATGGCGATGCGGCCCGGGGCGAGCGGGTGTTCGACGAATCGTTCATCGGCGGGCGATTCGGTCGTGGGTTCGGTCGTGGAGGTGGTTGCGGTCATGGGTTAGCTTCTTTGTGATACATGATGTCTTTCTCTTAACGGACTTACAGCCGATTTCACCAGTGAAATCGGCTGTAAGTCCGTTAAGAGAAATGGGGTGGTTCAAAGGGAAGGGCGAGGACGAGGGCGCGAGGGAAGGGCGGCAATGAGAAAGGACTACTTCTGCGAGGCCCAGGCGCAGAGGTTGTCGCCGATGACGGAGAACGTCATCTCGACCTTGCGGTCGTCCTTGTCGCGCGGCAGCCTGTCGAATGCGCCGTGGTACTCCACCCCGTCGAGCGTGATGGTCATGTCGCCGGTGCCGTCGGACTTGTCGAGCTTCCACGTGCCGGTCTTGTCGCCGGTCACCTTGCCGTCCTCGGTCAGCGTGATGTTCACCGGCTTGTTGACGCCGCGGTAGTCGGTGCTGTGCTTGTCGGTGACCTTCTTCGGGCCCTTGAACGAGGTCCTCTGGTCGTGGATCACGAACTCGTAGTCGCCGGCCACGTTCTTCGCGTCGTACTTGGTGTCGGCGGCCTTGGTGCCGGTGTATTCGTACGGCGCGGCGACCAGCCAGCCGTCGTCGGTCGGCAGCAGCTCGCGCACGCGTACCTGGTGCATCTCGCCGGTGTCGGAGAAGCGGCTGTGGTACACGATGTACGTGGTGCCGTCGTCGTCCACGAACGCCGAGTTGTGGCCCTGCGCGACTTCGATGTGCGAGTTGTCGTTGCCGCTCCACTGGATCGAGCTCATGAGACGCACGCCGACCTCGCTCTGCCAGTTGTTGCCGATGGCGCGCTCGCTGACTGCGGCGTTGCCGTTTTCATCGATGTACGGACCGGTGATCTTGTCGGCGCGGAACATGCGCACCTGGTAGCCGCCGGTCTGCTGCAGGTTGCCGTAGGATGCGAACAGATACCAGTGGCCGTTGGTATGCAGCAGGTACGAGCCTTCGCCGGAGTTGCCGAAACCGCCGCCGAGCTTGATGCCGTAGTAGGCGTCGGACTGGTTCTTGACCGTCTGGTACGTGGTGCTGTAGTCGCGCAGGCCGGTCTTCGGATCGAGCTTGAACATCCACATGCCGCCGAACCATGAGCCGAACGTCATCCACAGGTCGCCGTTGTCGTCCTGCTTGACGCACGGGTCGATCGCGTTGATGCCGGTGTCGGTCTGCGACGTGTACCGCGTCAGGTCGGCGCCTTCGCCGAGCACCTTCCAGACGTCGGTCTTGGAGGCGTTGACCTTTTCGAAGCCGGAGTAGGTCACCGGGCCGACGTAAGTCCAGTCGCCCTCGATGTCGTCGGCGGTGAGCAGCACGATTGCCGATCGGTAGTTAGCGCCGTTGATCGACATGTACATGCACCACTTTTTCATCGTTGCATTCCAGATGACGTCAGGGGCCCACATGTTGCCCTTGACGTCCGGGTTGGCGGATTGCTTCGACCAGTTGGTCCAGATGTCGGCGAAGATCTTCTCGTAGTCGGTGCTCAGGTTGTTTTTGAAGCTGGTCCAGTTGACGAGGTCGTCGCTTTTCAGCCAGGCGAGATGCGACCCGAAGATGTAGTACTTGCCGTTGGCCTTGACGATGGATGGATCGTGCGATTCGCCGCGCTTGATCTCGGTGGCGCTGGTCTGGCTGGAGTCGCTGGAGTTCTTGGCGTTCGACGATGCGTTCGAGTTGGCGTTCGACGAGCAGCCGGCCAGCGTGCCGACGAGCACGGCGGCCGCCAATGTGGTGGCGAACGCCTTGCGTAGGGTGCCGGTGAGGGTCATGTGTTCCTCCTGTGTGTGACAGTGGTGTTGTGCAGCACTGCGTTTGTACAACGATGTAAACTGGGATATACTATACATCGACGTAAATGAATTGTCGAACCGAAAGGGACAAGGAATGTCCGACTCCTACTCACTGCTGTGCTATACGCGTGTCCCCACGTCGCGCGAAGAGGCGAACAACGAGGACATCGCCTTCAGCATGCACCTGGCGCTGCGGTCGCATCTCGACGGCTCGTGGACGCCGCTTAACGAAAACTACGGCATCTTCTTCGCTGCCGGCGTGCCGATCGCCGCGGCGACGCCCGAATCCCGACGTGCGTGCACCGCGGCGGCACGATTCAAGACCGATCCGTACACGACGGTGCGAGCCGCCAGCGACGCCGTCGCGCACGGCGCGGCGATGCCCGGCGTGGACATCGAACTCAAAAGCCTCAAGGATCCGCACCTGTTCCGGCTGGCGTCCGGCCGGTTCGCCGTGGCGGCGACCCGCACCGCGCGCGGCGGCGGCGCGGACGGATCCGAACGGTCGGCGTTCCTGCTGGCGACCAGCCGCGACCTGACGTCGTACGATCAGCGCGGACTGGTGCTGCTTGGCCCCACGTCCGGCGTACACCGTCCCACGGTCATATACAACGATGCAGAACGTCGGTACGTCATCCGGTGGCATGACGACGACGGCCATGCGATGCGCGCGGTATGCGCCGACATCATCGCCGCGGTCGGCACCACGCTGCCGGCCGAACCGGACGATACCTCCGAACCGATTGCCGCAAGCAATGCCAACGATGTCAACGCAACGTCCGTCCGTCGCGACTACGGCATCGCGGACGCCGTCCCCGGCAACGAAATCGACATCACCGAACAGGAAGCCGCGACGCTCATCGCACGCTTCGGCCGCGTTTACAACACCGGCGTCACCGTGCCGTCCATGACCGTCTCGGCCGATCTGTACGACGGCGAAGCCCGTGACCTCATCGGCTCGCTCGGCCGCACCACGGCCAAACTGCAGTACTCCGACGGATCCACCGCCATGCGCGCCGTCGACTGGGACGCCGCACAGCTCGCCGCCCTCGCCGACGACGCCGCAGCTGGCAGGCTCAAGCCGGGCGAACGCCGTACGGTCCGCGGTCGCATCCGTCAGACCGACTATCCCGTGCCGTTCGCCGTCGAACGCGCCGATCCGTCCGTGTTCGCATGGAATTACAACGGTGAACAACTCTTCATGTTCATTGCCACCGACGATACCGACGGCAACTGCGTCGATCCGAACGGCGGCCGCACGCACATGCCGCTGCGCGTGGCGACGTCCATCGCCGACCTGTCGGATGCCGCCGGCGGCCGCGACCGCGAAATCGACCTGCTCACCCGCGGCGACCGCAACAGCGAAGGCCGCGCGATGACCGGCTGCTTCTGGGCGCCCGAGCTGCACGTGATCGGCGGCAAGCTGTCCGTGCTGTTCATGCCGTGCTTCGACGGCCCCGCCGCCGATCCGGACGGCACCGCGAACGACCGCGCCGGCAAACCCGACATGTGGACCGGTCGCTGCCATATCATGCAGCTCAGGCAGGATGC
>PPYE01000061.1_pt1 | contig 84715 bp, 62 predicted proteins | sample 1559881 | NCBI WGS metagenome assembly PPYE01 (sample SAMN08240022, study PRJNA423297) | Human gut metagenome, whole genome shotgun sequencing project. | reverse complement strand
TGGGCGATGGCTTCGTTTCCTTTCATTAATACAACTTCTTCTGCCATATTCTTTTCTTTTATTCTACTTTTACTTTATACACTGAAATACATCCGTCCGGACAAACTGTTGCACACGAGCTGCATCCGTTGCAGGTATCTTCTTTTACTTGCCAGGCATAGTTATAGCCTTTCATATTTACCTCTTTATTGAGGGCGATTACATCGAGCGGACATGCCACTACACACAGGTTGCATCCTTTGCAACGCTCCGTGTCGACTACGATTGCTCCTTTGATTTTTGCCATAATCTTTATTTTATTACGTTATCTTTGAGTTCGATTATTGATTAAACATATCTTTGTGGTAGAAATTGAGGATATCTATTACCATCTTTCTGGCCTGAACGGCAGGACTGTCCGGATTGAGTTCGATGGCATACTGGTAATTGTCCAGTGCCCGCTTCCAATCTGCTTTTTTTCGGTAGGCATTTCCCCGTAAATAGTAAAGAGTATCTTTCTCTTTTTCGACAGAAGTGTCCTGGAGAAGCTGGTCCAATTGCTTAATCGCTGTGTCCACATCCCCCTGATTGATAAGCTCTTTTAGGTTGTCTATTTGCTCCATTTCTTTCGTCTTTCGGGATTCTGAAACGCAAAGATAGTTTTTATTTGTGTAAATGGGGCAAATGAGAACGGAAATTTGCAAGGTTTGGGCTTTATTGCATATTCTATGAATATATAGTCAGGATGAAAGAAAAAACGGTTCTCATCTTTTTTGTTTATAACGAGAATATATCTATTTTTGTCGCCACCAACATGATTGGCTGTTTTCTCTGATGATGATTATTAATACACTTTGGCCTTGTAGAATACTGAAATGAAAAATGAACATGTGAATGATATAAATAATTATCAGAAACTGTATATGCAATATGCGCCCATGTTGTTGCGTTTTGCTGGGAAGTTTATTTCTCCTTTTTTTGCAGAAGATATTGTGCAGGATGTATTTCTTAGAATATGGGATAAACAAGTATTTCTGTTATCTGAATCAGAGGTTAAAAATATATTGTTTGTTGCTGTCCGGAATGCCTGTATCGATCATTTGCGTCGTATTAATCTCGAACAGGAGTTTGCCGACAAGCGTGCTATCCAGCTCAAATTAGATGAGTTGAGTTTTTATGACGGTGCTGATGAATTGTTTATGAGGAAAGACTTAATGGCACATGTGATGGCAAAAATAAATGAACTGCCCGAAAAGAGACGTGAAATCTTCCTGTTATCTTATATGGAAGGACTTAAAGCGGCGGAAATTGCCGAGAGATTAAACTTATCCACCAGGACAGTAGAAAACCAATTATACAGAACCTTACTTTTCTTACGAAAAGAGCTTCAGACTGCTTTCGTCTATCTATTCATGTTCGTTTAGTGCTGATTTATTTCTATTCTTCGCAGTCTCGGAAAATAAAATTCAAAAAAAATAAAGAAGTCGGTGAGTAATTCCTGCTGATTGCTCGTTACATATATAAAAACAGGAAAATAATATCTATTTATATATGGAAAGCATGACTTCAGATTTAATAATAGGATTTTTGAAAGGCTCGTTGAATGAGAAAGAGATCAATCAGTTTTATGATTGGGTGAATGAAACGCCTGAAAATAAACAGATCTTTTTTGAGGCAAAGATGGTCTATGACGCTTGCTTGTCTAAAGGAAATAATATTGATATGGATCAGAGCTGGCAGCGGTTACTGGAAAAGAAACAGAAACAGGCTCCGAGGAAAATATACACTCTCTTCCGGAAAGTTCAGGCTTATGCAGCGGTGGCGATGATAGCTGTTGCTTTAACTTCCGTTCTCTTTTGGTGGTTGGGTGATACTTCTTCCGTACCTGTTGCCCGATATGTCAGTGGCGATGGAATCGTAGCCGATAAAGTTGTTTTGCCAGACGGCACAGAAATCAGCATGGGTAGTCAGACTACTTTCCGCTATGATCCGCAATATGGAAAAGAGAAGCGTGTCGTTTATCTGGAAGGAGAAGCATTCTTTAATGTAGCCAAGCAGAAAGACAAGCCTTTTATCGTAGTTGTGAACGGGCAGGAAATAGAAGCTTTAGGGACGAAATTTAATGTTGATGCTTATCCGTCTGATTCCGTGGTAACCACCACATTATTGGAAGGCTCCATTCGCTTGGTTAGTGAAAAGGTAAACACTTTAACCGTTTTAACTCCGAATCAACAATATATATATCACAAAAACAAAGGTTCTTATAAAGTGGCTCAAGTAGATGCGGCTCTTTACACCTCATGGATTTCCGGTTATTACTATTTCCATGAAGAGAATTTGGAGGGTATATTAGCCCGATTGGGAAATATATACGGTGTCAGTTTCCGGATACAGTCTGATAAGTTGAAAGAACGTCGGTTTACCGGAACTTTCTATCGGGGGCAAAGCATCAAAGACATTTTGGACATAATTAATATTTCAATCCCTATTCGATACAGTATTAATAATCGGCAAGTGACGATTCATTGAGCCGTATAATTTAATAAAACATTGTTATGAACAGTAGTTAGCCTTAAAAAAAGAGAAGAAGATTTTGGCGAATCCTCTTCTCTCCGAGAGATGCACGCATCTCCTAAATTAAACTTCCTTCGAACGGAATAGTATTTAATCTTAAAACTTACAAATGTATGAATAAACAGCCTATTGTCTATGGGTTTGCCCTAAAAAGAAGCATAAAAAATACAAAAATAACCTTTGCTGTTTTGTTGTTATTTATTCTGCAGGGTATAGTTGGTAACGTGTATGCGCAGGAAAAGAAAATATCGATATCAGTAAAAAATGAAAAACTCGAGACTGTGTTACGAATGGTAGAAAAACAGGCCAACTATTTGTTTTTCTATGATTCGGACGAAATCAACAAGCAACAACGAATCACAATTAATCAAACGAACAGTTCTTTGAAAGATGTCCTGGATGCGGTTGCAAGTAAGACCAACCTGTCATATACCATTAAAGGACGTCATATCATTCTGGCTAAAAAGCCAAACGTCTCTTCTACAAACAAAGACGGACGCGCAAGCGGTTCGGAAAAGAAGATAACAGGTATCGTAAAAGATGAAACAGACCTTCCTGTGGTGGGGGCTAATGTGATCGTTCCCCGAACAAAAAAGGGAGTGATAACGGATATGAACGGTAATTTCTCTTTGGAAGTAGCAGCAGGGGATGAGGTTGAAATCTCATATCTTGGCTATACGACACAAAAAATAAAAATATCCGCTCAAAACTTTCTGAATGTTGTATTGCGTGAAGATGCGAAGTCATTGAACGAAGTAGTGGTGGTAGGTTACGGATCTGTGAAAAAGTCCGACTTGACTGGTTCTGTCGCTTCTGTCTCCAATACAACTCTGCTTAGAGGTGGAAAAACGAATTCCGCAGGTGCGTTGCAAGGAGAGTTGTCCGGTGTGACCATCACACGTTCGAATAACAAACCGGGTGGAGGCTATGATATAAAGATTCGTGGTATCAACTCTATCACTGCCTCTTCGTCTCCTTTGATTGTCATTGACGGGGTTCCCGGCGGTAATCTGGATTTTGTCAATCCGGACGATATTGAAAAGATTGACGTCCTGAAGGATGCTTCGGCAACGGCTATCTATGGTTCCAGTGGTGCAAACGGTGTAATCATCGTAACGACCAAAAGAGGACAGACTGGTAAGCCGAAAATTTCCTATAACGGTTATGTTGGTGTGAGATCTTATACAAACTTGCCCGACATGATGTCCGGTGACGAATATGTGCAGTTGGCGAGAGAGGCTACCCGTGGCGGAGCTCCCAACTATATTTATAAGAGAGACGAGCAAATTTTTACTGACCCGTCCGAATTGCAGGCAGTGAAAGAAGGTAAGTATTTCGATTGGTTGGACGCTGTGTCCAGTCCTGCCTTTATGACAAACCATAGCTTGTCGGCAATTGGTGGTACGGAAGCTGTGAAATACGGTTTCTCTGGCGGCTATTATTTTGAAGACGGTATGATTCAGCCGCAAGAATATACACGCTACAACTTGCGTTCGGTAATAGATATCACTATTAATAAGCATGTTTCTTTTGGAGGAAGTATGTATGCGGTTCACAGTATTCGTGAAAAAGGTAACTGGGACTTGTTGCGTGATGTGTTCCGTATGCGTCCTACTCAACATCCCAATAGCCTGGTGACAGGTGAGGAGATATGGAAATATTCCGGCAATAATCTTTTCAATCCGTTGGTTACTTCTCAAAACCAGCGCTCGCAAGTGAAGAGCCTCAACCTGCAAAGCAATATTTATCTTAAAATAACACCTATTGAGAATTTGGAACTTACTTCCTCGTTTTCTCCTTATTTTACACAGACTTCCATGGGGGATTATATCGGAGTGTGGACAAAAGCACAGCAGGGAACTGCCAAAGGTGCTAAGGCGAATGCGACGAAAGATAATTCATTGAGTTGGATTTGGGATAACATTGTGAACTATACTTGGAAGAAGTCTGTTCATTCTATTACTGCGACCGGAGTGTTCTCCGCTCAAAAGTATCAGTACGACAGATTGTACGGTGCAAGCAAGGATTTGTCTTTCAATTCACTTTGGTATAACCTGAATGGGGGAGCTATCGAGAGCTTGAGCTCCAATTTCAGTCAGTGGACGATGATGTCTTATGTAGGTAGAATCAACTATGGGTTGATGGATAGATACTTGCTTACAGCCAGCTTGCGTTACGATGGTTCTTCACGTTTGTCCGAAGGAAATAAATGGGCGCTTTTCCCTTCCGCAGCTATTGCGTGGAGAATCACTGAAGAAGATTTTGCCAAGAATCTGGATTGGTTGTCCAACCTGAAACTGCGTTTCAGTTATGGTCAGGCAGGTAATACCAACTCTGTGTCTCCTTATGCATCCGAAGGTACCATTTCGGGGTCTGTATATTATCCGTTCGGAACGTCTACTTCCGTAGGAAATCTTCCTGCTAACATTGCCAATCCGATGCTGACTTGGGAGCGTACTTCAGAATATAACGTAGGTCTTGATTTCGGTTTCTTAAACCAACGAATTTCGGGTAACATTGAGTATTACAATCGTACTACCAATGACCTGTTGATGAAACGTAATATTCCTGTTCATTTGGGTTATTCGTCGGTTACTTCGAATGTAGGTTCCGTAAGAAACAGCGGATTTGAGTTGCAATTGAATACCGCGAATATCGTGACCAAGAACTTTGCCTGGAATACGACCATCAACCTGGCTTACAATAAAAACGAAATCGTAAGTCTGGCTGATGAAGAAGATCTTAGCAATTATTCCATTCATCTGAAAGGCATGAGAGGACGCTATTCTGACAAGCGTTTCATCGGTAAGCCGGTAGATACGAACTGGACTCAAAATACAATTGGCGTATGGCAGTTGGGAGAAGAAGAAGAGGCTGCAAAATATGGTTGTGTACCGGGTAACTTCAAGATTAAAGACTATAACAATGATGGCAAGCTGACGGACGATGACTATATCATCGACGGAAAGAGAACACCGGACTGGACAGGAGGTATGACAAATATGTTCAAAATCTATGATTTCGACTTTTCATTCCACATGTATTTCCAGGCGGGAGCCACACAGTACGACCGTTTCTTTGAGAACTTCGCATTAGAATGGAACAGCCAGAACTTCAACAATCTGCGAACTAATTACTGGACGCCGGAGAATCCTTCGAATACCATGGGACGCCCCTCACAGATGGGGTCCAGAGGTAATATCGCTTATGAAAGAACAGACTTCCTGAAAGTTTCCTATATCACGCTGGGATATACTTTGAACAAGAGACTGATGTCGAAATGGGGACTGGATAATGCCCGTATTTATGTGACTGTACAGAATCCTTTCATTCTTACGAAGTTTAGAGGTCTTGATCCCGAACAGCCTGATCTTACTAACATTGGAGATACGGACGGTATGACTATGAATGCTTTACTTGGTGTTAATATTTCATTTTAAAAAAACAGATCTATGATAAACAAAAGATATTTGAAGTATACGCTTCTGTTATTTACTTTTGGAATGACTGCTTGTTCTGATTTTCTGGACGAAGTGAACCATTCCAGCCAGTCAGCGGACAAATACTATCAGACAAAGGGGGGATATGAGAGTCTGATTGTAGGTTGCTACTCAAACTTGAAAAATATCTATAATACTACTACTTATCAGATATTTACACAACAAGGTACGGATGTCTTCACACAGAATTATCCGACAGAAGTAGCGGCAATGAATCAGTATACCACTACTTATCAGTCAAATAACGGTACTATTTATGCGATGTGGAGTTCTTATTTCAATGCGTTGAATAATGTAAATGCTGCTATCGATCGTTCGAAGAGTGTCATTTTGAAGACAGACGACCCTGATGGAATAGAACCCAGTGCGTTGGCACAGCTTGTGGCTGAAGCCAAAGCGTTGAGAGCTTGGTATTTGTTTGAGATTGTGAGGAACTGGGGACAGGGACCGTTGAAAATCAACGAGTCTAAAGAGCCGAGCTATACTGTCGAGTATTCGAATGGTGCCGCTTTCTACCAGCAGATTTTTACAGATTTGGAAGAAGCCATTAGTGTTCTTCCTTGGCGTCAAACGGGTTCCAACTACGGACGCATGTCCAAAGCTGCTGCGAAGCATATCCGTGCGTTGGTTTATCTGACACGTGGTTATGAAGAGTATGCCGATCCGAAGGATTTTGAAAACGCATTCAAGGATGCTGAAGATGTGTATCTTAATTCCGGACATAAGTTGTTGGACGACTATGCGATGGTTCATCGTCAGTCGAATGAAATAAACGATGAAATTATTTTCCCTATCGGTTTTGCTGACGGAGCTAACTACAACACCAATATCTGGAATCAATGGTATATGATGCCTTATGCTATTGGCGGATGGCTGGGATTGGGCAAAGACAGTTATTATGGTAATGCGAGTATGCATGTGGAGGCGATTCCTACTAAATTTGCTTATATGATGTATGACTGGCAGAAAGACAGACGTCCTTCTGTGACCTTTATGAGTCCTTTGAATGGTAATGCGAGTACTTCCACAGACGGAAAGGATGCAGGCAAGAACTGGTTCCAGTGTACTACTCCTGTAGATGGAGTGTTCGCCAAAGGCGATAAGATTATCTATTTCCCGGTACCTACCGATCCTGAATATAAGTATTGGGCTGAAACGGACAAGAATGGAGTAAGATATAAAGTGTTCAACTATCCGATGGGGGATAATACAAATTGGGCGAATGATGATTACTACAAACACGCTTATCAGACAACGAACGCAACTTCTCGTACCTGTCTTCCTATCTGGAAATTCAAAGATGGAAATGCGGAGTACAGGGAAGACGAATCCGGTTCGGGAACGCGTGATATCTATCTCTTCCGTTTGGCGGAAACTTGTCTGATTGCGGCGGAAGCGGCAGTGATGAATAACAACGATCAGGCTAATGCCGAGAAATATATTAACTACGTTGTTTCCCGTGCAGAAAAACATTCTCCGCAGAGTGGGCTTTCTCGTTATTCCAATGTCACGATAGATAATATTTTGGACGAAAGAGCCAAAGAACTCCTTGGTGAAGGATCACGCTGGAACGACTTGCAGCGCACCGGCAAACTGGCTGAACGTGTGTTGAAGTACAACTGGGATGTTTCCAATATTTATGGCGGAACAATCAAGACTACCTTGACACAAGAGTCGTTTGAGAGTAAGTTTAAATTGCGTCCGATTCCTTTGCAGTGGCTGAACTCTTTGTCCAATGGTCACGAATTGGGTAACAATCCGGGTTGGTAATCGAATGTTGAACCTTTAAAATGATATTCATATGAAAATGAAATATATACTACCGATATTATGCTTGTTGTTTACGTTTGTTTCGTGTCAGGAAGATAATACGCCTCCGCCGCCCAATCCGAATCCCAACTATACGGAAGTGGGACCTTCTATGGAGTTCGTTCATCCCGGTATTCTACATACGACAGCTGCCATTACCCGGATGCAGAACTTTGTGAATGGGAATGTTTCTCCGGCAATAGATTGTTACAGACTGTTGCAGCAGAGTCCTTTGTCTTCGTCTACTTATGAGATTCAAGGTCCTTTCACGGTTATTTCACGTTTCGGACAGAACACTTCGTCGACCAAGACTCCAAGCGAAGAAGATCACGAAGCTGCTTATCTGAACGCTATCATGTGGTGTATTACCCAGAATCCGGCGCACGCTCAAAAGTCGATTGAGATATTGAATGCTTATGCCGGCACATTGCGTGAGATCGATATGAGTGATAATGACGCTCCCCTGTGCGCTGCTTTGCAGGGATTTCTTCTTGCTAATGCCGCTGAACTGATGAGACATACTTATCCTTCGGTATCGGATACGGATGTCAAGTCTTGGGAGAATATGTTCCGTAACGTATTTATTCCGGTATTGAGAAACTTCTTTGCCAAATCTCCTTATGCAAACGGCAATTGGGGAACCGCTGCTATCAAGGCTTTTATGGCGTTCGGTATCTTTTTGGATGACGAAAGTTTCTATAACGAAGCGGTGACGTTTTTCTATGAGGGGCACGACAACGGAAGTTTGACGAACTATATTATGGAGAGCGGACAATGTCAGGAAAGCGGACGTGACCAAAACCACACGATGCTGGGGATAGGACATCTGGCAGAAGCCTGCGAAATTGCTTATAATCAGGGCAACGAGACGCTTTGGAGCGCATCGGAAAACAGACTTATGAAAGGGTATGAGTATACAGCTAAGTATAATCTCGGATACGATGTGCCTTTTGAACCTTTCACGGATGTGACGGGAGTGAGATGGAATAATATCTCTGATGATGATCGAGGAAAGTTCCGGCCTGTATTTGAGATTGCTTACAATCATTACGTAACTCGCAAAGGTCTGGAAATGCCGTATACGCAGCAGGTTATCTCAAGAATCTCTCCGGAAGGGGATGCGATGTGGTGTGACCATCCGGGATATGGCACACTACTGTTCCGTACAGAATCGGGTATGCCGCCGAGCGAAGGAGCTATTGATGCGAAAGGAACCGAATGGAAGGTCGCTACGGCCAATGCAACGACAGCAGCAGACGGAGATAATTTGGTTGTGACACCTGCTTTGCAAAGCAATGGAAAATATAGAGGTGATATAGAGAGAAAGTCAACCTTCCACGTAGGTAATTATCCTATTGTAGCGGTAGTTATAAAAGGTCTTCCGGCGAAGAAAGCGATAACGTTTGACTCTCCCGAATATGGATCTTTAATAAATGATAAAGGTAACCAGCACGGACATGGCACTTATTCTACCGTTGAGAAGGAGTATGGTACCGTTTATTACTGGGATTTGGTGACGGGAGCAAGTTACACGTTAGGTAAGCCGATACCTACGGATCAATCATTCAATATGTCTCTCAAGTTGAAGATTGCTGATCTTGAATATCCGGACGGCGTATCGCCTTATACCGTTAAATGGATGAAATCCTTTAGAAACGAGGCGGAACTGATTAAATATTTGGAAGAAAACTAATCACCTCCCAATTATAAGGTAAAAAATAGGTAAAAAGAGGATAAAGGGAGGGTGTGTCTTGAGTTACTGTAGGCTTTCGATACACCCTCTTGTTATTATATACATCATTAAAATATAGGTAAATGATAAAGAAAAGAATACTCTCTTTGTGGATAGGCTTATGCATTATCTGTATAGCTAATGCGCAAGAGACAGAACTGGCTTACTGTAATCGGCAAATACATAAAACATTAAAAGCGATAGGAACTTCTTCTAAAATTCCGAGATCCATGGATGTTCATAAGTTGCATTGGAATATGGTGAGTGTCGATGATTGGACGAGTGGCTTTTTTCCGGGAGTTTTATGGTATGATTACGAATATAGCCGGGAACCAGAGATAAAAGAAAAAGCCGTTTATTTCACCAGACTGTTAGAGCCTTTATCCCATAAAGTTACCAGTCATGATCTGGGATTCCAGATATTCTGTAGTTATGGCAATGCCTACCGTCTGACAAAGGATAAATATTATAAGGACGTTATTCTCAAAAGTGCGGAAGAACTGTCAAAACTGTATAATCCCCGGGTCGGAACTATTCTGTCATGGCCGTGGAAAGTTGCGGAAAATGGTTGGCCGCACAATACAATCATAGACAATATGATGAATCTGGAATTATTATTCTGGGCGTCAAAGAATGGAGGAGGCAAAAAGTATTATGATATGGCATTGTCGCATGCTCGTGTGACTAAAGAAAATCACTTTCGTCAAGACGGCTCTTGCTATCATGTGGCCGTTTATGATACCATATCCGGCAGGCTTATAAAAGGAATCACTCACCAGGGATATAGTGACCGTTCTATGTGGGCACGTGGACAGGCATGGGCTATTTATGGCTATACGATGGTGTATCGTGAAACCCGTGATAAGGACTTCTTGCGATTTGCAGAAAAGCTGGCCGATCTTTATATCAGTCGTTTGCCGGCCGACCCGATTCCATTCTGGGATTTTGATGCACCAGATATTCCGGTAGCACCCAAAGACGCTTCGGCTGCTGCGGTAACAGCGTCCGCCTTATTGGAACTGTCAACATTGGAAGACGATCCGGAACGATCCGAACGATATTATGCATTAGCAAAAGAAATGCTTCATAGCTTATCTTCAGAGCACTATCAGAGTAGAAAGAAGAACTCTTCCTTTCTATTACATTCTACCGGGCATTATCCTGCCGGGGAAGAAATAGATGCTTCTATCATTTATGCTGATTATTACTATATAGAAGCACTTATGAGGTGGAAGAAAATAGAAGCAAAACAAGCTCTGTCGCAAGAGAATAAATTTATCCATCCGGGTATTCTACATACCCGGGAGAGCCTGGAGCGAATCAGGCATTATGTAGACCAGAAGATAAATCCGGCTTATCAGTCTTATTTATTGTTGCAGGCCGATCCTTGTGCTTCATCCGATTATCAGCTTCAGGGACCTTTTGAGGTTATAGCCCGCTTGGGAGTGAACAGCTATACAAAAAGACCGAGCGAAGATGACCATAAAGCAGCTTATTTGAATGCTCTGATGTGGACGATTACAGGAAAGGAAGCCCATGCCCGCAAATCAATCGAAATATTGAATGCGTATAGCGCTGTATTAAAACTTATTGGCCCCAATGATAATGATGATCCCCTGTGTGCTTCTTTACAAGGAAGTATGTTAGCCAATGCCGCCGAACTTATCAAGTATACGTATGACAAGGTTGAAAAGAAAGATATTGCAAGCTGGGAGCACATGTTGCGTACGGTATTTATTCCGGTTCTGGACACCTTTTTCAAAGCCAAGCCTTATACAAACGGAAACTGGGGAGCCGCTGCAACGAAAGCATATATGGCTTTCGGCATTTTCCTGGATGATGAATCTTTGTATAATCAGGCTGTTGACTTCTACTATAATGGTCACGATAATGGTACAATTAAAAATTATATCAGTGAAAGCGGGCAGTGCCAGGAGAGTGGACGCGATCAGGACCACGTGATGTTCGGATTGGGTAATCTGTCTGAAGTTTGCGAAACAGGTTATAATCAAGGTGATGAAAAGATGTATGCCGCACTTGACAACCGCTTGCTGACCGGCTACGAATATACGGTAAAGTATAATCTGGGAGAATCGGTTCCTTTCAAAGTCTGGACGGATATATCAGGACGTTATTGCGATTGGCAAGTGATTTCGGAGAAAGAACGAGGAGCCTTTCGCCCGATATTTGAGATTGTATACAACCACTATGTCACCCGCAAGGGGTTGGATATGCCCTATACCCGGCGTGTAATGTCCAAAATACCGATTGAGGGGGGCTCTAAATGGTGTGATGGTCCCGGATATGGAACATTACTTTTCAGGACACAAATGAATGAGAAATGAGTAATAAACAAATGAAGATGACAATAAAGATACCCATCCTATTATTAAATATAGTTGGAGGACTATTGGTGTTGAGTTGTACTACACAACCCAAAGTAAATGCCGATTATTCGGTATATGTGAATCCGTTTATAGGCAATGCGGATAACGGACATACTTTTCCGGGAGCATGCGTTCCTTTCGGTATGATTCAGGCGAGCCCGGAAACAGGAAATGATGCCTGGAAGTATTGCAGCGGATATAATTTTGCGGATGATTCTATCATCGGCTTTGCCCAGACTCATTTAAGCGGAACGGGATGTCCTGATTTGGGTGATATCCTCTTACTACCTTTCAGTGGGAAGATCGAAAATAATGTTTATAAAGGTAAGTTTGATAAGAGGTCAGAAAAGGCTTCTCCCGGATATTATGCTGTTCACCTGACAGATTTTGATGTGGATGTCGAACTGACTTCTACCCAACGGACAGCTTTTCATCGTTACGTTTATCATTCGGATGCACCATCCGGATTACTGGTAGACTTGCAGAGCGGAGTCGTATGGGATCGGGAATGGCTTAAAAAACATGTGTTGTATGCTGATATGGATCTGCCGGATAACCATACCATCACCGGACATCAGATGGTAGAGAACTGGGTGAAACGTTCCTATTATTATGTGATTTCTTTTGATAAACCCTATACGGTAAAGGATACCTTATCTTCTGTTGATCCGGAGAAAGGGAAACGTCTTCTGTTGGATTTCAATCTGGCGAAAGGGGATACCTTGCAAGTGAAAATAGCACTTTCAACGGTAGGAGTAGAGGGTGCCATTGCAGCTTTGGAAAAAGAAAATCCGACATGGAATTTTGAGGGAATCCGTACGAAGGCACATAACCAATGGAATCAACTATTCTCTAGGGTGAAAGTTACGGGAAGTGATGCACAGAAAACCAACTTTTATACATCGCTCTATCATCTGTTTATCCAACCTAACAACATTGCTGATATAGACGGTCGTTATCGTGGAGCCAATGATAGTATATATACTTCGAAGACGGGTAGTTATTATTCTACTTTATCTTTGTGGGACACTTACAGGGCAGCTCACCCCTTATATACGATTCTATGTCCGGAAAAGGTGGATGGTATGATCCAGAGTATGCTTGACCATTATAAAATACAAGGATATCTGCCGATATGGGCTTTGTGGGGAAAGGAGAGTCATTGTATGATAGGGAATCATGCCATTCCTGTCATAGTGGATGCCTATCTGAAAGGTTTCCGCGGATTTGAACCGGAAGAGGCGTATGCTGCTATTCGTGGCACTTCAACCGTTAGTCATCAGCATTCCGACTGGGAGATTTATGACCAATACGGATATTATCCTTTCGATCTTATCCCAAAAGAATCTGTTTCCCGGACACTGGAATCGGGATATGATGATTATTGTGTGGCTCAAATGGCTAAAGCGCTGGGGAATGATGAAGATTATGCTTATTTCTCCAAACGCTCTTCCTATTATAAGAATCTGCTGGACCCTTCAACAACCATGATGAGAGGGAAAGATTCGAAGGGGGACTGGCGTACTCCTTTTAACACCTTGTTATTGTCACATGCTGCCACTTCCGGCGGAGATTATACGGAGGGGAATGCCTGGCAATATACTTGGCACGTGCAACATGACGTGGAAGGGTTAATCGAACAACTCGGAGGTAAAGAGAAGTTTGCCAATAAACTGGACTCTTTATTTTTCCTGGAATCATCTAAAGAGAATACAGGATTCACCCAAGATGTAACGGGGCTTATCGGACAGTATGCACACGGCAATGAGCCAAGCCATCATGTGGCTTATTTATATAACTATGTGGGACAACCGCATAAAACACAGCAACTCATTCGTGAGATTTTTGACCGTTTCTATCTGCCCAAACCGGATGGATTGTGCGGAAATGACGATTGCGGACAAATGTCTGCATGGTATATCTTCTCTGCAATGGGATTCTATCCGGTAAATCCGATTGGAGGGGAGTATATATTAGGAGCACCGCAGATAGAAGAAGTCACCATTTCATTACCGAATCATAAAACATTCACGGTACAGGCAAAGGGCTTATCGGATGAAAATAAGTATGTGCAGTCGGTAACGTTGAATGGCAAACCTGTTGAGAATTTCAGAATATATCATTCGGATATTATGAAAGGAGGAGAATTGGTATTTGTGATGACTGATCGATATTGAGTGTTTAGTGAAATGCTCCTTCACTCTTACAACATCTTCTGTATCTCTTTATTCATCAGCAATAGCGGGTGAAGCCCTATGCTTCACCCGCCTCTTCACCAGAACTTCCTTAATGTGACTGAACAATTTCTTTTTCTAGTATCTTCTGCGATTTCTTTCGTTGGTCGGCTAATATGACAATAATGACAGATAATAATATAAGCAATAAACCGGCCAAAGATTGAAATGAAAAATGTTCCGCAAAGACTAATACTCCTACAACAACTGCAACCAGCGGTTCCATCGAACCAAGGATGGCTGTTGTGGTGGAGCCTGCATACTTCACTGCTAAAATCAACGTCAAATCCGAGATGACTGTTGATAGAAATGCCAGTGCAAGGATATATAATCCGGCTTTTGTACCCGGAATGGCAGATATTCCCGTTGTACACAGACTATAGATAAAGAAGATGATGCAGCCGCCCAGGAGTACATAGAATGTAAGTACTTCAGCAGGCAGTTTACCTAAACCCGATTGATTCAGGGCAACAATATATATCCCGTAGGTCAATATGGTAAGAGCTGCCAGTCCGACTCCCATTAATCGAATACTGCTTCCTCCCGACCAGCACATGAATGCAACGCCTATCAATGATAGTGAAGCTGCCAGGAACAAAGCCTTTGATTTTTGCTCCTTAAAAAATACCACCATCAGGAAGCTGACGCATATAGGGTAGAGGAAGTGAATCGTTGTAGCCACTCCACTGCTTATATAATGGTAGGAATAAATAAGGAACAACGCTGTTAGAGCATACAAAGCACCTAACCCAGTGATGGAAATCAGATGTTTCATATTGACTCTTAAAGGACTTTTATGTATGAGGCATACTGCTCCCATCATAAGAGTTGAAAACAGAAAACGATAAAAAAGAATGTTGGATTCATTCATCCCCATATCCCCCATTAGTGGGATAGTGAATAATGGAATGAGACCAAATGTGCCTGATGAAATCATGGCATAAATAATACCTTTTAAACTTTTCATATCATACGTATTTAAAATTTGAGCGCAAAGGTAGGCCAACCGGAAGAACGAAAAGTTACCAAAGGGTAATTAATAAATATCGGCTCTGATTCTGCTCAAAGACTGTGGAGTTATATCCAGCCATGCGGAAAGATCTCTCATAGACAATCTTTGTACAAGTTGAGGCATTTTCTCAAGTAAGTACTGATATTGCTCTTTCTTACTCATCCAGTGGATGGATGAAAAATAGGAAGAAGATACTGCAAGCCATTCCTGGAGAAGCATTCTTCCCCAATTGGATAGATTAATAGATGTTCCAAATAGGTCAGCCAAGTCTTTACGGGAGATTCTCCACAAAATGCAATCGTCTATCGTCTCTAAAGTGTATAAGGATTGTCCGCTATGAATCAAATCGGGCGAACTAAAAGGAACCTCATTCTCTAGTGCAAAGAATACGATAAATTCTCTGCCTTCTCTGAAAATTGTACTTTTTACGATCCCTTTCTCTACAAAATAGATATAATGATCTGCTTGACCCTCCTGCAGGATGGTCTCTTTCTTTTTCAGAGAAAGCCTTGTAAACTTTTCAAGTAATAAATTTATGTCTTTCTCGAAAAGCCCGTACTTGTCATTTAGTATTTTTCTGATGTTTGTATTCATAATATAAAAAAACAAAGATACATCGTACAATGTTGGCATGATCCGAGTCTTTTTCTTGTTTCATGCCTTGAAACTATTAGTTTCTCGGTGTGAAACTACTGGTTTCCCGGTGTGAAACTTTTAGTTCTACGGCATGAAACCAAAAGTTTCACACCGGGAAAAACTATTTAGAGCGTAGCTTTACCAATTATATTCGTCAGTGTAGCTGTCAAAGGCAGGTTCTTCCATAATTCCTTTCCGGCGGAAGAGTTGACAGATGAAGGCTTGGTCATTGGGAGTGATGGGACGTTCTTCCCGGTAGAAACGGTAATAAAGGTTTTTGCCGAAATGACTTATCAGTTGGTTGCGGATACTGGTTCCATCTTTGAAGGGTACTTTATCCAATAGATGACTGATTCCCCAAGCTACGTGCATTTTTTCGGCAGTCTTGAAGTAAGGACAAGCAGTGCTGTCGGTCGGAATACTGACGGGATTTACGATGCTGATAAAAGAAGTATCGGCTGTGGTATGTAATGCTGCGACATGGCGCAGGCAATCGGGTGCTTTCGGACAGTGTTCGTTGAAACAACGGGCATAGTTGTAAGGTACCGGTTTGTTTTTTAATTTGTTATCGTTCATTTTTTTTATTATTGAATCGCTTGGTTGACAAAGGTAGGCTTTTTTATATTAGGAGGGGAGGTTTGAAATAGAAAAAATGCCCGGATGTGTAAATCAATGATACCGTCGATGACAGATTCATTGTGAAACAATGGTGAAGGGTGTGCCCTTCACCTGCAATCTCCGATGAATAAAGCGATGGCAGGAGAAAGGTGAAGGGAGGGGAAATAATTATTGATGTTAGCTTGTATTTACTGAAAGTTACTGTATTTTTGTGCAGATATTAAAATGTATAGACTATGCTGGACATTATTTTGATTGTGATTAGTGCCCTTTGTATGATAGCTGGGTTAGCAGGTTGTATCCTTCCGTTTCTTCCCGGTCCTCCCATTGCTTATTTGGGATTAGTCATTCTTCATTTCACGGATAAGGTGGAATATACTACGACACAATTGATCGTTTGGTTATTAATTGTAGCTGTATTGCAGGTGTTAGATTATTTTTCGCCAATGCTCGGGAGTAAGTATAGTGGCGGTAGTAAATGGGGAAACTGGGGATGTATTATCGGAACGCTAGTCGGACTTCTTTTCTTACCTTGGGGTATTATTCTCGGGCCTTTCCTCGGAGCTGTGATTGGTGAGCTATTGGGAAATAAGGAATTTTCTCAGGCACTTAAATCCGGATTCGGCTCATTAATCGGATTCATATTGGGAACTTTGCTGAAGTTTGTTGTTTGCGGTTATTTCTGTTATCAGTTTATTGCCGGTTTGTTTTTTAGATGATATGTAAGGATGGATCTTATTTCATTGTTTTATATGATATTTACATAAAAATAAAGCTGCCCTTCAGAAAGAAGAACAGCTTTACTCATATTTGATTTATCTTCAGGCTTTATTTTACCGGAATCTTATCAATACGGTTCTGATGGCGACCACCGTCAAACTTTGTAGAGAAGAACTCTGTCAAAATCATATCCGCTTCTTCAGTGCTGATGAAGCGTCCCGGCATGACCAGAACATTAGCGTCGTTGTGCTGACGAGCCAAGTGCGCAATTTCTGCATTCCAGCAGAGAGCAGCACGAATTCCCTGGTGCTTGTTCAGCGTCATATTGATTCCGTTTCCACTGCCACAGATAGCGATACCGGGATAACATTCTCCCGATTCCACTGCAAGAGCCAGCGGATGAGCATAATCCGGATAGTCTACGCTAGCGGTAGAGTTGGTTCCGAAATCCTTGTAAGCCCAGCCTTTTACTTCCAGCCAGCCGCGAACATATTCTTTCAGTTCAAAACCGGCATGGTCGCATGCTAATCCGATTGTTTTCATTAGAGCATTGCTTTTACTTGGTTATATACGTTCTCGGCAGTAAATCCAAGTTTCTCATCCAATACAGTGTAAGGAGCAGAGAAACCGAAAGATTCCAATCCCCAAACTTTACCGTGGCAACCTACCAGACCTTGAAGAGTGACAGGCAGACCGGCAGTCATACCGAAAATCTTTGCATCTGCCGGAAGGATAGCTTCCTGATATTCTTTCGGTTGGTTACGGAACAGACCTTCAGACGGAGCAGATACAATGCGTACCTTTACGCCATCTTTGCGAAGCAATTCTGTACCGGCTACCAATGTAGCAACTTCAGAACCTGAAGCTACCAGGATTACATCCGGGTTTTCGTCAGAACCTGCTACGATATAAGCACCCTTAGCTGCCTGTTCGTAATCAGTTCCTGCCGGTAAGTTGGCAATATTCTGGCGAGAGAAGATCAATCCTGTCGGAGTAGACATATTTTCCATGGCAAGTTTCCATGCAATAGTTGTTTCTTCTGCATCGGCCGGACGAAGTACCAACATCGAGTTGTGTCCCTTGTGGTTCTTCAGTTTTTCCATCAGGCGGATTTGTGCTTCCTGTTCTACCGGTTCGTGAGTAGGACCGTCTTCACCTACGCGGAATGCGTCGTGTGTCCAGATGAATTTCACCGGTTGTTCCATCAAAGCAGCCATACGTACGGCAGGTTTCATGTAATCGGAGAATACGAAGAATGTACCGCAAGCAGCGATTACACCACCGTGGAGTGACATACCGATACAGATACAAGCCATCGACAATTCTGATACACCTGCCTGGAAGAATGCTCCGCTGAAATCACCTTTCTTGAAAGAATGAGTCTTTTTCAGGAAACCGTCAGTCTTGTCAGAGTTAGAAAGGTCGGCAGAAGCAACGATCATGTTTTCTACTTGTGTGGCAAGTGCGCCCAGTACAGTGGCAGATGCAGCACGAGTAGCGCTACCAGCTTTCTGTTCGATAGCAGCCCAGTCCACTTTCGGAGCTTTGCCCGAGAAGAAAAGTTCCAGTTTGGCAGCTTGTTCCGGGTTTGCTTTCGCCCATGCAGCTTTTGCAGCATATTTTTCAGCTACAATTTTCTTCAGCTCTTCTGCACGTTTTGCATACAGTTCGGCTACTTCCGAGAATATAACGAACGGGTTAGTAGGATCACCACCCAAATTCTTGATTGTATTTACATAAGCGTCGCCACCGAGAGGAGCACCGTGTGTAGCGCAGTTGGCTTCATAGCTGCTGCCGTCTGCCTTGCGTGCACCTTTACCCATAACCGTTTTACCGATAATCAGTGTCGGGCGTTCTTTTTCAGCCTGTGCTTCTTTGATTGCTGCGCGGATTTCGTCAGGATCATTACCGTTGATGCTAAGTACGTTCCATCCCCATGCTTCATATTTCATGGCAGTATCTTCAACGGTTACATCTTTCGTTTCAGTAGAAAGCTGGATATCGTTGGAGTCATAGAACATAATCAGGTTGTCCAATCCCAGTGCACCGGCAATACGTCCGGAACCTTGAGAGATTTCTTCCTGGATACCACCGTCAGAGATGTAAGCATAGATTGTTTGATTCATCACCTCGTTGAAACGGGCTTTCAGGAATTTGGCAGCGATGGCAGCACCCACAGCGAAAGTGTGTCCTTGTCCCAACGGACCGGAAGTGTTTTCAATGCCACGCATGATGTCCACTTCAGGATGTCCCGGAGTAGGACTTCCCCATTGACGGAATTCTTTCAGTTCGTCCAAAGTGAATTTACCTGTCAATGCCAGTGTAGAATAAAGCATCGGAGACATATGGCCAGGGTCCAGGAAGAAGCGGTCACGTCCTTCCCAACGGGGATTTTCAGGATCGTATACTAGAAACTCAGAGAAGAGTACATTTACAAAATCAGCACCACCCATGGCGCCACCCGGGTGACCGGAATTGGCTTTCTCAACCATTGAAGCAGCAAGAATACGGATGTTATCCGCTGCACGATTCATAAGTTTGTTATCGTTCATATCATTAAAATTTAATTGATTTCTGTCAGATTGTTCGCAAAGATAACTCTTTATGTGGATTTAACAATCCAAAAGAGCTATCTTTTTTATCGACAATTTTACGGTCTTCTTGTTTGTGATACAATAAGTAATTGCCCTAAAATTACTGTAACTCTAAAGTAACAATGGACTTAGCAGGAAGTTTTACCTTCATTGTACCTTTATTGATTTTTACCTCTTTGAAAGGTACCGGTTTTACAATATTAGGGTTTTCAAAAGAATTGTAATCGGTCAGTTTTGCAGAGGTCAGAATCTCTCCGACTGCTTTTTTTGCTTTCGTATCACCCAGATTGATGGTGATTTCCTGTGCTTCGTCAGCATCTACATTGGACAGAGAAATGTGGATCACTCCATCCTTGTTTTTGGAAGCTGTGGCGCTTACCATCGGAACGGTGCGGTTATCACGTACATTCATTTTTTCGCAAGTCAAGTCGATGGGAAGATAAGTGGCATCTTGATGTACTTTATACATCTTGAAGACATAATAAGTAGGAGTGAGCACCATTTCTTTGTCTTTCGTCAGAATCATGGATTGAAGTACATTGACAATCTGTGCGATGTTTGCCATCTTCAGGCGGTCTGTGTATTTGTGGAATACGTCAAGGCTTAAAGAAGCAACGAAAGCATCGCGCAATGTATTCTGCTGATATAGGTGTCCTTTGATGGTTCCCGGTTCTTCATCCCACCAGGTTCCCCATTCGTCGAGTAAAAGAGCGATCTTTTTGTCCTTGTCATATTTATCCATGATGGCACAATGCTTCTTGAGCACATCTTCCACTTCCAGGCATTTACCCATTGTCCAATAATAATCATCCTTATTGAATTGAGTGGCTGCTCCTTTGCTGCCGCTCCATCCGGTTACGGTGTAATAGTGGAGAGAAAGTCCCTGCATGCGATGTCCTACACGATTCATCAATACGTCTGTCCAGTTGTAGTCATAGTCACTTGCACCGCTGGCAATTTTGAACAGACGGTTGCCGTCATAGTTACGGCAATAAGTAGAATAACGACGGTATAAGTCTGCATAATATTCCGGACGCATACTGCCACCACAGCCCCAGCTTTCATTTCCTACTCCCAGATATTTGAGTTTCCATGCTTTGTCACGACCATTCTTACGACGAAGGTTGGCCATGGGAGAGTCCCCGTCGGAGGTCATGTATTCCACCCATTTGGCGAGTTCTTCTACGGTACCACTACCTACATTTCCACTTACATAAGGTTCACAATCCAGCATTTCGCAAAGATTCAGGAACTCATGTGTACCGAAACTGTTATCTTCAATTGTTCCGCCCCAGTTGTTATTCACCATCTTCGGACGGTTTTCTTTCGGACCGATGCCGTCCATCCAATGATACTCATCGGCAAAGCAGCCACCCGGCCAGCGTAGAACGGGAACAGCCAAGTCTTTTAATGCATTGAATACATCTGTACGGTATCCCTTGATATTGGGTATATCTGACTTTTCGCCTACCCAAAGACCACCGTAGATACATGAACCCAGGTGTTCGGCAAACTGACCGTAGATTTCTTTCGGGATAATTTCTTTGCCTTGGTCGGCATGTACGGTTATGGTAGCACTCTTTTGCGCGGAAAGAGATACTGATGCTGCCAGAAAGGCCGTGCTGACTAATAGTTTTGCTTTCATAAATGGTATTTGTTTAATGATTATATAGATGTTTGATTTTGATGATGGTTATTTCTTTTTGAACGTTTATTTTAGTAAACGCACTTCGTAAATTGCAGGTGTCCATTCCGTTCCGTCAGGGATGAAACGTATTGGACAGCTACCTGTATTCAGTTTTTGAGGCAGGACATAAGAAAGGGTGATAAAGCCATCTTTATCTGCTTCACTGATCGTCGGATTAACAGCTAACTTTTCGTTATTCAGTAGAATAGCCACTTTGTTACGGTCATCTTTCCGTATGGTGACCAGTATGCGGCTTGCTTCTTCTTTTACTTTCAGTTGATAGCCGAACCAACCTTTGGCACGACGGAAGTGCCGGTCTGTGTTCGTTCCGGTCTCTGCCTGCTCATATTGGATGCCATGGTCGGATTCCGGTTGCTGTTCGCCGGGGAAGATAAGATCAATGGTTTGATTAGCTAATTCGGTTGCTTTTCGTTCAGCCGTTGCCATTTCTTCCTGAATGGCTTTGAACTGCTCTTCGCTAGTCTGCCGGAAATAAACGGCATAACGGGAATTATGCAGGCGGAAGAAGGGAACAAGCTCCAATGCTTTGCCTTGTGCAGGGTAAACATCTCCGTTGTAGCTGAAAGCGATCCGGCTGCCTTGTTCTTTGTGAAGAGATTTACGGATGGAATCGGGATTTCCTATCAACATCGGAACTTCCTGTAAAGGAATCTGTTTGCCATGGGCGATATGTCCGCCGCGACTGTCATCGGCATATAAACCATCGAGGTGTTCAGTGCCTGTGGAAGCTGCAAGAACGATAGGGCCATATAAGAAAGCATAATAATCTTTCTTATCAGGAATTTGTTCCATGCTGACTCTCATAGGCAAGTTGAAAGTAATGACATCTCCTTTTTTCCATTTGCGGGAGAGAGGAAGATACTGATTACCTTTTGCCATAATGAATATTTTTCTTTTCCCATTGATGCTGATGCTATAACCTTTGGATTGGTTAGCCCATTCCGGGATGCGTATCATTAAAGTACGTTTTTTCTTAGGCGCTTCATCTATTCGCAAAGTTACCTTACCGTCGTCAGGGAATCGGGTTTCCTGTGTCAAAGTTACGCCTTGCTCTTTCCAGGTTAGTTGCGAGGGGATGAAGAGGTTGATATAGAGCGTATCTTTCTGATGTGCATAAATGAATTCACCGTATTTGGTATGATTCTCCAAGCCTGAACCGACACAGCACCACATGGATGTTTCCGGTTGCGAGTAAACGCGGTAATGTCCCGGACGCATGGGAGTGAAGTATACAAAACCACCTTTGTCCGGTTCCTGCGATGCAAGAATGTGATTGTAAAGCGCACGTTCGTAATAGTTTACGTAGTTGGGGTCAGGCTCCTGTGTATTGTTGGGATTGTGAGAATTCTGGTAAAGCATTTTAGTAAGACGGAGCATGTTGTAAGTATTACAGGTCTCCGGTCCTTGAACGTCGTTCAGCATGGACGTAAAATTGTCAGATGGGTGGAAATGTTCACGGACGCTATTTCCTCCGATACAGACAGAACGGTGATTGACTACCGTATTCCAAAAGAAACGGGCGGCATGATCCCATTCAGCAGCATGACTCCAACTTTTGTCATCTTGCGAAAGTTCGGCAATTCGTTTGTAGCCGATCACTTTGGGAATCTGTGTGTTGGCGTGCATACCTGTCAGTTTGTCTTCATCTTTGATAAGCGGGTCGAGGATAAGTTTGTGGGAGAAACGGCGGGCCAGTTCCAGATATTTCTTGTCGCCTGTGATTTCAGCCACATCAGCGAAAGTCTCATTTAATCCGCCATGTTCGCTGCGAAGCATATCCTGCATTTGTTCGTCGCTCAAACCGGAAGTGATGTCAATCATCCAGTCTGTAAGGTCAATCAGCATTTTACGTGCCAGATCGCTTCCTGCATACAAGTAAGCATCCCGCAATCCGGCATACGTTTTATGTATGTTGTATAGAGGTACCCATTTGCCGTTAAGGTCGAAACCTCCGGCGCGGATCTTTCCTGCTTTTATATCTTTCCAAAGTTGGAGGCTTCCCGGAGTTCCTCCGATGAATCCTGTACCTACAGCTTGCTGTGCACGATGCAACTCATTCAGCATGTAGTTGAGGCGGTTGTAGACGGCAGTATCTCCGGTAGCGGCATACATCATGGAGAGGGCGGATAGATAATGTCCGCCGATATGTCCGTCCAATCCGGTATTTTCCCAGTTGGTGTAGCTGGGAGCTTTAGGTTGCAATCCTGCTTCGCGTAGAAAAGGAGCGAGCAGACGGTCGGGGTTTAAGGCAAGTATATAATGTAAATCAGTCTGTTGGGCTTGCAGGAACGGACTATCCAATAGTTTCACATTCTGTAAAGGGAAGTAAGACACCTGTGGAGCATTTTGTGCTTTAGCCAGTGAGGTGGACAGGACAAGGGCAAGTATGAACGAGGTGGTTTTCATGATAATAGTCTCCCCTTGTCCCTCTCCAAAAGAGGAGAGGGGATGAGGATGTTTTATGTTAATACTTAAATGATTATGAGAAGAAAAAGCAGAGAAAGCACTCGTGATGAGGCTTATTTAAATTTGACCGCTGCTTCCTCAATAGGCAATCCTGCCTTATAGTTTTCGATGTATGTATTAAAACCGGCTACATCTTCGGGCGTGGGTGATACCTCGACACCGGCATCTCCGACAAATACACTTTCATCCAGGAAGTCGGCAAGAGATTGTTTCTTTTCGTTGTTCACGAGATAAGAACCTAACAAGGCAATACCCCAGGCACCACCTTCACCGGCTGTTTCCATTACCGAAATAGGCGAGTTGATGGCTGCTGCAAGGATTCTTTGGCCTACTCCCTTTGTTCTGAACAGTCCTCCGTGACCTGTAATTCTATCCACTTTGATTTTTTCTTCGTTGAACAGGATATCATTACCAATCTTGAGAACGCCTACTGAAGCGTATAAGTGAGTCCGCATAAAGTTGGCCAGGTTGAACTTGTCATTAGCAGAGCGTACAAATAAAGGTCTTCCGTCGGCAAGTCCTGTTACAGGTTCGCCTGAAATATAGTTGTACGAAAGAAGACCTCCGCAATCTGTGTCACCGGTAAGTGCGATATTGTAGAGTTTGCTATAGATTTCATCCATATTTACAGGTATGCCCAGAAGTTCCTGATATTCTTTAAACAGGTTGATCCATGCATTGAGATCGGAAGTACAGTTATTGCAATGTACCATGGCTACGAGGCTTCCGTCAGGAGTTGTGACCATGTCGATCATTTCGTATGGCTTGGACAAGTCTTTCTCTAATACAATCATAGAGAATGAAGAAGTACCTGCCGATACATTTCCGGTGCGTTGCTTCACAGCATTGGTTGCAACCATACCGGTGCCGGCGTCTCCTTCCGGAGGACAAACGGGTATTCCTGCTTTCAAATGACCCGATGCGTCGAGTTTTTTACTACCTTCCGGTGTGAGGACACCTGCATTTTCACCTGCCGATAATACTTTAGGCAGAATATCCTGTAGCTTCCAGCTATATTCTTTCGAAGCAATTAGCTTGTCGAACTTAGCCACCATTTCAGCAGAATAGTTGTTAGTAGTTGGATCTATAGGAAGCATACCTGATGCATCGCCTATTCCCAACACCTTTTCGCCTGTGATCTGCCAATGCACGTAACCTGCCAGAGTGGTCAGGAAGTCGATTTCATTAACGTGTGCTTCGTTGTCCAGAATAGCCTGATACAAGTGGGAAATGCTCCAACGCAGAGGGATATTATAGACAAATAGTTCGGATAAAGCAGCCGCTGCACGGCCTGTATTAGTGTTTCTCCAAGTGCGGAAAGGCACGAGGATTTCTTCTTTTTTGTTGAATGGCATATAACCATGCATCATGGCGCTGACACCGATGGCAGCCAGAGCCTCGATCTCTATGCCGTATGCATTCTTTACGTTCGTACGAAGATCAGCATAACAATCTTGCAGCCCTGACCAGATGGCTTCAATGCTATACGTCCAAAGTCCGTCAACTAACTGGTTTTCCCAAGTGTGGCTACCTTGAGCAATAGGCTTGTTTTCCTGGTCGATCAAGACAGCTTTTATTCGTGTAGAACCGAGTTCTATACCAAGAATAGCTTTACCTGCCTCGATGGTTGATTTTGCATCTAATTTCATGTTGAAATCAATATTTTAAGGTATAACGATCATTATAAAAACTCAAGTTTCGCAAAAACTTAACGAAATAATTAAGCCATGCGAAACTTGAATAATTGTTTTAGCAAAGTGCTTTATTCAACATGTAATAAACTTCGTTCATGCGCAGTTCTTTCTTGAAGCAGCTGATCGTAGTATCCTTGTTGATATGTACCATTTCGATACCTGCGATTTCAGCATAATCTTCCCAATATTCTGCTGTCAGGTCGTAAGAGAAGCAAGAGTGGTGAGTTCCACCAGCCAGAATCCATGCACCTGCACCTACTTCAAGGTTTGGCATCGGAATCCAGAGAGCAGAAGCAACCGGCAACTTAGGCAGCGGTTTCGGCTCGATACATTCTACGTCGTTCACGATCAGACGGAAACGATTACCCATATCTACCACAGTAGCAGTGCAGCCTGTACCTACTTTTGAAGTGAAGACCAGACGTGCAGTCTGACTCTTGCGGATACCTATACCGAGGAAGTGTACTTCCAGGCGAGGTTTGTTGGCTGCGATAAGCGGACAGATTTCCAACATGTGTGACTGAAGGATAGAGCTGTTTGCACCATCGAAGTTCAGTGTGTAATCTTCCAGGAATGAACAGCCTTTAGGAAGACCCTGATTCATTACCCATACAGTACGGTAAAGAGCAGCTGATTTCCAGTCACCTTCAGCACCGAATCCGTAACCTTCCGCCATCAGACGTTGTGAAGCAAGACCCGGGATTTGATCGAAGCCATTGTACTCAATGTCGCCCAAATCGTCGAAGTTGGTAGTAAATCCTTTGGCACCTTTTGCTTTCAGGATAGCGCGCATAGCCAGTTCAGCCTTGGCAGCATTCCATACTTTCTGGTAAGCTTCAGTTGATTTATCTTCCAGAGAAGCATCGTGATCGTATTCCTTGAAGTAAGTAGCTACCAATGCATCTACCTCTTCATTTTTGATATCCTTGTGATATTCCATCAATTCGCTTACCGGACAGTAATCTACGTGGTAACCCATACGTTGTTCAGCTTCCACTTTATCACCATCGGTTACCGCTACGTTGTTCATCTGGTCGCCGAAACGGATAATCAGCATATCCTGTGAATCTGCCCAACCGGCACAAACACGCATCCAAACGGCAATCTTATGCAAAGTCTCTTCCTCTTTCCAGTAACCTACCACTACTTTACGACGGATACGCATACGGGTGCAGATATGTCCGAATTCGCGGTCACCGTGAGCAGACTGGTTCAGGTTCATGAAATCCATGTCCATTGTATCCCAAGGAATTTCCTTGTTGAATTGAGTATGCAGGTGCAACAAAGGCTTCTTCAACTGTTGCAAGCCGTGAATCCACATTTTAGCAGGAGAGAACGTATGCATCCAAGTGATAACACCGACACACTTTTCGTCATTATTGGCTGCTTTGAAAACAGCTTCCACTTCTTTAGAAGAATTAGCTGTTCCTTTGTATACCACCTTTACAGGAAGTTTACCGGATTCGTTCAATCCGTTAACCATTTCATTAGAGTGTGCGTCTACTGCGATTACTGCGTCACCTCCGTACAAAAGCTGTGCTCCTGTTACGAACCATACTTCATATTGATTAAATGCGTTCATAATGTTATTGCTTTAATTGTTATTGTTCTAATTTTTAATCTTTAATTTTTAATTATTAATTATTTCTGTCCGTAATAAGCATTCGGACCATGCTTGCGGCTGAAATGTTTTTCTATCAGCAGCGGATTCATTGTTAAATTGGGATTCACCGCATAAGCGATACTTGCCATTTTAGCTACCTGTTCCATAACCACAGCATTGTGTACGGCATCGTACGCGTCTTTTCCCCAAGAGAAAGGACCATGATTTTTCACCAATACTCCCGGTGTATGTACAGGGTTCAAGCCTTCAAAACGTTTCACTATCACATTACCGGTTTCCAGCTCGTAAGCACCTTTCACTTCCGCTTCTGTCATATCCGCTGTGCAGGGAATGGCATCATGGAAATAATCTGCATGAGTGGTTCCGATATTCGGAATGTCACATCCGGCTTGTGCCCAGGCTGTAGCATAGGTAGAGTGCGTATGTACCACTCCTCCGATCTCCGGAAATGCTTTGTAAAGCACTACATGAGTAGGGGTGTCTGAAGATGGCTTCAGCCGTCCTTCAACGACCTTGCCATCCAGATCCACTACTACCATATCTTCGGCTTTCATATCATCATAACTTACACCACTGGGTTTGATTACTACCAATCCGCTTTCACGGTCGATGGCAGAAACATTTCCCCAGGTAAAGATGACTAATCCATGCTTTACCAATTCGAGATTGGCATGAAATACTTTTTCTTTTAGTTCTTCCAGCATAATGATTATAATTTAAATTTCGGGTCTTTGCGGTAAGCCTTGCTATTGAACTTATACAAGGCAGCACCACGTTTCGAACCCAGTTTGTCAATTTTATCAGTCTTTTCTATATAATCCATTTCAGCCACTCTTTTACGGAAGTTCCGTTTATCCATCGGTTCGTCGTAAATAGCTTCATATAGACTTTGCAGTTGAGACAACGTAAAGAGTTTCGGAAGCAGATTGAATCCGATAGGTTCCACGGATGCTTTTTGCTTCATCAGTTCCCGTGCTTTTTCCACCATTTCAGGATGGTCGAAGATAAGTGGGGGAAGTTCGTTCATATTCACCCAGTAAGCGTTGTGTTTCTGAACAAGTTTCCGGTCGTATTCATTAATATTGATTAATGCATAGTAAGCTACGGAGATTACCCGTTCACCCGGATCACGTTCGACAGCTCCAAAAGCTCCTACCTGCTCCATATAAACGTTTTCCAGTCCGGTAAGCTCATGCAATACACGTTTGGCGGCATCGTCCACACTTTCATCTTTCTGCACGAATCCTCCCATCAGTGACCATTCACCCATTGCCGGCTCAAAGTTTCTCTTCAACAGGAGCAGGCTGATTTCCCCTTCGGAGAAACCAAAGATAATACAGTCGATGCCGACATAGAAAGTTGGATTGGTACTATAATACTTATTCATATCAGGGTATTACCAGAAGTATATATAAAATAATGCACAAAGAACTACTACACCGATAGAGGTGATAACATCCCACTTGTTCCAGCTTTGCTTGATGAGTGTCTTATAGTCATCAGTAAAGGTGATAGCTTCTATCTGCTTGGCAGTAGGTGCAGGAGTGAAGAATGAAACAACAACCATCAGTACGATCAGGAATACGAGCAGCCATATTTCGAAGATCAGCCAGTTTGTCTGCCAGAACCAGGCAGTACATTCCCAGTACCATCCGGACATCACATCTTTACCTGTATTCGTGAGGATATTGGTCAGCAAACGTACCATACCGATGATAAAACCTACTATCATAGCTGTTTCACCTGCCTTAGGCGTAATCTTCTTGGAGAATATACCGAGGGCGAATACAGCCACCATCGCAGGAGCAAGCAATGACTGGATGCCTTGCAGATAATCATAAAGACTACCCAGACTCTGCATGATAGGTATCCATACAATACCCAGAATTACTACAACAATAGTAGCGATACGACCTACCAACACATAAGTTGCTTCGCTCTTGTCCTTGAACATCGGTTTGTAGAAGTCTTCAGTAAACAAGGTAGCGCAAGAGTTGAAGAATGCTGCCAATGAAGCCACCAATGCTGAAATAAAGCCAATAGTAACAATACCTTTTACACCGGCAGGCAATACGAACTTAACCATTGAACCAAAAGCAGTATCAGGATTATCCAGTACGAAACCGCTTTCCGGACGTGCCGACAATGCAGCAGCTATCATACCCGGTATCAAAAACATGAACACAGGCAAAATCTTGAAATAACCGGCAGCGATAGTACCTCTACGTGCACGTCTCATAACCTCTTCGCTGGATTCACCTTTACGTTGTCCAAGCACACGTTGAACGATATGCTGGTCAGTACACCAGTACCAGAATCCGATGATGGATGCTCCGATAAATACCCAGAAACCTGGATAGTCATCATACATCGGGTCGCCTGTCTCAAAGTGGAACATGTGGTTTGTGCCGTGAGCAACTCCGTCTGTTCCTATATTAAGTGTTTTGGCATACTCTATCATGTGAGTCCAACCGTCGCTGATACTACCGGCTCCAAGTGCCGACAATCCTAAGAAAAGTACAAGGAACGAACCGATAATAAGTATCGGAGTCTGGATAGCAGACAATGTCATAACTCCTTTCATACCACCCAGAACAGTGAAGATTCCCGTAAGAACGATCAGGCCGATAGCACCAAACCAGAATGGCAATCCGAGAAGACTTTCCATGAAGATACCTCCGGTAAATGCTGTTACGCTGACTTTGGTTAATACGTATGCTATGAGGGTAATGATAGACAACCATGAACCTGTAGCAGGAGTATATCTATATTTCAGGAAGTCGGGCATCGTAATGATTTTTCCTAACTTCACGTTCATCAGCTGATAGAACGGTACGAAAAGCCAACCTAAAATAAGGATCATCCATCCCTGCATTTCCCAGTGTGCCATACCTACTCCGGATTTAGCTCCTGTGCCGGCAAGTCCTACAAGGTGTTCAGAACCGATATTGGCAGCGAAGATAGCTGCACCGATGATATACCAGGGTTCCCCTTTACCAAACAAATAATCTTCACTGTTAGCGCCTTGTTGCAAACGCTTGTCTTTCTGTATCGAACGCCATACCGCCCATGTGACTGCTAAAATACCGACTACGATGATTACCCAGTCGATCCATATAAACTCGTGTGAATTCCAGTTCATCTTATTCTGCTTTTGTTTTTTTGATATTAAATTATTTCTCTATACCGAATTTGAAAATACATTCACTGTTGTAAGTCTGTCCCGGTTCCAGAACTACAGACGGCCAGTCTGCCTTGTTAGGACTGTCAGGATAGTGTTGTGTCTCCAGACAAACAGAAGCACGCTGGTTATAAACGATACCTTTTTTGCCGGTTACCGTTCCATCGAGGAAGTTACCGGTATAAACCTGTATACCCGGTTCGTTGGTATATACTTCCAGAGTAATGCCGCTTTCGGGTGAAGTGAGTTTGGCTGCCACTTGGGAAAGATCTCCCTTAGTGTTCAATACCCAGTTATGGTCATATCCGTTTCCATTCTTTAATTGAACGAAATCATAGTTATTGATTTCCTTACCTACAGCTTTCGGAGTAGTAAAGTCCATCGGAGTGTCTTTAACCGGAGCAATTTCGCCTGTAGTCATAAAGGTGCTGTCTACCGGAGTATAGTAGTCTGCATTCACATACATGATATGGTCGGTTGAAATTTTAGACGGATCACCGGAAAGATTGAAATAAGAGTGGTTGGTCATGTTGATGATCGTCTTTTTATCAGTAGTTGCGCTATATTTGATGTCGATAGCGTTGTCATCAGTCAGTTTGTAAGTCACTTTAGCTGTTACATTGCCCGGGAAATTAGCATCTCCATCCGGTGAAATACGAGTCAGCTCCAGTGTTGTCGGATCAATAAGATTGGCTTCATAAACCTGGTATTGCCAGCCTTTCGGACCTCCGTGCAGGCAGTGTCCGTAATTGTTTTGTGGCAACTGGATCGTATCGCCATCCAATACAAAACGTCCCTGGTTGATACGGTTTGCATAGCGTCCGATAGAAGCGCCAAAGTCGCTCGGTACATTAATATAATCAGCAATGCTGTCAAAACCTAAAACTACATCCTGCATCTGACCGTTTTTGTCGGGTACCATGATAGACACGATACGTCCTCCGAAGTTAGTGATGCATACTTCCATGCCTGCCTTATTCTTTAACGTGTAAAGAGCTGTTTGGGCATTATTCACTTCTGTTTGAAATTTTACCGGGTCAAGACCGGACAAAGTCAGCTCGGAAGCCGGCTTGTTATTGCACGCAGCCAGCATCAGCGCGGCAATTCCTGCAAGTAGAAAATGTTTTTTCATGGTTTTATTTTTAATGTAAATGAGATGCTTATCTTATTTTGGGTGTAAAAGTAACACTTTAGTTTGGTGTATCAAATACACTCTTATATGTTATGCAGCATAAAAGAGAAAAAACTGCTTCCGGATATCAAGATTCCGGAAGCAGTTTCAATAAGCATATCAATGAGCGTTTATTGAACCTTCTTTCCCCAATAAGTCTTTTTATTTCCTTGTGCGGCGTAAACGATGGTATGAGTTCTGGGAGTAGCTTCCCAATCCACTTCTCTTTGTAGATAAAGCACTACTCCGGCACTAGTCGTAATCGTCTGTGAAGCCGCATCGAATGTCCACGATGCATCCTTCCAACTACCGGAACTAATTTTATGCGTACCGGCATCAAAAGTCAGTGTTTCAGATGTTCTTTGAGTACCAGTGGAGGAAGTCAGAGACAGATGTTCCCAGTTACCGGCAATTTCTTCTTCCGTGATAGGCACTTGTGGCACGGCTCCATATCTCTCCGGCATCACCAAGGGCCAGCCGTTGGCATCCCAGCGGATACTGCGAACGTGTCCCATCATGATAGCGTTGGAGTATTCATTCCCCCCGACATTCTCTGGGAAACGTCCCTGTGAAGTATAAAACCAGTTGCCCTCTCCATCCTCGAAAATACCGCAGTGGGAGATACCTACCCATCCATAGCTATTGTTAAACTGATAAGGTGCTGTTAGTATCGGATAGAGTTCTCCGCTTCCCATAGCAGGGGTACCGTCCATATCTACATACGGACCGTCGATGTTGACAGAGCGGCAGACGCGGGTGTTATATTCTACTGCTAGTGTACCATAAGCGAGGAACAGGTAATAATAACCATTGCGGTAAATCACTTCCGGACCTTCCGAAGCTTGCCAACGGCTATTGCCGCGGGTAGCGATAATTTTACCATAACCGGAGTTGTTTTCACCCGTGATGTCCCACGGATTGCCTAGGGTGTGGAGCGGCATACCATCTTCGGGATTCAGTTGCAGGGCAGCAATGCCACTGTGCCATGAGCCGTAGATCATCCAGTGTTCTCCGTTCTCAGTAATAATATAGGTTGGGTCAATAGCATTGATCTTGAAATAACCGTTCCAGTCGCTGGTGCTTACGCGTCCATAGTCCGTTTTGCCTTTATCGCTGGCAGAGCAGACAACAAAACCCTTATCTTCCCAGATATTGCTTGCCGGGTCGGCTGTTTCCATCAGTCCGATGAAAGCACGTTCGGTCCATGAACCGTCGAAGTTTCCGTTATTATCCACTTCCGGTTTGCCCGTTTTGATATAGTTAGTAATCACGATAGAGTAGTACATACGGTATTTGCCAGTGGCAACTTTGCGGGCAACCGGTGCCCAATAACCGTAAGAAGGGCTATCGATAGGCTCTAGTCCCATTTCTGCACGGTAGGCATTCAGTTTCTCTTTAATCCAAGTAGGAGGGGTTTCGGTCATGGTTGCTCCGAGGTATTCCCAGTTGACTAGGTCTCGTGAACGCCGTGCATGGAAATGTCCGTTACCGGAGTGCGCATTTCCGTAAGAAGCATCTGTCTGATACATATAATAGTATCCGTCATCAGCTTTCATCACTGTGGGGTCGTGTACGTTTGCCAAGTTCCATTTACTGCGTTGATTCCAAGCGGCTATGCCTATGTAGTTGTCTTCATAGGCGGGCGCCACATAGTTTTTGAGCTGTTCGTCAAGGCTTTGGCTTTCTGTGGTTGCCGTGAGCACATCCGAGTAGGTATAACGGCTGTTACCATAGACGTAAGCGCGAATATAGTAAGAGGTATTGCCCGTCAAGCCGGAAATCGTAGCGTTGAAATTTTCATCGGCATCCACTATGTTATCTTTGATAGTTGGGTTCTGGGCATTGATACTGTAGCAAAAGCCTTTCTTGACTACCTGATTGATATTGCCGGTGACCGATGAAGTGACAGTCAGCGAAGTGCCTGTGACTGTAGTTACTTCGGGAGTAACTATGACTATATCGCTGTTTCTATTGTATTCGATATTGTCCAGTCCATCGGAGCAAGCAGCAAAAGCAAAGACCGTCAGCAGGGATATTAAGAAAAATGTTAGTTTTTTCATTTGATATGGATGATAAAGAAATTAATAGTTATTCTTATTCATTGAAGACAAGATGAGCCTTCTCGACAGATAATGTAAAACACAGGTCATTGGGATCTATGGTATTGATGCCCAAATAATACTGGGTAGAGGTTTTGCCTTTAGTACCCACCATCACTGCCTGGATGTCAGCGGTGCTATTGCCGCAATTAGTTACGTAGACCGTGACTTTGGCTCCATTCATACCGGAAAGCCAAGTGCCCCAGTCGCCTTGTGTTCCGCCATTAACGCAGGCGGCATATCCATTGCCCAATCCGAAGTTGTCGGCGCGAACAAATGCGTATTCGTCAGTAGTTATGCTTTTATGGAGAAACACAAGGAAGTTATTCCAGTTGGCAGCCAAATCACTATAGTTGGTGAAGGTGATATACTTTGTCTTGCCCACAGGTACGTTGAATATGTCTGAAGAGGCTCCGTGGAAGCTCGTTGAGTTGTCTTCGGCTCCTACCATGCTAGTTGTGTTTCTCACTTCAGAAGCTATAGACTTGGAGACGTTAACCTCTACCGTTGCGGTGATTCCTTCTTCAGCAGTAATGGTAACGATCTGCGAACCGGTCTTCACCGGAACGGCAGAGAAGATGAGTCTCGCGTTGTCAATGATTCTTGTACTTTGGTCGGTGTAAGTTGCTGTAACCACCATACCTGTCGGGTCGAAGGCCATCGTCCGGTTCGCCAAACTCTCGGTAGCTGCCGAGGTGTAATAATAGTATTGTGTGTGCGAGGGTGGGGTAGTCACCTCGATGGATGCAATCTGTTCCACTACTTCAAAGGTAGTATTAGCCATAATCGGTTTATCACAATTCTCACCCTTTAAGGTCTTGTTGTAGATGACCACAAGAGTTTTCACACCAGGTTGCTCCATATCAGGGATGGCAGAGATAGAGAGTTCGGCAGCCGGTACAGTTTTGGTCACTCCCTCTTCAAAGGTAACGATGGCCGATACATCGATCATGGCCTCTTCGAGCGGAGTACCTACGTTGACTTGATCAGGTACGTCCTGCAGTACCATCGATACCGGATTCTTGTCTAGAGCAGATGTAAGGCCACCTATAGGGACGATGTTGGTTTGCAAGAAATCGATGTAAGAACCTTCGGGAACTAAGAAGCAGCGGATATTGGTGTTGTTCGCATCTGCATTCAGATTTCCTTCCTTGTATGGTTGCTTGTAAATCTTGGTGGCTACACCGTTGGTCATCTTTATGGTAAAAGCATTTTCATTGGTACGGTCAACGGTGAGTGTCACCTTGCCGCCCAAGCTCTGTACGTTAGGGTCTGCATTGCTGGCATCAGGAGATAGGAGCAATGTGCTTGTGGTGTACTTAAAATAGAGCTTGCCCCATTGCGAGTTGTAGGCTATAGAATCGCTTGTGGCATCAAAACGGATAGCTCCGTATTCAGTGTATCCTGTACCTCCACGATCCACATCGTTGGTGACTACAAGGGCATAGTTCTTGAAATACGTGTTATCGGTCGGGTTGATATGGAGATTGAACACCGCATTCCACTTCTCGCCATCAGGTACCACATAATACTTGGAGAAAGTAGACCACCAACCGGAGGTGAAATCCGTATTTCCGATGGTGTACACATCTTCCTGCATGCCCTCAAGCACTTCATCTTCCGGTTGTTTCTTCGAATCTTCAATTTCCTGTATCTTATCGGAAATCCAGTCGGGGGCGTTTACGTCATAAAGTTTGCCATCCGTGCAGCCTGTCAGTGTCAGTAATCCAAAGGTTACGGAACAGCAAGCGTATGCTATCTTTTTTAGTAATCTCATTGTCTTAAATTTTAATAGGTCTCTAAGTTTATTTACTTGCTTAAATTTACAACCGGACGCACTTTACATCCGCTTTCCCGGAAGTAAGTGGAATTATCTGTACTATAGTTGGCGGAGTTGCCTTTCAGATTGGGGTTGTTGTTCATCAACTGCTGCACAATGGGCAGGAATTCGTGTCCCGATATGTAGGTATCGAAAGTGCTCTTCAGTTCAGGATCGTTTGCTACATCGCTGTAGTTCACAGGATTCTTTACTCCCACTGTAGAGCGGCGTACCGTACCGTGTTCCTTGAGCTGTTTCAAACGGCTGCTGTCGTAGAAGAAGCCCCAGCGGATGAGGTCGAAACCTCGACCGAATTCGCAGCCGAACTCTTTGGGACGCTCTATGTTGGCAATCTGCTCAAAGAGTTGGTCAGTCGTGTCGAAGTCGGAAAGTTCCAAGTCGGACAAATCAGCGCGATTGCGCACTTCGTTAATCCAGTCGATAGCCTGCTGTGTAGGACCATTGACTTCATTCTCGCACTCGGCAGCGCGGAGCAGCACATCTGAATAGCGCATCAGGCGCAGGTTGATACCATCGTGCAAGCCTGTAACGATGGTGCTGTACAGACCGGTACGAAGATTCGTGAATTTGGCAATCGGCAGACCACCGTAAGTGTTGTTGGTTACAATATTGTCGGTGGCTGTAAGTTTGTGCGTATAAGCTACATTACCATACTCAAAATCCGTCCAGTCGTTTTCGTAGGTTCCGATGGTCCAATAGAGTCTGGGGTCGAGTTTGCCATTGATAGTACGTTCACTTTTGAAGAGTTGATAGAGCCAGGGCGAAGCCGAAATGTCGGCCCAACCGCCATAGTTACCGGGACCAAAGTTGCTCTCAATAGCCGATCCTTGTGTGGCATTGGGACTTGTATTTACCGGAGTCCACTCGTCGTCGGTGCCTTGCGCTCCATAGTCAAGATACTGCACTTCGAAGAGGCTTTCCGCATTGTTCTCGTATGCTGAACCTTCGCGGAAGTTATCGCCATAGTTGGACATTAGCCGATAGGTGCCGTATTTTTTGCCAATGATGTCTTTCAGCACCGTGAGTGCATCGCTGTATTTTTGGCGCATCATGAGTGCGCGGGCATAATAGCCTGCCGCAGCGCCGCAGGTGGCACGTCCACCAGCCCATTCGCCGCCTTCATCACGGGAAGGAAGCAATTCCATTGCCTCGTGGAAATCTTTTTCCACCTGATCGAGCACGTTATCGTAAGTGCTGTTGGTGGTATACAGTCCGTCTAACGAAGAATAGGTGGCATAATCTGTGATGAGGGGCGGATTTTGATAATAACCAACCAAGTTGTAGTACGACAGGCCGCGCAAGAAAAGCACTTGTCCTTTGATGCGTTTCATTTTATTAGAAAGTTGGCTGTTGTCCTCACCGCAACGAGAAATGGCGAAGTTGCACACGTTGATGGTGTAGTACCATTCCCGCCAAGGCCACCACGTGATGTCCGAGGTAACTTCTGCGTTAAGGTCATCGAAAGGCATGTACCACACTTGTGAAGAGTTCCAGGCTTCATCGCCACGGCACACGTCGATGGTGTAGCCTACACGAGCATAAGAACCCTCCATGCGGATATGGTTGTAGGCGGCAATCACGCTTTCCTCCAAATCATCGGCATTAAAGCCGAAAGTACTTGAGGTTTGCTGGTTGGGATTCAACAGATCCATTTTGTCACTGCAAGAAACCAGCGTGCTAAATCCCAAAATAAGAATAAGTGAATATTTATATAGTTTCATAAAATATGTTTTTAGTATTTAGGTACTAGATAGTAACGATTAAAATGTAAAATGAACGCCACACATGAAAGTGCGTGCAGTAGGATAAGAACAGAAGTTGTATCCCGGAGTGAAAGTTCCTCCCGCATAGTCTACATTATAACCGTGATACCCGGTGAATGTGTGGAGATTCTGTGCTGACACGTAGAAACGTACATCTGATACATATTTTCCGAACCACTCGTTAGGGAAATTGTAGCCCAATTCTACATTGGCAATCTTCCAGTAGGCTGCATTCTGAATCTTGCGTGAACTGAAGAGGTCGTTCCAACCCAAGCTGGCGCTGTTGGTGACATAAGTGCGTGGCACGTTGGAAAGATAAGTGCTACCGTCTTCGCTAAAGCGGTTGGCATCAAGCATACCCACCTCTTTGTTTCCCCAGCCGTAGCAAGAGTTTAGCGAGTTGTAGATGTCGTCGCTGACGTGATAGTTCAGTGCACCGAAGGTAGCAATGCTTAGGTCGAAGCGCTTGTACTCAAAACGGGCATTGAGACCGAAATGAATCTTAGGCATACCGCTGCCCAGCACCACTTGGTCGTTGGCGTCTACTTTACCGTCGGGTTTACCGTCCGGTCCGCTTATGTCTTTATAGAGGCAGTCGCCAATCTGGGCACCCTCTTGAGTGGCGTGGTTGTCCAGGTCTTCCTGCGTGCGGGCAATACCCTCATAAGCCCAGCCGTAGAACTGACCTATTTCTTGACCTACATTGGTAATATATGCTCCGGAGATGTAAGAGTCGGTACCAAAGCCTAACGAAGTCACACGGTTGCGCAACGTGCTTAGGTTGGCCGAAAGTTCATACTTGAAGTCACGATCGCGGTTACGGTAGGTAGCCGAGAACTCAAAACCGGAGTTGTTCATCGAGGCAGCATTCATCGTAACGGTGGTATTGGACACACCGGCTTGTTCGGGAACAGGGACAGCATACAGCAGGTCTTCGCTGGTGTTCTTGTACCATTCGGCTGTGAACTCTAAGCGATTGTTGAACAAGGCGAGGTCGATACCCACGTTGTAGGTTTTCTTTTTCTCCCATGCCAGGTTATTGTCCACGAAAGTGGAAACGGCAGAACCGGTCACTACGTTACCGTTGAAATTGTAAGTCATATTGTTGCGCGACATGACAGCCTGATACATATACTCACCGATATTCTCGTTACCGAGTTCACCATAGCTGGCACGAACCTTGAACAGGTTTACGATATTCTGGTCGAAGGGGAAGAATTTTTCCTTGTCGAAGCGCCAACCCACAGAGACGGAGGGGAAAGTTCCCCAACGGATATTTCTGGTCAGGCGCGAGCTGCCATCCCGGCGCACTGTTGCCGAGAATAAGTATCTGTTATCGTAATTGTAATTAATACGACCGATGTAAGAAAGGATGGAATGTTTGTATTCGTAGCTTTCAGAATACGTGTCGGAAGCATTCTGGAGCTGTAGGAAATACGGTTCGGTGAAGTTGATTCCCCATCCGGTCAGCAGGTCGGTGTCTTCTTCTTCGTAAGTCTGGCCTGCCAATACGTTGATGTGGTGCTTGCCTATCGTGCCATCGTAAGTAATCACGTTCTCTATCAAAGCATCCGAATAGTCGCGCGACCCCTTGGTGAGTCGTTCGTTGCTTTTGGACAAGTACACACGGTTACTCTGCACCCATGCGGGAATCCAAGTAAAGTCCTTGCAATGGGTTTTGCTGTAAGAGAGGTTAACTTTATAGTTGAGCTTATGATTTTTGTTATCAACGCCAATCATCTTGAGGATATCCACGTCGGCAGATCCGGTTCCTACGAAACGATCTACGCGGGTGTTGCGTTGCAGCAGGTTATTTACCAGCAACGGGTTGGAAGCGGAGATGTCACCATGCACGGTATCGTAGTATACACCATAGCCGTAAGCGTCATAATTAAAGTTGTTGGCGATTCCTACTAAGTTATCAAGTACCCATGTAGAAGAATCGTATGCCTTGATGGTGGGCTGCATCATCAAGGTGCCGCGCAGCACGTTGGTTACGTCGCCATACAGACCTTGAACGTATTCGGAAGCATTCGACAAGCCCATATTGTCTTGGTCGGAGTGAGAGTAAACAAGACTGGTCTGGAACTTTATGAATTTGGTCTCCATGGTGTTGTTGACACGCGCCGTGTAACGTTCATAGTTAGGGCCGGCACCTTCGAGAGTTCCTTTTTGGTTGAAATAGTCTAATGATATATTATAGGTGTTATGGGCGCCACCTCCGGAGAGGTTTACATTGTGGTTTTGACGGATACCCGCTTTGAATACTTCGTCAAACCAGTTGGTGTTGGTGTTATCTTGGAAATGGTATTTTCCGGTTTCGCTGTCAAGTTTATATCCCGTTGGCAACGGAGTGTTGGAGTTTGCGGTCGCCTGACCGAGGTACTGGCTGTACTGGTCAGCATTCATTACATCATAGACACCTTTAGGAATATTATCCACACCGAAGTAACCATTGTAATCCACTTTCAGTGGTTGGTCTTTTTGTCCGCGTTTGGTGGTGATGATAATCACACCATTGGCGGCGCGCGAACCATAGATGGCAGCAGCCGAAGCATCCTTCAGCACTTGGATGGTTTCAATATCGTTTGAAGAGAAATCGCGGATGGAAGTTCCCATGGGAACGCCGTCGATAACGTAAAGAGGAGAGGTGTCTCCGAAAGACCCGACGCCACGGATGCGAACGGTAGGATCGGCTCCGGGTTGTCCGTCAGAGGTGATTTGTACACCGGAAACCTTACCTTCGAGCATGGTGGAGATGTTGGAGTTTGATGTCTGTTTCAAGGCTTCCGCATCTACCACGGCAACAGAACCGGTTAAGTCGGATTTCTTTTGTGTACCGTAGCCTACGACAACCACTTGCTCAAGCATCTTATTATCGGCTTGCAACTGGATGTCTTCAATAATGGCGCGGTTGCGAACAGCCACTTCACGTTCCTTGAAGCCCACATAGCTAATCAAAAGGGTAGCGTTTCCAGGAACCTCCAGTTGGAAGTTTCCGTCTAAGTCGGTAACGGTTCCGCCTTGTCCACCTTTAATCTTGATGGTAGCCCCTGGCATGGGTTCACCTTGTTCGTCGATAACTTGACCACGAACCTTGATAGTCGGAGATTGTGCCACGGTAGCCATTGCAGGTGTAGGATACACCGCCATGCCGCCAAAGGTACACATACTAAGCATTACGGAAAAAAATAAATGTTTCCTCATTTTTAAAAGTATTAAGGTTGTTAATTTGATAGATTAAATTGTTGTGCAATAGGGGGAAGGTTGGATTTAGCCGAAGCTATGCACGATACGACAGCCATTTTCTTGTCATTCTTCATAATATTAATATTAGATTAAACTTTAAATGCATGGTGCTCTCCCAAAGGATTGAGCACCGATTGCATGACAAAAGTATGGCATTGATGGTAAATGAGGGTGGACAAACGTGTTTTAGAGGTGGATAAAAGATTTTAGGTGTAAAAAATACAACTTATTATGTGAGATTATTGTTTTTAGGTAAAACTATTCTTCCTTATTAAGCAGTGAACTCGGGGTCGTATTAAAATATTTGGTGAAGCACCTGGTGAAGTATTTAGGATCGTTGAATCCTACTTCATAAGCTATTTCTGCAATATTCATATTTTTCGTTTCCCGATTCTTCAGAATCAGTTCGCGTGCTATATTCAATCGGTAATTTCGGATAAACTGTCCGGCAGATTGTCCGATGAGGCTTTGCAGTTTCTTATTCAGCAAACTTTTGCTCACTCCTACAGCTTCACTGAAATCACTGACTTCAAAATAAGAATTCTTATAATTCTCTTTGATTACTTCCATTATCTGATTCATAAACTTCTTATCACCCGATTCTTCCTCCATATTCAGCACATCCACATCCATGTCGAGCGTGAATTTGCGCTGATAGCGTTTTCGGTTTTCCAAGATGTTCTGAATACGTGTCAATAGCAATGTTTCATCAAAAGGTTTCAATAAATATTCATCTACTCCCATACGATAACTTTCCAAACGGGCCTCTTGTGAAGTCTTGGCAGTTAGCATCAGGAAAGGAATGTGTGAAATGGCGAAAGTATCTTTCACCCGACGGGAAAGTTCGACACCGTCCATCACCGGCATCATTAAGTCGCTGATAATAAAATCCACCGGATTGCTGTTTAGAATATGCAACGCCTCTTCTCCATCCGCCGCTTCCAGTACATTATATTGTTCACGGAGGATGGAACGGATATATCCCCGCATATCCACATTGTCTTCCACCACTAGAATCGTCAAAGCCTCTTTCTCTTTAGGAGTTTGGGAAGTTGGCGTAGCATTAATCGAAGAATCGTTAGAATTAATGATTATCAGCTTGTCATCCTTTTCTTCTTCCCGTTGTAAGGGGAGGAGAAGACGGAACGAACAGCCTGAAAGGCGGTTGTTGCGCACCTTGATTTCCCCACCGTGCATCTGCACGATTCGTTTGCAGAGGTAAAGCCCTATACCGGTTCCCGCCTGTCCGTACACCGGATATTTTACCTGATTCTGCGACTGGTAAAAACGATTGAATATCCGGTTCAGATCCTCTTCCGGAATGCCCGGCCCGGTATCGCAGACACATATATACAAAGATTCTTTTCCACCCTCACCAGATGATAGGGAAGATATATACAGGGAAACAGTACCTCCATTCGGCGTAAATTTAATAGCATTACTCAATAGATTAGTCACCACTTTACGCATTGCTTCCTCATCATACAGAATCTCCGGTGTTTCTATCCTGTAATACCTTTTCAGTACGATATTCCTTTCTCCCGCAAACACCTCGAAAGGAGTGATTAGCGAATCAATGAATTTCAGAAAATTTCCCCGTGTTTTGACAATCTCCAGCTTACCGGATTCTACTTTGCGGAAGTCCATCAACTGATTGACCAATGACAACAGATACTTCGAATTGCGCTCAACGAAATGAAGTTGTTCGATCACCTGCGGATTATAACTCAACTTCAATGCACGCTCGATAGGTCCGATAATCAACGTAATCGGCGTACGGAATTCATGTGTGATATTGGTAAAAAACGAGATCTTATCAAGCGTAAGCTCCTGTACTTTATGCGACATTCGGATCAACTGCGCTTTTTGTTTCGTAATCTTTTCATTCTGCTGGGTTAGCATCTGGTTCTGGCGTGAAAGTTCTTCCGTCTGATTTTCCAGCAGATGCTTCTGCTGTTCCAGCTCGTGTGTGCGTTCTTCCACCGTGCGATGCAGATATTCCTTCTGTCGTTTCAGCGTGCGGATTCTCCATTGGTAGAATTGCCATACGCTTACTAGCGCGAGGATGATAATCAGTAGAATGAACCAAACTTTTTTGTAAAAGTATGGAACAATTGTAATTTTCAGTTCAGTCACATTCTCTCCTTCATTTTCTCTGTCGGGAGTATATCTCACTTGCAGTGTATAGTCGCCCGGAGGCAAATTGGTATAACTGGCAAAACGGCGGTTGCCGGACACTTGCATCCATTTATCATCAAATCCGAGCAACCGGTAACTGTAAATTGCCGTATTACTTGGCTTAAAATTGAGCGCTGAAAACTCCAGTGAAAACGATTTCTCCTTCTCGTGCAGACGTAGCTCCGTAGTGATAGCAATGTCTTCCGGCAAATATTCGCTTCCCGGCAATGTCTCCTCATTGCCGATCCGTAGGCGTGTGAAACGTACCTTGGCGGCAGGAAGAGAAATGGTCGGACGATTATTCTCGATAGCTACCAGTCCGCCAACACTGCCGAAATAAAGTAAACCTTGTGTCGAACGGCAAGAAGCGTTCCAGTAAAACTGGGTGTTAATCAGTCCATCCTGCAAAGTATAATTGATAAACCGATTCTCTTCCGGATGATAGCAAGAAAGACCATTGTTTGTGCCAATCCACAGATACCCGTTGCCATCTTCTAATATTCCACGCACACTACTGTTAGGCAATCCTTGAGGAGTGCTGTAAGATACAAATATTTCCTTTCCCTGCTCGTTGGTAGTCCGTTTGTAAATGCCATATCCGCTACTTCCCAGCCAGAGTGTGCCGTCCTTTGTCTCATAAAAACAGGTGATTTTTTCAATCAGACGAGAGTTGGGATCGTTCAGCTTGTAGTTTAAATGCCTGTATTCGAACTCTCCTGCGGCCGAACGGGAATGAAGGTTGATGATATATACCCCTTCCAGACATCCAATCCAAAGCTTCCCTTCTTTATCAATAATAGAACCGATGCAGCCATGAATATTCTCCGCCACTTTGTCTGCCAAAGGAGCACTGATTGTTCCGGTTTCCGGTTCGTAAAAGTAAAGCCCTTGATTGGCGCCAATCCATATACCTTTATTAATAGGGTCGTATGTCAACGAACCGACAAAGTCGATTGGAAATCCGCTACTTGTCTGAGAAGAAATGACCTTCAGCACTTCTTGGGGAGCTTTCAGGTCGAGAAGGTTGATGCCTCCACCCCAGGTTCCTATCCAGAGATGATCGTCCGGATCGGCTGTTAACGCGCTGACGGAATTATGGCTTAGTCCACCATGGTCACGGGTGAAATGTGTAAACTTTTCACTTCCATGCTCTTTCCGGTTCAGCCCGCCTTCCACAGTTCCTACCCATAAAGTGCCGTACTTGTCTTCGTAAATGGCATTCACCGGATTGTAAGACAAACTCGACGGATTTTCCTTGTTGTGTAGATAATTCCGTATCGACAACCGTCGTGGACTTAGCATATTAATACCACCGGTTTCGGTTCCGAACCAGATATGATCTTCCTCAGACAGTATACAATTGATAAAATTACTGTTTAGCAGATTGGAACTTCCATTTTGAAAGTCACCGGATGCGATACACTCAAAGTCGTCCGTCATTGGATTATAGATGTTTACACCGCGCAAGGTGGCAATAATCAATTGTTTGTCATTGGTTATAGACAGGTCGGTCAAGTAATTTTGCGAAAGCGAACGTGGGTTGTTAGGGTCGTGTTCATACCGTTTGACGATGTTCCCGCTTTTATTATATCGGAACAGTCCCCGGTCGGTGGAAATCCATACCTCGTTTTCCTTCATAAGAAAATCGGAAATATAAGTTCCAGGCTCGAATTTCAGACATTCGGCGATTGGGGTAGTTGTCAGTTTTCCCTGTGAGTCCCAATCCACTTTAAGTATTTCACCATTGATTCCTGCCCAAATTTTACCGTCTTCGTCAATATCTTGAAGAGCGATATTCGGCCCGTTCAGGACAACGAGGTCGAGAGTGGAGACCGTTTCTACATCTCCTTTTTCATTAAAAACAATACGATTGAGTTTATTGGCACAATGTAGCCAGATACAACCTTTCGAATCTTTCATGACGTGTACAGCCGGTTGATTCAATATGTTTTTCAAGACCCCTTTGGCATCCCTCGGTACGGTCGGTTTCAAGGTAGTTAGGTCAATGATATCCGTTCCTCCTTCAGACACCATCCAAAGACGTTGAGCTGAATCTTCACATACATTGATAATAAAATTACTCTTTAATTTGCAATTGGGAGTGTTTGGATTGTAATTCACAAACTCATAACCATCGTAGCGTGACACTCCGCCGCCGGCAGTGGAAATCCACAAGAATCCACGGCTGTCTTTATATAAATCGTCGATGAAATTATGAGGCAATCCCTCGTTCATTGTCACGTAAGTGATGTTGTATCGATCTGCGAATCGTTCCTGTGCATGCACGCTCTTCCATCCGGCAAAAAACAAAACGCTATATATAATAAGGAGTGTGAGTAGGTGTCTTTTCATATTTGTACGTATTAATAGTAGCAAAGTTAAAAGATAATCTCAAATCGCAAAAGCGGAAGAGGGCTTCTTTTTAGCAGGTTAGCGGATTATCCACCAATCATGTTCGTATGTCCACCTTCAATGGGGGAAACGGGGCGTATTTTTGTGGCATGATTGACAAACTAATCACTAATGTTATGACAAACTTGTTTATGCCCTTTTTTTTTGTAGCTGGTAGCTTGTTGACAAGCTGTACTTCTGCCGTGTTTAGCCCGACCCCATCCGCGAATCCTTGGGATGATAATTATTTGTCAGTAGCCAAGATGGAAGATTACCGCCAATGGGGAACATACAACGTGCACGACCCGTCCTGCCGAAAGCTGGGCGACTATTACTATATGTATTCTACCGACGCCATCTTCGGCGAAAACCGAAAGGAAGCTGAAGAAAAGGGTGTGCCCTTGGGGTACATTCAGATGCGTCGCTCCAAAGACCTTGTACACTGGGAGTTTCTGGGATGGGCATTTCCCGAAATTCCGGAAGAAGCTGTGCAGTGGGTGCAGACACATGCCGATGGAAAAGGAGCAACCAATATCTGGGCCCCTTATATCATTCCCTACAAAGACAAATACCGTCTTTACTATTGTGTCTCCGCTTTCGGACGCAAGACTTCGTATATCGGACTTGCTGAATCCAACTCCCCCGAAGGTCCTTGGACACAAATAGGCAGTATCGTCAAAACCAATGATTCTACCGCCATGAATGCCATCGACCCCAGTGTGATAGTCGATGAAATCACTGGAAAATGGTGGATGCACTACGGTTCTTTCTTTGGTGGACTCTACTGCGTGGAACTGAATCCGGAAACAGGACTAGCTCTCAATGAAGGCGACTTGGGACATCTGGTAGCCCGCCGTGCCAACTATCGGAAAGACAATCTGGAAGCACCGGAAATCATCTATAACCCCGACTTGAAAAAGTATTATCTCTTCACTTCATACGACCCGTTGATGACTACTTATAATGTACGTGTCAGCCGTTCCGATGCTGCCCAGGGACCGTTTACCGACTATTTCGGCAAAGCCGAAAAGGACACCATGAACAACTTCCCGATACTGACCGCTCCCTATCGCTTTGAGAATCATCCCGGCTGGGCGGGCACTGCTCATTGCGGAGTATTCACCGACGGACAGGGAAACTATTTCATGGCACATCAGGGACGTCTTTCTCCACAAAATCAACTGATGGTATTACACGTCCGCCAGTTGTTTTTCACTCCGGACGGATGGCCGGTTGTTTCTCCCGAAAGATATACAGGAACTCCTTCGCGTAAATTCACCGAAGTCGATTTGGTAGGAGAGTGGGAGATGATTCGGGTGCAGGAGCCTAAATATGAACGTCAGCTGGAGGCCGGTCAAATTCTGTGGGGAGAAGGCAAATTGAAAGACGGTGAGTGGAATCTTTCCACCCGAATCAAGTTGGCTAAGGACGGAACTTGTACGGGAGAGATCACAGATGACAGATGGAAAATTGTACCAATGAATGGAAATTGGTCTTTTTTGACTGAAAAGCATCTATTAATGATAAAATCAGATTCGGAGAAAATAGAGAATCTGATTATCTTTGCAGGACACGATTGGGAGAATGAAACGGAAACCATTCTCTTTACCGGACTCGATAGCCGGGGACGTTCTGTCTGGGGAAAAAGAATTAAATAATCATATATAATTTTATATTGAAAACCATGAGAAAATACACGAATTTATTGGCCGTATTGGCCTTATCTACAGGTATGGCACTTCATGCACAAACCAACGAGCTGGTGATTCAGACGAAGAAGTTGGGAGCAGAAATCCAACCTACCATGTACGGACTCTTTTTTGAGGACATCAATTATGCTGCCGATGGTGGATTATACGCGGAACTGGTAAAGAACCGCTCATTCGAGTTCCCCCAGCACCTGATGGGATGGAATACTTATGGCAAAGTGACACTGATGGACGACGGACCTTTTGAACGTAATCCGCATTATGTACGTCTTTCCGATCCGGGACACGGACACAAACATACCGGCCTGGACAACGAAGGCTTTTTCGGTATTGGCGTCAAGAAAGGAGAGGAGTATCGCTTTTCTGTCTGGGCACGTTTGCCACAAGGAAGCGCGAAAGAAACATTGCGCATCGAATTGGTAGATCCCAAGTCCATGGGCGAGCATCAGGCATTTGCCTCGGAGAATCTTACGATTGACTCCAAAGAATGGAAAAAGTATCAGGTCATCCTGAAGCCCGGCATTACCCAACCAAAATCCGTACTTCGTATTTTCCTTACTTCCAAAGGAACCGTAGACCTGGAACACGTATCCCTTTTCCCGGTTGATACCTGGAAAGGACATGAAAACGGTCTCCGCAAAGACCTGGCACAAGCATTGGCGGATATTCATCCCGGAGTCTTCCGCTTCCCCGGTGGTTGTATTGTAGAGGGCACTGATCTCGATACCCGTTACGACTGGAAAAAATCAGTAGGTCCCGTAGAAAACCGTCCTTTGAACGAGAATCGTTGGCAGTATACTTTTACCCACCGTTTCTTCCCCGATTACTACCAAAGCTACGGATTAGGATTCTATGAATACTTCCTGTTGTCCGAAGAAATGGGTGCCGAACCTCTTCCGATTCTGAACTGCGGCCTTTCCTGCCAATATCAGAACAACGACCCGAAAGCACATGTGGCAGTCTGTGATCTGGATAACTATATTCAGGATGCACTCGACCTGATTGAATTTGCCAATGGAGACGTCAATACGACTTGGGGAAAAGTGCGTGCTGATATGGGACATCCGGCTCCGTTTAACCTGAAATTCATTGGTATTGGTAACGAACAATGGGGTAAAGAATACCCTGAACGTCTCGAGCCATTCATCAAAGCGATTCGTAAGGCCTATCCCGATATGAAGATTGTAGGTAGCTCCGGTCCAAATTCCGAAGGTAAAGAATTTGATTATCTGTGGCCTGAAATGAAACGTCTGAAAGCCGATCTGGTTGACGAACATTTCTATCGTCCCGAAAGTTGGTTCCTGGCACAAGGTGCACGCTATGACAACTATGACCGTAAAGGCCCGAAAGTCTTTGCCGGAGAATATGCCTGCCACGGAAAAGGTAAAAAATGGAATCATTACCATGCCGCTCTGCTCGAAGCTGCCTTCATGACAGGGCTGGAACGCAATGCCGATGTCGTACACATGGCTACTTATGCTCCTCTTTTTGCTCACGTAGAGGGATGGCAATGGCGTCCGGATATGATTTGGTTTGATAACTTGAATTCCGTGCGTACTACAAGCTATTATGTACAGCAGTTATTTGCACAAAACAAAGGAACCAATGTACTTCCGCTTACCATGAACAAGAAAAATGTAACGGGAGCTGAAGGGCAAAACGGACTCTTTGCCAGCGCAGTCTATGACAAGGATAAGAATGAACTGATTGTTAAGGTGGCTAATACTTCCGCCACAGCCCAACCGATTTCATTGAACTTTGAAGGTCTGAAAAAACAGGATGTACTTTCCGACGGCCGTTGCATCAAACTTCGTTCGCTTGATCTTGATAAGGATAACACGCTTGAACAACCTTCCGCCATCACTCCGCAGGAAACTCCGGTATCAATTGAGGGTAATGTGTTTGTTACCGAATTGGAACCTACCACCTTTGCGGTTTATAAATTCAAGAAGAAATGATAACTAAGATTAGATTCATTGTTTGCTCATTTGCACTGACAGTCTTTTCCGGGCTGTCAGCGCAAAATGACACCACTTTCATAGCTAACGGTAACCCCATCATTAAATACAAATATACGGGTGATCCTGCTGCTATGGTGCATAATGGTAAAGTATATATCTATGCCGGACACGATGAATGTCCTCCTCCCAAAGAACACTACCTGCTGAATGAATGGTGTGTTTTTTCCTCTCCTGATATGAAAACATGGACGGAGCATCCCGTTCCCTTGAAAGCAAAAGATTTCAGTTGGGCGAAAGGAGAAGCGTGGGCAAGCCAGGTAATCGAACGAGACGGTAAATTCTACTGGTATGTAACGGTAGAACATGGTACGATTCCCGGCAAATCAATTGGCGTAGCTGTTTCGGATTCTCCGACAGGTCCTTTTGTGGATGCTCGCGGATCAGCATTGATTACCAATGATATGACAACCGAATACACTAAAATCCGGTGGGATGACATTGACCCGACGGTTTTCATTGATGATGACGGACAGGCATATCTCTGTTGGGGAAATACCCAGTGTTACTACGCTAAACTGAAAAAGAACATGATTGAGCTGGATGGTCCGATTATCCCCATCAAGCTGCCCCGTTATACGGAAGCTCCATGGATACACAAACGTGGAGACTGGTATTACCTCTCTTACGCTTCTGAATTTCCCGAGAAGATCTGCTATGCTATGAGCCGTAGTATCGAGGGGCCTTGGGAATATAAAGGTATCCTGAACGAACTGGCGGGTAATTCCAATACCAATCATCAGGCTATCATCGAATTCAAAGGAGATTGGTACTTCATTTACCACAATGGAAGCATTAATACGGCAGGTGGTAGTTTCCGCCGCGCTGTTTGCATCGACCGTTTGTACTATAATGAAGATGGTACGATGAAACGGATTCAGATGACGACAGAGGGCGTACAATAAGAGGAATCAAAACGAATAGGGTTAGTTAAATCAATAGGTAATAGATTTTAGATTTTTGTTAATTGTAAAAGTAAGGGCGGCTCCCATCACGGGAGCCGCCTTTCTTACTTATTTAATTTCGAATAAATTCTTATTCAATTCTACGAGAACCGTCGCCGATTACTACGTCATACACTTTCGGGCTTCTGCCGAATTTAGCTTTGAAAGCATCTTTTGTCTTTTCAACGAAGTTGTCATACAACTCGTTTTTAACAAGGTTGATAGTACAACCACCGAAGCCACCACCCATTACGCGTGAACCGGTTACACCGTATTCTTTAGCGCAGTCATTCAGGAAGTCGAGTTCTTCGCAGCTTACTTCGTACAGCTTGCTCATACCATGATGAGTTTCGTACATCTTCTTACCTACAGTTTCGTAATCATCTTTTTCCAGTGCTTCACAAACGTCAAGTACACGTTGGATTTCTTCGATTACATATTCTGCACGCATATAGTCTTCAGCGCTGATGTCAGCTTTTGCTTCTTCCAGCATAGCCATCGTACAGTCGCGCAGGAATTCCACATGCGGATGTTTCTTCTGGATAGCGGCAACAGCAGCTTCACAACTTTGGCGACGCTTGTTGTAAGCAGAAGAAGCCAATTCGTGTTTCACAACTGAATCCATCAGAACCAGACGATAACCTTCCGGATGGAATGGGAAATACTGATACTCCAGTGAACGGCAATCCAGACGAATCAAGCTACCAGCTTTACCGAATACGGAAGCAAACTGGTCCATAATACCGCAGTTCACACCACAGTAATTATGTTCTGTAGCCTGGCCAACTTTAGCCAATTCGAACTTATCTATCTTGTTTTCACCAAACAGTTCGTTCAATGCGAAAGCATACGTACTTTCCAAAGCAGCAGAAGAAGACATACCTGCACCCAGAGGCACATCACCTGCAAAAGCAGTATTGAATCCCTTCACGTCAACGCCACGTTTAATCATTTCACGGCATACACCGAAAATATATCTTGCCCAGCTGGCGCGTGGAGCATCTTCTTCATTCAAACCAAATTCTACATAATCTTTCAAGTCGATAGAGTAAGCCTTTACTTTGTCAGTACCGTTAGGTTTGATTTCAGCAATCATCCCTTTGTCTACCGCTCCCGGAAAAACGAATCCGCCGTTGTAGTCAGTGTGTTCGCCGATCAGGTTGATACGGCCCGGAGAAGCATATAAAAATCCAGTAGTTCCGTCAAAGTGTTTAATGAATCGACTTCTTACGTATTCTGTATCCATGATATTTATATTTTAAAGGTGAATAAATTGAATTCTATTCTATGTGATTATTCCACAGGAATATCCTTATTTACATTCTTGCAACCTACCAAGCCGTAGAACAACAGGTAAGCCAAAGCAGCGATAATCAACCAGTAGCTAGCCATATAACCTACAGAGTCAGAGATACTTTGTTGGATCAATGGCAATACACCACCACCAACAACCATCATCATAAAGATACCGGAAGCCTGTGCTGTATATTTTCCTAAGCCTTCTACTGCAAGGTTGAAGATACCACCCCACATTACAGAAGTACAAAGACCACAAAGTACAAGGAACAAGGCGCTCACAGGAACCTGTGCCATCATAAAGCCTTCGCCTACAGTATAACCCGGCATTGAAACCGTTACATCTTTCGGAGTGAAGATAGCGATCAATACGAAAATGATAGCAGTAGCAGAAACAACGATCAACTGTGCACGGCTGGAAACCTTACCACTGATAGCACTACTTGCAGTACGTCCCACAAGCATCAGCAACCAATAGATAGCAGCGATAGCACCACCGATAGCAGCACCGTTCATCATGATACCGGCACCTTTATCGCTTGAATCGGCAAGATAGAAGTTCAGTGTACCCGGGATACCGATTTCAATACCTACATAGATAAAGATACCGATTACACCCAGTAAAGTGTGACGGAAGCTCCATGGGCTGTGAGAGAATTTTTCTTTCTTCACTCCACCTTTCTGAAGGTGTGGTTCAGGAATAGCAACAAATGAGATAACGATAAATGCAGCAACGAATACACCCATAGCAACGAAGAGCAGAGGAGCAACGTCAGACATAGCAGTACTTGAAGTAACAGTACCGATCAAAGCACCCACGAAAAGCGGAGTCAATGTACCAGACAAAGAATTAAGAGCTCCACCTGTCTGAATCAGCTGGTTACCTTTGTTACCACCGCCACCGAGAAGGTTCAACATCGGGTTTACCACTGTGTTAAGCATACAAACGCAGAAACCGCAGATGAATGCACCAAGCAGATAGATTACAAAGTTTAATTTGATAACATACTCACCGAATGCGAATACTTCAGCACCTGCTCCGAATAAGCTGGAAAGATACTGTGTGAACAAACCGAGGAAACCTACTGCCATTGCAATCAAAGCAGTCTTCTTGTAACCGATCTTAACGAGCATGTTACCGGCAGGAATTCCCATAAACAGGTAAGCCAGGAAGTTCATCATATTTCCCATCATACCTAAAGTGTTCGAACCCGCATATTCATTTCTCCAGATTGTTCCGAATGGAGCAGCGAGGTTTGTTACGAAAGAGATCATCGCAAAGATGAAGAACATCGTGATAATTGCGACGAGATTACCGTTCTTTTTTTCTTGTGTCATGGTTCAAAAAAAATGTTAGTTTATAAAATTAGGTTAGTTATTTTTCAAATCTTATTCTTCTACCGTAAATTTGTAGACAGTGATCTGTTGGTATTCATCACCCGGCAGCAAAGTAGCCGATGGGAAATGAGGTTTGTTCGGAGTATCCGGGAAACACTGTGCTTCAAAGCAGATAGCGCTTCTGGCAGGGAATGTAGTTCCGTGTGCACCTTCAAATCCGTTGAGCCAGTTGCCCGTATAGAGTTGTACACCCGCTTCGGTGGTATATACTTCCATGATACGTCCGCTTTCCGGGTCCTTGCAAGTGGCAGCCAGGTCGAGCGAACCGCTTTCCATCTTGTTCAGTACATAACAGTGGTCATATCCTGCACCGAAAATCAGCTGCTGGAATTTGTCGTCGATACGTTCGCCTACAGTGTGCGGAGCACGGAAATCCATCGGAGTACCTTCTACTTTGGCAATTTCACCGGTAGGGATAGAAACTTCGTCGATAGGAGTATAGAAATCAGCGTTGATCGTAACGATGTGGTTGTTAACGGTAGGAGTAGGGTTGGAAATACCGGCGAGGTTGAAGAAACCGTGGTTAGTCAAGTTAACGACTGTAGCTTTGTCGGTGGTAGCGCGGTATTCGATAGTCAGTGCATTTACTTCGTTTTCCAGGCGGTAAGTCATTTCCACTTCCAGATTGCCGGGGAATCCCTCTTCGCCGTCAGCAGAAACATAGTTGAATTGCACTGTGCTCTCATCAATCTGGACAGCATCCCAAACACGGGCGTGGAAACCGGTAGGTCCACCATGCAGAGAGTTAGGTCCGTTGTTAATTGTGAGTTCATGTTCTTCGCCGAACAAAGTGAATTTTCCTTTCGCGATACGGTTACCGTAGCGTCCGATAGTAGTGCTTAAGAAAGGTTCCGGGCTGTTGATGACGTGGTCGATGCTGTCGTGTCCGAGGATTACATTAGCATACTTACCGTTTTTGTCCGGTACCATGATAGAAAGAATGGCGCATCCGTAATTGGTTACAGCTACTTCCATTCCCTTTGTGTTTTTGAGGATAAATAAATCAGTTTTCTTATCATTTATATCCTTTTGGAAATCTTTCCGGCTGAGCCCTGATAGATTCCCTTCTGTTGGGAATGTGTTATTCATGTCTGGTATTATTAAAAATTTCCTGCAAATAAAGGGAAATTCTTTCTTACTCACAAATTATTCCGACTAAATATAGCAGGTGCTTTAGGAAAGTTTAGCTTTATTACTTTATGTTCCTTTTCCGGAAAGAGATTTAAGTTGTAATCGCTACAAAATTGGATAAAAAACATTAAATACCCCATTTTTACCCTGAATTATACCACAAAAGAACAGGAGGGTGGAACATTTCCATAGAGGTGTTGTTATAATTTGCCCAACTGAACGTACGTAAAATTATTGGTATGGGACAAATTTATAAACATTTATTTTTTAGAAGATATGAAAATTAAACAGTTATTATTGGCAGGAATGACGGGTCTTATCCTATTCTCTTGCAGTGACAAAGATGATATCTCTGTTTCACAGAACGAAATAAACTCTCTATCAGTATCATTGAGCGGTATTAAAAGCGCAACCAATTCGAGAGCCTCTTCACCAACGGATATTATCACATCAGACATCAAGAATGTAAACAGTGTATTAATCAATCTGACCGACGTCAATGGAAAGGTAATAACCTCCAAATCCGTCACTAAAGATGAAGTGCTCAACTCCGATTGGAATAAGTTGACGGATCCGGCTAAAGGGCTGAAATTCATCAATACTCCTCAATCTGTTTCAAAAGTATATATTTACGGTAATCCGGGAAATGCTGTAAATAATAATGTAATTAATACCAAACTGGCGGAACAGCAAGGAAGTGCGGTACTTTATTATGGAATGGACGATGATTTGAAACCAATCGTTGACGAACCGATTGAACCGACTCCTACATCCGGTAAGACCTATACGGCTAACGTAACCATTGCCCCCATCGTTGCCCGTCTGCAAATCACTAAAATTTCCTTCAAGAATGCAGGCAATTTTGATTTCACCCGTTCCATCGGAGGAGCAACCAAAAAAGCAACTGTCACATGGACGCAGTTTTCCGGAAACGTGAAAGGTCTTTATATGAGTAACTTCTACAATACCTACAACCAACCGGGAACCTTGGAGAATCTCCTGATGAATTCAACAGCCGAAGGACATATCCACGAGGGAATGTGGACATTCGACACCAACCCGATCATTGATGCGGCTCCTTTTGCCAGCTATCAGGTCTACAGTTCGGCAGATGGAACGTATGCTAACCTGCCTTTGGATTTGTCCGGCAAGTGTTATGCCTTTAATTTCTTCCCCGGCACAGCTATCCCGCAACTGCACCTGGATCTTTCCGACCTGGTGATCGACGGACTGGCTTCTACCGATACCGAGGTATTTAATCCCGCATTGGCAAATAGCGCACGTTTCGCCAACATTGTAAAATATTACAAGGAAATAAACACAGAACTAACTGCTGCCGACTTTAAACCCGGTACTCTTTATAACATGGAAATCGAGCTGATACCTATGCTGGACAACGACCTTGGAAACGTACAATACAACGTATTGGTACACGTCACAGTGGCTCCGTGGAATGAAGAAACAATCACTCCGGGATTTGACTTGGAACAATAAGTTCCGGCAGTATCATAAACCAATAATATGAAGAAGGTGATAATGCTATACGCCTTGTTGCTGGTAACAGTGACAGGGTGTATCAAAGAAAATCTGGATGATTGTGAGACAATTTTGTACTTCGACTATCTGGGTGACGGAACACGGGATATCTTTCTTCAGAAAATAGAAAAGGTGGATATGTATGTATACAATGAGGATAAAGTATGCATACAGAAAACTGCCCTGAACAAGAGCGAGCTGCATCGCCAACAGGGCACCACCTTAAATCTGCCAAGCGGTCAGTATCATGTGGTTTGCTGGGGAAATTCCTTCGGCGATACACGAATCAATGAAGGTGCTTCATTAAACAATAACCTTGTCGGAGCACCTCATTATTTCACCAAAGAACTGATAACAACGAATGACAGCTTGTATTTTGGAGAAAAAGAGATCACGATAACCAATGAAAATTATAAGGTGGACACCGTCCCTTTCAGCAGCGCACATATAAAGATGCTTGTAGAATTGGATGGACTGGATGCCGGCAATGCACGGACGGTCACCTCACCCGTCAGCATGGAAATGGGAAACTTGAGTCCGACAGTGAATTTCACCAAGTCGTTTTCAAACGAACAAATCTCTTATTTTCCTTTGGTTAATTTTGATTCCGGCACACAAAAGTTTGGCGCGAAGTTCAACGTGTTACGATTTAATAATGAGAATGAAGTATATCTGCAATTGCACGATACGCAGACCAATGAAAAGCTCCATACGCTGCAGTTGAAAGACTTCATGAAGGAAAATGACATTACCGTAGACGGTATCAATGAAGTGACGATAGGCATTCGTATTCTTTTCAATGGAACCGCTATTACAGTAAAACCCTGGAACGAAGAAGTCATCAGACCGGGGCAATAACCCCAAAATATATGAAATTAATAGTTAAATATCGGATTTGTTTGTATCTGTTTCTTCTGGCTTTCTCTCTTTATTCATGCAGTGAAAGCGAGACGCCCGTATCAGACACGGCCGACAATCAGGCCCGGCTTAATTTTCTAATCAGGACTACCCCGAAAGAAGAGAAGCTCACACTGGGAGGCGATGACAGTTTTTCCAGTCTCGCGCTTTATATATTCAATAAAGCCGATCAGCGCTGCGAATATTCGGAACTCATTCCGGAATTCACTCCGCAAAGACTGAAAGAACTTTCACGTTCTGTCAACGTGTCGCCGCAGACAAAAATAATCTATGCGATTGCCAATTATAATGATCCGGACAAAACGTTTTCCACTCCGGTAACTTCCGCACTCACATTGGAACAACTGGAAAATCTGACAGTCTCCGGTAGTGTTTTCAGTGGCAACAGCATTCTGATGGTCGGAAAAAAAGAAGTTCCGATTAATAGTGAATATGTCGTCGCCGAAATTCCCATGCAACGGCTGGCCGCACGGCTGGATATCTATATGTTCAAAAATCAGGAACTGGCGCAATCCACTGTAACGGTCACTTCGGTCGAGTTTCGCAATCAGGTGCTTACCACTTATGGAAATCCCGATCGTGTGACAATGCCTGCTGATACCAAAATGCAGAATGTAACAGTTCCGATCACAGAGAACGGAATCCTGCAACCTATGCCATCGGATTTGTCGGAAATCATTCCCGCCAATGCGAAAGCTTCATTTTACACATACCGGAACATGGTTTCCGATGGTAAACCGGATGCAAACACACCCTACATTCGCATAACGGCACTGTTCGACGGCATAAGTTATACATACAGAGGGTATCTCACAGACCAGGGACAGACTACCAACAAATACAGCCTGTTGCATAATACGGTTTATCGTGTGATGGCTATGCTCGATCATCCCGACAATCAGTTGGTAATCCAAACGACTCCTTATCCATGGAGCGTCGTATCTTCCGAAATCGGACATGAAGTGACCGAAGGCGACTACCGCCTCCAACCTTTTAATGGCAACGATACCGGAGCCACTACCGGAGTTGTGCAATTCCCATATATATGGGAGGGCGAAGCCCGCAATGAAACCTCCTATGCTGATTATAGCTTCAGCCTGACCGCACCCGCAGGTGCTGTATGGACAGCTACATTAACCAATGGTCTTGACTTTACATTCGGAACCGCCGGCTCTGTTGCCGGAACTCCGGCAGTCTCCAAAGGTATAGCCCGGGATGCCGCCTACGAAATAAAGATAGGTGCCGCAAAACCCTGGAATGGAACCGCCAAGCGTACTTTGTTCTATATCACCGTAGATGGTGTGAAACTAAAAATTAACCCGTTGCAGAATGGTACCCGTTCATTTCCGGGTGATAACGATACGGATATATTAATCAGTCAAACTGAATATAAATAGCTTGAATTATGAAACAAAACAAACTATATATACTCTCGTTCATGTTCCTGCTACTCTGGGGCATCACCTCTTGCGAGAATGAATCTCCGGTGGAATCCACCGGGGTATCAGACGCGAACGGGATTACTTTGAAACTTTCCATTCCACATCCCGTTACCTCCAGGGCCGCAGTTACGGAAGAAGCCGGTGAAGACGCATTGAATGAGAACACGATACAAACACTCGATGTCTTCATCTACCGGGAAGGAGCAGACGACTGTCTGCTTTACCGGCACTTCACCTTTTCTCCGCAACTGACCGGAACTGGCGAACATACAGAACTATTAAAGGATGTGGCACAGGAAAAATTTGCATTGAATGTGAAGCATTCTGTTTACGTCATAGCCAATCATACGGCAACCATTCCCGAAGCCGGATTGACCCTTACCCAACTGAAAGCATTGGCTGCCCCTGCGCTGGATGCGGATAAGAAGCAAGATACATTCCTGATGGACGGTGAGCAAACGATGGTATTGAATGACGGAATCATCGCCAACAAAGAGATTCCCGTCACCCTCCGGCGTGCTGCCGCTAAGATAAGAATCACATTGAACTATGTGAACGGATTCACTCCGTTGGACGGTGAGACGCCTTCCAAGAAAATAGTAAACTATGCCGCTGACGGTTCATCCATTGCACAGGGAGCAGTGATACCCACGCAATTGCAAACCATGAATTCGTTTACCGCCCGGAACACAGGTGCAGGATACAAGGATCAATTCATCCTATATTCATACGCCAACGACTGGACGAAAGATACGAACCGTGAAACGTATGTGCTTGTCAATGTCCCTGTAAAAGATGCGGATAACCATCCGATAACGCAGAACTATTACCGTGTACCGGTCAATTACCGTCTGCCGGACGGAACCGCCGGACAGGAAGAAAACCTCTATAAACTGGAACGCAATCATCTCTATGATATCCTGGTGAATATAGACAAGCAGGGAGACACCGATCCTCATTCTGCCGTGCAATTGAACGCCAGCTATACGATACAGGACTGGACTACCCATGAAATACTGGTATCCGTAGAAGGTGTCAACTTCATCTACGTGAAAGATACGAAGATTTCCATGCCCAACAGTACCCAGTTCACCACCACCTTCCAGTCCTCTACACCAGACGTGGAAATAACTAATATTACGGTGAACGGAGTTTCCGCAACCAACGGTGGCAAAGATATAAAAATCGTATCCACCCCGAATGCGAAATCGGGAACCATCAGCATCACAAGCCCACTTCCTGAAAATTTCCTGGCGAAAGAAATAACTTTCCAGGTGAAGAATGGGGCAGGGCTGACGCAACAAGTGACCGTCTCCCAATATCCGGCTTTATATCTCGGTTCCGATACGTCGGCAGACGTACCCGGTGGAAGCGACGGACAGAACAATACGAAAATGTATATCATAAATTCGTTTGTCGCCGACTTCTCCGCGCTTCCCTATCCGGATGAATTTGACGAACCGTTCGGCACCGGCTTCTCCCACTATGACCCGGACCCGGCATTGGGAAAATCCTATACCGATTATATACGTGACAATGCCGTGTTAGGCTACCCCTTGAGGGATAGTGAAGGAGCCGGTATCGATACGGAAGAAAACAACCGGAGAATCTCTCCGCACATGATGCTTGCTTCGCAATATGGAACAACAACGGCCGATTCATACGCCAAGTCACGAATCAAATGCCGTGATTATGTGGAGAGAGACGCCACTACCGGCGAAACCTACTCCGACTGGCGTATGCCTACACAAGCGGAAATCTATCTGATAGACATCCTGCAAAACGTCAAAGTCGCTGAAGTAAAAGCTATTTTGGAAGGACATTATTACTGGAGCTCCAATGCCGCCAGTGCCGTCCGTTTTATGGACCCCCGGGTGGGAAATGGAAACAGTTTCGGCCCTCTGAACGCAGCCGTGCGCTGTGTCCGTGACATCCGGTAACACAACAAATGGAATAAAATTAGAAATGTATGAAAAGATTTATCTATTATATAACCCTCTTCGGACTTCTGCTGGCTTCGTGTACATACGAGGACAGCCCGGAGAATCCGTCAACGGAAAAGAACGGGACTACTTTTCGTTTTTCTGTCGACATACCCGATTATAAAACTGTACTTAGCCGTGCCCTGGCCAGTGAAAATACAGTGAATGACCTTTGGTTGATGGCCTTCGATGCCGACGGACTTTTCATCGGACGAGTGCATCCGTCTCTATTGATTGGTTATGATAACGGAGTCGGAACCTTTCAGGCAGAAATTCCCGATCATACAGGCATCATCCATGTCATAGCCAACTACGACCAGTGGGATAGCTTCGACGAACGTGCCGCTTTGCAGAAAGATGAAAGAGAACTGATCCCTTCCTTCACCAGCACTAAAATGGTGTTCTGGGGCAGGCAAGTCCTCGCCTCTGCCACTGATTCGCCCCGGATTATTCTTTACCGCAATCAGGCTAAAGTGACCGTGGAAAATGAAGCCGAAAACTTTGAAGTAACGGGATACGCCATCTGTAATTATGCAAGCAGCGGTACGGCAGCTCCATTCAACCCGGATGCCGCCGTCACTCCGTTTGTGATTATGGACGGCAAACCGACCCTGGCTCATGGCTCCACTCCCAAAGCCAGTCAGACCTCTGACGATTGCACCATGGAACCGAAGTATATGTTTGAAAACGAAAACTATTTCAACGACCAGACTTATATCATCATTAGCGGCCGCCTGAAAGGAAAGACTGATGTACTATATTATAAGATTCAGCTGCTCGACAGCAATAAGAAACCATATACTGTCGTCAGAAATTACCACTACCGGGTGGTGATAAAATCCTTTAGCGAAAACGCCAACGGAAGTACGACTTTTGACGACGCCAAGAGCGCCGAATCTTCCAACAATATATATGCGGAGATTTTCAAAGATTCTCCTACCATTGCCGACAATAATAATAATGTACTGACGGTGGACCGTCTTCACTTCCTGTTTGTCAGAGGGGGCACTTTAAACGTGTCGGCCCAATACACGCAAAACGGAGTGGCCGATCATTCAAAAATTAGCGTAGTCCTGGCCGAAGACCAGGGAAACATACTCCATAACCTGAATTATGACGGTAACGGTACGATTACCGCCGATGTATCCCGTATCATTGCAGGACAGCAGGAAGCTACCATCACCGTGAAAGCCGGGATACTATCCCGTACCATCACCGTGGTATCGAGCGCGCTGTATCAGTTTGACCCTGCCTCCTTGTCGCCGGAAGTATATACGGCGCGCGATCAGGATATGACACTTCAGTTTACCATACCTGCCAATATACCGTCGTACCTTTATCCGTTGAAGTGTGCCATCACTACCGCCAATCTCTATCCGGTAGCTCCCAACAAGAACCTGCAGATAGAATACACCAACGGTGGTTACCAATATATCTATTGGGCAACCGAGCCCGGAACCAAAACACTGAACTTCCGCACCAGCCTTGAGAATAGTGACGAAACAATTCTGATAGCCAATGATATTTTCAAAACGCAGGAAATAAAAGTGAAATCACGACACTTCACCGATGTATCCGTCAATGGAAATAATCTGGTGGATTATGGCACCAATAATACAGCCCAATTTACATTTACCATACCATCGTATCCCGACTACCCGGTAAGCTACCCATTGACAGTATTTATTGCCACCGGAAACCTGCATACCACACAAAGCGGATGGACTCCCGTTAACGGCGGTTACCAATATACTTATGCATCGCAACTTTCCGGCGTTCAAACTGTTATATTTACAACAGCGAAAGCAGTGAGTGATGAAAATATCGTTATCTCCGCCCCGGGGTTCAGCCCGACAACAATCGGCATTGGAACTGTGTTGCAACGCGGAGTGGCCGTCACCAACTCTATTCGGGTATATCAGAACAATAATCTGCTTAGAATCCCTAATTACAGGGTCACTTCTTCGGATACGGGTATTGTTCCCACTTTCACGGCAAACAGCCGGAGCAACTATTCATTTACGATAGCTGCCGGATCTAAAGCCAGTGATGTAGTCAGATTCACTTTGCAGGGGTATACTGCTGCTTATCGGGTAGAAGAGCTGCTTCAAAGTCCGGAAATAGTATTAAAATAATAAAAACAGAATGATATGAAACGAATCAAATATCTCCTGATAGCTATCCTGGTGTTCACATTCACCGGTAGCATGTATGGGCAGGAAAAAAACTACTATATGCCGGAATTTGCCATCAAGACAAACGGACTGTATTGGGCCACCACGACTGCCAATCTCGGATTTGAAGTCGGACTCGGCAAGAAACTGACTCTTGACGTATCCGGCAACTATAATCCGTGGAAATTCTCGGATAATAAACAAATCAAGCATTGGCTCGTACAGCCGGAACTTCGTTATTGGCTGTGCGAACGGTTTTACGGACATTTTTTCGGTCTGCATGCCCATTATGCGGATTTTAATGTGAGCAATCTGGATATTCTGGGTTTAGGGCATCATCGCTATCAGGGGAACCTTTACGGAGCCGGCATCTCTTATGGATACCAATGGATTCTGAACAAACGCTGGAGCATGGAAGCTACCATCGGGGTAGGCTACGCCCGCATCAACTACGATAAGTATAATTGCGGTCATTGCGGAAGCAAGCTCGACAGCGGACACAAAAATTACTTTGGCCCTACCAAAGTAGGTATCAACATTATATACATTATAAAATAAGATAGTTATGAAAAAGAAACTGATATACGCTGTGTTGTGTCTTGTTGTTGCTCTTCCGGCCGCCGCACAGAAATACTATAACGATGCCATCAGCATCACCGGTGTCTCCTTATGGCAACAGGGAGAATCTCTCTACATAGATATGCAGATAGATATGCGAAACCTGAAAGTCGACAACGACCGTACACTGACGCTTACCCCCATGCTGGTAAGTGCCGACCATAATCTTACGCTGCCCGAAATTATCATCAATGGCCGCAGAAGGCAGAAAGCCTATGTCCGTTCCATGGCATTGAACGGCGAAACCAATCTGGGAGTGCCATCCAATAAAAAGGAAGTGATAAGCTATACACAAATCATTCCTTATCAGCCTTGGATGGAAAATGCTTCCCTGAATCTCGAAGAAAACCTGTGCGGCTGCGGAGGTCATCAGGAAGTAGTGGCACAAGAACTGATTCCGAATGAAATCTCTACCGAAATCAAACGCCTTTCTGCCATCCATCCTATACTGTCGCATATTCAGCTACCGGCCGACAGACTGGAAGTACGTAGCAAACAATACGAAGCCCACCTGGAATTCCCGGTGAACAAATCCGTGATCCTGCCGGATTATATGAATAACGCATCCGAATTGCAGAACATCCGGAAAATGCTTTCCGAAACACTGAATGATAAGGGGCTGAATGTCAAAGGCATTTATATCGAAGGCTTTGCCTCGCCCGAAGGTGCATTGAAACTCAACGAACAACTGTCTGTCAAACGTGCCGAAGCACTGAAAAACTATCTGACCGCGCAAGGGCAGATCCCCGCCGGACTTTGCCATGTCTCTTTCGGCGGAGAAAACTGGGACGGACTGCTGAAATCATTGGAGGCTTCCACCCTGAAAGAGAAAGCCACTTTGATCGACATCATCGAACACACTGCTGACATCTCCCTTCGGAAAGAGAAACTGAAAAAGGTGGATGGTGGCGTTCCCTATCGTGTCATGTTAAGAGAACTCTATCCGGTGCTCCGTAAGGTGAATTGCCGGGTCGATTATACCACCGATATTACTGTAGCTGCACAAGCCGATGCCGAAGATACTAATCTGAACGCAGCAGCTACTGCCTTGTCCGAAAGAAACCTGACAGCTGCCCGGCAATATTTGGATAAATCGAATCCCCAAACAGCTGAATATGCCAATAATAACGGAGCTTATTATCTGCTGAACGGTCAGCCGGAACAAGCCATTCTTGAATTTAATAAAGCTATTCAGAAGGGGAGTGAGGCAGCCCGGAGCAATCTTGAAGAGATGGGAAAAGTGATGAAAATGCAGAAGAAATAACCACATGCAAACTAAAGATGATTTCTTAAATGAATTTTCATCCGCCTTTTCTTAAAAACTGAACTATTTTTTGTATGTTTGTTCCCGGATTGTAACAATCCGAGCGAATTTAATCTAAGTTTATAACAAGAAAAACAAAAATGTATCCATTAAAATTCGAACCTATTCTGAAGCAGACGCTTTGGGGGGGCGACAAAATTATTCCATTCAAGCATTTGAATTCAGACTTGAAAGGAGTAGGAGAAAGCTGGGAGATTTCTGGCGTTGAGAACAATGAATCCGTAGTGGCTAATGGCCCGGATAAAGGTTTGACCTTGGCCGATATGGTAAGAAAGTATCGCGAGGAGCTGGTTGGTGAAGTGAATTATGCCCGTTTCGGCAACAAATTCCCACTGCTCATTAAGTTCATCGACGCCAAACAGGATTTGTCAATCCAGGTACACCCAACAGATGAGTTGGCGAAGAAACGCCACAATTCGATGGGAAAAACCGAGATGTGGTATGTGGTAGATGCCGACAAAGGAGCTAAATTGCGTTCAGGATTCTCTGAACAGATTACCCCGAAAGAATATAAAGAACGCGTGTTGAACAATACGATTACCGACGTATTGCAGGAATATGAAATTCATCCGGGTGATGTATTCTTCCTTCCTGCCGGACGCGTGCACAGCATCGGGGCAGGCTCTTTCATCGCCGAGATTCAGCAAACTTCTGATATAACTTATCGTATCTACGATTTCAACCGTAAAGATGCGAATGGTAAAACCCGCGAACTTCACACCGATTTAGCCCGTGAAGCCATCAACTACGAAGTGTTGGATGACTATCGCACTAAATACGAACCGTTGAAGGACGAACCGGTAGAACTGGTTGCTTGCACTTACTTCACGACTTCTCTGTATGACATGACTGAAGAAATCAGTTGCGACTATTCCGAACTCGATTCATTCGTGATCTTTATCTGTATGGAAGGATCATGTACAATGAGAGACAATGAAGGTAATGAACTGACTGTTAGTGCAGGAGAATCTATCCTGTTGCCTGCTACCACGCAAGATGTCACTATCACTCCCGAAGGAGGAAGTGTGAAATTGCTGGAAACATACGTATAAGATAATAGCGTACAAAATGAAGGTCATCCGACTTTGTTTCATCCTCATGATGGGCAAAGGCGGATGACTTTTTTTATTACTAATAGAATAAAAACGGCAAAAAACTCTTTAACTATATTTATTAAAAAGTTTATCTGGAACACACAAAAAGATTCGTTCTTTTGCCGCTAGCCAAATGGCATAATATATAAAATAACTAGTGATGTAATGAGGAACAAAAATGGATTTAGCCGATGTGCAGAGTTCTACATCGGCCGTTTGCGAAAGGAGGGACGCTATTCTACGGCGCATGTCTACAAGAATGCTCTCTTCTCTTTCAGCAAGTTTTGCGGCACGCTCAATGTGTCGTTCAGACAAGTCACCCGGGAAAGTTTACGACGCTACGGGCAGTATCTTTACGAGTGTGGCTTGAAACCCAACACGATCTCTACGTATATGCGTATGCTTCGTAGTATTTATAACCGGGGAGTAGAAGCGGGCATTGCGCCTTATGTGCCGCGACTGTTTCATGATGTTTATACCGGTGTCGATGTTCGCCAGAAGAAGGCCCTGCCTGCTGTCGAATTGCATAAGCTTCTGTATGAGGACCCCAAATCGGAGCGTTTGCGTCGTACACAGGCTATTGCTGCCCTGATGTTCCAGTTTTGTGGAATGTCGTTCGCTGATCTGGCTCACCTGGAGAAATCGGCTTTGGAACAGAATGTGTTGCGATACAACCGTATCAAAACTAAAACCCCGATGAGTGTGGAAGTGCTTGATACAGCCAGTGAAATGATTAACCAGCTTCGCAATAGGGAAGATGCACAACCCGATTGTCCGGATTATCTGTTTGACATCCTTAGCGGCGATCAAAAACGTCTGGATGAAAGAGGGTATCGGGAATATCAGTCCGCTCTTCGCCAATTCAATAATTGTTTGAAGGACTTGGCAAGAGCTTTGCATTTGCAATCTCCCGTCACTTCCTATACACTTCGCCATTCTTGGGCAACGACAGCGAAGTATCGGGGAGTACCTATTGAAATGATTAGTGAATCATTGGGCCATAAATCTATAAAAACCACACAAATCTATTTGAAAGGCTTTGGACTTAAAGAACGTACAGAGGTAAATAAAGGGAATTTATCTTACATCAAAAACTGTTGTGTAGGCAGGGTAAAAAGTGCAAAGTATTAGTATTCAGAACTAAAGTATGTGTGTTACTTCTTAGGTAACGGAACTTAAATTTGACGCAAAGATAGACAAAAACATAAATAGTAAGCAAATATTCTTCCACTTTTTTTCGTTTTATCTGAAATATAGGAAAAAAACTATCCGAACATGAAATAACTTTATTTTCATGCTCTAAACTTTTTATTGCCTAATCTCTGGATTTTTCCTGTTGAGTATTAGGCAGTTCCTTTCTTGTGCCCTATTCCTATATGTGATTTCCATTTTTATAGAGACGCGCGCCTTGTGTGTGTATTGTCCGTTACCTAAGAAGTAACGGAATAACATGGGGTAAAAAAACATGATTTTAACAAAACCAAAATCACTTAGTGCTGGGCCTAGCGATGGGACAGGGGAAGGCGTAGCACACTCTAAACGCTGGTATGTTGCTCTGGTTCGTATGCACCACGAGAAGAAGGTAGCCGAACGTTTAGACAAAATGGGGATCGAGAATTTCGTCCCTGTCCAACAAGAAATTCATCAGTGGAGTGACCGTCGCAAAATAGTTGAGTCTGTTCTTCTTCCAATGATGGTATTTGTGCACGTAAATCCGAAAGAACGCAAAGAAGTTCTGGGTTTTTCTACAGTTAGCCGTTATATGGTGATGCGTGGTGAGAGCTCTCCGGCGGTAATTCCTGATGAGCAGATGGCTCGTTTCCGTTTTATGCTCGACTATTCCGAGGAAGCTATTTGTATGAACAGCTCTCCTTTGGCACGTGGTGAGAAAGTCCGTGTTGTGAAAGGACCTCTTACCGGGCTGGTTGGTGAACTGGTCAATGTCGATGGCAAAAGCAAGATTGCCGTCCGGCTGAATATGCTGGGATGCGCTTGTGTCAATATGCCTATTGGTTATGTCGAGGCTATCTGCGAGAAAAACTAATCCCGTCATCATTTATCCACCATTTACATGAATACGAAATTATCCGGTGCTTTTGCACTGATATTCTTTTTCTTCTTTTTCTCGGCTTGCCAGTCCTATAAGAAAGTACCTTACTTGCAGGATGCGGAGATTTTGAAACAGGCGAATACGCAAGTAGCCCCTGTTCAGGATGCGAGGCTGATACCGGGTGATGAAGTTTCCATTCTTGTTTCCACTTCCGATCCGGTTGTTTCGCAGCCTTTCAATGCGCAAGGCAGTACGTTTCTATTGGACGATCAGGGAAATATCAATTATCCGGTTTTAGGAAAACTTCCTTTGAACGGTTTAACAAGTCGTGAAGCTGAAAACCTGATAACGGAGCGACTGAAATCTTACGTGAAAGAAAGACCTACGGTAGTAGTCCGTATGTCCGGCTTTAAAGTTTCCGTTTTGGGCGAAGTGGCCTCTCCCGGTGTTTATCCGGTAGTGAATGAGCAGATCAATGTGCTCGAGGCCCTTGCCATGGCAGGAGATTTGACTATTTATGGTGTTCGTGATAATGTAAAACTAATCCGCGAAGACAGGAATGGGCATAAACAGTTTGTTACACTCAATCTGAACGACGCGGATTTGTTATTATCTCCTTACTATCAGTTGCAACAGAATGACATCCTGTATGTCACTCCTAATAAAACCAAAGCGCAGAGCGCAGACATCGGAACAAGTACGACGATGTGGGTTTCGGGATTTTCCATTCTGGTATCTATTGCCAGTTTGCTGGTCAATATACTTAGATAATACCATCTAATTCCCGGTACTCCTCCGTACAATTAAAACACGGACACTCCTTCATCGGATTCAAATCATGATGGCCTACAATCAACGTCTTAGGAAATATTTTCCTCAATTCGCGGAGCAGACCGAGCAAAGAAGCCCGTTGTGCCAATGTACGCGTGTCTTTGGGACGCCCTGCCATATCCAGTCCTCCTTCGTAACAAATACCTATCGAATGGGTGTTATGGTCACGGCAGTGTGCCCCGACCTTTTCCAGAGGACGGCCCTGGCAGATTTCTCCGTCCCGGGTGATGTAGAAATGATAGCCGATGTCACGGAATCTCCGGTGAAAGATATGATCTTGACGGCAAGCCTCCGCCGAAAGGGACTTTCCTTCCGGCGTGGCACTGCAATGAATGATAATCAGAGTGATGGTACGCATAGGGCTACATACAGCTCTGTACTCCGATCAGACCTCCGATAGCGGTGGCAACGGTGATAATCACTTTGATGATGAAGCTCCATACGGAGCGGGGAGAAGATGAATTACTCATGATGTTACTTTTTTAAAGATTAAAAATAAAGGATTTAGGATTAAGCAGCCGGATCAGGCGCTTCACCGCCACCATCCGGTTTCGGATCAGAGGTATCACCCGAATCAGAACCTCCTCCGGCAGTTGTTGGTTTCTGATATTCGGCCTGCTGTTTCAACTGGCTGTCGAGTTTCAGGTTGGTGGTTGACAAATTACCGGTAGCACGAGCTTTCAGACGCATACCAGTGATGTTTTTCTCCAATGAGAAATCTTCCAGCGTATCAGCTGCCTTACTGCGGATGCCCACACCAAAGATGGCAAGGTCGTCGATTTTCACACATTTGCCGTCGAGTAGCAGTTCCTTGATGCAGTCTACCATGTCGGAAAGTACACCTTTGATGACACCACCGGAATACGGTGAATTGTGTTTCGACATATGTTCGGCAAGCTTGGCCAAATCAAACGTCTCGTCGCTTACCGCACGGGCGAACCACTTGCCTGCATTCAGGCCTTTTTGCTGTTGGTTTTGATAAATTTTGTAACGAATCATAAAACAATAAATTAAAGGGTTAAACATTGTGTCCGGGGGATTCTTTTCCCTTTCGACGATACAAAGATACAACCCTGAAACCCGCAGAAATCAATAGTCTACAGTTGCACGCGATTGTTGTCAATTATGCGCAGTAACGGTCGGTTATTCAATGGAAAAACGTAGGATATGTGAATATGTTTTGTTATTTTTGTAACTGTAAATCAGAAACTTATTCATCATGAACGAATTCAAAATACGCGCCTACGGCCGCATGGAACTGGCTCAACTTTATTCTCCGGAACTAACTGACATTGCTGCATATCGAAAGATGAAGAAATGGATCTCTTTATGTCCCGGACTTCTGCAACGCCTGTACGACTTAGGTTACGAATCAAAGCGCCGCTCATTCACCCCGTTGGAGGTGAGAGTGATTGTAGACGCCTTGGGAGAACCTTAGAAGAGCGGAAAAGTAAAGCACCGCTTTAGCAATCGTAAAGCTATGCTTTACCACCTCTAAAGCGCCGCTTTAGGATTCATGAAACGTCCTGTTGTTATATAAATGCAAAAAATGCACTTTTTCCGAGGGCTCCCTAACACACGCACACATGCGTGCGCGTATAAACGCCTTTATCGTCTGTATTGATAAGCAATCCTTTTTTTATCAGACGGTTCAGCCAGCTAAGAGCAGTGTTAGGTTTGATTTTCATCTTTTCAGCCTGCTCCAACAACTGTGCGCGGGTGAACTGGTTGCCCATTATTTCAAAAAGTGCATCCCGGTCGGCATTGGCTCTATGTTTGACCTCTGTGGAAGGAAGAAAAGATAAGATATGTGTGGCATGACGATAGAGTGGAGTTACAAGCTCCAGCACCGCATGGAAATCTTCAGCGGTGATTGTCACATCCCAACGGGTGATAATGCCGTCTTTGATATTATCGGCGGCAATCTCCTTGTCAGGAGTCAGCAGAGGGGCAGAAGAATCCTTGAACTGATAAGGCTGGTCGCATTCCAGTGCACGTATCATAGCTACTTCTGCCATGATACGGCATGTATTGACAGCCAGTCGGGCTATGGAACTGCTCATTTCGTTATCGTTGGCAAGTCCCGAACGGAAAAACAGATCGGCAAAGAGGGCATTGAACTCTTGCTTTTGCTCATCAGTGAGCCGGAGCGTATGAAGCCCGTGTGCTTTCATCAGGTCCAGTTGCTTTTTCCATTCCAGGCCTATGCCTGTGAAGATGGCTTCCAGATCGGTTTCGCCACTTTCAAACTGGTTGATCCATGTCCATATACCGTGCATATAATAAAACAGCTGGCGCGAGAAAAGACCGTTCTCTGTCGAGGGAATGAGTGGTTTTACTTGTGCGGGCGTGCCGGAAAGCAGGAGGGAGAGATAGCTTTTCTTTACCTCCCGGTATTCCTGGTCGGTGCGCCGGTTGTACGACAGACGATCGTGGTCGAATGCTTTGCGGAGTGTATCGCTCCAGTGTCCGTATTCAGAACCGATAGCAGCGGAGATGGTATCCGCTTCGGTTTCGCAGATAAGTCCTGTGCCGTTGGCATCCATGATATTTTGCAGAATACCTGTTCCGGTGTTATTGCCCGAGATGAGGAACATTTTATTCTTGGGCATTTGAGGAGCTTCCACTTTGCAGCGCTCCTTTCCCATGGTATCATAGGCGGCTTTCTCTTTTTTGTAGGCCTTGACCTCTTCCGCTACTTTTTGGCGGATCTCGTCATGAATAGGCTCTACAAGCAGCCGGATGAACGAAAGAATTCCCTTACCCGAGGCGGAAGGGGCTACAATAAAACTTTGCAGGCAAGGAGACTGGAGTTTGCCGGCGTATGGACATCTCACATATCGCTCCATGCTGGCACCTATGGCGGTCAATGCTCCGAGCAGCATGACATCGCGTTGTGTGGGGCTGGTGGCATAACTCATGATGAGCAGCAGGATTTTCGGCCAGTCCGCTTCGGTGAAAGAGGGCAATGGCTGGTTCGGGTCACTCCCGTCCTGCAGTTCTTCGGATTCGTCCGGTTCTTCATTGTCCACCTTATTATATACGTGCGTGTGTGTGAGATTTTTGGACGGTGCATTTCCTGCATTTTTTGCATTTTTCCGGTGGTTCATCATTTCCTCTTTGCAGAGAGTCACACCCGCCCTTTCAGCAAGATGGAATGCAGTGCCCAGATGGACATCTCCATGCCGGGTAGTAAGTGCATTGGAGAATATCCGTTCGGCATGTTCCCGTTCGTACTTGGCAGACACCCGGCACAACCGATGGAAAAACTCGCGTCCCGCTTCTCCGCAATCCGTTGCGATGGCGAACGCCAGTTGTACATATTCAGCATACGTAGGGGCAATATCCGCTCCTGCAGTTTCAACCGCCTCACAGAGGCGGCATAACGATTCAATTTCGTCCATAATTTTAATTTATAGTTTTTAATATCTAATTATTTGTTGTTTCTAAACAACGCTCCCGGATCATGACTAAGAAAACAAGACCTTACAATGTCCTTACCGGAAAAGTCTACCCCTTTACGTTTTTCTCCGAATGGGGGAGGTGTTTCCGTACCATAGAGCAGCACGGTGAACATCATTGCCAGTTTCATATTTTCAATGATACTGTTTGTGTCGTTAGCCATGGGTAAATGATCGTAGGGTACGAATGCTTTTACACCCCGTCCGCTGGGACTGATAAACGTGAGTACAGGATGCAGAAGGTGGTCATTAAACAATGTACTGCGCATTTCCACTGCCTCCTGATAGGAATCGAGATGGTCGATATCTACCACCACCAGATGTGAAGAAGCTACGAAACATTTGCTGTTGCGACGCGAGAACGTACCACAGGGAGTCACATAAGGCAATAGTGATGCTTTTGCTGTCCGTATATCTCCGGAATTGCGTACTTGTTCGGTCAGAATTTTGAGATTCTCGTTGCAGGTTATCATTTGAAAAACTTGTTCTACGGAGACTTCGCAGGAGGGAATCAGTGTTGCAGGAGTAACAATCCGTCCCTGTTCATTTTTGATGGGAGCAATGGGAGGCATGAAATAAGACATTCTAAAATCGTTTGTCATAATGTTTATTATTTGAAGTTATCGCCTTGAATTTTCAAAACGCGGTGCGAAAGTAGGAAAAACTGGAAATAGAGGTTTCAGACATATCTGAAACTCAGCGGGTGAAAATAATATATAATTTAATATTTTAACAATTAATAAGAGCTTAAGAATGAGAAGAAAATGGCATCATTACGTGCTTGGTTTTGTAATGGGTAGGCTGCTTAAGAATACAGGTGTAACTGTGAAAGATATGCTTAAGGAGATGCATATGAGTTCGGACACCTATGAACAATTAAAAAGGGCGACGATAAGGTCGTGAGTCATTATATCCGTCTTTTGAACTTTTTCTATGACGTTTCTACTGAAGAAGAGTTTCGGAAAAAAGCAAATGAATGTGTGGAGTTCTATATCAAGTATAGGAAGAAACACGGATAATAGGGGGGGAAATCTGATTAAGAAAAAAATAAAATTATGCAGGAAGTCCAACGTTTTAATAAAGTCCTAAAATCTTTTGTCCTTTCAGGGGACATCATCTTACTGAACTTACTGTTGTGGGTGTTTGGTTCTCTTTGGGGAAACCGTTCTCCTTTTGAGTTTTCCATGCCTCTCTTCCAGAACATGGCTTTGATGACTTTGTGTTATCTGGTTTGCAACATTCGTTCCGGAGTGATCCTTCATCGTCCGGTGGTTCGTCCGGAGCAAATAATGCTTCGGGTGGCACGGAACATGATTCCTTTTGTATTGATGGTACTGGGACTTTCGTACATATTCCATTTTGAATGTGTTAACCTGCGTCAGCTGGGGGCATTTTACGTAGTTCTCATTATCGTTATTATTTCTTATCGCCTGACGTTTCGTTATATTCTGGAGCTTTATCGCAAAAGTGGGGAAAATGTCCGAAAGGTAGTACTGGTGGGTAGCCATGAAAATATGCAGGAACTTTATCATTCCATGACGGATGATCCGACATCCGGATATCGTGTGCTGGGATATTTTGAAGATTTCCCATCAGACCGCTATCCTATGAATATAGCATATTTGGGACAGCCGTGCGAAGCTGTTGATTATCTGACCCGTAATGCGGGAAAGGTAGATCAGCTTTATTGCAGTCTTCCTTCCGCCCGTAGTGCTGAAATTGTGCCGATTATCAACTATTGTGAGAACCATCTGATTCGTTTTTTCAGCGTTCCCAATGTCCGGAACTATCTGAAACGGAGAATGTATTTTGAAATGCTAGGTAATGTTCCGGTACTTTCTATCCGTCGTGAGCCACTTGAGTTATTGGAAAATCGTATTGTGAAACGTAGCTTTGATATTATTTGCTCGCTACTGTTCCTTTGTACCCTTTTCCCGATTATATATATCATTGTGGGACTGGCTATAAAGATAAGTTCTCCCGGACCTGTCTTTTTCAAACAGAAACGAAGCGGTGAAGATGGTCGTGAATTTTGGTGCTATAAATTTCGTTCAATGCGGGTGAATGCACAAAGTGATACGCTTCAGGCTACGGAATGTGATCCTCGTAAAACCCGTATCGGTAATCTGATTCGCAAGACGAATGTGGATGAACTTCCTCAATTTATTAATGTACTGAAAGGGGATATGTCTTTAGTGGGTCCCCGTCCGCACATGTTGAAGCACACAGAAGAATATTCCCATTTAATAAATAAATATATGGTTCGTCATTTTGTGAAACCGGGTATTACAGGTTGGGCACAAGTGACAGGTTTTCGTGGAGAAACGAAAGAGCTTTGGCAGATGGAAGGACGTGTGCAACGTGACATCTGGTATATCGAGCATTGGACGTTCATTCTGGACTTATATATCATGTATAAGACTGTGTATAATGTTATCCGCGGGGATAAAGAGGCTTATTAGGTGAGGTATTGGAAATTGAGTAAAAATTAAATCAATAGTTGTAAAATTACATGAGTAGGTGGTTATGAGAAAACTGAAACGATTGACTTTGGGTGTGTTACTTGCTTTTTTGTTGGTATCCTGCCAATCATATAAGAAAGTACCTTATTTACAGGATACGGCTTTTGTGAATGATACAGAACAGAATGTTCTTCAGACAGGTGTGAAGGTAATGCCAAAGGATTTGTTGACGATTGCCGTGTCTTGTTCCACTCCGGAACTGGCTGCACCTTTCAATCTGGTAAATTCGGGTACTGCTAGTGGAATAGAGGGAAAGACGGTAGGACAAGGAACTGCATCATCTGCTCTACAGCAATATTTAGTAGATAATCAAGGGAATATCAACTTTCCAGTATTGGGCGAGATTCATGTAGGTGGATTGACTAAGCTGGAAATAGAAAATTTAATCATAGATAAGTTGAAGGTTTATTTGAAAGAGGTACCGCTTGTAACTGTGCGTATTGTTAATTATCGGATTTCGGTATTGGGAGAGGTCAACAAGCCAGGCAGCTTTGTAGTCTCTAATGAGAAGATTAATTTGTTGGAAGCTCTTGCAATGGCAGGTGATTTGACCATTTATGGTATGCGTGATAATGTGAAACTGATCCGGACAGGGCAAGATAACAAGCAGGAAATTATTACTATGAACTTGAATAAGGCTGAAACGGTACTGTCTCCTTATTATCAGCTACAACAGAATGATATAATTTATGTGACACCTAATAAGGCTAAGGCTAAGAATTCGGATATAGGAACCAATACGGGATTATGGTTTTCTGCTACTTCTATCTTGGTTTCACTTGCAAATATATTGGTAATTTTATTAAATAAATAATTAGTAATGAAAGAGAATTCATATAACAATAATGTGAGTGAATTAGACGAAGAGAAAGTAAATTATCAGGAAATTCTCTTTAAGTATATAATTCATTGGCCTTGGTTTGTAGCTTCCGTTTTAGCTTGTTTGGTTGGTGCTTGGATGTATTTACATTTTCAGACTCCTGTGTATCAGGTTTCTGCTTCTATTATGATTAAAGATGATAAAAAGAATGCTGGTGGAAATGCTGCTGATTTGGAAAGTCTGGGATTGGGTGGAGTGATTACTTCTGCACAAAGTATTGATAATGAGATTGAAGTTTTACGTTCAAAAACGATACTGAAAGAGGTTGTTAATAATTTGGAACTTTATATTACTTACTATGATGAGGATGAGTTTCCTAAAAGAGAGCTGTATAAAATCTCCCCAGTAATCGTGAATTTGACGGCACAGGAGGCGGATAATTTACCGGGTGTAGCTTTGATTGACATGAAACTGGCTCCTGAAGGTGGATTGGTCGTAAATCTGAAAATAGGTTTGAATGAATATAATAAATCTTTTGATAAACTTCCGGCTGTTTTACCAACTAATGTTGGTACGTTTGGATTTACGTTGAGAGATTCGCTGTTAAATGGTAAAATAGAAGGACAAAATACGGTGCGGAATATCAGTGCTATGGTTAGCCAGCCATTTGTGGTAGCAAAAGGATATCAGGGGGCATTGAACATAGCACCTACCTCTAAAACAACGTCTGTTGCCGTTGTCTCACTAATGAATACAAATATACAACGTGGTCAGGATTTTATCAATAAACTGATGGAGATGTATAACCGTAATACGAATAATGATAAGAATGAGGTTGCAGAGAAAACAAAGGAATTTATCAATGAGCGCATTAAGATTATTGATGAAGAACTTGGAAGTACAGAAGATAAGCTGGAAGCATTTAAAAGAAATGCTGGATTAACTAATATCGGTAGTGATGCCCAATTAGCTGTTGAAGGAAATGCAGAATATGAAAGGAAACGTGTAGAAAATGGAACTCAAATTAATTTGATTCGTGATCTTACTAAATACATCAATAACCCGTCAAATGAATATGAGGTGTTGCCTGCTAACATTGGTTTGTCTGATAATGGTTTGACTACTCAGATAGATCGTTACAATGAATTGATTTTCGAACGTAAACGTTTGCTGCGTACTTCTACGGAGAATAACCCGATGATTATAAATCTGGATACGAGTCTTCGTGCTATGAAAGCGAATGTACAAGCTGCTATTGATGGTACTTTGCAAGGTTTACTTATTGTAAAGGCTGATTTAGATCGTGAGGCTAGTCGCTTTTCTCGTCGTATCAGTGATGCTCCAGGCCAAGAACGTCAGTATGTAAGTATTGCGCGTCAGCAGGAGATCAAAGCAGGACTTTATCTAATGCTTTTGCAGAAACGTGAAGAGAACGCTATAACACTAGCAGCTACCGCAAATAATGCTAAGATTATAGATGAACCGGTAGCTGAAGGACGTCCGGTTTCTCCTAAACCTAAAATGATCTATATGATTGCTTTACTTGTAGGACTAGGAGGACCTGTTGGCATCATTTTTCTGATTAGTTTGACTAAATTCAAAATTGAGGGCCGTCGCGACGTTGAAAATTTAACGAGTCGTCCTATTGTGGGTGATGTGCCTTTAACTACTGAAAAAAGTGGAACTATTGCTGTATTCGAGAATCAAAATACCTTAATGAGCGAGACTTTTCGAAATGTTCGTACAAATCTTCAGTTTATGCTTAAAAGTGACCAAAAAGTGATACTGGTTACTTCTACGGTCAGTGGTGAAGGCAAATCATTTATTTCTTCAAATCTAGCGATTAGTCTTTCTTTATTAGGAAAAAAAGTTGTAATTGTTGGCCTTGATATTCGTAAGCCCGGTTTGAATAAGGTGTTTAATATTCCTCGAAAAGAATTGGGTATTACTCAATATCTGTCGAATCCAGAAAAGAATCTGATGGACTTTGTCCAAGCTTCGGATGTCAGCAAAAAACTGTACATTCTCCCTGGTGGAACTGTTCCCCCTAATCCGACAGAATTATTGGCCCGCGATGGCTTGGATAAGGCGGTTGAAACATTGAGAAAGAATTTTGATTATGTGATTCTAGATACAGCCCCTGTTGGTATGGTAACAGATACCTTATTGATAGGTCGTGTAGCTGACTTGTCAGTGTATGTATGTCGTGCTGACTATACTCGGAAAGCAGAGTTTACCTTGATTAATGAATTGGCTGATAGTAATAAGTTACCTAATCTTTGTACGGTAATTAATGGTCTTGATCTTCAGAAGAAGAAATATGGCTATTACTATGGGTATGGTAAATATGGCAAGTACTATGGGTATGGTAAACGATATGGTTATGGCTATGGCTATGGAGAACATAAAATAAAAGAAGAATAAATATAATGCTTTTTTGAAAAGCATAGGTTTATATACTGATAAAATCACCAAATCTGTTATAGTAGACGGTTTAGATCGGTACTTCATCTAATAAAGTGAATGATAACTCATACTAGTGCTATTAATTTATGTCATTAATAAAACAAACTATATTATAAATAGTAAGAGTTTATTTTTAGATAATTTTTATGACCAATACATCTTTAAATAATAAACGTATAGCAAAGAATACTTTGTTGCTCTACTTTCGTATGTTCTTTATGATGTTTGTATCGCTCTTTACAAGTCGAGTGGTGTTGAACACATTAGGAGTTGAGGATTACGGTATTTATAATGTGGTGGGTGGTGTCGTAACCATGTTTGGCTTTTTGAATGCAGCTATGTCGACTTCTACCCAGCGATACTTAACTTTTGAGTTAGGGAGGGGGAGTTTTGAAAGACAACAACGTGTATTTTCCACTTCTGTACAAATTCATGCACTGATTGCAATCCTTATCTTTATTTTGGGTGAAACGATTGGGCTTTGGTTTCTATATGAGAAAATGGTTATAGCTGAATCACGTATGAATGCTGCACTTTGGGTCTACCAGTGTTCGGTTGTCTCTACTATAGTGATGATATTAGGTGTACCCTATAATGCATCTATAATAGCTCATGAGAAGATGTCTGCTTTTGCATACATTTCAGTGTTGGAGGTTGTGTTTAAGCTACTGATTGTTTATCTTTTAGTGATATATGATATAGATAAGCTAAAACTGTATGCTGTTTTGATACTTTGTATTCAGTTGTTCATTTATTGGGTTTATATTCGCTACTGTGGTAGGTATTTTGTGGAAACAAGGTTAAAGAATATATTTGATAAAAGTCTTTTTAGAGAAATGTTGGGATTTGCCGGATGGAATCTTTTGGGAAATTCAGCAGCAGTTCTTTCTACCCATGGTTTAAATATCTTATTAAACATGTTCTTTGGCCCTTCTATAAATGCGGCCAGAGGTATTGCTGTACAAGTACAGGGAGCTATTCAGCAATTTTCAGGAAATTTCCAGATGGCTTTGAATCCTCAGATTACGAAAACCTATGCACAAGGTGATTTACATGCAATGTACAAATTGATTTTTCGCAGTTCACGGTTTACCTTCTTGTTGTTATTTATTTTGTCATTACCTGTGATGCTGGAGGCGCCAATAATACTTGAAACATGGTTGAAACTTGTACCTCCATATACTGTATCATTTCTTTGTATTATACTTGTCACTGTAATGATTGATTCTATGGCACAACCAATTATGCAGGCTGCTGCTGCAACAGGAAGGGTTCGCCGTTATCAATCTATACTAGGAGGGATACTTTTGACTATTGTACCTATCAGCTATATATTTCTGAAGTGTGGAAGCGTGCCAGAATCTGTTTTCTTAGTACACTTGGTGATATGTTGTATAGCTTTTATTGTCCGTCTATTCATAGTACGTACAATGATTCAATTTCCTGTTAGAAATTTTATGGTTGAGGTTATGGGACGTGTGATAATAGTGGCTTTAATTAGCTTGCCTTTACCAATGTTGGTGAAGTTTCATTTGCCTAACACACTGTGGGCTGCTGCTATTGTTATATTAACAGCTGTTATGATGGTCGCTATTTCGGGTTATTGTATAGGTATGGAGTCGAATGAGAGAATTTATATTTATAATAAGGTAAAAGAGGTACTATTTAAGACTAGAAATAAATGATTGATATGAAAAATACCTGTTGTTACACTGTAAATAAGTTGTATATTCTTTGGGGTATATAGTAATTCAATAAAATACCTGTTAAGTATTTTATTAGTACTTATTAGGCTTAAATTTATATCATTTTGAATCATTAAAAGATGCTGTAAGCTCTTATTGTTTTTATTTGGTACAGAATATGATAAGGTGATTTAAAACATGGCAGACCTGAAATGAGAAGAATATATTATAAAATAAAATTATGCGATCATTACACATTATTATGCCTATGGCGGGTGAAGGTTCCCGTTTTACAAAAGAGGGATGGGTTACTCCTAAACCTTTGATTAAACTGAATAATAAAGAACTCTTCCTGCATGCTATTGATAGTGTAGAGATTCCTCAAGTAAAAATGAAGTATAGTTTCATTGTGCGACAGGAACATATCGACAAATATGATATTGATAAAGGTATAAAAACGATCCTACCACATGCTAATATCTTTGCTGTACAAAAAACGACACGTGGGGCAGTGGAGACTTGCTTGATGGCTCATAAGGCTATTGGTGATGAGGATGCTATACTAGTAATGGACTGTGATTTGGAGTTTCGTAGTCAAGGATTTAATACATTAATAAAAGAAATTCTTTCAAAACCTGTAGAAGAAGTAGATGGTGGTGCACTGGTAAGTTTCGACTCAAATGATCCTAAATATAGTTATGCAGAGGTTAATTCAGAAGGTATTGTGGTGCGAACAGCAGAAAAAGAGGTGATAAGTTATCATGCTCTTTGTGGTGCTTACTTCTTCTCATCTGCACGTTCGTTTCTTTATGCAGCTGATTGTTTGATGCATAAAACAAATTATTCAAAGCCTGAGTATTATGTGAGTTTGCTCTATAATTATTTACTGCAGCGGGGTGAAATAGTGCGACTTGTTAAAATGGAGGAGTATTATTCTTATGGGACGCCCGAGGAGTTGAATCGATATACACAAATTGGAGGTAATAAGTAATGATAATATGAATCTAAAACTAATTATAACAGATTTTGATGGAACATTGGTAAATTCCTTCGAAGCTAATTATCAAGCTTATGCTGATGCATTTGAACAGTGTGGGCAGAAACTGACTTATGATCTTTATAAGCAGTGTTTCGGTTATAGGTATGATGACTTTATGCATACTGCAGGTATTAACGATGTTGATATACAGCAACGCATTAGGAAAATAAAGGGAGAGGTATATCCTTTTTACTTCGATTACTTACAACCTAACAAGCCGCTTATCAATTTTATTCGTGCATTTCATAGGAATGGGGGGAACACCGCAATAGCCTCTACTGCACGTAGATTGAATTTGACTAATGCCTTGCAATATCTACATCTTACAGAGATCTTTGATTGCATTTGGGCAGGTGAAGATGTGGCCCACGGTAAACCCAATCCGGAGATTTATCTAAAAGTGATGGAAAGGATGGAGGTGTCTGCTGGCCAGACTTTAATTTTTGAAGATTCGAGAGTGGGGTTTGAAGCTGCAGAGGCTTCCGGAGCACAGTATATAAGAATAAATCAAGCATTTTATGGAGATTGAAGTAAAAGGTCATAGTGGATGTTCTATTGACATAGTGCGTGAGGGTAAGGAATTGTTTATCCTTAAAAGTACTTGTGATCCTAAGTACGTGGAACGACTCTATCAGCAAGCCTTGAAGCAGCAGAAGGCTGGTGAGCATGAGTATCAGTACATCCGTGTGCCACAGATCGTGGATATAGAGAAACAGTCAGATGCTATGGTGATGAGAATGGAGTACATATATTCACATAACTTTATAGATCATTTTGAGGTAGCTGGATTTGAACAGGTAAATTATTTTGTGAAAGCTGTATGCTTGTTCTTAAAGCGTGAGATTGAGCAATCTACGCTAACAAATGTATCGCGTTCAATGATTATAGAGAAATTTGAGGACGTGAAAAGTAAAATAGGTCAAAATGTATTGTTGTGTGTGGATGAGGTAGTAGGGGATTTGATACAGCAATCTGAAGTTTGCTTCAAAGATCTGCCCGAAGTGTTAAAAATACCTGTAGGTTGTTGTCACGGTGACCTCACTTTCTCTAATATCCTCTTCAATGGTAATAACTATTATTTGATAGATTTTTTAGATTCTTTTATAGAGTCGCCACTGCTTGATATGGTGAAGATTCGTCAAGATACGCGCTATCGTTGGAGTACACTAATGTATGAAGGTGAGTTTGATGAAACGCGCTTTTATATAGTGTCAGATGCTATTGATCGCCAACTTGATAAGCATTTTGAGCAGTATGCATGGTATCGTACTTTCTACCATCCTCTACAGTTAATGAATTTTCTTCGCATTCTACAGTATGCTAAAGAGGAGAAAGTTGTAGCTTATCTCAAGAAAACTATTCAAAGCATATTAAATTATGAGTAAATATACACTAATTATTCCCATAGCTGTTGATACAGATAAGATGGGGACTGAAATGCCCTATCTGTTTGGGTTAGATAGTAATGGCTTGATGTATTGTGTAAAATCTATCGTGGGATTACCATTAGAGTTTTTCAGCGATATATACTTCACAATTCTGCATAAGCATAATTTACGTTATAGACTAGTAGAAATGATGCAGATTCAGTTTGATCGACTAGGTATTTCTCACAAAACGCACATCTACGAGCTTGAGAAATCTACATCTTCACAACCAGAAACACTTTATCGCACTGTTGTGGAAAATCATATCACTGGTGCTGTGCTTTTTAAGGATGCTGATAGCTATTTCACTACTGAAGTATATCCCGAGAATATGCTTTATATCTTTCCATTAGATGGGTTGGAGATGGTGAATCCGAAAAATAAGAGTTATGTAATGATTGATGATATGTACTATATTACTAATATCATCGAGAAGAAGATTGTGAGCCGTTTTTTTTGTGCAGGTGGTTATGGTATTGAGGATGTGCAGGATTTTGTGGTGGAGTACGAAAAACTTTCTACATTACCTCAGCTTCATTTATCACATATTGTTTACTCATTGCTTTTACAGCAGGTTCACTTTCGGCCTCAAATGGTGAAGGAGTATCAAGATTGGGGGACAAAAGAAGATTTTAAAAGAAATTATTGATATATCTAATTTGTTATGCAGATATCTAATTTATTTCGCCGCAATTGGCGGGCGATGTTTTATTTTAATTTTAAAATGTTACCTATCAAGCAAGCTATCAAATTTCCATTCGATTTTTATGGACCTATTCATTTTGAGAATCTGTCAGGAAAGATAGAAGTACCACCAAATATTCAACGTGGGTGTTTTCAGTTTGGTAGGTGTGAACGTGAAATATTTCCTTCGTCAAAGATGATAATATCAATTAAAGGAATATGGAGATTCAATGGCTTTCCTTTCAATTTGGGAACTGGCTCAACTGTAGAAATTGGAGAACATGCTATATTGGAGACTGGTGAAGATATTTTGATTGCACCACATTATAGGATTATATTAAAAAAAGGAGCCAAAATAGGTAATCATATTCGCATTAGTTGGGAAGGTCAGATGTTCGATTCAAATTTCCACTATATGAGAAATGTGACTACGGGAAATATTTCTCATATCAGTAAGGAAATAGTGATAGGCAATAATTGCTGGATTGGTAATCGGGTAACAGTAAACAAGGGCACGCAACTTCCAAATTTTACTATTGTAGCAGCTGGCAGTTTAACTAATAAAGATTACACAAAGGATGGCAAAACGCACTTAACCTTGGCTGGCTGTCCTGCTAAGATAGTAGCCGAAGGGTATGAACGAATATTTGAAACTATGGAAGAAGAACTTTGCATCAGTTTGAACGAACGCGAATATAGAGAGAATCCATGAAATTAGGAATAACATATTGTGGTCGTGAACGTGAGGGACTGTGGAGTGGTACGTGGGATGCTTTCGATACTTACTTTAGTAAGCTTTCTGAGATAGAGAGCATAGAATGGGCTTCTACATTTCCTAATATACCAAAATGGTATCAGAAACTACTTACTGCTTATTGTCGATTCTTCTATTTTAAAGATGGCAATCCTTTCGAGTTACAGATGTATTTACTTTTCAAACGAAAAACTTTGAAAGAAGTCAAGTTGATGGAGGCTGAGTGGATTATTGTCAAAACTATCACAGATGAATTTCCTCGCGATAAAAAATTTTGCACTTATGTGGACGCAGATTTTGAAGAGGTGATGAAAACCGATATAGATCGTACAAAACCCTTATTTAACTTTTACTTGAATTATTATCATCGAAAAGCGAGAATAGCTTATCAACGTCAGAATCTTATTTTCACACAGAATGAGTGGACTCGGCAATCGTTAATGAGAAAATTTGGTTTGGCTCCGGGGAAGATAATAAATGTGGGATTTGGTATTAATCTTGAAACTTATGAAGGAGAAAAATCGTATGATAATGACTTACTGCTTATTGTACTTCGCCAGTACAACGCTAAAGTAAAAGGATTAGATCTGCTTGTAGAGGCATTATCTATAGTGAGAAAACAATACCCCAAGGTACGTTTGGCTGTAGTAGGTAATGAACAATACCAGGGTTTAGATGGAGTGGACTGTTATATGGATGTACCACGTGAAAAGACTATAGAACTCTTTCGAAAAGCTACACTCTACGTGATGCCTTCGCGCAATGAACCTAATGGAATGACTTACCTCGAAGCCTTGTGTAATAAGACACCCTTTGTGGCTTTGAGTCGTTTTGCCACCCCCGAGTTCTCGGGCAATGGCAAATGGAGTTTTCTCTGTGAAAAGGAGAGTGCTCACCAACTGGCTGATATCATTATAGATGCAATGAGTGATAAAGCACGACTTAAAGTGATGGGTGAGTTAGGTCAGCAGTATGTGAAAGATACCTTTCGTTGGGAAAAAGTTGTGGATAGGATGTGTAGTGCAATGAAAAATTATAAAGGATGAATGTAAAGAATCTGAAGGATAGAACACTAGTTAGTGTGATTGTACCCATCTACAATGCAGAACAATATCTCACAGCATGTGTAGATGCATTACTAGCGCAAACCTACACATATATAGAGATTCTCTTGGTGGATGATGGAAGCAAAGATCGTAGTGGTATATTGTGTGATGAATATGCTCAACGAGATAGTCGTGTAAGAGTACTACATCTTCAGAATGGCGGAGTGTCACGAGCAAGAAATCATGCCCTTAACGTAATGAAAGGAGAGTGGGTGTGCTTTGCTGATGCAGATGATGAAGTGACTCCATACTATGTGGAACACTTTGTGGATGCCATGGAAGAGGGGGTAGATATAATTATATCTGAAGCAGTGTTTGTTCACGAAGATGGTAGCCGTGAGCGATTATCCTATAAAAGTTACGGTACTCTTTCGTTGCCAGAAATTTTTTCGGACAACGAACTAAGTGCTCATGGTTATGCATGCGCTAAATGTTATCGTATTTGGCCCATGAGTTTGGTTACTCATGAACTGCCACTACGTTTTCCTGAAGAAATAAGGTTTTCCGAAGATCTGATTTTTGTGATGCAATATCTTACGGTAAGTCCAAGAGCTAAGTATATACCATATGCAGATTATATCTATTATTTGCGTAGTGGTAGTGCTAGTGGTAGGTTCTTCACTTTTGAAATGGAGCGTAGCTGTTTCTACAAGTATATTGCACAGATGAACATACTTTCTGCCATATCTGATATAGACCTGATGCAGTTTTCTTCATCAGCCTCTATCCTTTCAATGCTTTTTGCACGGGTACGAAACAGTATGTATATCAAAAAGGAACTATCGAGAGAAGAACGTGTGAATTTTTATAAGAATATAGCACCGGAGATTAGACAAATTATTTGCGATAATAGCCGGGGAGCTAATATGTTGGTTCGTTTAGGCTATAAGCTGTTTATGAGAGGGAAACATTTTAAACTTATGGATTGGTATTTCTTTTTTATGATAGCTATATATTATAAAAAAAGCATCTTAAGTTATTAGATAATTCTACATTACTTTAATTCTAGAATATTATTTGAATGAAAGATTTCACTTTCCATGCTCTTAAAGAACCACCATTCTATTTTGCTTTGATTGTAGCATCAATGTTCGTATCCACTTTTACAGGTGGTATAGGATATATAT
>PPYE01319681.1_pt1 | contig 84747 bp, 53 predicted proteins | sample 1559881 | NCBI WGS metagenome assembly PPYE01 (sample SAMN08240022, study PRJNA423297) | Human gut metagenome, whole genome shotgun sequencing project. | reverse complement strand
GGGAATAAGAATGATTTATCAAACATTCATTTCTTATACTCTCAAGACAGTTTAATAAATAGGAAGACGCAAGAAAAATATTATAATCAAAAATATATTGATAAGATAAGTAAAAAATAAAGTTCAAAAACTTATTTTTAAATAAATACAATATGGGTTACGGCAATAAGGTAAATTTAATATATTCTAATTTGAAGAAATATGAGGATATTGAATCATTAAGGAAAATCAATGACGAAGGGCTTTATTCATTTGCTATTGATTTAGTAGATATAGAAGAGTCTCTAAAAGAATTGATAAATCAGATATCAGTTTTGAAATCAGAAGGATCGAGTAAAGATGAAATAGAAGATACCTTGTTTGAAATAGCGGGAGAATTCAATCATATTTTATATCATATTAAGACATCTGTTTATTATAGCTATCTGGATTCGCTTTATTAAACTGTCAACCAAAATCAATTTGCTACAATTGAATTACCTATTGAAGCAATTTACAGGTATGTTATTTCTGAATATATTTATAATAAGAAACTCATAAAGAAAATGAAGATTGTAATTATTAATAAATATCGCAGAAAAATGTACACAATAACTTTATTATTAAATATATTAGGTTTTATAATTTATCAATATGTAGCATGTGTATCAGTAGTTGCGCTTGTTACCACATTATATTTAATACCTATACTTTTTATCCATGTGTTAGCTGTTATTTTTGGTAGGATTTTCGATCGTAATGTTATTATTAATTTTATATCTATTCTTTTATGTATAGTGTGTTTCATTGTTTTTACATATTGTGTTTTTAATTTGCATTGAATAGATATGTATGTTGGTTTTTTTCTTGCACATCGAGATAATTTATTAGAAGCTGCGTTTCAATTAGAGAATAGTATATTTGTAAAAATGAAATGGCATAAATTATGAAAATGTTTAAAATAATTTTCAGTTATATTATCGGATTGATTGTGGCTCATATTGCTCTTATACCTGGAGGTCCCTTTGCTGTTATAACTATTCTCTTGGTTGCATTTAAAGTAAATGAGTTATTGAGTGCTCTAATAAATGTTTATATGTCCTCAGGTCTAACTTTTTTTGTGATATATTCTTTATTATCTAGGAAAATAATTGGAAAGAGATTGTTGTTATTCTGGATGATGGGTTTTCTCTTTCTTCCTCTTGACTTAATATTTCACAGAGCTTTTGACGAGAAAATAGAAAATTCATTTTTGTCATCTATATATAAAGAATATGCAGCTTTTTATAGTTTTAACGATGCTTTTAGTATTATTCTGACTATAGTATTTTTGCAGTTATTGATTTTATGTATTTATGTTCTTATTCAAAAAAAAGAAAAGTTGATTGCCCAAATGGCTCTTAATATAAAAATGACAATTTTTATCTGCCTGTTTTTTCTTTTATTTTTTTCTTGTAGAGTTAAGCAAGATTGTGTTGAAGGGGTGTATTCTAAAATATATAAAGGTACAAAGCATGTACCCTCCTCCCGTAATATACTATTAAATGAAGATAATAGTTTCAGTTACTATTTTAGTTCTGGTTGGATAAAAGAAGTATCATATGGATATTGGTGTCTGAAAGGTAAAAATATTATTTTAGATAGTTATATTCAAGACATGGAAAATATCCCTCTGATTATTCATGAATCAAAAAATAATAACTATTCATCTCCAATTTTTATTCTTGATAATTTTTTAAAAGAAGATACTCTTATAAAATGGACATTAAACATTAACGGGATAGATTATTTGATGAATGCAGATACTCTTATATTTGAAAAAGAAATAGCTGTTGATAGTTTTTATATAAAAGGACATAAAGACTTTACGAATCTCAGGCCATTTCCTTTACATGAAAGGTTACAGAGTCAAAAATATAAAGTAATGAATTCATCAAATAATATATATTATATTAATTTTCCTGAGTTTATCAACTATGATATTTATCATTATAAAATAATAAGAGATACCTTATCAATAATTAAGAATCGATTATATTGGCATAATAAAAGAATAAAATTAAGAAAACAGATATAATTTAAATATATCAATAAATTAGTATTTTTAGAGCATAAATTTAATTAGCAAAATGATACTGAACTTTATACTTTTATTACTCTATTTTCCTATACATTGTCCTGAAAAACATATCTACTGGGAAGAACTATCTTTAAACAAACAAGAAGAAATTCTTTCATCGAAAGCAATATTTAAAGATGCTATTGATTGCTATAGAAACCACTCCTTTATGATAACTTGCAATAAAAATGAAGTTTTATTGGATACATTATCCAGCCTCTCCTTTGATACCGAAATTAAAGCTTTTTATTTTTACTCATTTAATAGGATGGTTTATACAGCAGATGGTTCTGTTTCTGAAATATTAGGCTCTTATTGTCAAAAAATAATTCTTTCAGATATTGATTATGTATTGAATTATTTAGAAAATAATTCTCGTTTAGCTCTACTGTATGCCGAATTCCTGGGTTATGAGTTCTACTTCAAAAATGAGGGCAGTTCGGATATTAGATACGATATCGATGAATTTAAAAAGATAATAAATGAGAGTAGAGTCAATAAAGAATTTGTAGAATTATTTTATACTAATATTGAAAAAGTTATCAATAGTATAGATTAGTATGTTTAAATATATGATTGCAATTTTATGTAAAAAACCTGACTTATTGAGACAATGATACTTTTAGAAAAATAGATTCTATGGAAAGCATTTACGGAGAGTAGTTACTGAATTGGACATCCTTACGTTGTTGAATCGACATCTTTACGTTGTTGAATCAACGTCCTTACGTTGTTGAATCGATGTCCTTACGTTGTTTGATCGACGTCCTTATGTCGTTGAATCGACGTCCTTACGTCGTTTGATCGACGTCCTTACGTCGTTTGATCGACGTCCTTACGTCATGAAGTTTACAGAGGGGATAAAATGCAAAAAAACTCCCATAGAAGGGAGTTTTAGTAGATATCTATTGAATTTTGTTAAGCTAAGGTACTAATTGTTTAGTTTATCAATTAGTTTTCATCTGTTTCTTCCGTTGCTTTTTCATTGATGCCGCCTACCACAGTAGCTGCATTCATCAATGTTGAGGCATTGAAAGCGTCTTTCACTTTCTTACTGAAGCGTATATTACCTCTAATGTTACGAACTAGTCTTGCACCAGCTTCTTTCTCGGTGTAAGCACCTTCACTGGAAGCTGTAAGGTATACAGAACCTGCATCACCCAACTCCACAGTGCGGCCATCTGTCAGAAGTTCTATCGCAACGGTGTTCCAACTATTGAGCACCGCCCGGCAAAGATCTTTATGCAGATTCAGGCGCTTGGATATCATTTCACACACTTCATCAATCGTTGCTTTAGAACGTTTGCGAAGCACTAAATAGATTTTTTTCTCATCTTCCGGTCTAAGAGGATTCCCCTTGTAAAATAAATTATAGTATATCATAAAGAAATAAATTTGTTAATGAATAAAATGTTGTGTTTCTTTTTAATTTTATGTATTCATTAGATATCTGTTGCAAAGATATAGTTAATTCTAATATTTCCAAATTAAATTCTATAATATTTTAGACTCTAATCTATTATTTTATGAATATTATTGTCTAGATATTGTGTTTTTGCTTTGATAATCAGAGTGGTTTTTAGAAACAAAGTGAGACAAACTTTTTTTGAAAAAATAAAAAGAGAATACTTTGCGTAAATTTAGATTTTAATAACCATTTGATCGAAGGTTATTGAATTTTATATGGTATTTATATTATTGATACAATAAATCACTAAATGTAATAGAAATACAAATGAAAGAATACATAATAACAATATGTAGTTAGGATAAAGGGATAACTTGCTTGGGATAAAAGAATAACTAATTAATTTTGCATTTGAACTCTTAATAAATATTCATTTGATGAAAGCCGGATAGAGGTAATAAATATTAGGAAAAAGAATTATATAATCGTTGATAAAGAATAATATCCCAAAGAAGTTATATAATAAAATTTGCTGCCACGTCCCCTTGTTACATACTTTCTGTCGCCTTCAGCGCTGGGAAAAGCAGGGGTTTGTGAAAAAATATTCAAGGATAACAAAATGGTTAGCAGGGTAAATAATATCTCTTTTATAATGTCTATAATCTTTTCATTTGACTTTTACAAAAGAAGGCGAGTCACCCCGCCTTAAATGTTTTCACAACGGAATAATCCTTATTGTGATTAGCTCCAAAATCGTATGGCAAAGATATATATAAAAACGATTCTATTGGTATTGATAAATAAAATTTTATTATTATCTTGCGATTTTAACAATCTTGATACAAGATAAAGTATGATAAAGATTCTCGGATTGGATTTAGGGCCAAATTCGATTGGCTGGGCAATCGTTCAAAGAGACGAAGAAACAAGTAACGGTAGAATCTTAGGAGCCGGCAGCCGGATCATTCCTATGGATCAGGCTATGTTGGGTGATTTCGAAAGAGGGAATAAAGTATCTCAAACAGCGGAGCGAACTCGGTTGCGGGGTGTGAGAAGGCTTTATGAACGTTCGGCCCTGCGGCGGGAAAGATTGCATCGGGTTTTGAATATCCTGGGTTTTCTTCCTGAACATTATGCAAGGGAGATAGATTTCAATATCAGGTTGGGGCAATTCATTAATCACGCCGAGCCCAAAATAGCCTATGTCAGGAATGACGAAGGAAAATATGATTTCCTTTTCAAAACTTCTTTCGATGAAATGCTCGGGGATTTTAAGCGAACACACCCTGAACTGGTACGAGATGGGAAAAAAGTGCCTTATAACTGGACGATCTATTATCTCCGTAAAAAAGCAATTAGCCGTAAGATCGAAAAAGAAGAATTGGCATGGATCCTATTGAATTTCAATCAGAAGCGTGGTTACTATCAACTGCGGGGAGAAGAGGAGGAAGAAAAGAACGGTAAACTAGTGGAATTTCATTCCTTAATGGTTACTGAGGTAGTAGATACAGGAGAAAAACGTGGAAACAATATCTGTGTAAAATTAGAGAATGGCTGGGCATATCGCCGTCAGAGCCGGATGCCCCTCGATTGGGTGGGAAAGGTTAAAGATTTTATCGTCACCACGGATATCGATGAAAATGGCCGGGTCAAAAAGAATAAATACGGTGAAGAAATGCGGTCTTTTCGCGCTCCTTCGGAAGATGATTGGAGGTTGGTGAAAATTAAGACAGAGAAAGAGATCGAAGCAAGCGACAAAACCGTTGGATGTTATATTTACGATACGATATTGAATGATCCATTACAGAAGATTAGGGGCAAACAGGTCAATACGATTGAGCGTAAGTTCTATAAAGAGGAATTAAGGAAAATACTTGAAACGCAAAAAGAATTTCATCCGGAACTCAGCGACCCGGCTTTATTCCGGGCCTGTATCGAAGAGCTTTATCCACACAATGAAAATCATCGGGGAAGTATCGGAAACAGGGATATGGCTTATCTGCTTATCGATGATATCCTGTTTTATCAGCGGTCATTGAAGAGCCAGAAGTCTACCATATCTTCCTGCCGGTTTGAGTTTCGTTATTATAAGGATAAAGAAGGGTTGTTGCAGAAGCAGCCTGTCAAATGTATATCCAAATCGCATCCATTGTATCAGGAGTTCCGGTTATGGAAATTTTTAAGTGATCTTCGTATCTATAAACGGATAGGGGAGGTCAACGGGAAACCGGAGGTCGATATCGACGTGACCGACAAATTGCTCCCAGCGGAAGAGGACAAGGTGGAACTCTTTGAATGGCTGATGTCGAGAAAGGAAATTAAACAGGATGCATTCCTGAAATATCCGAAATTCAATCTCAAAAAGGAAACAAGCAATTACCGGTGGAATTATGTGGAAGATAAAACATATCCATGTAATGAAACGCATGCATCGATCTCTTCCCGGTTGAAGAAAGCGGGAGTTGAGTCTCTGGCGTTTGAGGACGAATTAGAACTCTGGCATATACTTTATTCCGTTAGCGACCGTCAGGAACTGGTAAAAGCTCTGTCGGGTTTTACTATTAAAAAGAACTTACCTGAGGAATTTGTGGAGGCCTTCCGTAAATTCCCACCATTTGAAAGTGATTACGGGGCTTATTCAGAGAAAGCGGTCAGGAAATTATTGTCATTGATGCGGCTGGGAAAATACTGGAAAGAGGATGCCATAGACACGGAAACAAAAAAACGGATCGACAAACTCATTGACGGGGAATATGACGAAAATATAAATGAGAGGGTACGCGAAAAAGCTTCCGGAATGACCGTTATCGATCAGTTTCGTGGCCTTCCGGAATGGTTAGCATCTTATATTATATATGGGCGCCATGCGGAAGCCGGTGACTTGCTAAAATGGGAATCTCCGGAGGATATCGAATATTACCTGAAGAATGAATTCCGGCAACACTCTTTGCGCAATCCCATTGTGGAGCAAATGCTCACCGAAACCCTTCGTGTGGTGAAAGACATCTGGGTAGAGTTTGGACATGGAGAAAAAGGATTCTTCGATGAGATTCACCTGGAGCTCGGCCGCGATATAAAGAAGACCGCCGACGAAAGAAAACGATTATCTGAAACAGTCACCCGCAATGAAAACACAAATCTTCGGATCAGGGCATTGCTGGAAGAATTGCACCAGAGTGGCATGGCGGAGAATGTACGTCCATATTCACCGATGCAGCAGGAGTTGCTCAAAATATATGAGGAAGGAGTGCTCACTTCGTGCGTTGAAATCCCTGACGACATCACAAAAATCTCCCGGACAGCACAGCCTACGAAGTCCGAAATGCAACGCTACCGCTTGTGGCTCGAGCAGAAATATTGTTCGCCGTATACAGGGCGCGTCATTCCGTTGGGTAAGTTGTTTACGACTGATTACAACATCGAACATGTTATTCCCCGGGCCCGTTTTTTTGACGATTCGCTGAGCAATAAAGTAATCTGTGAGACTGCCGTTAACCGGGAGAAAGGGAGTATGCTGGGGTATGAATTTATCAAATCGAATGAAGGGAGAATCATTGAGTTAGGATTTGGGGATCCCGTCCGCGTTTTTAGCCTTCCCGAGTATGAAGCTTTTGTAAGAAAGACCTTTGCAGGCAATAAGGCAAAGATGAAAAAACTTCTTTTGGAGGATATTCCGGAAGAATTTGCGGCAAGGCAAATGAATGATACAAGGTATATCAGCCGGGAGATACAGCGTCTGTTAGCGGCCATTGTCCGGGATGAGAATGATCAGGAAGTCGTTCCTCAAAATAAGATTATTTCTTGTAACGGCACGATAACTACTGAATTGAAACGCCATTGGGGAATGAATGATGTATGGAATGATATAGTCTCACCGCGTTTCGAACGATTAAACCGACTGACGAATTCTTCTGATTACGGGGAATGGACAACTAAAAATGGGAAAAGAGTATTTCAGACCCGGGTGCCTTTCGATATTGCCCGTGGATTCAATAAGAAACGTATCGACCACAGGCACCATGAAATGGATGCGATCGTTATAGCCTGTGCTACAAGGGATCATGTGAACTATCTGAATAATAAAGAGGCGAAAACTCCTACTATTCGTTATGATTTGAGGAGTAAATTGTGCGAAAAGCGGCGACTCAATGAGAACGGTAAAGAGGAATGGGCATTCCGTAAACCTTGGGAGACCTTTACACAGGATACAAAGGAAGTGCTTTTATTTACCATTGTGAGTTTCAAACAAAATCTCCGTGTGATAAACAGAACCGTTAATCATTTCCGGAGATGGGAAAAGGATGAGAACGGAGCCTGCCATAAGGTGTGGGTCACACAGGTGAAAGGGGATGCATGGGCAATTCGCAAACCGATGCATAAGGAAACAGTCTCGGGTAAAATCGAATTGAGAATCCGCAAAGAAGTACGTTTGTCTGTAGCTCTCGGTTGCTGGGAAAACCTTGTAGACAAGCCATTGAAAAGCCATATCAAAGAACTCATCCGGCAATACGGTAGGTTTGATAAAAGCCTTATTTCCAAATATTTCAAAGACAGGGATTATCAATTTAATGGAAAGGATATATGGAAAGTAGAGATATATTCGTTTGTGGAGAATGCTGCTTCAAGGGTAAAACTGGATGATACATTCGACCGGAAAAAGATCGAATCGGTAACAGATACCGGTATCCGAAAGATACTGCTAAATCATCTTGAGAAATATGAGGATCAGGCAGATGCTGATATTCTTCCATGTAAAATGGCTTTCTCTCCGGATGGCATCGAGGAGATGAATAAAAATATTTTAGAGTTAAACAGTGGAAGGTTTCATAAACCTGTTTATCGGGTCAGGACGTTTGAGCCGGTAGGTAATAAATTTCCTGTAGGAACGGTAGGCAATAAAGCCAGTAAATACGTCGAGGCTGCTAAAGGAACAAATTTGTTTTTCGCGATTTATCAGGATGAGAATGGGAAAAAATCATATGAAACTATTCCGCTAAATGTGGTAATTGAAAGGCAAAAGCAGGGAGAAAATCCTGTACCGGAAACGAAACTTATAGGGGATGTAGAGCTTAAGTTTGTATGTTCTCTTTCTCCGAATGATTTGGTTTATGTTCCGACACAGGATGAGTTGGAGTCGGGGAATATTGATTGGAGTGATAAGCAAAAGATTGCAGAGAGGACGTATAAGATGGTTTCTTCATCCGGGCCACAATGTTTCTTTATACCGGCTTATATTTCATCTCCGATAATTCAAACAAAAGAATTAGGAGCGAATAATAAGGCTGAGAAATCCTGGGATGGAATTATGATTAAGGAGGTATCTATAAGGCTGAAAGTAAATAGACTGGGCATCTTATAAATTTAATACGGAAATGTTGTTAAGACATTTCCGTATTTCAATTGGGAAGCTAATTACAACACATCGTTCATAATAAACGAATATTGAATTTGGTTGAATCTAATTAATTAAAACTTATTGGCTAATGAGACCAATTCAGAATTAGGCCTTGATTCAACCAAATTCTATGTATAAAGATAATGTTATTTATGAACGATGTATAAATTTAATTTAATAATTTATTTTATTTAACATAAATGATTAAAAGAACACTTTACTTTGGTAACCCCGCTTATCTTTCCCTGACCAATAATCAACTTCTAATTAAATTACCCGAGGTTGAGAAGAATAATACATTGCCCGATTCTTTCAAAAAGAATGCAACTAAAAGCATTCCGGTGGAAGATATCGGAGTTGTAATTTTAGATCATAAGCAGATAACCTTTACTCAAGGCTTATTGGAAAAGTTATTAGAAAATAATTGTGCCGTAATTACCTGTAATAGTAACCGAATGCCTGTTGGGTTAATGCTACCTTTATGTGGGAATTCGACACAGAGTGAACGTTTCATAGATCAGATTTCCGCTTCCTTGCCGTTAAAGAAGCAGTTATGGCAACAGACGGTAAAACAAAAGATTGAGAATCAGGCTTATGTTTTGAAAACCTGTAGAGAAGTAATTGTTAAAAATATGCTCGTCTGGGCAAATGATGTAAAGAGTGGAGATCCTGATAACTATGAAGCCCGTGCAGCGGTTTATTATTGGAAATCTTTATTCCCGGATTTTATCAGGGACAGGGAAGGAGATCCACCCAATAATCTGCTAAACTATGGATATGCCATACTCCGGGCTGTAGTTGCCCGATCACTTGTTGCCAGTGGATTACTGCCTACTTTGGGTATTCATCATCATAACCGGTATAATGCCTATTGTCTGGCTGATGATATTATGGAACCTTACCGTCCATTTGTCGATAAACTCGTTGTAGACATTGTGGCTGAAGGAGCTGATTATAGTAATCTAACAACCGAGCTCAAAGCGAAACTTATGGGAATTCCTTTACTGGATGTTAGGGTTAATGGTAAACGCAGTCCATTGATGGTCGCTGTCAGCCAAACAACCTCCTCTTTATATAAATGTTTCAGCGGAGAACTGCGAAAAATAAGTTATCCGGTTATGACTTGATTATGGATCGTTTCAGTGAATATCGCATTATGTGGGTACTTGTCTTTTTTGATTTACCAACGGAAACAAAGAAAGAACGCAAAATATATGCAGATTTCCGGAAGAAATTGATGGCTGATGGTTTCACGATGTTTCAGTTCTCCATTTATGTACGCCATTGCGCCAGTCGTGAAAATGCCGATGTCCATATAAAACGAGTAAAAAAGATTCTCCCGGAAAAAGGGCATATCGGTATCTTATGTATTACGGATAAGCAATTTGGAGATATCGAGTTATATTACGGTAAGAAAGAAGAGAAAGTCACTACACCATATCAACAATTGGAGTTATTTTAAATAAAAAATCCTGCTGTCTAGGCAGGATTTTTTGTGCCACACCCTTTGATTTTTTTATTCTGAATGTTATTTCAACCTCCTGAATACCAAGTAAATATGTTTATTCAGGTGTTGGCAATAGGTCAAAGATACGAATTTGGAAGCTAACTACAACAGAAGCTACTGCCGAGTATGTAGACAATGAGGTGTTGGCAATAGGTCAAAGATACGAATTTGGAAGCTAACTACAACATATAGGAAAATTAAAATCATATTTCTTAGGTGTTGGCAATAGGTCAAAGATACGAATTTGGAAGCTAACTACAACAGAGATGTGTGGAATGTCCTTAAAGTTATGGTGTTGGCAATAGGTCAAAGATACGAATTTGGAAGCTAACTACAACTAAAACAGTTAACTTAAAAATGAAAAGGTGGTGTTGGCAATAGGTCAAAGATACGAATTTGGAAGCTAACTACAACCTATTTCACCTTCATAAACCTCTGTTGTATGGTGTTGGCAATAGGTCAAAGATACGAATTTGGAAGCTAACTACAACTTATCACCCTTCTCTTTTTTTTGAGGAGGTGGTGTTGGCAATAGGTCAAAGATACGAATTTGGAAGCTAACTACAACCGATCTTGGTTCTTTTATTAAGCCAGGTTCGGTGTTGGCAATAGGTCAAAGATACGAATTTGGAAGCTAACTACAACAAGATCGATGTGATCACGTCACAAAGATAAGGTGTTGGCAATAGGTCAAAGATACGAATTTGGAAGCTAACTACAACCCACCTTTTTGAGGCCAAGGGAGAGCGCTGGGTGTTGGCAATAGGTCAAAGATACGAATTTGGAAGCTAACTACAACTGGTGAATCTATGACTGTACCTGATCAGGCGGTGTTGGCAATAGGTCAAAGATACGAATTTGGAAGCTAACTACAACGGAATTGGAACTGTTGAGCTAGATAGGTCTGGTGTTGGCAATAGGTCAAAGATACGAATTTGGAAGCTAACTACAACATAAAAGGTTGGATGCTTGGTGTCTATTAGGTGTTGGCAATAGGTCAAAGATACGAATTTGGAAGCTAACTACAACTATCGCGGAAATTCTGATTATGACGATGAGGGTGTTGGCAATAGGTCAAAGATACGAATTTGGAAGCTAACTACAACGAGAACAACCTATTTATAATCGCGAGATTTGGTGTTGGCAATAGGTCAAAGATACGAATTTGGAAGCTAACTACAACGGGTTTGCATCTTATGTATGCATACTCCTGGGTGTTGGCAATAGGTCAAAGATACGAATTTGGAAGCTAACTACAACATAAAGGAGAAGGGCAAATAATTACTAACTGGTGTTGGCAATAGGTCAAAGATACGAATTTGGAAGCTAACTACAACTCTTCCGTAGCGGGCAAAAAACAGGTTCGCGGTGTTGGCAATAGGTCAAAGATACGAATTTGGAAGCTAACTACAACAAAATTTGTAGTGTCTATTTTATATGCAGGGGTGTTGGCAATAGGTCAAAGATACGAATTTGGAAGCTAACTACAACAAATCACTAAATGGGATAAATCTTCCAGTTGGTGTTGGCAATAGGTCAAAGATACGAATTTGGAAGCTAACTACAACGAAAAAGCAGATAAGAAACATAAAAAGGAAGGTGTTGGCAATAGGTCAAAGATACGAATTTGGAAGCTAACTACAACGCGGGCATGTATGCGTTCAATGATAAGGTGGTGTTGGCAATAGGTCAAAGATACGAATTTGGAAGCTAACTACAACCAGACAACCCCTGGTTTGATTTCCGATGTTGGTGTTGGCAATAGGTCAAAGATACGAATTTGGAAGCTAACTACAACTATTATATACCTGATTACAAAGATTGTTATGGTGTTGGCAATAGGTCAAAGATACGAATTTGGAAGCTAACTACAACTGAGACATACTACCGTACGTGTGTGTTCTTGGTGTTGGCAATAGGTCAAAGATACGAATTTGGAAGCTAACTACAACTCCCAGTCTGCGTCACTGACAGTGCTAGGCGGTGTTGGCAATAGGTCAAAGATACGAATTTGGAAGCTAACTACAACAGCACGGTGTATGCGGTTCATTTTGTCAGTGGTGTTGGCAATAGGTCAAAGATACGAATTTGGAAGCTAACTACAACCAAATGAAATAGAGGCTTACAAAGCAAGGGGGTGTTGGCAATAGGTCAAAGATACGAATTTGGAAGCTAACTACAACTTATGGCTCCAGGCAAATGATAATTGGATTGGTGTTGGCAATAGGTCAAAGATACGAATTTGGAAGCTAACTACAACAATTTTCTGCACTTCCTTTTCGTGGTTATCGGTGTTGGCAATAGGTCAAAGATACGAATTTGGAAGCTAACTACAACTGGAATATGATCCCGAAAGCGTACCCACTTGGTGTTGGCAATAGGTCAAAGATACGAATTTGGAAGCTAACTACAACAAGTACCTACTACGGTAAAGGGCTTAATTAGGTGTTGGCAATAGGTCAAAGATACGAATTTGGAAGCTAACTACAACCCGTGTCTTTGCGCCCGACGCGTGCCGTTTGGTTTTATGACAAAGATACAATTTGTAATAGGTTTATCAATAAACATTTTAAAACGATGTCTTTACAAGACACCTATTCTATCTTCTCCATTACTTTTTCTTATCAATTTTATAGCTCAATATACATGCATAAAGGGAAATGACTAGCAGAGATATATGCAAAATACCCAAATTTATCGTATATGGATTCATAAAAGACATCATATTATACAGTCCGATAATAAATCCGATAATAGCCGTAATACGGTAAGTGACAATATTTATATGAGGAATATTTAATGTCAGGATTGTAAGAAATAACGGTGTGGTTAAACAAAAAGCAGTTACGGAGTTCATATGAAAAAAGCGTATCGGATTGAAATCAAAACCTGTTGATGAGATAGGGCATAGATAAGCGAATATGGAGAGGAGTATAATCCAACTGTATTTCCACTTAAAATTAGAGAATGAGTAGTCGTTTTTTCCTTAGAATATTTCCCGTACCCACACATAAGCGACAAAGAGGAATATTACCACATTAATCGTAACTATACTCACCCCGTACTTTTCTGTGACGGCTATATTCTGGATAAAAGCAATATAACTTACGGCAACATAGATATTAAAAGCTCATTTCACTTTATTTCGAAAAACTGCCAATAAAACAATCATTACAAGAGATAAAATCCGAAAAACAATATTGTAGTTTCCGATATGCAGTTGAAAAGAATTCACAAGTGTCTCAGATATTATTCCGTTGATGTTTTGAAAGTCAAAATTCAAAGTATTATTTTATGTGAAGAAAGGCGATGAGAAACCTAACGGGAACCTGCCTTTGATGTGCCGTATTACGGTGGACGGCGAGGTTAAACAGTTCAGCTGTAAAATGGATATTCCGCTCCGACTGTGGGATGTGAAGAACAACCGCGCATCGGGCAAGAGTGCGGAAGCGCAGAAAATTAATCTCGCTATTGACAGAATCCGGGTAGATATAAACCGCCGTTATCAGGAACTAATGCAGACGGACGGTTACGTTACCGCCACCAAACTAAAGAACGCCTATCTCAGAATCGGGGTAAAGCAGGAAACTCTGTTAAAGTATTCGAGCAACACAATGCCGAGTTTGAGAAGAAAGTAGGTTACAGCAGGGCGCAGGGGACTTTCGTCCGCTACCGTACCGTCTGCAAACATATCCGGGAGTTTCTTCCCTTTACTTATCACAGAGAAGATATACCGCTTAAAGAATTGAATCTGACATTTATCAACGATTTCGAGTACTTCCTGCAGGAAGAAAAGAAATGCCGTACCAATACAGTGTGGGAATATATGATTGTCTTGAAGCATATAATCTCCATCGCACGGAATACGGGTTTATTGCCTTTCAATCCATTCGCCGGATATATCAACAGTCCCGAAAGCGTGGACAGGGGGTATCTTACCGAAAAAGAAATACAGACGCTTATAGAAGCTCCGATGAAAAACAAAACATACGAGTTGGTGCGCGACTTCTTCGTTTTTTCTGTTTTCACCGGCTTGTCGTATGCGAATGTGAAGAACCTCACCACCGACAACCTGCAAATGTTCTTCGATGGCAACCTGTGGATTATTACCCGCAGGAGGAAGACCAACGCCGATTCAAATATCCGGCTGTTGGACGTTTCCAAGCGCATAATAGAGAAATACAAAGGCTTAACAGGGGATAACCGAGTTTTTCCTGTTCCGAGTAACAGCAGTTGTAACGAAAAACTTAAAACGATAGGCAAACAGTACGGTATAAAAACACGGCTGACCTACCACGTCGCCAGGCATTCCGCGGCTAAGACTATCCTTTTATCGCATGGCGTACCTATCGAAACCGTGAGCCGCATTCTCGGACACACGAATATCAAGACCACACAGATATACGCCCGGATAATCAATCAAAATAATATACAGGATGCCAAATTGCAACTATTTAAGGGGAGCAAGGAGTCCGACAAGCTGAAACTATCTATCAACGGGCAGAATATCATCGACTGGTTCAAACAGAAATACCAAGAAGTCCGGCAAACGGTTAGACCGCATATCAAGCCTGCACCACCCACAAAAAAGAAAGGTAGAGGAGTATAAGCCTCCGACAAAGCCGGAACTAAATAAGTGCAAAGGTTTTAGGAGATAATGTGGGTTGGTTGACAGATATTTGTTAAATTTGGCTGCATTAGGAATTTTGTCGCTAAGTTAATAAAACACAAACTATAAAACACTAAATATAAAAATCATGGAACACAATCAATTTGACAAGGAGTTTATATAATAAATGTTGATGGTGGGAATAACCACCCTATGCTGGCATGGGGAAGTTCTTACAATTTAATCCGAAAAAAATAATAAAATTTGGACATTTATTTATATTTGCATTTGTAATCAAAAAATATAAAACATTATGAAACTACGATTATTAATTTTGTGTTTTGTCGCATTTATTTTTGCCGCATGTAGCAGCGATGATAGTTTTGAACCATCATCTGTAAAAAAAATACCTATAACCATGGAATGGATTGATAAGGATGGCAGCAAAAAGATTTGTAATTATAAGTACGACACCCAGAACCGGTTGACAGAATATAATGTGACAGATGGCGCGGAGGAGCAGTATAAGTTTACGCTTTCTTATAATGCTTCGGGAGAGTTAAGCAAAATGGAAGAATATGCCAAAAACCTACTGTACCGGACACACGAATTCACTTATAACGGTGGTACCATTATTGCCAAAAGAGTGTATTCCGACAAAGATCCTCTTTCCGATAACATCAAAGTGGATGGGAATAACAGAATGACGGAGTTGGAATTTATAGACAAAACAGGAAATTACACTTATAAGTACACCTACGATAAAAAGGGAAATATTACAGATGCTTTATTTTGCAAGGACAAAGAACACTCCAGTACAGATGGAAGAACATATGATAATAAAAATGGCATGTTATCTGCCATAGATGTTCCTCTTTGGGTTTTCACATACCTTGAGGATAATTTCACTTTCTTCTGTGGTGTCAATAATTTGGTATCTCAAACCTGGACAGCTAATTATGATGAGACTATTCCTGTTGCCACCGTATTAAGCATATCATATGATTACGATGAAAATGACTATCCAACCAAGTTTACTTCCGGAAATGATGTGGTAACAATAACATATGTTACAACAAAGTAGTATCAGCACACATATTATCATTACAATAGGAAGGGTTGAACCCATTAATGTTGTAATTCAATAGGGCTGTTCAGTAATTAATAAAATAAACCCAATCGTCTGTTTGTCAGTTGGTTGGTGTTTTGTATCTTTAGGAAAAACCCCGATAATACGGTTTTGCGGCCAAAAACGGGGTTATTCCAACACAAAAGATATAATAAAGATATAAAAACTTTCCGATTTAGCGCCTAGAATACAGTAAAAACTTGATTGCTAAAGTCAGTCTGGAAGCCACAACTATGTGGTAAACTAAGGAAATGGCCTGAAATAGAAAAGAAAAAGAGAAGAAACTGAGAAAGAGAAGAAGGAAATGGAAAAAATGGTAGAATGTATAAAAAATCGCATGAAGATATGGAATCTCATGCGATTTTTTGGTTATTTACTGAATAGGCCTATCTAAACCAATCTCGATAAATAAAATAATCCTCTATTATCTGAACACAAAGGTATATTCCAAGAATAAAACGTCAAGGCTGAAATGAATTTTATCGGAAATCTTCCTTCCTCGAAAGAGTATTTCCGATAAAAACCTTGCCTTATTTATTCTTTCCATAGGAGAGGTGTTTACCAGATAAAAAGGAAAAATAAATAATCGAATTCACAAAGAAATTACTTACCTTTACAGCTGAGTTGTTTGATAGTATTACACCGCAAAACGCTGAAATACGCACGGTTACTAAATCGTTACTTCTGAAAATCAAAAACTCTGCGAAAGGTTTATTCCTCAATCGGTTAAAGTCAAACCGATGAAAATCTAAAATAAATTATAGTATAAATGTATTTCTTTTATTTCAAAAATCCATTTTCAGCAGCCCAATCGGTAACGAAACCGATACACCTACCGAGCGATACTTTAACCTTTCAAATCCAACAAAAACTCCTGCGCGTAAAAGAGTGGACATTCCTAAAGAATATCCCACTTCCGTGTAGATTTTTCTGTCATATACCCACAAGGACCTGACATGCAATGCTTCGTCAAATCTTTTTTGTTTTAAAAAGGGAAGATGCTTTATGAGTAGATAGGGAGTGTAATATGCCAGGTTTGCCTGGGTCCAATGATCGGAAGTTGAATATGCATAGTTATCTAATAAAGAAAAGCCATCACCGAAAGAGCGTTCTGTAACTGGGAATTTGGTGGTAGCAAAATGTTTATAGTCCGGAAACTGCATATTTTCTTTTCCCCGGAAAGTTCCTCCATTTACATGCCAGCTTAATGTATTAAACAATCCGAAATTGATTTGTTGGTAGGCAGACAATTCAATGCGATGATAAACTGAAGCAAGAGTAGACTTTCCACCATGAGGGAAAGCGCGTTCATAAGCTAACCGGAAAGTAGGGTAGCGGGAAGGTTCGTATACTTTTTTTCCACGTATCATGCGGTAATAGTGAGCCGGAGTATACTCTATGGCAAAAGCGGTTTTTAAGGCGTCATGCCGGGGCATACCTGTGTAAGCCGGATTCACCGGAATGTTGGTACTGCCTTTTCTTTTAAAGATACTTCGATGTGCATGGTTTTCCAATGTCAACCTCCTTTCCCACGAAAGTTTTGCAGAAAACATCATGCTGTTTATCAGCTCGATATCATTACTTATAAATAAGTATCTTTTTTCAAAGAATTTAATATCGTTCCGGGCAAAGAGTAGAGAAGCAAGCATATTGATGCGGCGTGATTCTCCTGATTCCTGGTTGAAATCAGTAGAAGTAACTCCACCTTCCAATGATAATTTGCCTAAGCGACGGGGAGCGTAATCCAGTTCAAATGCTCCGGTACCTATCCATCCTTTACGGGCGGTAGTATAGTAGGCCTTAGGTATAAAATTGAGATTGGAACTCTCATTTAGTTTTATTCCGGCTTTTAGTGTTGCACCTACCCATAAACCATCTACAAAATTATATTCCGGAACGAAAGATATCAGATCGCCTACTTTTATCCAGGCTTTTTTATTATTAGAATAAAAGGTTTGCCCCATCAAAAGGGTACTCATAAACTTTTCACCAAAATTACTCTTACGCGTGGAATCCTTTTTTACTGAATCATTCTTCATGATCAGTTTTTCTTTGTAAGCGTAACTCTCCATTTCCTCCGGGCGGAGAGGAACACTGCGCACATTTTTCCAATAGATTGAATCCCGTTTATCTGCCAGGGAGTCTGTGTGTGCGTTGTATGTCCTTAATTTCTTTTCGTATTTATGTTTAGACTTTGTAGTATCTTGTAACTCTACGGATTGGGAGACGAGCCTGGCCAGTTTATATGCTTCGCGGTTGGAAAGCTCTTCTTTAGAAGTAAGTTCTTCTATCTTCTCTTTTACTTTTTGTTGCTTCTTGCTAAGAGCCGTTTTTTTAGTTACAGAAGCATTAGACACAGAAGGTGTCGTATTCGTATGAGATGATGTTAATGTGGCGGATACCGTTTCAATATTATTATACTGGATAGCAGAAAGATAAGATGCTTCTGCTTTAACTCCCATGGCACTGAAATCTGCCTGAATACTGATAGAGGTAGGAAGGAAAACAGCAGGTTTAATTTCATTGCAGGTGATCACTACGCTGGCTTTAATGGTATTGAGATTGACAGTAATATCCGCATTTGAAACACACCATAAGTTTTCGGGTATATAAATATAACCTGATATTAGATTGGGATTGTCCTTTTTAGGAATAACTTTCACCTTATTAATCATATAGTTGCCTTCTTTATAAAAGCCCTCCAACTTAAACCGGTAATAAGAAAACGCACTGGGATTGAGAGGAGATATCATTCCAAAGAGTTTAGGCTGATAGAAATTGATATTGGTTGTTTCCAGGCTAATATTTACCTCTTCAGGGAATGAGTTGGAGTAAGCAAGTATCTCATTATCCCATTTATCGGGAGCAGAGAAAGTAACTTTTCGTTGTTCTTCTATGAGGAACAGCTTACCCATATACTTTTTAGATTCTTCCCTTACCTCTTTAGACAGTTTCAGTATACCGGGTATTTTCTTTAACTTTCCCGTTCCCTTGAGATAGGTTTCTGCCTTGTAACTTTTTACATGCGTCCGGTAATAAGGAGCACGGGCTATGGCCTGACGCATAACGGCGTATGCCGGGTCTTCACTATTTTTGCTGATATGTACTCCACTAAGCCGGTAAACTCTTTCTGACAGAATGATATTCTTTTCAAGTCCTCCGGCAGGAATATCCAGTGTAAAAGTTTGTTGCACATATCCCAGGGAAGAGACATCGCAAATGTATTGTCCTGACTTAACAGTAGTTTGAAAATATCCGTTATCATCCGTAGTGAAACCGGATTGTAATTCACGTAAATAAAGAGAAGCATAAGGAATAGGTTCTCCATTGGAGGAAACAACTCTTCCTTTAAAAGTCTGAGAGAATAGGGGGAAAGATAGCAGGCAGCATAAAAGCAATAAAAGTCTACGTTCCATGTGTGTATGTGTTTTTATTTCCCGATAGTGCAAATCTATGACAAATTTCATATAAATGAAACAGGAATGCGGAAAACATAACGCATAAAACGTTAAGAAAGTTTATTTCCGGTGGTTAGGCTTGGGAAGTAGAAATATTATTTAGATAGTTTCCTTCTCGCTCAATTAATTTCTTTTTTCTGTCCGGCATTTACAAAGAGTATATTCCCGATACAATTAAAATCTGTAAAGAACTTCACAGTCTGGTTCCGGATCACTTCGTCATTAAAGCCAATAATGGTTAAGCCTGCCGTTTGAGAGTGTTCTCTCACTGCATCGCTTAAAGTTTCGCCCGGTTCCATAGCAATAATATCGATGTTTGCCAAGGTGATAGGAAGTCTGCCGGCGGCTATCCGGTTGCCGAGTTCTTGTTTTATATGGCCGAGATCACCCGTGTAGCTGGGAATAAATATTTTAATATAGCTTTTCTTCCAATCAGGATGAGCGAGGATAATATATCCCAGCAGGATCATGAAATTAGTATTTATATCTTCTGTTTCGTTGATCCATACATGGATACCGTTGGATGAATGAATACTGTGTTCGGACCCTGCAAAAATACAGATATCGAAATTCCCGGCACGTACCAGGTTTACATTATCCAATATACGGTTTATCTCTTCCGGATATCTTTTGTCGTATTCGAATACAACCATATTATTTTCCATTCCCGATATGGAAGGAGACTGGATAACCTGTGCGATGGCTGATGTATATGAAGGAGAGATCATAGTATCTATATACATGGTGCCGCCCCGTTGCTTTTGCGTTTGAATAAGTTGCTCGAGTATCTTACAAGACTCTTCATAAGTCTCTTTATTGTAAAAACCTTCGATAAGATGGAAATAGGTACCGAAACCGTGCTGATAACTGATCCATTTCATAACATCGAGTATCTTGTCGCGTGTGAAAGAGTTTTGTGAAATGCAGATAGCAGCCGGACGCCATTCTTCCGTCTCCATGCTTGATTGATGCTTCTGCATATATATTTGCAGGTGGCGGTTCAACTGGAAAAGTGCACCTTTGAAAATATTGACCACTCCCTTTTTATCTTTATTCTTATGCTCAATAAAAATATAGATAAGTATAATAATGATATAAGATAATACTGTATAAAGAGGGCTGATCATAAACATGACCCATACCGAAAGCAAAAAACCAGCAAGAGATATATACCATCTTGATTTAAACCGTGGACGGTAGGATGGGGGAGAACCGAAATGATTAAGGAATGAACTGAGGCACAGTGTCCCATAAGTGATAAGGAAAAACAGGGTGATGATTTCCGCTACCGTATTAACATCTCCCAGAATAATAAATACCAAAGCTATAATAAATGATAGTAGGGAGGCATTACGGGGTTCACGGTTTACACCTTTTCCTCTTGCAAGAAAAGCATTTAGTTTTGGAAAAGGAAATGTTTTATCAGTTGCAATAGCTTGCAGTGTACGTGGAGCAACCATCATAGAGCCGATAGCTGAAGAAGAAGTGGAAGCTGCCAACCCTAAAGGGACAACTACTCCACCGAAAAGAGCGATACTTGCTATGATAAGTTGTTCTGAGACCAGTTCTGCCTGTGTTGCCGAAACGGATAATTTCCATACTACGGCAATATATACGATAAGTCCTGTCAATGTACCTAGTATAGTTCCTAACGGAATAGATTTTCCGGGATTGCGCAGGTCGCCGCTTAAGCCTACACCCGCCGTCATCCCTGTAAAGGCAGGAAAACAGATGGCAAAAATAATAAAGAAACTATCTCCATTGAAAAAGCCGAAATTACTTCCGGGCAGAAACAGCGAAAACTCTTCGGCCGTCTGTGTAGGTTTTCCCATAAAGAAAAGTAACAGGGCTACGAACAATAGAAAATTTACGATATATAATAATTTCACTCCCGAGCCAGAACCTTTTTTGAGTATGATATAGGCCAGAATCAATAATGTGGGTATGCTAATAACCTGTCGGGGTAATTCGAACCCAAAACGATTTAAGAACCAATCGAAGAAAGGTTGGAAAGACTCTGCAAAAGCAATCGTATAAAATGCAATGCTGATAGTTTGGGAGAGGAAAAGAGTAATACCTATCGTTGCTCCTAATTTCAACCCAAACGAACGGGAAATAATAAAATACTCCCCACCACCTTCTACACGCGTATTTGTGGCAAGTTCGGAAATAGCCAGTGCCGTAGGGATAGTAATCATATGTCCCAGTAAAATCATGGCAACTGCGCCCCAGAATCCCAATGTGCCGGTAGCAAATCCCAACCGGAGAAACAGGATAGCCCCAAGAATAGAAGAAATAGAGGTAAAGTAGACTGCTGCTACACCAAAGCCTCCCTTATGACTGGATGATCTGGATATTTTCATTTGACTAAAATACACATTTATAATGGATTTTGTTCGCTTTGGAGATAAAAAAAGAGGTTGTATTGAAATAGCCCGTTTATTGTCGGTTAAACAGTAAAGCCGTATTCTTAGTTTTTTCAGACTATAGGCTTTTTAAAAAATCTGATCTTAACTGTACTAATGAGCGATGCAACAAGTTTTTGCTGGACTGGTAGTTTATATTCAATATCCGGGCTATTTCTTCGTGTGGTGTTTTACAGATATAATAAAGATAGATGATTTGCCGTTTTTTTGCCGATAATTTTTTATATGAATCGTAGAGTTTCTTAAAAAGTTCTTTTTGTGCACTATCTTCTTCATTTAAATAAGCTGTTTCTGCAAGTAAAGACAAATCATCTATTAAAATCAGATTCTTTTTTCTTATTGCATCAAAAAGTTTTCTCCGGAATGCTTTAAAAAGATATTCATTCACATGTTTGGTGGGAGATAGTTTTTTGTGGTCTGATATAATTTTTACAAATAAGTCTTGTATGGTATTTCTTATAATTTCTTTATCGGTAGTAAATTTATATCCGTAATTATGTAATTGAGGATAATACCTTCTGTATAATTGTTCGAAAGCTTTTTTATTGCCATCCAGGCATAAATTCCATAATATTTCATCTGTGGTTTCTTTCATTTACTGAAAAGCATACACATTACCACTGAAATCTCCTGCAAATAGCATGTCATTCAAGATCAGTGGAGTTGCAAAGAACGGGCTTCCTGTTTTATACTTAAAAACGGTATCTCCATTATCTGGATTTACTCCGTAGAACGTACCGTCTGATGCACCGAAATAAATAATACCTTTCCACAGTACAGGACTTGTTTCTACCGTCTGTACCGGATAGCGGGTATAAGGAGCTGTATAAACAAGTGCAGGTTTTGTTTCTGCTACCCATGCTATTTCTTGTGTCTCCTTGTCTACGGCGATTAATCCTTTATCCGCACTGCCGAATAGAATAAGTTTTTCAGTAAGCAGAGGAGTAGTTGTTACATCCAGATTAATTGGATATTCTTTGCGGCTGATTACTTCTCCTGTATCAATGTGGATAAGAAATAAGGATTTGCCGGATACAAGATACATTTCTGACCCCTGTATTGCAGGTGTGCTTGCCCGGTTTGATAGCCCATTGTCTTTTAATGTCCAGCGTAATTTACCGGTTTGCTTGTCGTGCCCGTACAATCCTCTCCATTGGTTTCCGCTGATTACCGTATTCTCGCTTACACAAACAGTAGAAGTGGTTCCTTCATTTTGATTCCATTCATTATTCAGCCAGATGATCTCTCCGGTTTTACAATGGTATGCGCCAAAGCCTTTACCACTTCCTGCATATAATATCCCGTTGCTTATAGTGAGCCCGTCATCTAAAACAGGTAACCCGGCTACATTCATTTTCTTTTCCCATTCTAATTTACCTGAGATTGCATTTACCGCATATAAATGTCTTTCTGCATCTTGTGCAAATATGTATTCTCCGTCGGTAGCGATAGTATTCTTTATAGAATTACGTGTCTGATAATTCCATTTTATTTCTCCGGTTTTAATATCCAGTGCAGTTATACCTCCCTGTCCTTTCAGGTCTTCATCAACGGTTGCCACATATATGGTGTTATTGCATGTTATCGGTGAAGAGAGGAAAATATTTCCTTTTACATTCGATATCCATTTTAATACAGGCATTTCCCGATCAGCTTCTCTATTATCCGGAGTAGGATAAGTGAAACTTTCTGTAGTTATAACCGTTTCACCATTGTAAAACTCAGCCTTTACCTCAACAAATACTTGTTTTTGATGGGAGATAGATTGAGTCGGGATTTCTGCATACCAGTTCCAATCTGTCATTTGAAGTAATGGTTTATCTTTTAAGATAACTCTATTATCTATGGTGCAGCTATAGGTAATATTTTTAGTAGGAGAAGCTGAGTTATAAGCATTAACGGATAGAGGAATCCTGTTGTTAGAGTTAATAGCTGCTGTATTGTTTTGTATGGAAGCTATTTGGATATGAGGCTTTATATAAGTATATCGTAAATCCGTAGAAACATCTCCGTTTCCCTCTACCGAAACCAACCTGAATGCTGATGTAGAATGATCGATTCCGCCTTTATCCGGGGTTGCGGTGGATATGGCATATACATCTCCCTGTTTCCGCACAAATTGATTATGCCAATGTCCGTATAACCATGCTTTTAAATTATAGTCGTTTAAGTTGATTTGTTTTTTATCATTGATCCCGAAGATGAATTTATCTTCTGAAGTTAGAAGATCATGGTTGAAAACAATGACCGGCTTACCTTTTGGTACATAAGCAAGATCATTTTTAAGCCATTTGTATACGTCCTCTTTTGTATAACCGGGTTTGTGGTCGCCACTTGCCATTGGAGTAACAATATAGTGTACATTGCCAAAATCAAAAGAGTAGTAAACAGGGCCATAGATACTTTCAAAAAGCTCTTCGCCGTATTTTCCTTTTATCAGGTCATGATTACCTATGCAGTAGAAAACCGGGCAACCCATATTGTTACTATTCATAAGTTTGATATGTTTTTTCAATCCGTTCTCATAGCATATATCCCCGGTATGTATAATGAAAGCAACTTGTTCATTGATACCATAATCCCGTATATTTCCGATCCAGTCTTCGTGATCTTTCGTATTAAATATTTCGGTGTCCGTTAACTGGATAAACTTGTGGCTACCGTTTTGTGCTATTCTCCCTTCTGAATGTTTCAAACCGAAGTCATAATTCCCGGTTTGTTTATCTATAGCTTTATAATGTGTATTAATTGTCTGATAGCCGGATGGAGTTGTAATGAAAATGAATCTTTCCCGGTTGTGCCCGGAAAGTTTGAATGTGCCGTCAGCATTCGTTTTGGTTACATTTAGTCCATCAGATACCACTACATCCTTTACACCTTTTTCATTCTTGTCGTATTGTCCGTTTCCATTTGTATCTACATATACTCTTCCTGTATATTGGGCATACAAATTACCTATAGTGAATAAAATCACAGTAATAGCGGAGATTAATTTCTTTGTCATCATATATAAATATTTTAGCGTAATTTCAGTATATGCCTAACAGCAGATAAAGCTCTGCCCTTAGATTTAAAAGAGCAGAACTTTATGTTCTTACTGATATTCAATCCTATGAGTTATTCTTCCCAACCAGGAGGCTGTTGAAGTTTCGGATTTAATATAGTCTGTCTTTTAGGTATCGGGATATAATAATATTTATCCTGCCATTTCCTATTCTTGCTTGTTTCAAACTCAATATATCCTGATTTTCCATCTTCACCTGATAAAGAGATACCGGTTGATTTTCCGTTTTCGTTTATCAGATAGGATATATTAAGGTTCTTTTTGACTTCTTCCGGCAAATGTTCTATAGCACTGGTATTATCCGGACTGGGCAATAAAGCAGAATCTACAATACCGTCGCCTGTAGTGTCGAATGCTCCAAACCCGAAAATATGGATGCCTTGTGGTTTTTCACCCAATAGCCTGCCTTCAGCCCAACGTTTCAGATCATCGAGACGGAAACCTTCGCAAGCCAGTTCCACTCTTCTTTCTCTGCGAATATCGGAAATTATATTGGATGAATAAATAATGTCGGGCATTTGTACTCTTTTTCTTAATAGATTCACGGATTTGTCCAGATCGGCTTGTGTCAGATTGCCTTTTTCTGCTTTTGCCTCTGCGTAAATAAGTAATATTTCTCCATATCTGTAGAGAGGCACTGAGGTGTAGTTCCGGTTCCATCCCTGACGCTGATTTACATCTTTCGGGAAGAATTTTAACTGTATATATCCGCCCAGTGTAAGTTTGGTAAGGTAAGGTTTGCTGGTTTCACTTTCCTTAAATCCGGGATAAGCAAAGGTTTCTTTAAATCGCGGGTCCCGGTTTTCGAATACTTCCAGATAAGATTTTACATCTCCGCTTGCATTTATATTACTATATAATTGACCTGTATCTGTAAGGTAATCTTCCATTAGGCTACGACTCAATCCCCAGTAGAGACCTAATACGGTGTGGGTATTGTTGGCTTTTCCTACCTCTTCACTTGTTTCTTCTACAAGTATCATTTCCGGGTTATCTTTCAATTTTAAAGCACAGAACATAGCCCCATAATCAGCTCCGCTGCTACCGTAGATGCTGAATTTGTTGGAATTCATAATTTCTTCGCAAGCCCAGATAGCTTTATCAAAAAAGGCTTCTGCGGTATGTTCCAGTTTCAATTCAGTATGATATTTACGAAAAGTCCCTTCATGCAGGCATATTCTTGCCATTAGGGCTAATGCAGTATATTGATTGATACGGGTACGGCTACCGATATCCGGTTTTATATGTTTGGCTGCATATTCCAGATCGGTTAAAACAGAATCAATAACCTGTGTTCTTGGAGAAGAACCCATATATAAATCCGGGTCATCTACATCCATTGATTTATTGTACCATGGCACAGCAGAATAGTCTTTCACTTTTTTATAATAATAGTCGGCTCTGAAAAATCGGGCAATTCCTACATAGTGATTAATATCTTCCGGTAGGGCATTTATCTTATCCCTGTCTATATTATTAAGGAAGAAATTAATGTTTCGCAGCTTTTCCCAGTCTGCTTTGTCCCATCCGCTAATGTTGCTTGATGTAACTGCATCACCATTTACCATGTTATACATCGTATTTGAATTGGTGCTGATAGAAACATTATCAGAACCTACATCATCAAATGAGATAGACAGGAACTTATAAAAACCGTTGGTATAGGTTTCCAAATCCTGGGCATTGTTAAAGAAATCATCAATAGTGATCTCCGTCAAAGGTTTCCTGTCGAGAAAATCTTCGCATGACATGAGTGTCAGGACAGATAATATACTTATAAGGAATATTATATTTTTCTTCATATATCTTTATGTCTAAAATTAAACTATCTTTTATTTTCCATTAAAAAGTAAGATTAGCTCCGATAGAGTAAGTCCGCTGCATCGGATAGGTTCCGCTGTTGAAGCCATTATACTTGTCTATGATTTCAGGATCGAGATCAATGTCTTTATCAAGATGACTGATCGTAAACAAGTTTTCCGCACTAAAGTAGAAACGCAAATGTGAGATGTGCATTTTCTTAAGAACGCTTTTGGGTAAAGAGTAACCTATCGTAAGGTTTTTCATCCTCAGGTAAGAAGCATCCTGTAAATATTTAGTTTGCGGTGCAGCCAGTTCTTGTTGTTGATCTTCTGCCGCATAAGCTTTTATACGTGGGAAATAAGCGTTTGGATTACTCTCTGTCCAATGGTCCATATTCTTCTTAGTAACGTTTGTCCAAGGCTGTGCATAGATTCCCCAGAAATAAATACTGGCATTGCCCGGATACCAATCGCGTTTGCCTACACCCTGGAAGAAGGCACGGATATCAAAACCTTTCCAGTCGGCGCTCAATTCAAAACTATAAGGGAAGCGGGCAGTGGTATTTCCTATGATTCTTCTGTCTCCGGGTTTATCTACCGTATTGTCTCCAAAGGTAATTTTATCATCTCCGTCCAGGTCTTTATACTTAACATCTCCTACGAGGAATATATATCCCACATCGTCCGTTCCTATTTGTCTTTGATCCAAAGCATCTATTTCTTCCTGAGTTTTAAAGTAACCATCGTTGGTGAGTCCCCATATTTCTCCGATTACCTTTCCTTCGTAGTAACCATCTCCATTTTTACCGAAGTTTTTGGTCGGATTGTCATACTTGGTAATTTTTGTCTTACTATCTGCTATCATAAATCTTACAGACCAGTTAAAGGGTGAATCTTTCAGGAAGAATCTGTCACGATAACTGGCAGCCAGTTCCCAACCGGTTGTTTTCAGGTCAGCTGCGTTTGTTTTAGGTGGGTCTGCTCCGAAAACCGCAGGAAGCTCCTTACTCTGGGTCAGCATATCATCCGTGTAGCGGTTAAAGAAATCAAAAGACAGATCGAATTTGTTGAACAATCCCAGGTCTATACCGACGTTTACCGTTCTTACCTTTTCCCAGGTCAGTGTTTTGGAAACCACTCCGGGTTGTTTAACCATAGAAGGTTGCACCCCGTCCAGGATATAGGTAAGTTGTTCTGCTCCCATGTAGGGGATAGAAGGGTAATAAATAGTATTGCCGTCATTCTTTATTACCTGATTTCCTAATACACCATAAGAACCTCTTATCTTGAGGTTGGAAACACTGAGCTTGTTTGCCACATTTTCAAAGAATGACTCATTTATTACCGACCAGGCTGCTGATGCCGAAGGGAAGAATCCCCAGCGATCTCCTTTAGGAAATCTGGAAGAACCATCGTAGCGTCCGTTGAACTCTACAATATATTTATTATCAAATATATAATTCAACCTGCCGAATACTCCTTCCAAAGCCAACTCATTGCGGGAGTTTTTGGTAATCATCTCACCGGTTGAAAGATTGATTTCAGGAAGCGCCTCTGTGATTAATCCTTTTCTGATCATCTCATATTCATAATCTTTGGTAAGCTCCCTGTTGTATCCCATCATTGCATTAAAGTAATGCTTTTTGTTAAAGGTCTTATTGAAATTTGTATAAATATTGTATACATTATATTGGTATTCCCATGTCTTGAAACGAATGTTTGCTACTTTGTCATTTGCATCACTGCTGCGTTCTCCGAAAGTGGTAACAATAGGTTCATTAGGCCCTGACCGTGAAGGTACACCTATATTACTTTGATCTCTGTTTTTATTGGAGCGTCTGAAGTTGGCATCAGCATTTACAGTCCAGACATTTTTTATGATATCAAACTGTGTGGTGATGGATATCTGCGTCTCATTGGTACGGTCATTGCGGCGTCCGCCACTTTCCAGGGCTCCGAGTAAAGCTGCTCCTGCTTCCGACCATGTTCCATCAGGATTTCTGGGGATTGCCGTGGAGGCTGTCCTGTTTACCTGCCAGTAAAAGTATCCATCCAGAAAAGAAGGCGAATCATAATCTACATTTGTATAGGATATATTTGCTCCGGCTTTCCACCAGTTTGTAAGTTTGATATCGGATTTAGCCCTGAAATTGTAACGTTTCATTTTGTCATTACCGTATTTCAGTAAACCGTCTTGCTGATAATATCCTCCGGAAACATAATAAGATAAATTCTCTGTCTTTTTAGATATGTTGATGTTTGCGGTATAAGTAGATGCAGAATTTTTGTACACTTCATTCATCCAGTCTGTTTCACCCAGATAAGCCCATTTGTTAGGATTGCTCGGATCCGTAATAATCCTGTCAAGATTGGGATTGGCTGTGAGTTGCTTGGAATAATCTACCAATGCCTGGCTGTAGGCTGGTGGTGTTAAAGGATATCTTGCCAGATTTTTCATATTGACTACAGTTTCCACATCTGTAACAATACTTGGAGTAATTCCTTTATCCCTTATAGCATAGTTTCCGCTGAAATTGATGGTAAGCTCTCCGGTTTTAGCAGCCTTGGTAGTGATGAGGATTACCCCGAAAGCGGCACGTGCACCATAAATGGCTGCAGCTGATGCGTCTTTTAATACGGATACGCTTTCTATATCGTCCGGGTTTATCCGGGCAAGTTCTTCTTTTGACACGGGAACATTATCCACCAATACGAATGCTTCTCCATCTTTATCGTTGATAGAGGTAAACCCACGGATGTTCAGGATAGGTGCATCATCGGCCCGTCCGCTACCTACGGTAATATTAAGGTTAGGAACAGTTCCTTGTAAGCCTGAGCCGACATTTGTGATAGGTCGGCTTGCAAGTGTTTCCCCGCTTACTGCCTGTACGGCACCGGATAGATTGACTTTCTTCTGTACGCCATATCCCACTACAACCACTTCTTCCAGTGTACCGGTATCTTCTTCCAGCTTTATATTCTGTGTCGGATTTCCTTTTAATGAGACTTCCTGTGTCTCGTATCCTATGTAACTGAATACGAGTACTGCATTTGAATTTGAGACTTCCAGTGTATAGGCTCCGTCTACATTTGTTATTGTTCCGTTTGTAGTCCCTTTTTCCAGGATATTAACTCCGATAAGCGGGTCACCGTTTACATCGGTAACAACCCCATTTACTCTTATCCGTTGTTGTTTTAATGTATTTACAGACTGTGGAGACGGCTCGGGTTTCTCTGCCTTGTGAATAATAATTTGCCTGTCTTTTACTGTATATGTTATATCACCATCATTAAATATAACGTCTAATACCTGTTGAATGGAACCGTTATCAAGGTTAATGTTTATTTTTTTATTTAAGTCTACTTCATTGCGATGATATATAAATATAAATTCACTATTCTTTTCTACATAATCAATAGCATTTTTGAGAGTTTGGTTCTGCATCTTTATCGTAAAAGATATCTGGTCAGCATACGCTAAAGGGTTGGAATGAACCGGCGTTTTTCCAAAAAACAGTATTGCACAGAATAGGCAAAAGTAAAAGGTTTTACTATCATGTAATAGAGTGTTTTTTTTCATAAACTAAAATATTTATGTTAACTGTATTAAATTGAGATTAAAAAGTAAAAAGGGTGTTTCAAGTAAGATTTCAGGTATTATTCATAGGCAATTAAGTTATAGGTTATTACTAGCGTTTATTTTGATTCCATTATAATGTTTCCATTAGGGTCTTTGTAATAATTGAGTCCGGAGGAGATGCTTACGATTATATCCAGGGCATCTTCTATCGTTTCGCACACGTCCAGCTTCCCGCCTATAGGCATATTCTTTATATTATCATCATAATCTATCTTTATACCATAGTGCCTTGAAAGGCGGTTAAGTATTTCGCCACAATATTTATAATTTCCCAAATAGAGAATGTTGTCCTTCCATAGTATATACTCGTTGACATCCACACTTGAAATGGAGACCGCACCGTCTTCAATACTTAACTTTTCTCCGGGTTTTATTCTAACAGCACTTTTACCCTTATCCGTCATTTCTACCGAACCTTCCACTAACACTACCGAAGCTTCTCTATCATTTTTATATGCACATATATTGAAAGAGGTTCCTAACACTTTGATATCAAAGTTTTCTGTTTTTACGATGAAGGGCCGTAGGCTGTCTTTGGCTACTTCCAGGAATACTTCTCCCTGCACATAAATCTCCCTTGTTTTTTTATTGAAAGTTGTCGGATAGGCAACAAAACTTCCTGAGTTAACAGATAGACGGGTACCATCGGTAAAAGTGAGGTACGTGCGTTTCCCGTTGGGTACAATAATCTGATTTAGTTTCGATTGCTTTTCCTCTTTCTTGCTTTCTTTGGTTTCAGTGAGGGTTTCTTTGTTTATGGTAGCCTTTCCTTCTTTATCATATTTTATCTCAGATTCGTTTTTGAGGGTAACATTATTACTCTCTGTAAATAGTGTTATATCTTTGATATTATAATCAATGGAGTCACTGGGTAAGAGTGCCGAAAAGTCGTTAGTTAATGAAGATGTATGAAAATAATATATGAAATAACCAAGGAAAACAACTCCTCCTAAGATAGCTGCTATAGGAATGATTCGGGAAGATATCCTTTTTCTTTGTTGTATACGGAATACTTTCTTCTCCACCATCTTCCAGCTATCATTTAACTCTTCATTAGAAAAGATTTCTTCTCTTTCAAGTCGGGTTATCATTTTACGTCCGACTTTCTCGAACAAATCTCTTTTTTCTTTTTTATTCATTAATTCTATTATAAACTTTTGTAGTTGCGAAACGTGTTTATATATAAATACAGAGCAATGCTCAAATGGTACTCATTGACAAGAAAATATTTTTTAGTTTATTTCGGATTAAGTATATTAGCAGGTAATTTGTGTATAGAATATACCATAATATGAATTCAATAATTAGAGTAATTAAAGGAGATATCACCACAATGGAGGTGGATGCCATCGTAAATGCAGCAAACTCTTCCCTGCTTGGTGGCGGAGGTGTAGACGGAGCTATCCACCGTAAAGGAGGTCCGCAGATATTGGAAGAGTGTAAGGTAATTCGTAATCGTCAGGGAGGTTGTAAGACGGGTGAAGCTGTTTATACCTCCGGTGGAAATTTACCTGCAAAGTATGTAATCCATACGGTTGGCCCTGTGTGGAATGGTGGAAACCGGAATGAAGGAAATTTATTGGCCGAATGTTATATCAACTCACTTAAGTTAGCTAACTCTCTGAACGTGAAATCTATTGCTCTCCCTAATATCAGTACCGGAGTCTACCGATTTCCTAAAAAAGAGGCTGCTGAAATTGCAGTTAAATCAATAAAAGACTTTTTGAATCGGGAGAATGAGACTTTGCAAGAAGTAATCTGTGTGTGTTTTGATGAAGAGAACTATCAGTTATATCAGAGTCTTCTGGAAGGGAATTAATAACTCATTCTTAATTGATAGGATGATAGTGGATATTTTACAAGAAATGTAAATATTTAACAACGGTACTGCTCTTGGATAATTCTTTCTTGCCTATAAAGTTGTCTTTTATACGAGTTACCGTTCCAAATGTCTGTGAGGCAGTTTATCTATTGAAATAAGCAAGCTATTTATATCGACCGGACGATCCCACCCATATCTACCGGACGAGGTAGGGTAGTTCGACCAGACGAGGTACCCTATCTCTTATGGTCGATATGCCGGCTATCTTCCGGTCGGTATATTTAATTGGTATTATGTTGAATATTATTTGTGTTTATAAGATGAGTGCAAATAAATGCCCTCTGCACTAAATCAGGCAAGAAACCGGGCAGAAACATGAATTGGACAAAGATCAGCAATTCTTATTGTCCAGATAATCCTCCTTGAACAAGTTAACACAAAGCATAAACATCGATAAAAGTAACGGTCCGAATATTATACCCATAAACCCAAAGAGTGATAAACCAATTACAACCCCGAATATTGTGACAAGGGGATGTGTATCCGCCATTTTCCTTAATAAAATAGAGCGAACAATATTGTCGATATTTGTTATAATTAACACAGCATATAGACCCATCCCGATAGCATCTCCCCATTTTCCTATAATAGCCATATAAACAATAAGTGGTACCCACACAAGGGCGGTTCCTACAATCGGTATTATAGTGGCAAAACATGTAAGTACGCCCAGGAGAAATGCATTGGGAGCATCAAATATATAGTATCCCAGCAGGGCTATCCCTCCCTGAATGATAGCGAGTAGAGGTATACCGATAGCATTTGATTTTACTATCATATAGATCTCCTGCATCACATTTCTTTTATCCGTTCTGTGGAAAGGCAATATTTCATAAGCATATTTTTCCATTCTTCTTCCACCTATTAACATAAAGTAGAGTACAAATAAAAGGACCAGAAAATTTATCGCAAGGCTTGTGACACTTCCCATCAAACCCTGCCCAATCCTGGTAGCCGTACTGGCTATGGTAGTAAGGTTCTCTTCTCTTAATACATTATATCCCGTTTTTTCCTGAATGAAGTTTGCAACATTCTGTATGGACCCGATAAACTCGTTGATATTGAAATTAAAAACCTGTATTTTGTATATAATAAACCATACGATCAAAGCGGTAGGAATAAGTATACATAAGATGGTTTCTAAAAGTAGCAATGTGGCTACTGTATTTTTCTTCAGTCTTTTCTTTTCTGTAAGGTACAGCATTTGCCTGCGTACTAATACATATACAGTAAATGCTCCTAATATTCCTCCAAGGTAGGGCATACTCTCTTTTAAGAGAATCACGCCGCACACAAGTATAATAGTAATAAGGGAATATCGTATATACTGCTCTCTTATGCTCATCTCAGTTATATGAATTTCAATATAAACAATGCGTCTGGAGAAATGTTTGAGAGGCTGTATAAACAAAAATATCTCCGTACAAAACCTAAATTGTACGGAGATGTTGTATATAAAATGATCTAAGTTATTTTCTGTCAGACTTACTTCGAATTCAATAATATTTCCTTGGCAACTGCTCCGGTTACATCTCTGTCTTCTCCGTAAGCTGCGTTTCTCTCGTTGAAGCGTTTTTCGATTTCATTGATCGTATCATCGCCAATGTTGACTTCACTCAGGCGCGTAGCTAAACCTAGGTTACGGAAAAACTCTTCTGTTTTTTCGATAGCCAGTGAAGCACGTATATCAGGCAGACCGGCAGAAATACCCCATATACGCTCACCATATTGTATAAGCTTATCGCGTTTCTTAGCCATCAGAGTACGTAACATTCCCGGGTAAACAATAGCCAGCGTTTGCCCGTGAGTTAAACCGTGAAGTGCAGTCAATTCGTGGCCAATCATGTGGGTAGCCCAGTCCTGGCTGACTCCCATGGATATAAAACCATTTAATGCCATTGTAGCCCCTAACATGTATTGAGACATCAGGTCATAATCCTGTTGGTTTTCCTTAATCATCGGTGCAATATTTACAAACATGGTAAGGATACCCTCAGCCCATCTGTCCATAAGGCGTGATTGGTTAGGCTTAGTCATGTATTGCTCCATTACATGAACAAACGTATCGGCTATGCCACACGCGATCTGATAAGGAGGAAGCGTAAAAGTAACTTCAGGGTCTAGGACTGAGAACGCAGGGAAACTGCCGAAGAAAGAAAACTTCTCATGAGTTTCATTCTTGGAAATAACAGCTCCGTTATTCATCTCTGATCCGGTAGCAGGCAGAGTAAGTACAGTTCCCATAGGAATACTATTGGTTCCTTTACCTTTTAAAACAAGATCCCATGCATCTCCATCATAAAGTATCCCGGCTGAAATAAGTTTTGTTCCGTCTAATACGGAACCACCTCCTACTGCCAGTAGGAAATCAATATTATTCTCCTTGCCTAGTTGGATTGCTTTTCTAAGTGTTTCAATAGAGGGGTTTGGTTCTATTCCCCAAAATTCAATGAAGTCTCTACCTTCGAGTGCTTGTATTACTTGTTCGTATACTCCGTTTTCTTTCACACTACCTCCACCGAAAGTAATCATTATACGTTTATCGGCCGGAATTTCCTGAGCTAATTGGGAGATCATTCCTTTCCCAAAAATAAGCTTGGTTGGGTTCTGAAAAATAAAATTATTCATAATTCTTTTATCTAATTCAGTGAAACAGGCCGTAAAGGTAATGCTTTTTATTTACCTTTGAACAAAATATATAGGGTTATGAGTATCGAATTGGGCAAATTTAATGCACTTGAAGTCGTAAAAGAAGTAGATTTTGGCCTCTATCTGGATGGAGGCGAAGACGGAGAAATATTGCTTCCCTCCCGTTATGTTCCGGAAGGTTGCCAGGTAGGAGACTATTTGAATGTCTTTTTATATCTGGATAATGAAGAAAGATTAATTGCTACAACTCTTACTCCCTATGCACAGGTAGGTGATTTTGCATGCCTGGAAGTTGCCTGGGTAAACCAGTATGGAGCTTTTCTCAACTGGGGACTGATGAAAGATCTTTTTGTACCTTTCAGGGAACAGAAGATGAAAATGCAGGTGGGGCGCAAGTATATCGTGCATGTACATATAGATGAGGAAAGTTACCGTATCGTAGCTTCTGCTAAAGTCGAAAGATATCTTTCTAAAGAGATGCCTGCTTTTGAATCCGGTGAAGAGGTGGATATACTTATCTGGCAGAAGACAGAATTGGGATTTAAAGCTATCGTAAACAATCAGTTCAGTGGGCTTCTCTATAATAATGAGATATTTCAGCAACTGGAGACAGGTATGCGGTTAAAGGCTTTTGTAAAACAGGTACGTGAGGACGGTAAAATAGACTTGATACTTCAAAAATCAGGTTTCCAAAAAATAGATAGCTTCTCTCAAACTCTTCTGAACTATATAAAAGAGAATAACGGCAGGATATTATTGACAGATAAAAGCCCAGCTGAAGATATTTACAATACATTCGGGGTAAGTAAGAAAACCTTTAAACAGGCTGTTGGAGATCTTTATAAAAGGAGGTTGATAAGGCTTTTGGAGGATGAAATAGAATTAGTCTGATTCTATTTGAATTCAAGAACAAAGACAGTGCCTTCACTATCCGATGAATGTTTCAGATAAAGGCTTCCTCCGGACAGCCTCATAATCTGCCGGGATATGCTCAGACCTATGCCGTTTCCTTCTTCTTTGGTTGTGAAGAAAGGTATAAAGATATGTTCTATTACTTTGGAGGGAATAGCCGGGCCATTGTTTGCAATTTCCATAGTGATTACTTCTGCTTCATTGCACCGTGTGGTTATACTGATAATTCCATCCGGTCTGTCACCAATAGCTTGTATCGCATTTTTCAGTAGATTGATTACCACTTGCGAGATCAGGTTTTCATCAGCATAAATAATAATATCAGAGGGTTTGGTATTGATTTTATAGGTAATGTCGGAAGCCGTGCTTTGATGCTGTGCCAATTTTACCATCCTGTCTATAAATCTTTCTGCATAAAAAAGCTCAGGTTCAGGCTGGGGGATATGGGTAAACTGACGGTAAGATTCCACGAAGGATATGAGGCCTTTTCCTGTAGTGCTTATAACTTCGAGCCCCTTGTTTATCTCTTCGTTTACTTCCGGGTATGAAAGTAATGTGTCGCTTATAGAGGTGATGGGGGTGATAGAGTTCATAATTTCATGGGTTAGTACGCGGGTAAGGCGTATCCACGAATCAATTTCTTTTTCTTCCAGTTCTTTTTTGATGTCGTTTAGTACCAGTATACGTAAATGTTTATCCTGTGTTATTATTTCGGATGCATGGACAGATAGGCTGGTTGTACCTGCTTCGGTGTTAAAGGTGATTTGCTTGCGGTTGCCGGAGGATATATATTCTATTTCTTTTCCCAGATTCTCGTCTATGCGGTAAAGCTGCTTTGCATGGGTTAGCGCAGGGGCTTTTAGTAAATGGAGAGCTTCCCGGTTAGACTGGTGAATATATCCTTTATCATCTAGTACAATGATTCCGGCGGTTATACTATTGATGATGAGTTCGTAGTATTTTTCCTGCTGGATGGTCTTCAGTTTTGCGTTGTAAAGGATTTCTGTAATCTGATTGAGCGCGCGGTTTATCAATTCATCATTTGTAGGAAGATTTGCATCGGGGAATTTAAATGCATTATCATTATTCTCTATGGCTTCCAGCAGAAAGATTATTTTCTTTATGTATTGCCTGTTTGCTAATATGACGAGGATAAATAATAAGATAACGGCTGCACATGCTATTCCGCCTAAAAGATAATCTTTCTGGATAAGCAGATAGGTGGACACAACTACCATCAACGTGAAACAGGACAGTTTAAACGGAAAACTATTGAATAATCTCCGGAATGCTTTTATCATAAGCCAAACTTTTTCATCTTATTATATAAGGTCTGTCTTGTAATGCCAAGTTGCGATGCAACGGCTGAAAGATTACCATTGTTCTTTTCGATGGCTTTTTGAATCATCTTCATCTCCATGTCTTCAAGGGTGGAAATGGCGGTATCGGGCATCTCCTTTTTCAGGGAGAGCTGGAACATTTCTTTATGCAGTGTACTTCCGTCATTGATGATTACAACTTTTTCTATAGCGTGCTCCAACTCGCGTATATTGCCATACCAGGAGTGGCGGGTGAGCTTTTCTTTAGCTTCCGGGCTAAGAGAGGCTAAGGGTTTGTCATACTGTTTGCTGAATTTCTTAAGGAAGAGTTCAGCTAGCGGAACTATATCTTCTTTCCTATCCCGCAAAGGAGGTATTTCTATATGGATTGTATTGATACGATAAAGCAGGTCTTCGCGGAATAATTGCTTATCTACCATTTCCTGCAGGTTCTTGTTGGTGACACAGATGAGGCGGATATCTACCGGGACAGGATCGTTGCTTCCTACTCTTACAATCTTGCGGCTTTGAAGGGCAGTGAGTAATTTGGCTTGTAGATGGAAGGGCAGATTGCCTATCTCATCTAAAAAGAGTGTGCTGCCGTTAGCCGCTTCAAATTTCCCGGCTCTGTCGGCATGGGCATCTGTGAATGATCCTTTGATGTGGCCGAAAAGTTCACTTTCGAACAGGGATTCGGTGATTGCTCCCATATCTACACTTATCATCTCCTTTTGCTGACGGGGAGATAGGAGGTGTATTTCCCGGGCCAGCATCTCTTTCCCCGTTCCGTTCTCTCCTGTGATGAGGATGTTGGCATTGGTAGTAGCCACTTTGCTTATCAATTCTTGCAATTGCTTCATACCCGGGCTATCTCCCCAATACATGCCGGGGTGTGGGGAAACGGTGGAGCTTGCTTTTTCGGATTTCCTGCCTTTAGTCTTTACTGCATTCAGCAAAGTATCGATTAACTTTGTGTTATCCCAGGGCTTTACGATGAAGTCAGTCGCGCCTTCTTTGATTCCTTTCACGGCCAGATCGATGTCTGCGTAGGCTGTGAAAAGAACTACGGGCATGGACGGATAGTCCGCTTTTATCTCACTGAGCCAAAAGAGTCCTTCGTTTCCGCTATTAATACCGGCTGTAAAATTCATATCCAGCAGGATGATATCCGCTTTTTCTTTGGTCAGTGCAGAAAAGAGAAGCTTGGGAGAATTTAAAGAGATGACTTTTTCAAAATAGTTTTTCAGCAGCATCTCTACGGCTGCCAGCACTCCTTTGTTGTCGTCTACTACTATAATGGTTCCTTTCTTATTCATGTTGTTCATCAGTGGATAGTTCAAAGATATTTATTCCTGCGGATACTGCCTAATGACTGTCTAATAATTATACACTTGTGTATGGAAATTATACAACCAGGCGAAGAGGTGGTTTTGATAAATGCTTATTATACAGTTAGTTGTGGCTTTGGCACGTTATCTGCCTGCTTATTCATAACAATATATTAATATTTAAACCGGCTTTATAGATGCCGGTATTTAAAAAGATGTATTGTGAAATAGATCTTTTTATAAGATTAAACATAAGAAAGGGCAGGGACATTGTGAAATGTTTCTCCCCATTTTAAAAGAAACTGATTGAAAAATTATATTTTTACTATATATTATGAAACAACTACGTTATACATTACTTACACTTTTGCGAGGGAAAGTTTCGAACTTTACGAAGATCATTTCCCTGACGCTGGGTCTTTTTGTAGGAATACTGCTTTTTGCAAGGGTAGCTTTCGAGATGAATTATGATACCTTTTATGAGAAATCCGAACAGCTCTTCCTGATAAATGGTCTCTACAACTTAAACGGAGAGAAAGTAGAGCCTACTCCCTATGTTTATGGCCCGCTAGCCGGAGCTTTGAAGGAGAATTTCCCTGATATGGTAGTGGAAGGCACATCTTTCCGACCCTGGGGGACTGTTAACCTGTTCAACGGCAATCACCGCCTGGCTGACAAAAAGGTGATCATGGCGGGGCTTAACTTTTTCCAGACCCTGAAATGGAAACTCTTACAAGGAAATCCAGAGGATATGATATCTCCCGAAGTAATTTTCATATCCGAATCTATAGCTAAACAAATATCGGACAACTATTCTGAACTGATAGGAAAGACACTTAGCTATAATAAAACCACCCCGCTGACTATTCGTGGAGTTTTTGAGGATATGCCTGAGAACACAGAGATAGGCTTCGATGTAGTTTGTTCACTCTCCACGCTGGATAAGTGGTCGGGAAGTAAACGCGCAGGCTGGGGATATGATATCAGCTACATGGGAATTGTCCGTTTAAACAATCCGAAAGATGCTCCGGAGATTAGTTCTCAGATACTCAACATGATTAAAAGTAAATATAGGAGCTATGAAGGTGATGGTTTCTCCGAGGATTATGAATTGCAACCCTTGCGGGAATATCACAGCAGCCAGAAGGACGTAAGGCAGATGAATATCATTCTTTCCATCCTCGCCATAGCGCTGTTACTGATTGCGGCTCTGAACTATGTTCTCATCTCCGTATCTTCACTTCCGGTGCGTGCAAAGGCAATCGGGGTGCATAAATGTAATGGGGCTACCTCGGGCAGCGTCCTCAGCATGTTCCTCTGGGAAACAGGAATCATTATCGTGGTTTCGCTATTGGTGGTTGTATTATTATTTTTAAACTTCCGTTCGGCCATTGAAAACGTGATGAATGCATCGCTCGGCTCTATATTTGCATGGGATATCATGTGGGTTCCCATGTTGGTGGTAGCGGGGTTGTTTGTAGTGGCCGGGCTGCTTCCGGGATACGTCTTTTCGTCGGTGCCGGTGTCTAACATCTTCCGGACTTACAAGGAGAAAAAAACATCTTGGAAACGTCCTCTCTTGTTTGTGCAGTTCATGGGCGTACCTTTTATATTCGGCCTGTTGATGGTGGTGCTTTTGCAGTACAACTCGATGGTGAATAAGGAGATGGCTTACAATCCGAAAAATGTGGTTTCGATAGAGCAATCCCTGTGGATTGAAGGAGGAGAAACTTTTAAAGACGACCTCCGCCGCCTGCCTATGGTCGAAGAGGTGGCCGCCGTGGGTGAACAGATTTGCAACGGCTATAGCGGAGACGGAGTGGTGAACGAGAGCGGCAAAGAGATGTTTCAGGTACGTTTTACTTCGTGCGACTTTAATTACATCCCGCTTATGCAGATACAGATCGTTGAAGGCAGGAACTTCGACGGTCCCGATCAGGTGATTGTAAATGAGACTTTTGTGAAGATGATGCGTTGGACAGACAGCCCTATCGGGAGGCAGGCGATGCATCGCAGTTCTTCGTACGGGACGATAGTGGGCGTGATGAAAGATTTTCCCGTAAGGAGTTTATATTCGGAAATGGAGCCGGTGATGTATACAGGCAGGCGCGAACAACAGGGATTGTATACCCTCCGCCTGAAAGAACCTTTTGAGGATAACCTCCGGGCCCTGAACGCAGAAATACAGACTATGTATCCGCAAAACGATATTACATTTGTATCTCTGGAGAAGACGCTGCGGGATCTTTATCAGGATACGCGCCGCTTCCGCGACTCGGTGATGGCAGCTTCGATAGCCATTTTGCTCATTACGCTTATGGGATTGCTGGGATATGTCAATGACGAGGTGCGCCGCCGCAGTAAAGAAATTGCCATTCGCAAGGTGAACGGCGCGCAGGCAGGCGATATTCTTCGACTTATCTCCCGAGATGTAGCCTGGACGGCACTGCCGGCAGTGATTCTCGGTATAATTGCGGCATGGTTTGTGGGCGGAAATTGGATTGAACGCTTTGCCAATAAAGTCGAACCGGGTATTCCTCTCTTCCTGCTGATCGCCGTTGGCGTGTTGGGGCTGATACTCTTGTGTGTCGTTATCAAGTCGTGGCGTGTGGCCAACGAAGACCCTGTAAATAGTATAAAGAGTGAATAAGAAAGGCATAACAACTATAAATTAAATATCATCAATCATCAATTAAAATTCTTGCAATCATGATACAACTTAATCAAATCAATAAAGTATTTCGCACATCAGAAGTAGAAACCGTAGCACTTAACCATATCAATCTGCATATAGAACAAGGAGAATTTCTGGCCGTGATGGGCCCTTCGGGCTGTGGCAAATCTACCTTATTAAATATCCTTGGCTTGCTGGACAGCCCTTCGAACGGTTCTTATCTTTTATTGGGAAATGAAGTGGCGGGACTGAAAGAACGGGAGCGAACCCAGATGAGAAAAGGTGTGATAGGCTTCGTATTCCAGAGTTTTAACCTGATCGACGAATTGAATGTATATGAGAATGTAGAACTCCCGCTTACCTACCTCGACATCAAGGCTTCGGAACGCCGCGAGATGGTAAACAGCTTATTGAAGCGAATGAACATCAGCCATCGCGCAAAACATTTTCCGCAACAGTTGTCCGGCGGGCAGCAGCAACGTGTAGCTATTGCACGCGCAGTTATCACGTCTCCAAAATTGATTCTTGCCGATGAGCCTACCGGTAATCTCGACTCTAAAAACGGCCGCGAAGTGATGATGCTTCTCACCGAACTCAATAAAGAAGGGACAACCATTGTGATGGTAACTCACTCTGAGCACGACGCGGGATATGCCCACCGCATCGTTAATCTCTTCGACGGTAGCATTGTAGCCAGCGTGCGCGAATAATTTTTATTATCAGGGGTGTGTATATAAATTGTACTGTTTTTATAAGCCGGGGGATGAATCCCAATAAAAAACTAATGAAGCAATCTAAAAAAATACAGGCTGCAAAGTTTCTAAAAATGGGCTAAAATAGAAACTTATGCAGCCTGATCCGAATCGCTCAAATATAAAGTTAAAAGTTTTTTTATTCCTTATTCCGCCTCCTCAGTTGGCTTGTCCCATTCGAGAGGAGTCCTTGAAATTGCATCTTTTAAAGTCACGCTTGGAGTAAAGATTACACGTACGTTTTTAATCATCCTCGTGTTAAACTCCTCAGGCGTAGGAGCGCCGCCGCTCGAAAGGCTGAGGCGCATCGTGCCAAAGTCTCCCAGTTGAACGCTCTGCCCCATCTTCAGGAACAGCGGGAGTGTTTCAACAAAGTTCTCCAACACATTTTGCACATCGCCGGCCGTAAGCGAAGAGCGAGCCGCTATCTCGGTCGAAAGTCCGCGCAGCGTAGTTGTTCCCGACTTTACGGGGTTTGCATACCACAGTGCATCATCTTCAGGGCGTAATGGATTTTTCTTTAAAACGAGTTTGTACTTCATAAGCGTTCTTTTTTACAAATTAGTTAATCAGTCTGTCAAAGTAGGCTCTCGGCCTTTATTGACATTTATAACAGTGCAAAAAAGAAATTGTTCACGGGAAGAGGATTTTTTTTTGAGCCGGGAAAAATATTTCCTGGCCGTATAAAAATATTTCCCGGCGGGAAGAAATTTATTTATTGGCTGGGCAAAATAAACCCTCGCCAGAGGGCATGAGGCGAGGGCTTGAGGTTAGATGCCAATTCCTCTTTAAAACACCTAAACATAGACTTTACCTCTAAAAGAGGATATATTATTTGAAGTTTTTATACAATAAGATAAAATTTTCCATATAAGAAAAATTACAAAGTTAAGGGCCTCAAAATCCTCATCATGAAATTTCCCCTGGAAAGAGGGGAGTGGATACTCCCCTCCGCGCATCTCTAGCCTTCTTAAGTTGCCCCATGTGTGTTGTAAGCTCCCCCGCTTACAACACGTATATCTTTTCAGTATATATTTTATTGCCTGCCTTTATGCGCAGGAAGTAAACGCCCGACGGATAAGAATCCGTATCCAGTAAAATCCGGCGGCTGCCATTTCCTGCAGCAGTATACACAGTTCTACCGGTGAGGTCATATACAGAAATATATTCTATCATGTCGTTACACTCTATCGTGCAAGCCCCTTTTACGGGATTGGGATAGATAGACACTTTTTCAGACTCTTGATCAGTGATTCCGGACGGCTCTGCATCCGGACTTAGCAGGCAGATGTTGTCCAGCAACAGCCCAACGCCGTTTTGCTCCGTATTGTGCCTGAATGCCAGATGAAACGGCTTACCCGCATACTGGCTTATATCCAATAAATGATTTCCGGCTTCATTAAAGTGGGCAAACACGGAGGTGAGAACCGTAAAGTTCTCCCTCGTGTTGCCTGTTGAGGATGCCAGTACCTCGTATCTTTCCTCTCTTCCTGCCGAAGCAGCATAAGCGCTCCATCTCAGTATCAGCTTTTGCGTATCCAAAGCAGGTACGCTCATCATCAGCCAGCGATCCGTAGCTATTGCAGGATCAGTAAGCATAGACGCAGAAGCTATACAATATTTTCCCCACTCAGGAGGTGTAGGAGAGAGAGTTTCTGTCAAATTAAACCGATCGTACGCAGGCTTTCCATAATCCCAGTGATAAACAATCTCCGCAGAGGTAGGAACTTTATCGTATCCCACACTTAACACATCATCGGGTATTGTTCCACTTTCAAAGTCCCAGCGCAGGAGGCTGTGGTATGGATTTAACCATAGGTCAGCCTCCAATTTATTATTTAAGGTGAAAATATCTTCATTGCAAGCCACCTCTATGATAAGAGGATAACTCACACCATATTCATTAATATTCATAGAGATGTCAGAACGATACTCAATCGTATCTCCCGGGGCGATACTCGAAATTTCTCCTATCTCTTCCGTTTCGTGCCCAACCAGCGTACAGATGATCTTGACATTCTTAGCCGCTTTTGTACCCAGATTAACGATTTTTACTGTCGGATGAACAGGCTCTCCCGCTATCAGGTAACTCAACGGATTGACCAGACTGATCAATTTTACATCTGCATAACCTTCTGTAGGATAATAACATACCTCCACGTCATCAAGCACCAGGCCCTCTTTGGCAACGGTAGTTTCATGCACGAATGCAATACGTATCTTTTGCCCGGCATACTCCGAAAGAGAAATTGTGCGCAGGTTATATCCCGAGTTAAAGTCGGAAGTAACCACTTCCTCCTCAATCAGTTTCTTAGTAAAGCTTGCTGTAGAAGGACGATCACCGCCTTCCGTAGAAAGCAATACCCTGTATTTTTCACCATCGTTCTCTCTCCTTGTTGTGCGCACCCAGTAAGAAAGCTCCATATCTGCCCCCGCCTCATATCCGCTTAAGTCTATCTCCGGACTTACAAGCCAGTTAGAAGGATTCAGAGGCGTACCCGTGCCACTTTCCGAGAAAGCAAAACGCCTGCCCGAGTGTGAGAGAACCGATGTTTTATTATAATCGCTTATCCACGTGCGGCCGTCGTTATCCCCATCATAGCGCAACCAGTTATAAAGACCTCGGTCAAAATCATCAGCAAAGACTATAATTTTGCCATTATCAGCCGGATTCAATACGTTGGCTACAAGATTAGTTATACTTTCCGCCCCGGCAAATGCACCGCCATAGCGTATAGTAAGCGTTTCCCGATATCCTCTTACCGTTGTCGGTTTAAAATCTATCCTTAGGTCTATATATTCTTTAGGGCTCACAGTCATGCCCTGTGTAAATCCGTTAACCGAGAAATGTTGATTATCTGACACAGAAATTTCATCCAACGTCATCTCCGCATCGCCCGAATTCAATATCCTGAGAGGAAGAGTCCACATAGGCCTCTCTCCCCCATTATTTTTGGGTAAGGAGAACTCTCCGAAATACAAATTAGCCTCCACATCAGGAATTGTAGCACTGAGCGCTCCGAAAGCATTCAGCCTTCCTGCCCCCATCTTGCCCGGGTAAACAGACATAGGCGTTGCCGACACGCTCATACGATGCTTTAACATCTCAGGCGTATAGTTCTCATTCCCATATACCGACAGAATAAGAGCAGCTACACCCGATACCTGCGGAGCCGCCATAGACGTGCCATACTGATAGTTGCAGCTGCTACCTATCCACGTACTCCATATTTGTCCGAACGAACCGCACGAAGAGCGATTCCAGCCTCCCGGAGCACAGATATCTACCCAATCACCATAATTAGAAGTACCTGCTTTTAAATTATCTATATCCGTAGAACTTACTGTAAAACACCTCTCGTAATAGGCCGGATAGTAACTTTGCTCAGTGCTGTAGTTTCCTGCCGCAAAAACTACCAGCCCGCCTGTCATCCGGGTATTCAGGCGAGGAGTGCCGTCAGCCTGTCGTCCCGCATACTCTACGAAATAATCGATAGCATCCAGTACGGCCTGGCTTTTTTGGTTAGGTGCAGAATGTGTCCAGCTACACTGTGCAATGTTAGCTCCATTGTTTGCAGCATACACAAAGGCAGCAGGGATATTACCCGTACGCTTACTCTGTATAATAGTACAAGCCATTAAGCGTGCACCATCACCGCTTCCGGTTCCTCCGGCCACTCCGGCAATACCTATGCCGTTGTTGCGCGAAGCAGAAACAAGGCCGGCTACATGCGTTCCGTGCGTTTCACCTATTATATCAGGACTGTCTGTTACAAAATTATATCCGTGAATATCATCCACATAACCGTTGCCATCATCATCTACACCCGCAGTTTTTCCCTTTTCTCCCTCATTAGTCCAAAGATTTGGCATAAGATCAGGATGAGTAAGCTCAAGCCCTGTGTCGAGGATAGCCACCACGATATCAGGGGTACCCGCTGTGATTTCCCACGCGGGAAACAAATTAATATCAGCTCCGGCAACTCCCGCAGGGCTTCCTATCAGGGGATTTTCACCTGTATTCAAGTAATTCCATTGCCTGTTGATATCAGGGTCATTTATAGTGTAGGTAACTCCTTCGCTTGCCTGGCTTTCAACATGCACAACAGGCTCAGCTACCAGGATTTCGGGCTGGACACCCAATGTATGTATAGCTTCGTTAATATCTTCCAGGTCAGTTTCAAGCTCATACCATAGGTTGAGACCCGTTTTCTCATATCTGCTTTCATATCTGGCGTCATAAGGAATCATGCGTTTCAGGCGGGTAACTTTCGAGCGTTCCAAAGCCGCATCCAAAGGAGCAATGCCTGATTTGATATATTGCCCGGGATTTTGCACAGCTTCGCCCGTCCTCATTCTTGCAGATAATCTCCGGACACTCTCGCCGGCTAATTTTACACGAATGACACCGCTTTCATATATTGTTTCCTGTGCACCCATACCCACAGATAGGAAGAGAGCTATTAGGGCAATTAATATACATTTATCTTTATTCCACATAGATATAAATTTATAAGATAAATCATTCGTTTTGTATCTAATTGCCACTCACTGTTTGTTCTATTAATTTGCCCGTGCCGGCTTGATCCAGCCTCTTAAAAGCAGGGCAGAGTGCAAAGTTAGATTGTTTTTTTTATTTATCAAGGGAAAAAATAAAAATAATACATCTTTCTCCTTTAATTATTTAGTCAATAGAAATAAAAGAATCCTGTATGGCCTACAGCCTCTTTTATCATTTTAAAGTTTTAAAAGAAAGGATATGATAAGAAATTCCCCCCGCCAGACAAAACAGGAGAATCCTCAGCCATGTAGCAGAAATAACGAACAGGATACAATAGCCTATTGTGATCCATAGCAATGATACGGAAACTATTTTTGCTCGTAGCGGAATAGCCTTGTGCTCGCGGAAGTTACGAATGTATGGCCCCAGCTGTTTATGATTCATCAGCCATTCGTACAATCGGGGAGAGCCACGAAAATACAAAGCAGCCGTCAGCAGCAAAAAAGGTGTAGTAGGCAAAAGCGGCACGAATATACCTATTATGCCAAGGATCAAAGAAAGAGTTCCAATTGTAATATAGATTGTTTTCAATGTGCAGTCTCAACTATTCTTCTGCACGGGAGGAGAGGCTCGAACTCCCGACACCTGGTTTTGGAGACCAGTGCTCTACCAACTGAGCTACTCCCGTGTTTGCGGCTGCAAAGGTAGGAGAATATTTTGATTACACAAGTAGTTTACCCTTTATTCGGCAAAAGAAGTTACTATTTTACCAGATTTTCCCATTCTTCCTGCTTAAATCCGACGAGCACAAAATCATCAGTTACCAGCAGGGGGCGTTTAATGAGCTTTCCGTCTGTAGCGAGCAGTTCAATCTGTTCGTGTTCATTCATCAGGGGAAGTTTCTCCTTCAGATTTAATAGCTTGTAAGATACACCGCTGGTATTGAAAAAACTTTTTAGAGGTTTTCCGCTACGTGGTATCCACTCTTCGAGTTCTTCTATAGTAGGATTCATCTGTACAATATCACGGTCGGTGAAGTCTGGATTCAGTTTCTTTAGCCATTTTTTAGCCTTTTGGCTTGTACTGCAATTAGGATATCCGAGAAATAAATACTTCATGCGTTAATAATTTATAGTAGTTCCAGTTCTTTAAACATAGTCTTGTAAATAACCGCTTTATTCTCAATCGACATCGGATAAGCCCGCGATGAAGAAGGCATGCGGTATAATCTCATCTCCCTGCCCTCGAAATCAAAAGGAGCAAAGCTGCCCACCTTCGGTTCTGCTACATTTATCTGCATCCGTATCGTATCCGTAGCCTTCTGCCCGGTCGTAACAATTGCCCGGCACATAGGGATTTCCCTTAACAGCCCTCCTATGTCCGTAGATGTGACCACCTCCAGAAATTTGTCCGAAGCATTATCCTGTAGCCTCCTGATCTCCGAAGCCGTGTCAAATATGGCAATACTTTTTTTAGTAAGAAACTCAATTAATTCTTCCCGTCGGAAAGATTTTTTATCAACAGTAAGAAAATGATTTTTATCATCAAAAAAGATAAGTCCGAATATCCTCCACATATCATTCTGAAGGTTCGGATAATAAAACTCCATACACCAGCGCTTTCTCTGAGGGGGAAAACTTCCCAGCATCAGCAATCTGGCATTCGCGGGCAGGAAAGGTTTTAACGGATGGCTTTCGATTTCAGGTATCATCATTTAGCAAAAATAATTAATTATGAAATAAATTAATAGCAAACGTGTAAATTTTATACGAACAGCCTTTTCGGGCGATTTGGTTAATTTCTATTTATATTAACCTTCTACTTAAACCTATTTCAGCCTTTAAATGTTCTTTAAGCATTTCCACCCGTAAATTAATAAAGGTTATGAAAAATGGTGTAATGATGCAGTATTTCGAATGGAATCTGCCCAACGATGGAAACTTTTGGAACCAACTAAAAGATGATGCGAAACATCTTCACGAAATAGGCGTAACATCCGTTTGGATACCGCCCGCATATAAAGCTGACGAACAGGAAGACGAAGGATATGCAACCTATGATTTGTTTGATCTGGGCGAGTTCGACCAAAAAGGAACAGTCCGCACGAAATACGGAACCAAGCAGGAACTTATCGATGCCATCACCGAACTTCACAAATACCAGATATCCGTATACCTGGATGCTGTGATGAACCATAAAGCAGGAGGCGAATATACCGAAAAGTTCATGGTTCAGGAAGTAGACCCGAATGATAGGAACAAAACCATAAGCCATCCCTACGAAATAGAAGCTTATACCGGATACGATTTTCCCGGTAGGGACAACAAATACTCTGATTTCAAATGGCATTGGTATCACTTCACCGGTACGGATTATAATGTCGAAAACAAGAAGTCGGCCATCTACCGTATCCTGGGTGACGGTAAAAACTGGAGTCAGTCTGTAGATGATGAAAACGGTAACTACGACTACCTGATGTTTAACGACCTTGACCTGAAACACCCTGAAGTGATTAGCGAACTCGGCCGCTGGGGACGTTGGGTATCAAACGAACTCAATCTGGATGGTATGCGCCTTGATGCCATCAAACACATGGAAGACCAATTCATAAAAGGATTTCTTGATGAAGTGCGTTCAGACCGTGGCGGGAATTTTTATGCCGTAGGAGAATATTGGAAAGGAGATTTCGACTCTTTGCAGGCATATATCGAAATGACGGATCATAAGCTCGCTCTTTTCGATGTGCCGTTACATTATAAAATGTATCAGGCTTCCCATCAAGGGCGTGACTTTGATATGACAAGTTTCCCGGATGATACCCTTGTGTCTCGTTTCCCTGGAAATGCAGTAACCTTTGTCGATAATCACGACTCGCAGCATGGCAGTTCGCTCGAATCACAGGTAGAGCCTTGGTTCAAACCGCTTATGTATGGTCTGATATTGCTTATGGAAAAGGGATATCCCTGTATTTTCTATGGTGATTATTACCGGATGAAAGATGTAGAGTCTCCCCATAGGGCAATATTAGATATCCTTCTTGATGCCAGGCAAAGGTGTGCTTACGGAAAGCAAAACCTGTATTTTGATCATCCTAACACAGTTGGCCTCACCCGTGAAGGTGATGATATACGTCCCGAATCAGGACTTGCCCTTCTACTTTCCAATGGAGATGACGGAGATAAGGAAATGTATGTAGGCGAACATCATAAAGGCGAAATCTGGCACGAGATAACCGGAGATCGTAAAGAAGAAATAACTATAGATGATAAAGGAAATGCAAAATTTCTTGTATCTGGTGGAAAAGTAGCTGTATGGACGAAGAAGCCTGATGACCAGCAATAAATACAATAGGTTCTATTTTTTGAATATGAAGAAGTACCTGTCCTTTATATTAATTATTCTATTGGTTCTACCTGTTATGGCCCAACCCCGCAAAAAAGTAGCAGTTGTGCTCAGCGGAGGTGGGGCCAAAGGTGTTGCACACATTGGAGCCTTAAAGGTGATTGATGAGGCAGGTATTCCTATTGATTATGTCGTAGGTACCAGTATGGGTGCCATCATTGGGGGATTATACTCCATCGGTTACTCTCCTCACCAGATGGACAGTTTGGTGAGCAGCCAGGATTGGCCTTTCTTATTGAGTGATAAGACAAAACGGAGTGAAAAGACTTTTCTGGAGAAAGTAGAAAGCGACACGTATGTGCTTTCTTTACCTTTCAAAAAGAATCCGAAAGAAGTATTACCCGACGGGCTGATAAAAGGCCAGAACCTGGATAACCTTTTTACAAACCTCACCGTAGGTTTTCATGATTCAATCAGTTTTAATAAACTCCCTACACCTTTTGCTTGTGTTGCGGTAGACCTGATGAAAGGAGAAGAAGTTGTTTTCCATAGTGGGGCGTTATCGGAAGCAATGAGAGCAAGTATGGCAATCCCGGGTGCTTTTACACCTGTGCGCATAGACAGCATGGTATTGGTGGACGGAGGATTGATAAATAACTTTCCGGTGGACGTGGCCCGTTCGATGGGAGCAGAGATCATTGTCGGAGTAGACGTACAATCAGGCCCCAAGAAAGATGACAATATCGTCACGGTAGCAGATATGGTAGGCAAGATTGTCGAAATCACCAGTAAAAGTAAATACGCTGAAAACAGGAAAGAAACCGATGTATATATTAAGGTAAACGTAGAAGGTTATAATGCGGCCAGTTTTAATCCCGAAGCACTCGATACCCTAACACGAAGGGGAGAAGAAGCTGCCCGTGGTGAATGGACTGAACTGATACAATTAAAGAATAAGATAGGAGTTTCTGGCGATTACGAGCCGAAACACAATAGCCCTTACCGGGTAATAACACCGGAAGATACAATTAGGATCATGCATATCTCTTTCGAAGGGCTTGATGATGATGAAAAAAACTGGCTAATGAGGAAATGCCTGTTAAAAAACGATAGTAAGATGACACTTAACGGCATTCAGGAAGCTATCAGCAATATTTACGGAACGCAGATTTATACCAATGTCGGATACGTTCTTAATACCACTGAAGGAGGATATGACCTTCATTTTACTCTCGATAACAATCGTGTGAACTCATTCAATCTCGGCATTCGCTTTGACTCAGAAGAAGTAGCATCCGTGTTGCTCAATGCACAATATCAGTTCAATACACGCGTTGCCACAAAGGCCGCTCTAACCGGTCGTCTGGGAAAACGCACCGGAGTACGCCTTGATTATGCCATATTTCCCAATCTGTTGAGGATTATAAACCTTTCCTATATGTATCAATACAATGATATAAATATATATCAGCATGGGAGCAGGGAATATAACACTACATATGGTTACAATATGGCCGAAATCGGATATTCCAATATTTTCAACCAGAACCTGATGCTTTCGCTCGGTGTCCGGTATGAGCATTTTAACTACAAAAATTTCCTTTTCGGCGACGAACGGAATACCATGGAGGTAAGGCTGGAAGGATTCTTCAGTTATTCTGCTTTGTTACGTTATGAAACCATGGACAGGCGGGTATTTCCCAATAGCGGTACTTCACTCAGAACCAATATCGGGCTATATACCGACAATATGATACACTACAAAGGAGGTGCACCGTTTGCAGCAGCCAGCGTTTGGTGGGAGAGTGTATTTTCCATAACCAATAAATTTACGATCCTTCCCGGTGCTTATGGTCGTGTGTTGATGGGTAACAATTTTCCTTATCCGTTTCTTAATACCATGGGAGGAGATACACCCGGAAAATATGTACCTCAACAGCTTCCGTTTACAGGAATAGATTTTATGGGAATTTTTGATAACTCGCTGGTGGTAGGAAAGGTGAAATTGCGTCAAAGGTTTGGCAAAAACCACTATGTCAACCTGACGGGTAATTATGCACTCGATAATGATAATTTTATCAGGATATTAAAGGGAAGGCAAACCTTTGGAGCAAGCCTGGGATATGGATACAATAGCGTGTTTGGTCCTCTGGAAGGTTCATTCAATTGGTCTAACGAAACTAAAAAACTGGGCTTTTATTTGAATATAGGTTATAGCTTTTAGTGTTTGCAGCAATGTATTATTGCTGGGAGAAAGCAATAGTTTCAGGTGTAATAAGTAAAATAGCTCTGTAAGATATGATATCCTTACAGAGCTATTTGTTTAAAGAAAAATACTCAGATCCCATAATTGGGTTAATCTTCTGCTTTCCTTCTTTTTTCGCTTTTGGCAAGTACTACGATATTCGAAGCATACTCTACCATCCATTGCTCGGAATATCCTAATCTTTCTTTATATTTTCTTACATTTTTTACAACAGGACGCACATCGTCAGATTTCCAGTTGTCCTTTGTCAGGATATCGTGAATTGTTTTTTCCGTAAGCGAATGGAGTGCTTTCTTAAATACCTTGGGAATACCAAACTTCCATTTCAATAAATTACCGATAAGCATCAATAAATCTGATGTAAATCCTTGGAACATAGAAAGGTATGGCATCACGTCGTTGGCGTTTTTGCAATTCCTCTTTATTGAAGCATCTATTTCTTTGAAGAAATTGTCACTCAAGCCATAATCCTGCATCAATATTTTGCGGGCTGCTGTTTTTTCTGCCTGTCCTAGTTTACCGCCTTGTGTAGGTACTTTAAACACACGTTTGAAGAGAGCCATGTCAGGAAGCATGCGGATATTGGTAATCCCCAGGTTTATAGCCATTACCGATTGATAGTATACCCTGATAATGGTCATGAAACCTTCCATCTTACTCTCCCTTACTTCTTCCTCTTCGTCTTTCTTCTTGAATAATTTTGAAAATATACTCATGGGTTTATTCTTTGATTTAATAAGTTGCGATTACAAATGTACAACAAATATTTTAATGTGCTTTTGTGCAAGAGAGATTTAGTAAAAGGATACCCTGTTTACTTATCGCTTACTATATTCTTCTCCGAATAAGGGAAATTTCTTTTCCAGGTATTTGAGATATAACAGGGCACACCCTCTGGCATCTGATAAAGCTTCGTGATGATTTAGCTCGATATTATTGCGTTCGCAACAGGCATTCAGTGAAGCAGGTTTGTATCCCATCGAGCGGTATATCTTGCAGGTGCATTCCCATCTTTTGCCTATTTCCAACTCATCATAATCGAGTTGATACATACGCATTACTTCTTTCAGTACATTACGGTCGAAAGCCTCATTGTGGGCAACTACTACCTGACCGAACAGCCGCTTTTTTACTTCCGGGTAGATGGCATGGAATCCCGGTATCTCCTCTGTCATGTCCGGGGTGATACCATGTACACAGATATTGTTGTACCAGTATTCATTATCGGGTGGTTGGCAAAATGCCTGGTATTCATCCGTAATAATGCCATTAGTCACAGTTACTATCCCTACAGAACATGCACTGGAGGGATAACCGGTGGCGGTCTCAAAATCTATTGCTACGAAATTGTACATTTATTATTAGAATTCTACCTTCAGCCTTTCTATGATTTCATACACAGCAGGGCAGGTAGAAGCGTTTTTAATTGTAATATTATGTATCTGGAAAAACTTTTTCCGGTCAGTGTGCGGATATTCCCTGCATGCCTTAGGCCTGTCTTCGTAGATGAAGCAATAATTGTCTGCTCCCAGAAATGGGCAAGGCATTTCCTTGAACACATAGTCGTTATCTTCATCTATTCTCAGGTAGGTATTAACTACTTCATGAGGTTTTATCCTTAAACTTTGTGCTATCCGTTCAATATCCCTGTCGGTTATGCGGGGTCCTAGCGTGCGGCAGCAATTCCCACATTCCAGACAATCTGTTTCGTCAAACACTTCCGTATGTAGCGCGTGAACTGTATCGTCTAATTCCCGCAGGCGGTTTTTTCTGACTGATTTGAAAAAAGCTTTAGTTTCCTTCTCTACTCGTTTTGCCTTTTCGGGCAGGTCATCTAATTTAATCTCCATTTCGTCGGTTATGCATCAAAAAGAGAAGTCATCTCAAATTTATTACCATCAAACAATCCTTTATCACTTAATTTCAATTCGGGAATAACCAGTAAAGCCATGAAAGAGAGCGTCATGTAAGGAGCCGTAAGCGGCGAACCATATTTTTTTACAATATCATTTGCCTTCTGATAGCCTTCTGCCACATCTTCTGCTTTACCATTGTAGATTAATCCCGCTATGCATAGGGGAAGAACAAAATGCTCGTCTCCGCTACAGGCAGATATGCCTCCTTTCTGCTCTACCAGTAGGTTGATGGCTTTCGCTATATCTTCGTCCGAACAGCCTACGGCGACAATATTATGACTGTCGTGTGCAATTGTAGATGCTATGGCACCCTGCTTCAATCCGAAGTTTTTAATAAAACCTATTTGCGGGGTAGCAGTGTTGTAACGGTTGTATACCACAATTTTTAAAATATCCTCCTGTATATCCGCTACTACATTCCCGTTTTCTATTTTAGGCCGGGATAGTGTTACATGCGTAAGCAACTCACCATCCTTTATAGTTATAACCTTTATTTTGCTGCCTCCGGCTTTTACTGCCAACTCCTGTGGAAACAGGTCTTTTGTGTTAAACCGGTTTATGGTTTCATATGCCGAAGGAGTAGAAAATAATTCTTTTCCATTCTCAGCTACTTTCTGTCCGTTGATATAAGTTGCTTTTACATTAAGTTCGGTCAGATTATCAAGTATAATGAAATCAGCGCTGTTTCCCGGCTGCAGCAAGCCTACAGGTAGTTTATAATGTTTAACCGGATTGTAGGTGCAGATTCTTAATATCGTCAGGGGATCATATCCTTTGGCAATTGCCCGTTTAGCCATTTGGTTGATATGGTCTACCAGTAAATCGTCAGGATGCTTATCATCCGAACAGAACATCAATTTGTCCGGGCATTCTTTAACCAGGTCGATTAGAGACTCAAAGTCTTTAGCTGCACTACCTTCACGGATAAGGATATTCATTCCCAGGCGGGCTTTTTCACGGCCTTCCTCGAGGGTTGAACATTCGTGGTCGGTAGATATACCTGCTGAAACGTATTTTTGAAGGTCTTTACCACTAACCCCGGGTGCATGTCCATCAACAGGTTTGCCGGATGCATGCGCTTCCTCTATCTTTTTCATCACCTCTTTATCCTCGTAAATCACTCCGGGATAATTCATCATTTCTGCCAGATACCATATATCTTTCCGCTTCATCAGGTGGGAAATACCGGATGAATCTATGACAGAGCCTGATGTTTCGAAAGTGGTAGCCGGAACACATGAGGGAGCACCGAAAAAGAATTTGAAAGGAACAGTGTCCGCATTCCCGATCATATAATTGATACCATCCACACCACATACATTGGCAATCTCGTGAGGATCTGATACACTGGCTACACTACCGTGTCTCACGGCTATGCGTGCAAATTCAGAGGGAACCATCATAGAACTCTCTATATGAACATGCGCATCGATAAAGCCGGGACATATGTACTGATCCTCCACTTCGTTTGTCTCCGTAATGGATATGATTGTACCTGCCTCAACCCGAATAATACCATCAATAATTCTCTTGCGGACTACATCTACAATATGTCCGCTAACTTCAAAAGGGATATTGCTATTCATACTTTGTTGCCTTTAATAAGCAAACTTAGTATAAAATATTGGATTATAGGTATATCTTTTTTATAAATAAAGACTATTTATAATTTGCTCCCGAATTTACTGATATAAAGACCGTCAGTCCGGGTTTTGCCGATTCTTACCGTTTCAATATCCTGTTTACAGAAGATTGAAGATACCATACTGGCTTTTCTTTCCACATATACCTCATAATGATCTTTTCTTAATCTACCGGGGAAAGTAATATCTTTACTTCCATGGCGGGTATAGTAAGTTAATTTTATACTATCCGCATTGTTGGCAGTAATTCTTACTGAGTCCGAATATTCATAAATATTAAAATGTGCGAGAATGGTTTTTGTATTTCTGAAGTTTACTTCAGTGCCTTCAAACAGTGTGGGAGAACTACCAAGGGAGTTAGCATAAACTCCATTTAATTGTGATACTTCTTTGAGCGGTGCGAGGTTGGAACTTAGCGGAGCTTTAGAGGTGCTACATGACCAAAACAGTGACACGAAAGTCAATAAAAAAATGTAGGGCTTCATTTTCTATATATTGATTTGTTACTAAAAAGATTAATAGTCTTTTTATTCGCAAACATAATTAAAAAAAATGAAATGGTAATATAAAAAAGTAAATATTTCAATGAAAAATGTATAATATTATTCTTCCAGTATCAATTTGTTTAGCTGGTCTGTGTTTGGTTGGAAATCTTTACCTGCCGGAATTATGAAGGCATCTGATATATGTTGCTTTTCCTGCTGTATACGCAAGATTTTTTCCTCAAGTGTTCTGGTCGTAATAAAACGGTATACAAATACAGCTTGCTTCTGCCCCATACGGTGTGAACGACTGATGGCTTGCTCTTCCGTTGCTAAATTCCACCACGGATCAAGAATAAATACATAGTCGGCTTCCGTTAAATTTAATCCCACTCCGCCCGCTTTGAGAGAAATCAGGAAAAACTGGCATTCGGTGCGGTTGGAGAATTGGTTAATGACCTCTTCCCGATTTTTAGTTTCCCCGGTTAACATGGCATATTCCCACTCTCTTTTTTTTATTTCTTCTGCTATTAATTCCAGATGTTTCACATAGCTTGAGAATAGTAAAACTTTATGACCCGTGCCCCTGATGTCTTCCAGCATACGGAATACTTCACGGAATTTACCCGAACCGGAAGTGTATCCGGTATCTACCATGCGCGGATGGTTGGCAATTTGCCTTAATCGTCCGATAGCTTGCAGAGAACCGAAGGCATCATTCTGCCCTCTATCCTGCAATAGTTTTCTTTCCAATATCAGGTTACGGGCTTTGGATAGCTCTTCCTGATACATCTTTTCCTGTTCCGGTTCTGTTTCGCAAAAAATAAATTCATCTGTACGTTCAGGAAGATCTTCCAGAACCTCTTCTTTCGTACGGCGCAATATGAATGGATTGATAAGTCTTCTGAGCGAATCACTATGTAGCCCCTCAATGTTGTTGGTGATCGGGCGTATGAAATAGTTTTGGAAAGTGGCATGGTTTCCAAGCAAACCACGGTTTATGACATACATCAACGACCAAAGGTCACTTAATGAGTTTTCGATAGGGGTACCCGAAAGGGCAACATACTGCCTGCCCTGGATAAGGCTTACTGCCTGATGTACTTGGGACTCACGGTTTTTAAAGCTTTGCGATTCGTCAAATACAACAATGCCATACATATGTTGTTTCAGGAAATCAATGTCGTTACGTAATGTCTGATAAGTAGTGATAATAACATCCCAGCTTTTGATCGTTTGTTTCAATCCGCTTCTGGAATTACCAGTGTATTCGGCAATAGTGAGTGAGGGTGCAAATTTTTGCAACTCGTTCCTCCAATTGTGGACTACAGAGGCAGGAGCAACGATCAGGCAAGTATGAAAGGGTTCTTTTGATTCATCGTCATGAGCTGTTTCTTCAACCGGTGCAGAAAATAAATCTAACTGCACCGGCTGTTTATTATCCTTTGCAGTATCGGGTTTTCTATGCGTATCCTCTTTATACTTTAATAATAAGGTAATAGTTTGTATGGTTTTACCCAGCCCCATGTCATCGGCCAGGCAGGCTCCCATCTTCTGTGTGTACAGATTATACATCCAATGATAGCCCCTGAGCTGGTAATCACGAAGCGTAGCTTTTAGTTTACTGGGTAGTTCTACTTTTTCTGTTTGTTGGGGGGATGGAGACAGGTTAGTTTGCATCTGGTCCAACAATGTAAACTGGTTCCGTTTCAGTACTACACGGTTTTCCTGTCTTTCTCCAAACAGCATGATAGCAGAATAGTGGGCAAACCACTCTTCGGGAATAATAAATAAGGAACCATCCTGCAGGGTGTATTCCCTCTTTCCCGAGAGTATATTCTGCCAGAGGTTTTGAAGAGGGATAGTTTTCCCGTCATCTAAAATGATGTTGGCATGGAGCTGAAACCAGTCTGTACTGCTTTCCTGTGAGTATTCCAGTTTCCAATGGCCTGTGTAGTATTTGTTTGATAGCCTGTCTTGCCTGATTTCAAAGTTCATAGCTGAAAGCTTTTCGTGATGTTCCCGCATCCACTCTATCATAAAATACCAGTCGTTGTTTTCCTTTAGCTTAAAGCATCCTGAGCTTGTCATCGACAAGCCATTGCCCAAAAGCAGATCGATACAAGATTGCTCCCAGGCAAAATCCCTGTTTGTTTTATAAAAGCGATATTGCTGCCCGTCTTCTTCCAGCTCTACAATAGCCGGGGCTTTGGAATAAGAAGGCACGCTACGATTATTGTACCGAAACCGGAGTTCGGCAACCGGGCACGAAGTGATATCCCTTTCAAGAGACAGGATCGCAGTTTTCTTACTTTCTCTCTCAATTACTTCAAAGCCTTCAGCTATAATATCCTCATTACTTATATTCTTGAGAATGAACTTTCTGAAATATTCCTGTTCATTGTGCCTGGGGATAATGATCTCTTTTTTGGTAAGGAAAGGTTTCAGGCGTGTTCCGTTAACACCCTCCGGTAAATAAAAAAGCAGATTATTTATAAGGATTATTCCCGGTTGGGTAGTGATGATCTTAAGATTGCTCTCAGCTGGGATAAATTCCTGCTTCCTGCTGGATAAGCTTAATATATATCTTATATGCTCTTCATTCCGGTAGAAACCTAGCAAGGCTTTTAGCGGTTCGTTATTTATGATGATCTGGTCTTTCTTATGCGGATTATCCAGACGGCTTTCGCGGAAATACAATGGAAGATTATTGTCTGCTATTTCCCTGATGATTCCTGCAACAGTTTTATCTACAAATATTTTGATAAGTTTCAAAATATCTGGATCTACGTTAGAAATGAAGTCACGTTCGGTTTTAAACTTCTTCCTGCCGTATATTTTATAAAGGTTGGAGACTTCATATTTATGACATTCCTGTATAATGTGCTTTGCCTCTGCACTAACTGCTTGCTCATCAGTAAATAGCCCTAAATAACTGTAAAATGCCCCTTCATCTTTAACCCTTGCAGGTTGTATTATATAATTTCCCCATTTCGTTTCAGGAACGAGGAGAAAAATCAATTCTTCTTCCATGCTAACTATTTGACCCGCAAAGGTAGTAATAAAAGTTGATATAAAGATTTAAGCCTAACTATAAGTTAACATTAATAATGCAAATCAGAGTTAAAGAATTTATAGTTTTGCCGGTAGGCAATTAAGTGTATTTATTATACGTATATACATCAGGCTATCTGGCGTATATACGTGAGTCTATCTGGCGTATATACACGAATCTGTTGGCGTATATACATGAATCTATCTGGCGTATATACGTGAGTCTATTTGGCGTATATACATGAATCTGTTGGCGTATATACGTGAATCCTACTCATGTATATACAAGACAAAAACCGTGTATATACGCCTACAGATTCATTTTAATAGCTGATTTCGATGTTAAGGGCTTTCATACTATGTTATAAAGATATTAGATTTGTAATATATTGCCCAAAAGAATAAATTGCTGTCTGTATTTGAATTAATATTCTACCTTGTATTTTATCTAAAGAACTAACTTTGCCGATAAATCACCTTGTCTAATTATATTATATATCATGACAATTAAAGAATATGCTATGAAGAATGTTTGTCTTTTACTTTTATTATTTTCGTTTATATCTGGTCAAAAACTATGTGCTTCAACCGACGAAGTAGTAAATGAACCTGACTCGGCCTATATTTTCTCCTATGGCACAGATAAAAACCATCATCACAACGGACTTCACTTTGCGTGGAGTATAGATAAAAAGGATTGGCATGCAATTGGCCCCGAACATAGTTATATACGGAGTGATTATGGTAGGTGGGGAAGTGAGAAACGTATGTTATTTCCTTTTTTATTTCGAGGTCCGGATAATGTTTGGCATTGTATATGGGGACTTAATGAAAGAATAGGAACTTTCGCACATGCTTCATCCAAAGACCTGGTATACTGGGGTAGCCAGTCTTACCCTGTTATGTCTACGGATAAGAACTGTCTTTTACCCGATATATTTTATGATGGTGCTACAAAATCTTATACCATCACCTGGTTAAGTAAAGAAGGGAATGCAGAGCATATTTATGGAACTACGACAAAGGATTTTAAAAATTATACTCCTGTGAAGCCATTTCCGGAGTCTGCCCGTACTTTTCGTGAAAATGCAATGATTGATGGAGAACAACAGATAGGAACCATTCATAAAGTTTCGTGGAGTGTAATTGACGATTTAATTAAAACTCATCAACTTATGGCCTATAAAAATCAACTTTACAGTGAAACCACAGCCGAAGATGTTACCCGATTTGCTTCACTTCAACCTCTGGAAGCCCATATAACCATAAACCCATCCGGGAAAAAGCAAATAAGTGATATGCTTATCGGAATATTTTTTGAAGATATTAATTATGCAGCAGATGGAGGTATATATGCAGAATTGATACAGAACCGTGGATTTGAATACAGTCCGGATGACAAGGAAGGGAGAGATAAAAACTGGAATAGTTATAAAGCATGGAGTTTAAAGGGAAGTCAATCATCTTTTTCTATAGATACCATATCACCGATACATCCGAACAATAAGCATTTTGCAGTGCTACATATTAATAACATCGGCACCTCTTTGGTTAATGAAGGGTTTGACGGCATACCTGTTAAAGCAGGGGAGAAGTATAACTTTTCTGTTTTTGCCCGTACTCCTGAAACAAAGAAAGGGAAACTACATATCCGCCTTATCGATGACAACGGAAAAGTATATGCCGAAAGCCACACAAAGAATATTACGAACGAGTGGAAAAAGTATGAAATAGTACTCACAGCAAAAGAAACCATAGCAGAAGCACGTCTTGAAATTATACCTCAAATGGTGGGAAGAGTAAATCTTGATATGATTTCCCTTTTTCCTCAGAAAACGTTTAAAGGCCGTAAAAATGGTTTGCGTCAGGATCTTGCACAGACATTAGCAGATATTAAACCGCGTTTCGTCCGCTTTCCCGGAGGTTGCGTTGCTCATGGAGATGGATTGGCAAACATGTATCGCTGGAAGAATACAATCGGTCCGTTGGAAGCCCGTAAACCTCAACGCAACCTGTGGGGATATCATCAAACTGTCGGATTGGGATATTATGAATATTTCCAGTTCTGTGAGGATATAGGTGCAGAGCCGCTACCCGTACTGCCGGCGGGAGTTCCCTGCCAGAATTCAGGCACAGGGGGAGATGGCCAGCAAGGCGGAATTCCTATGTGCGAAATGGATGACTATGTACAGGAGGTTCTTGACCTTATTGAGTGGGCGAATGGAGATGTTAAAAGCACCTGGGGCAAGAAACGTACAGAAGCCGGACATCCTGCACCATTTAATCTGAAATATATTGGAATAGGTAATGAAGACCTTATCACCGATGTTTTCGAAGAGCGCTACTCCATGATATGCAAAGCCGTAAAGGATAAGTATCCAGATATCACGGTTATTGGTACGGTTGGCCCCTTCTTTGAAGGTACTGACTATGTAGAAGGTTGGAAAATAGCCGGGAAGTTAAAGCTGGATATGGTAGATGAGCACTATTATCAATCTCCCGGATGGTTTATATACAATCAGGATTTCTATGATAAATATGATCGCAGCAAGTCTAAAGTATATTTAGGTGAATATGCAGCCCATCTTTCCGGGCGACCTAATAATATTGAAACAGCTTTGGCCGAAGCTCTTTACCTTACTTCCCTGGAGCGTAACGGAGATGTGGTAAGCCTCACTTCTTATGCGCCCTTACTGGCAAAAGAAGGACATACTCAATGGAATCCTGACCTCATATATTTTAATAACACAGAGGTGAAACTGACTGTAGGATACTATGTTCAGCAATTGTACGGACAGAATTCCGGAGACGAGTATCTACCTGCCACTGTCACTCTCTCCAATAAATCCGTCCCGGTGCAGAAGCGGGTAGCTGTGTCTGTAGTCCGTGATAGTAAAACAAATGATTTGATCATTAAGTTAGTGAACCTTCTTCCGGTAAAAGTCAAAACCACATTAGACTTATCTCCGCTTAATATAAGTAATACGGAAGCTCTGATGACGGTTTTATCAGGTAAACCGGATGATAAGAATGCCGTGCCTCAATCTTCTTCTATTTCAGTTTCAGAAGAGGTTGTCTCTGAATTACCAGCATATTCATTTACGGTATTGCGCTTAAAAGGAGAATAATATTAATCAACGTATAGTTATTAAAGAGAAGGCCGGTTCATTATAAACCGGCCTTCTCTTTGTATGGGTATTATCTGCAACATAATACAATCTTAATGATTATTTGTTTATCAAATAAATATCATTGTTTGTTAATTAAATATGCTGGTCATATCCCGATTGAAAATAAGTTTTAGTTATTTTTGCCATACCGTAAAGTAACCTTATCAAAAATAGATTCTATTATTATGATGAAATACAGATATAGCTGTTCATTTCTTATTCTGTTCTTATCCTTGACTGTATGGTCTCAACAAAGACCATACATTATAAATATTAATCGCGACATTTATAAAGCAGCAAACAAGAACTGGTCTGTAGCTCAGGATGAAAGAGGAGTGATGTACTTTGGCAATGACATCGGTTTATTGGAATCCGACGGAATGGGCTGGCAACTTCACCGTATTCCTAATTCCCCCATAATAAGGGCTATTGCAGTAAGTTCTTACGATACTATATTTACCGGCGGCTTTGAAGAGTTGGGAAGGTGGGACAGGGATATTTCCGGTACATTAAAATACACATCATTTAAACCATTATTAAAAGATAAGAATCTGCAGAATGAGAATGTTTGGAAAGTATGGATTGATAATACCAAAGTCTATTTCCAGTCATTTAGCAGTATTTATATATATGATTCTGATAGTGAAACAATAAAAACAATCAACCTTCCTAATGGATTTCTTTTCTTGATAAAGGTACGGGATGAATTCTGGGTACAGGAAATATTCGGCCCGCTTTATACACTGAAAGATGATGCTTTGCATAAAGTAAAAGGAAGTGAATCTTTTGCAGGCACCACAGTTAGAGTCATTCTTCCCTATGATAAGGACAAATATTTAATTGGGATTTCGTCAGGTGAACTTTATCTGTATGATGGTTCCGGGTTTAGCTTATGGAATAAAACTTTGTCATCCCAGTTAAATGGCAAAGAGCTTAATAACGGGCTCTACTCTGCAAAAAGAAATACTTATTATTTAGGAACCCAGTTAGACGGCCTGTATGAAGTAGATCATAAAGGCAATATTATCAGTCATTTTTCTACGGTAAACTCTTTGCAAAATAACACGATTCTTTCCCTGTATGAAGATAATGTAAATAATGTTTGGGTAGCAATGGATCGTGGGTTAGCCTATCTCAGTTATACGAAAGGCTTAAGCTATTACAAAGCTAATGAACGGGATGCCGGAGCTGTATATGATGCAGTCTTTTGGAACAACAATTTGCTGTTGGGAACTAATCAGGGAGTCTATTACGCTTCAATAGACAAACTAAACGAACAAAACTTTTTCTCTCATCTAAAGTTGATCGAAGGAACTCAGGGACAGGTGTGGACATTTTCCAAAGTAGGAAACAAACTGTATTGCGGACACAATAATGGATTATTGGAGATAAAACCTGACATGAGAGTTACGGATGTATATAATCTTAATACGGGAGTGTTCCGCATCATTGAAGCTACCATAAAAGATACCGGGTTGCTACTTGTGGTAACATATAAAAATCTCGTTATCATAGAAAGAGCCACAGGCCATGTGATAGGCATTAAACAAATAAATGTACCGATAATTAATGTAGAAGTAGATCATCTTGAAAATATTTGGGTAGAAACAGTAAGTCACGGTATATATAAATGCAGATATGATAGTGATACGCGTATGCTCCGCTATTATACATATTATGGATATGAAGTTGATGAAGCATTGCCTGTAAAATTGAGGTTATATAAATCAGGTGGACGTATCTTGTTTTTAGGAGATGATAAGTTTTGGGTATATGACGAAAATACCGACAACCTCATCCCAAATCATCACCTGAATAAATGTTTTGAGAATGTAACAGATTTAAAACGGGTAGTTCATATAGGCTATGAACAAGCGTGGGCTGTCACCAGTTCTTGTGTATACCGTTTCTTTTACGATGGTTATCTGGCAAAAATCCTGGAAGCTTATAAGATAGATAACAGCAATCTTTCTCTTATCAATGCTTATGAAAACATAGCTGTGCTGAATGATTCTCTTTGTATGATATGCCTTGATGCCGGGTTTATTCTCCATACCTCTGAGGAAGAAGTTGAATCGAATGTAAAATTACCGGTTCCATATATCAAATCAATACAGGCAGGAAGTAAAAACGATTCTGGTAAATACTTTGCTGTAGATGAAACTCCTGATATTTCATATCAGAATAATGATATAACTATTTATTTTACAGTCGATAATGCATTTGCTTCCGGTCTGTCTATACAGTATAAACTAACAAATGTAGATGATGGTTGGAGCGAACCTGTCCAAAGTAGTAGTGTATCGTATGATCGTCTTCCCAAAGGTGTGTATAATTTCGACCTCCGTATAATTGATGGGTTGGGGCATCATTCAGAACCTGTAACTTTCTCGTTTCGGATACTGCCTCCATGGTATCAAACTATCTGGGCATATATATCATATATATTTATAACGATAGGTGTTTTCTATATAACCTGGCTGATGATATTGCGCAGGTATCGTAATATCCATCTAAGGAAAATCAGGGCACGTGAGACTCAGCATCTCCGCACCTTAAATGAAAAACTCGTTCAGGAAATAGAAGAAAAGAATGCGGAGATATTTACCCAGACATCTTTTATTATTCAAAAAAACGAGCTAATACTTAAATTGAAAAATATAGTTGATGAATTTTATTCCACCAATTCATACCGTTTACTTCTACCGCTTTACCAGAAAATGAATGCTTTGCTGAATAGCAACATGGATGCTGAGGAAGACTGGAAAATGTTTCTGATTAAATTTGAGCAAAAGCATAGGGGATTTTTCAAGAAATTGAAGATGATGCATCCTCAACTTACAACTAATGATTTGCGTTTATGCGCTTGCCTCAAATTGAATTTGGAAACAAAAGATATCGCTTCATTGATGAATCTTTCGGTACGTGCAGTAGAAAACAACCGCTATCGGCTTAGAAAAAAAATAAATCTTTCCTCCTCTCAAAATCTAAATGAATACTTTCTCCAAATTGAATAATAGGTTTTTATAATATTGATAATTAGTTAATTATATGTTTTTGAGTAGTAAATGTGAATCCTCTCAATTGTTAAAAAAGGAAGGAGTGTAATCGTGGTGAACCTCTTTTTTCTTTTACATATTATTTCATTTTTACTTTTGTCTTGCATCCTGATATCATATATACAGAATATCCTTACCTGATAGTTTTACCCAGGGCCCGGTTAAGTTTTATCAGATTATCGGATTATTCATAATATATGATCCTTTGGGAGAAGCAATGTATAATCGATTGTTAAACTTTAAAATTATGAAGAACAAATTTTCAATAACTCTTCAGAAAAAAGGTGTTTTGCTGAGGCCATTCTTGTTGTGGTTTTGTATGCTGTTCACTACATCTTTTGTCTATTCACAGAATATAACGGTTAGCGGACAGGTTACTGACATACAGGGAGAACCTATTATCGGTGTTTCTATATTAGAAAAAGGTACTACTAATGGTACGATAACCGATATTGACGGGATGTATAGTATTAATGTATCTCCGGCCGGCACCCTTGAATTCTCTTTTATTGGGATGACCAAAAATACAGTGAGGGTAAATGGCCAGACTACAATTAATGTTGCACTGGCAGAAGATGCTACTATGCTTGCTGAAACAGTCGTAATAGGTTATGGTGTGGCACGTAAAAGGGACCTGACAGGTTCCATCGCAAATATAAAAGGAGAAGAATTAGCTAATCAACCGGCAACTAATCCACTTTCTTCCTTACAGGGAAAAGTAGCAGGTGTGCAAGTTGTAAACTCCGGACGTGCGGGGAGTGATCCTGAAATACGTATACGTGGAACAAATTCCATCAATGGTTACAAACCACTATATATTGTAGATGGGATATTCAATGATGATATCAGTTATATTAATCCTTCGGATATCGAGACAATGGAGATATTGAAAGACCCTTCCTCCCTGGCTATTTTTGGTGTACGTGGTGCCAATGGTGTTATTATCGTTACTACCAAAAGAGCAAAAGAAGGACAGAGCCGGGTTAATATCAATACATCTTTCGGATGGAAAAGCATTACAGATAAAATAGAGATGGCGAATGCTGCCCAGTTTAAAGAACTTTATAATGAGCAACTTAAGAATCAGGGAAATCCTTTGTTCGATTTTACAGGCTGGGATGCAGATACGGACTGGCAGGATGAAATCTTCCAGACAGGATTTATAACGAATAACAATGTAAGTATAACAAGTGCTTCTGAGAAAAATAGTTTTTATCTCGGTGTCGGATATTCAAGTGAACAAGGAAATATCAAACATGAAAAATACAGTAAAGTAACGATCAATGCCAGTAATGATTATAAAGTAACCAAAAACTTTAAAGTAGGATTTCAATTCAATGGTGCACGCATATTGCCAACCGACAGCAAGGAAGTGTTAAATGCAATCCGTTCTACACCCGTATCTCCTGTATTTAATGAAGAATATCAGCTTTACGTAGCCCTACCGGATTTTCAGAAAGGACAGATCAACAATCCAATGGTGGATGTTGACTTAAAGGCTAATACGACGAGAGCGGAAAACTACCGTGGTTCGGGAAGTGTTTACGGTGAATTGAATTTTTTAAAGAACTTCACCTTTAAAGCCATGTATTCTCTTGATTACGGTTCCAACAACGGGCGTACTTATGTTCCTATTATGCAATTGTATGATCCGGATGCAGAAGGCAATATTGAAACTCTGGGTTTAAAGAAAACAGAAGTCAGCCAGTTTAAGCAAAATGAACTAAAAGTGCAAAGCGATTATCTGCTGACTTATATTAATAGTTTTGGAGAGCATAACCTGACCGCAACAGCAGGTTTTACCACCTATTACAATTCACTTAGCAGATTAGAGGCAGGTCGCAAACAAGGTGACGGACTGGTAATTGCCGACAATCCTGATAAATGGTATGTAGGTATAGGAGATGCTTCAACAGCAACCAATGGAAGTACACAATGGGAGCGTGCTACGGTTTCTGCTCTTGCACGTGTGATTTACAATTATCGGGGAAGATATCTTTTAAATGCCTCTTTCCGTCGTGACGGTTCATCTGCTTTCTCATACACAGGAAATCAGTGGCAGAATTTTTATTCTATAGGAGCAGGTTGGTTAATGTCGGAAGAGAAATTTATGCAGAATCAAAACTTCTTTGATATGCTGAAATTCAAAGGTTCATGGGGTACATTGGGCAACCAGGCAATGAGTAATGCTTATCCGGCCGAACCTCTATTGGAAAATAAATCTTCTGCCGTATTTGGTGATATTGTCTTTCCCGGATATCAGCTCGCATATTTGCCGAATCCGCGTCTGCGATGGGAAAAGGTAGAAGCATGGGAAGCCGGGTTTGAATCGAACATGTTAAGGAACCGGCTGCATTTTGAAGGAGTATTTTATAAAAAGAATACAAAAGACTTATTAGCCCAGGTACCCGGATTATCGGGAACAGTGCCGGGCATAGGTAATCTGGGTGAAATAGAAAACAGAGGAATTGAACTTTCTCTTAACTGGAGAGATCAGATTGGTGATTTCGGTTATAGTATAGGAGGTAATCTGACTACGATCAGGAATAGAGTGAAAAGTCTTGTTCAGGAAGGCTACTCTATTATCGACGGTGATAAAAGTATGAGTTATACAATGGCAGGATATCCTATTGGCTTTTTCTATGGATATAAAGTAGAGGGCGTTTATCAATCGGAAGCTGATATAGCAGATTCGCCTGTAAGTAAGATAGGTGGAGTGAAACCCGGAGATCTAAAGTTTGTGGATATAAATGGAGATAACCAGATTACTACCGAAGATCGCACTATAATTGGTAATCCCACTCCGGATTTTACTTATGGTATTTCTGTGGGATTATCTTATAAAAATTTCGAATTGAATGTAGATATGATGGGACAGCATGGGAACCAGATTTATCGTACGTGGGATAATTATAATTGGTCACAATTCAACTTTATGGCTCATCGCGTAAATCGCTGGCATGGGGAAGGAACATCCAATAGCGAACCAATGCTTACTACAACAAGTATGGTAAACAATGAGAACTCAGAATATTATATTGAAGACGGTAGTTTTTTCCGTATCAGAAACATCCAGCTGGCCTATAATTTTGATCGCGGCTTGCTGAGTAAGCTTCGTTTACAGGCTCTTAAGCTATATGTAAATGCCCAGAATCTGAAAACATGGAAAAATAATACAGGTTATACTCCTGAACTGGGCGGCTCTGCTACTGCTTTCGGGATAGATAACGGTAGCTACCCGATGCCTGCTGTTTATACATTCGGTATTAATCTTACTTTCTAACAATTAAATATTGAAACCATGAAGTTGAATAAATATATAGCTATATTATTAATAGCTGGAGCAGCCGGAACTTTTACTGCCTGCAATGATTTTCTGGATCGTAGCCCATTAGGGCAATTTACAGAGGATGATGCTCCGGGTGGAAGTTTGGAAGGACAAGTATTTAGCATTTACACCTTGATGAGAAGCTATGATATTACGGCTGGGATACCCGCATTTGCAATTCATAACTTTCGCTCTGAAGATTCGGAAAAGGGGAGTACAGCCTCAGATGGTGATAATCAGGCAGCAATGTATGATGATTTTGTTTATGCTAATAATAATAGCCTGACAAAGGCATATTGGTCTCATAATTATAAAATTATCTATCAATGTAATTCTGTTATTGATGCGATTGAAACAGAAGGATTTACTGATGAAGCATCATTGCGTAATAAAGGAGAAGCATTATTTTTCCGGGCATACACTTACTTTAATCTGGTAAGGGCCTTTGGCGAAGTACCTTTGGTAAACTTCAAGATATTGGATGCTGCCGAAGCTAATATAGCTAAAACTACCGTGGAAAAGATTTATGAACAGATTGATGCAGACCTGACCGAAGCTACAAAACTACTTCCAAAAGATTGGCCAGCTACTTATATCGGCCGGTTGACATGGGGAGCAGCACGGGCATTGCATGCCCGCACTTACATGATGCGTAATGATTGGAATAAAATGTATACTGCCTCTACGGATATAATAAATTCAGGGTTATATAACCTTAATACGCCTTATGATAAGATTTTTACGGATGAAGGAGAAAATTGCAGCGAATCTGTATTCGAGTTACAATGTACTGCTACTCCCGCTCTTCCTGCAAGTCTTACAATAGGTAGCCAATTTAGCCAGGTGCAGGGAGTACGTGGCTCCGGTGTCTGGAATCTGGGTTGGGGCTGGCACATGGGAACAAAAGAGTTAGGTAATGCTTTTGAAAAAGGTGATCCCCGTAGAGATGCAAGTCTGCTTTATTTCCGTAAATCCGAATCAGAACCTATTACGGAAGAAAACACTAATAAGCCTTATGGAGAATCGCCGGTCTCATTGGCAGCCGGAGCCTATTTTAATAAGAAAGCATATACTGATCCTGCTAAGCGTAAAGAATTTAATAATGAAGGATTTTGGGTAAATATCCGCCTGATCCGGTATGCTGACGTTGTGCTGATGGCAGCAGAATCAGCTAACGAATTGGGTAATGCATCCGAAGCGGTGAATTACCTGGAGATGGTAAGGGAACGCGCCCGTGGCGGTGACAATTCCATCCTGCCTAAAGTAACAACTACTAACCAGACAGAACTTCGTGATGCCATCCGCCACGAACGCAGGGTGGAATTAGCTCTGGAGCCTGATCGTTTTTATGATTTGGTGCGCTGGGGAATTGCGAGAGAAGTCTTGCATGCGGCAGGTAAAACCAATTATCAGGACAAGCACCGTTATTTGCCGATTCCACAAGACGAAATCGATAAGTCTAAGGGCGTATTGAAACAAAATCCGGATTATTGATCAGGGGAAAGATTCTTTTCAGATAACAAGTCTCCCGGTAAAACTGTTATATCTTTTATCGGGAGATATTTTACACAGTGTATTAAAAATAATTATCAAAGATGGTATTTCAGAGAATCAAAGTATTAGTTTTCTTAATCGGTGTTGTGCTTATGAATATGAAAGCACAAAAATCACCTTCAGATATGAATAGGTTTATTGACGATTTGATGGGCCGGATGACTATTGAAGAAAAGATCGGTCAGCTCAATCTGCCGGTAAGTGGAGAAGTTGTAACGGGACAGGCCAGGAGTAGTGGAGTAGCTGAGCGTATAAGCAAGGGAGAAGTAGGCGGATTATTTAATCTGAAAGGTGTTGAAAGGATCAGGGATGTGCAAAAGTTAGCTGTAGAAAACAGCCGTTTGGGTATCCCGTTACTTTTTGGTATGGATGTTATCCACGGTTATGAGACTATATTTCCCATCCCTTTAGGTTTATCTTGTACATGGGATATGGCAGCTATAGAACAATCTGCCCGTATTGCGGCAATTGAGGCAAGTGCCGACGGCATTTGCTGGACATTTAGTCCAATGGCGGATATAAGTCGTGAGCCTCGTTGGGGACGCGTTTCCGAAGGAAATGGAGAAGATCCCTTTTTAGGAGCAGAGATAGCAAAAGCTATGGTAAAAGGATATCAGGGAAATAGTATGAAAAGCAATAACGAGATAATGTCTTGTGTTAAACATTTTGCCTTGTATGGTGCCAGTGAAGCCGGACGCGACTATAATACGGTAGATATGAGCCGCAACCGTATGTTTAACGAATATATGTTACCCTACAAAGCAGGCGTTGAAGCAGGTGCAGGCAGTATGATGGCTTCTTTCAATGAAATAGACGGTGTGCCTGCCACAGGAAACAAGTGGTTACTGACAGATGTATTGCGCAATCAATGGGGATTTGATGGATTTGTAGTATCCGACTATACCGGAATTTCTGAAATGATAGCACATGGTGTCGGAGATCTGCAAGCTGTATCTGCCCGTGCCTTAAAAGCCGGAAACGATATGGATATGGTCAGTGAAGGATATATCGGCACATTGAAGAAATCTCTTCAGGAAGGAAAAATTTCCGAGGAAGATATAAACCGTGCTTGCCGCCGTATTCTGGAAGCTAAATATAAACTGGGTCTTTTTGAAAATCCTTATAAGTACTGCGATTTAACTCGTCCGGCCAGAGAGGTTTTTACTCCTGCGCATCGTGCTGTGGCACGCAAGATAGCTTCAGAAAGTTTTGTATTACTTAAAAATGATAATGCAACCCTTCCTATACAAAAGCAAGGAACGATTGCTGTGATTGGTCCCTTGGCCGATACACGTAGCAATATGCCTGGCACATGGAGTGTAGCAGCCGTTTTGGACAATGCCACTTCGCTTGTAGAAGGACTCACCAAAGTAGCAGGAAACCGTGCCAGAGTAGTATATGCCAAAGGAAGTAACTTAATTGGTGATGCTGCTTATGAAGAACGTGCTACCATGTTTGGCCGATCCCTAAACCGTGATAACCGTTCGGACAGAGAACTGCTTGATGAAGCTTTTAGAGTAGCTTCCGGTGCTGATGTGATTGTTGCTGCTTTAGGAGAATCTTCTGAAATGAGTGGGGAGAGTAGTAGCCGTACTGATCTTGAGATGCCGGATGTACAACGTGCTTTGTTAAAAGAATTACTGAAAACAGGAAAACCGGTTGTATTGGTTTTGTTTACAGGACGTCCGGTAGTATTGACCTGGGAGCATGAACATGTGCCTGCTATCCTGAACGTCTGGTTTGGAGGTAGTGAAGCTGGCTATGCAATAAGTGATGTATTATTTGGCGAAGTAAATCCGAGTGGAAAACTAACCATGACATTCCCGCAAAACGTCGGACAAATACCTTTATATTACAACCATAAAAATACGGGCCGTCCTTTGGATGAAGGCAAATGGTTTGAAAAGTTTCGTGGTAACTATTTGGATGTAACCAATGATCCGCTTTATCCGTTTGGATATGGATTGAGTTATACTTCTTTTCAATATAGTGATATCCGTTTAAGCTCTTCATCAATGACTCCAAACGAACCGATTACCGCTACTGTGACATTAACAAATACAGGTAGTAGGGATGGTGCAGAAGTTGTACAATTATACATACGGGATATTGTGGGCAGTATTACGCGTCCGGTAAAAGAGCTGAAAGGATTTAATAAAGTATTTCTTAAAGCTGGGGAATCACGTGAGATTACTTTTACTGTAACACCTGAAATGCTGAAATTTTATAATTACGATATCGAGTTTGTATATGAGCCGGGAGAGTTTGATGTAATGATAGGAGGAAACAGCCGGGATGTCAAAACGAGTCGGTTTACATTATTTGAGAATTAGGAATTAATTCGAATCAGTAGTCGAAGAGGTATCCAAAAAGTATTATTCACCACAGATGACACAGATTAACACAGACTATTTTATATTTATTGTATTAATAATAAGTCGAATAATTTGAATCGATCTCTGTTAATCTGTGTCATCTGTGGTGAATTTATGTTATTGATGGACTTTCGGGACACTCCCTAATTGAAAAACATATATCCTTTAAACTAATAACCAGAAAATAAAACTTAATGAAATATTCATATATTATTTTATCTCTTTCATTGCTTTTCTTTATAACTGCATGTAAAGGTAAAACTAAACCTAATCCCTCTGGGGACAATAAAACTGAATTCTCTGATGAAGAACTGCTTGACATCGTGCAAGAACGTACATTTCAGTATTTCTGGGATGGAGCAGAACCTGTAAGCGGCATGGCAAGAGAACGATATCATGTAGATGATATCTATCCGGAAAACGATAAGCATATTATTACTTCCGGTGGAAGCGGATTTGGAATAATGGGCATACTTTCAGGAATCGAACGAGAATATATCACCCGTGAAGAAGGTTTCCGGCGATTTGTTCAGATCATTGATTTTCTTGAAAGTGCAGATAAATTCCATGGTGCTTTTCCTCACTGGTGGAACGGGGAGACCGGAAAAGTTAAGCCTTTTGGTACAAAAGATAATGGTGGTGACCTTGTAGAAACAGCTTTTTTGATACAAGGCTTGCTTGCTGTTCATCAATATTATATAAATGGCAATGATCAGGAAAAATCACTTGCTGCCCGGATTGATAGGATATGGCGCAATGTAGAATGGGATTGGTACCGGAACGGACAGAATGTACTTTATTGGCACTGGAGTCCCGATTATGGTTGGAAGATGAATTTCCCTGTACGTGGATACAATGAATGCCTTATCATGTATATACTGGCAGCTGCATCGCCAACTCACGGTGTGCCGGTAGAAGTATATCACGAAGGTTGGGCAGAAAACGGTGCTATTGTGGCTCCACATCTTGTAGAAGATATACAGTTAAATCTTCGCTACCAACTTGGGGATATAGGTCCATTGTTCTGGGCGCATTACTCATTCTTAGGGTTAAATCCGAATGGGCTGAAAGATCGTTATGCCGACTATTTTACGGAAATGAAAAACTTTACACTAGCCAATCGGGCTTACTGTATACGTAACCCTAAAGGATACAAAGGTTATGGATCCGACTGTTGGGGATTAACGGCGAGTTATTCCGTAAATGGATATGCTGCCCATGCTCCTAATGAGAGAGATGATCTGGGAGTTATTTCACCCACTGCTGCTCTTTCTTCTATCGTTTATACTCCGGAATATTCAATGCAGGTGATACGTAATCTTTATGGTAAGGGAGATAAGTTATTAGGTAAATACGGTTTTTATGATGCATTCAGCGAAACGGAAAATTGGTTTCCACAACGTTATCTGGCAATCGATCAGGGGCCAATTGTAGCAATGATTGAGAACTATCGTTCGGGTTTATTATGGAAATTGTTTATGAGTCATCCGGATGTACGTAGGGGACTTGATAAGCTTGGGTTCAGTTATCAGTAAAGATTTACCGGAATAAGGAGGTTTTTAGGGTTAGTCAATTTATCCTTTTGCGCTGGTTGTAGCCCGGATTTCATAGTAAGCAAACAAGTAGTTGAGTAGTAAACACCGATTTGAAGCAGGTTATATCTATCTGCATTCATTGAGGGAATCCGACTTAACTACTTGTTACTGTTTATAGGTCATAATTCTCTTTTACGAGAGGGCAATTTTGGAGATATTCAAGGCTCTTCTTCACACTTTCTTCCGGAGTGAAGTTATATTGTTCTACTTCTACTACAAGATGTTTTGTTCCTGCAGCATCCGTATTTTTGAATATCGCATCAAAGCCTACCATTCCGCTCTGTCCAAGTTCTTTATTATCTTTAATATGTAGTACAGTAAAGCGGTTTTTATATTTATTGAAATAATCAACCGGGCTTTGTGCACCTCTTACCACCCAATATACATCCATTTCAAAGAATACATATTCCGGATTGGTATTTTCGAGCATATAATCCAGCATTACCTGATCTTCTACTTTTTGGAATTCATGAGCATGGTTGTGATATCCGTATGACATACCGTTCTCTTTGCATCTACGGCCAATCTCATTGTAATATTCACAGTAAGTTTTAAGATCTTCCAAAGTTTTGGGAACATCCATCCATGGAGTTACAATGTATTTCATGCCTGCAGCTTTATGATCTGCAATGCATTTATCCCACCATTTTAGGGATTCGGAGAAATCTTTGCTTTTAAGTTCTTTTTCAGAAAGACCTTTACCTGTGTGTGAGGATAATACAGTCATACCTGCATTTTCAATATCAGCTTTAAATTCAACAGGAGTTTTGCCATAAAATTTCCCATCATTGTAATTAGCTGCCTCAACAGCTGTATATCCCATTTCTGCAACTTTTTTGATTACACCTGCGTAATCAGTCTTTATATCCTCTCTTAAAGAATATAGTTGCAGGGCAATATTTTTCTTTTTGGGAGCTTCGACTACAGTTGTTGCTTTGGGAGTACATGATGCTATAAGTACAGAGACAATGAGAAGAAGAATGTATTTTGACTTCATCATGATTTAAAAGTATTTGTTGTTTGTAAGACGAGTAAACCTATAAAATCTACAGGTTTACTCTGTTTTAATTATCAAGATATATGGTTAGTCTAATATTTTAATTTTGATATTTCTGAACCATACATCGTCACTGTGGTCTTGCAAACCGATATATCCAGCCTTTTCGTCACCACCTAAATTGTTAAGCAATTCGAAAGCCAATGGCCAATTTTCCTGGCTAAACTTGCTTTCTTGCAACATTTGTGTCCATTGTGGTGTCCATAAATGATATTCAAGTACATTTTCTCCATTCTGTCCATGGATAACAGTGCCTTTAAATACTGTAATCGTTGTATTGTTCCATTCACCAAACGGTTTTGAATTTTGAGGCTTAGCAGGAATCATATCATACAATGAAGATGATTGTCTGTTGTTGTCCTTACCTAGTTTCGCATCAATATGGTTTACGTTATCTAATATTTGTGCTTCCGGAGCAGAGATATAGATTGGTTCCATTCTCATTTCACCTGTGTTAGGATCTTTTGTCTGTACTTCGCGTGCCAGATAAAGTATTCCGGAGTTACCACCTTTAGATATCTTCCAATCTATTGAAAGTTCGAAGTTTCTGAATTTATGTGCGAAAATAAGGTCACCACCGGAATCATCTTGTGCTTCACCTGTTCCCGAACCGCTAAACTTCAAAGTACCATTATCTATCGACCATTTAGCCGGTACATGATCTTTACCGTATCCTCTCCATCCATTCAGAGATTTTCCGTCAAAAAGAATGATGTATCCATCTTTGTCCTTAGGGAAGGTTGACAAGTCAACTTGTGGATTGTCAAGAACTACATATTCAGGTATAGCGTTTACTTCAGTTTGAGCTTCCGCTTCCTGATTTGCCTGGTCATTTTGTTTTTTATTTCCGCCTCCGCATGCGCAGAAAGCTGACATTAATAAAACCGTACTGGTTAAATAAACTAACTTTTTCATGTTGCTAAATCTTTGTTTTTGCAAATTATAAATTCTCTCTATTTATCTTGGCATATCGGGCAATTTCCAGCCGTCACGATATGTATGCTTAATCATTTCCTGAGCAAATGCCAGTGCATTCATCGGATCTGTCAGTGTCTTATCAAATGACGGGTGACCATCTTTAATAGTAAATCCGTCTTTGATGACTGTGCGTATAGTTGCATTAGGATCGATATTGGTAAATTTCATGTTTATACCATCCCAGTTAAGCTCTTGATTCAAAGCCTGTAAGCGTACAGCTAATACACCCATAACCACCATTTCGTTGAAAGGTCCTGCTTCACTAAATGGAGAAGCTGTTTCAACGCGGTTTGCAGCGCTTTCTTTACATGCACGTACGAAGTCCATTTCGTGTGAGGTTGTAACTTCACGAAGTACTTTCGGAGCATCCGGGTTACGACCTGAAAGAAGATATGGGCTTACACCGTAGCATCCGCAGATAAGTGTATCTTTTGTTCCGTGGAAAATAACACCTCCACCGTCGGTATTAAGGTCTTTACCCGCTGGTAATCCTTCCGGACGCATCGGTTTCAAACCACCGTCATACCAGAAAACTTCCACTTCAGGCATATTTACTTTAGCCATATTCTGACGTGCAGGGAAAACGAATTTCACCATCTGTGCATTTGGAGCACAATCAGTTAATAATAAAGTAGAACTACCTTGTACTTTTGACGGATATCCTAGTTTCAATCCTTTAAATACAGGATGAAGTATATGACATGCCATATCGCCAAGTGCTCCTGTACCGAAATCCCACCATCCGCGCCAGTTCCATGGAGTATAAATAGAGTTGTATTCACGATATTTGGCCGGGCCTAAGAAAAGATCCCAATTCAGGGTTTGTGGAACCGGCTCTGTAACTTCCGGGCGGTTTAATCCTTGCGGCCAGATAGGACGGTCGGTGAAAGCTTCTACCTTCTTGATTTCTCCGATTTCTCCATTCCATATCCATTCACATACTTTTCTTACTCCTTCACCAGATGCTCCTTGATTACCCATCTGGGTAGCTACTTTATGTTTAGCTGCCAATTTAGTAAGTAATCTTGATTCATACACTGAGTGGGTAAGTGGTTTTTCGCAATATACATGTTTCCCCATTGTCATAGCTTCAGCTGCGATGATTGCGTGTGCATGGTCTGCTGTTGCTACAACTACTGCATCTGCAGATTTCCCGAGTTCATCAAACATCTTACGATAGTCATAGTAAGTTTTGGCATTTGGGTAGCGTTTGAAAGTATTTGCACTGTATCTCCAGTCTACATCTGCGAGGCCAATAATATTCTCGCTTTCCATACCTCTTAATACTCCTGCTCCACGACCTCCGACACCAATGCCGATAATGTTTAGTTTATCACTAGGTGGCACATGTCCAAAGCTTCTTCCCAATACTGTGTTGGGTACTATGGCTAATCCCAGAGCAGCTTTTGCTCCTGTTGAGAGGAATCTCCTCCTTGACATTTTAGATGACATAATTTTTTGTGTTTTTTGGTTATTACATATATATTTAAAGAAGGTAATTTCAGATTAATTCTCCTCTTACTATTTCTTCTTTATCTTTATCCCAATACATAGTTCTTCCTTCCAGATAGGCTCTTGTTCCCATATGTGCAGTCATTGCCTCTTCAAAGCCTGCATCAATATCACAGGATGTTTTTTTGTTCTTGTCCCGGATTGCTTCCAGCCATTCCCTTACGTGAAGATATGTCGTATCGTATCGTTTTCCACCAAGATAAGAATACAATAGCCCGCGTTGTGCAAAGTAAAGTTCCGTAGCCGATGTAACTGCATCTACATTATTCTGTCCCGGCACATATGTATAAAAAGGCACATCGGGTTTAATAATTCCTTTCTCTATTTTATCTTTATATCTTGTTGATTCTTTATCTACTTTCATTATGAGTGTATCACCTACTTCAAGGGATGCATCATGCCCCATTATGACTTTTCCTCTATTACGGTTACTTGCCAGTGTAGCACTGTAAAGCATTGTCATATTTTTATCCGGGAACTCAAAAGTACTTTGCAGCACATCCGGTACAGTTCTACCGTCTTTGAAGAAGTACACTCCCCCGGAAGAAGTAGCAGAGTGTGGAATACCTACACCCATAAGCTGATTTACTGCATCATATTCATGAGTGAGTAAGTCTCCGCTTAATCCGGTACTATAATCCCACCAGCATCTCCAGCGGAAGAATCTCTCCAGGCTGAATTTGTTTCTGTCTTCCGGTCCTACATATTTTAAGAGATTATACTTAGTCATGTAGTCCATGTATTCTTTGATCCTTTCAGGATCTCCGTCATATTGTTTCCAATCTATAGTCTGGGGATTTGCATCGGGATGAATATCATACACCCATGCTCCGTTCGGATCATTTCGGTTTGTACAAACCTCTATTAGTGTAATCGGACCAAGAAGTCCTTTATCAATTATTTCTTTAGCTTTATTGTAGCTGTCTATTTGTCTGCCTTGGTGTCCTAGCTGAAATACGATGTCGGTTTCTTTGATTACTTTCCTTACTTCATATGTTTCAGGTACAGTCCAGGAAAGGGGTTTCTCTACATATACATGTTTACCGGCCCGTGCCGCATCTATGGCCATAGTACAATGCCAATGATCAGGTGTTGCAATAATAACGGCATCAATATCTTTGTCCGCGAGCATTTCCTTATAGTGGCGGTAACGTTTGGGTGCGGTTCCCATTTTTCCGTTTACCCCCTGTTTATATATATTTGCTCCGGCAGCTATTCCTTCTTCTGCAAAGGTATCAAATACATCACAGACTCCTGCGAACACAATATTAAGGTCTTCCTGATTCTTAAAATCTTCGTACCGTGTATCATTTTTATTTTCTTTAGCTGCATCTATCCATTCCTGAAGTTTTTCCGGAGTGGCAAAGCCTGCTGCTCTTAACAGATATTTCCCACGTCCACCAAAACCGATGACTCCTATTCGTATTGTTTTCCCATCAGATTTTAGTGGAGCGATTGTAGGAGTTTCACTACTCAGTTTAAAAACATCTCCTACATTACGAAGAGTTTTATCATACTGGCGTTTTTTGTAAATCCCATAGCCTAAAGCTCCCAATACGGGAAGAGTAGCTAAAGCTTTTATCACATTTCTTCTTCCGGGTGATTCCGGTAGTGAGCTTTCTTTAGGCTTATTATTCTTATCCTCTGGTGTACTTTTGTCTTCTGGTTCCATCATGATTCAGCAAGTTTAGTTCGTGTGAAAAAACGGTTGATAAGGCGATCGAGCCCTATGATATGAGAAGTCGGAAAATAAAATAAAACCATTAGCGCTCCAAACTCAATCAGATTTTTGTCAACCCACAAATAAGTTCCTTCATTAGGCATCAGATATTCTGCCCCTATGAAAGGAGGGTGTGAAAGATAATACATAACTAAAAAAAGCACTCCACCTATGGATGCCATACGGGAAAAAAGTCCTATGATAAGGCAGAAACCAACTAATGTTAATCCTAGCATATTTAGGAATTCAGCAACAGATAAAAGAGCGGGGTTTGTTGCTATATTATAATATAAATCAGAGAAAGCTCCTTGCGAATCCATTAAATATGGATAGGCTGACCAATTTGGATTTAGTATTTTCGCCAGCCCTTCGTATAGAAAATGCCAACCGATCATGACTCTTAATATAACGAGCCAAAAAGTTTGAGAAGTTGTATATATAGATATTGTTTTCATTAGATAATTAAAGTTGATATATTCCGGTCGATAATTATTTGATTTTTATATAAAGTTGGAATATATCTTATAATTGTGGTAAGTTATAAGTTGATTCTGAAACTTTGACGATTCTGGTTTTCTTATTCATGGTAAAAGCATTTAAAAGTTAATCAAATTAAAAGGTGTTAATCAATAATGTACAAATTTAAACGGGATTGATGAAGAGATGAAGCAATACAGGGTAAATATGAAATGTTAAAAAATATAACGTATTGTTGTTTAGTGCTTTAATGTATTTTATGGACTGATAAATATAGATTAATTCCACAGGTAAAATACCCTAAAATCCAGTAAAATATTGAGTATATCTTATTTAATAGTAATTTCTTCTTTTCTTTATCTGCATAATTCTGTATTCAAACTCCTCTTTCGGAACAATAGCTTTACTTTTAATTTTTGCTTTATAAGAATAAATAGTGTTTACTGATAAATTTAAAAATCGAGCGATTTGGTCGGTTTCATTTATACCTAATCTGATAAGAGCAAATATGCGTAATTCCGGGTTTAAGTTTCCTTCCTCATCAAGTTCAGTCTGATCTTCCGCATTAAATAATTTATTGTATTCTTCTAAAAAGTTTGGGAATAATTTAAAGAATGATTGATCAAAAGAGGTAAACATGTTCTCCCGTTCTGACTTTATATTAAATTCTTTGTGTAACAAGTATAGATCGTCATATTGGCGGGCTTTAAGTTTACGATGTAATTTTACAAGCAGATTGTCCACTTTATCCAGGTATTCTAGTTTGTTATAGATGGATTGGATGATATATTGATCCTTGATTTCGTTAGACTCTTCCAGCTTCTGATTGGTTATTTCCAGTTTATTATTAGTATCTTCTAGTTTTTGATTGATAACGGATATTTTATTAAACTGTCCTTGTATAGACTGCTTTGCTTGCCTCAATTTCTTTATTTGTTTATAGATAATAAAAAGAGTAAGAGATAAAGCAAACAGTAAAACACTTAATCCTGCGAGGGAAAAAGTAAGCTTAGACTTTTGATCTTCGATAATTTGTAATCTTTGTTCTTCTATGATAGGAAGGACAGAGTTTATTTCCATTTTACGATGACGGGCATCGTAAGCATTAGCTTCTTCCAAAGCGATTCTAATATATTTGCTTGCCTCCATAACTTCTCCTTCTCTGTGAAGAAGTCTGGCAAGTTCTCTTTTGGCAGTGGTTTCCCGTATGGCATGGCGTGTATCATATATTGCAGAAAATGCCATGTAGTATATTGCATGTTCTGTATCTCCCATTGCATTGTAAATATGAGCAATCGAAGAAGTCATTTTGGCGGTATCATGTGGTGTTATTTCATAAGTACTATATAATTTAAGATATAACTCCAATCTTTTATCCAGATCTGTATTTGAACTAAATCTGGAAGCCATCAGATTATCGTATTGGAATGTATTAGGCTCTAAATACTGTAGTGCCAGGTCGCAGTATACAGTAATAAGAGAATCGTATTCTGCATAAAAAGGAGTATTACCGGCAAACGCTCTCATATCCGAATAAAGCCACATACAGTGTTTGTAGAAAGTAGCTTTCATATCATCCGGTATATATTCTGTTTTTATTGAATTCATAATATCACAACTTTCTTTAAATAATCCGGCAGATATATAGCATTGAAGTAAATTACATTTTGAAATAGTTTCCAGTTTAACATCCTTAAGTTTTTGTGCTGTCTCTTTTGATTTCATTGCATAGAAGAGGGAAGAATCAGCACGATAATAAAGATATTCGTTAAAGAGTTTACTGTAAAATTCAAATCTGATATTTTGGTCTTTAATATAAGTAAGATGTTGCTTAATCTCGTCTATTCGTTTCTCCTTTTTCTGATAATAATATTCACGATTGTTGATTTCTTTGTTCAGAACCGATAAAATAGAATCGTTTGGCATTTTGGCAAATACGGGAAAGAACATAAAAATAGAAATGAGTAAAAGCAATAGATATTTTGTGAGTGTATATATGTTTGTATGTGTATCTAAAGTTTCCATAATAATCAGATGTGTTTGGGCTTTTGACAAAAATACAATTTATTTGATGAATACAGCTAAGTATGTCTTCTAAATTATCTTATATTATTTTGTATCTTCTCTGTTATGAGTCGAGTAAAAGTGGCAGAGGTGGAAAAAATAAGACGCTGAAGCAGTAAGTAAGTATTATTTAACGGAAAAATCCTTTTCAGAAACAGGAATTTTCTAACTGCAGCAGTTGGGAAATGTAAACCACAGTGATTTTAAAAAGCAGGCTTAAAGCCCTTGTGAACAATATTTGTAGATGTAGGAATGGGAAATAACGGGCTTGTCGTTTTTGTTGGCATGTATTATAATTTCATTGTAATTCCTGGCTCAGTACGTCTTTTATAACACAGAGTTTTTTATCCCGGATTAAGCAATATAGAAATTTGTAATGCTTAATCTGGGATTTAAAAAAAACTTATTTTGATAAGGTATTTAGGAGTATATTTTTTATATTTAAATATATCTGTTTATTGATGTAAGAAATAAAAAAGAACGAAGGCGAGGCGAGTAGAGTTATATTGATGATCATTCTTAGGATTTATCGTAACTTTAAATTAATAACCTTCGCCTCGGAACTATCTAGAGCAAAGGTTATTATATGAAGAGTATTTTAATATTTATAATCTCTCAAAATACAACAGCCTATTCAACGGGATATCAAAACTCATTATTCTACCTCCTTTGTAAGTCTTTCCCTGGTTATCTTTCCACCTGCCTTTAGGAAGTTTCACTGTACGTTTATTCTCCGGTGTAACTACAGGTGCCACCAAATATTTATCTCCAAGCATGAACTGGTCTTTACATTCGGCAAATCCTTCATTGGGAAAACTGTATTCCATGTTTCGAACAATAGGCTCTCCTGTCTGTGAAGATTCTTTTGCACAATTAATGATGTAATTTCCAAACTGTTGATGTAGTAAAGCAGCAGCTTTCACAATTTCCAGATTTTCTTTGTTTAAAACCCTCCAGGGAGCTACGGAAAACTGCATCATAGGCATAAGTGCATGTACTTGTGCTGAACGAACGATAAGTTGTTGGTTAAAATCTTCCGTATTCAAATTGAGGAAAGAGCTCATCTGCCCTCCACCTATCATGTCAGGGCAAGTATAAGCGTATCCTAACAGGCCTGCTGTAGTCATTTCCGGTATCAATGATTGCAGGGCAGGCCAGGAATAATCTTTATCTCCCAGACGTTGTACCAGGGGTTGTCCTCCCATTTTCCATCCGGCACGGTATTCGTTGAATGGAAACTCAAGCCCAACTTTTGCCCATGCTAAAGTATGATCTACTGATAAAGCATCCTTCTTATAACTGTCTATATATTCAGTATTATAAAAGGAGTTATCACCTGCATCCAATTTAAAGCCATCAACACCGTAAGTAGCTTGTACCTTTTTCAGAAGGTTTACATAATGCTTAAATGCTTCCGGATTTGTAAGATCGTAACATGCACTTTGTCCATTCCACCAACTGATTATGGCAGGTTGGTTGCTACCTTTCTTTTTAATTAAGAATCCCTTGTCACGTAATTCTCTATATTCCTGACTATCTGCACTCACAAACGGACATATCCATACCATCACCTTGAAGCCCATAGCATGCAGTTTATCTATCATTCCCTTAGCATCGGGGAATTTTTCGGCGCGAAAATCGAAATTGCCGTAATACTTTTGCCAGTTGTCATCCACCATAAGCACCCCCGGGGGAAAACCACTGTCGATAATGGCTTGTGCATATTTCAGAATGTCTTCCTGATTTTGGTTATACATTAATTCTATCCATGTATTGTATTGAGGAATAGTAAAGAATAACTCATCAGGCAAACTACCCGTAGGTGGGAAATATTTTCTGCTTGCAGCCAGATATGCCTCACGGAGAGTATTACCAGCCTTTTGTATAATTATTTTTTCATGTTCTGATTTTATGTTAATTGCATTGTTTTTGATTTCAAAATTGAAAGGTTTGTCAGACCATATATAACGTCCTTTATTTGATAAAAATAAAGGAACAACCTGGTTGTTATAGTTCTGCAAGGCAAGATTAAACTCTTTGACAGACTTTATATAAGGCATTGCTGCCCCGAAGGCTACAACACCTCCCCACCAATATTCATTGGGCTCATATATTACCTCTGTTTCATGAAATGACTGGCTGTAAACAGGAAAGAAAGAAAAAATAAAAAAGAAAAGAATAACTATATTCTTCATAATTAGTTTTGTTAAGATTAAAAATAAAAAGTTTTTGTTTTATATAAATGAAACAAAAACCGATATAAATATCTGATTTAAAGATTGCTAATGATTATGAAATAGTAGTTGAATAAGAGATATTAATACTGTTTCAAGTATTTTGGAATCTTTTTCATGAACGAAAATACATTTTTTATTGAATATATGTATGCTGAATTCTATTTATATTGAAAGATTAGTATATATCTAGTATCTATAAGTAAAAATTTTAGAAGATGGTTCTTAAGCTACAATTAAACAAGTAAATGTATCGCTTGGGAGCGTTAAAATAATAATTATTGGATAAAATTATACTTATCTCTTTTAATGACTGATGAGTTAAACAGATTGAATGATAATAATTTGACGAAAAATAATAAAATAAT
>PPYE01627023.1_pt1 | contig 84765 bp, 103 predicted proteins | sample 1559881 | NCBI WGS metagenome assembly PPYE01 (sample SAMN08240022, study PRJNA423297) | Human gut metagenome, whole genome shotgun sequencing project. | reverse complement strand
AAATGGACTTCGAAGAACTTGAGGATGTCTGCGATGACAAAGACCTCGAAACTGATCCAGATGATTATGACGAGGACGAAATCGAAAAGCTCCGTAAAGCAATTGCCAAAGAACTCGGTCTCAAATTGCCGGCAAAGAAAGAAGCCAAAGGAAAAGGCAAAAAAGGAAAAAAGTAAACCTGGTAACAGTATTCAAGATTTAAGGGGTGGGTAATTCCATCCCTTTTAACTATTACCAAACGTAGAAGTTATACATACAAATTTTTAATTATACATACAAATTTTTAATCATTAATCATTAAAACCATAGAAATCATGGCAACAAAGAAAAAAGAAGACACCAAGAAAAAGGGTGCAGAAAAAGATGCTGAGAAAGAAGCTAAACGTAAAGCTCGTCAAGAGGCACTGAAGAACAGACCGGCAGAGCAACGTCCGAATAGTAAACAGATTGACGTTATTGCCATCAACGAAAAATCCGAAGTTCGCAACTACGGTTATGCCGTAAAGAACAAGGAAGGTTATCAGGGAGTAGTGGTTACTTCTGTTCTGGTAACTGATGGTAAACCAATCTCTACTTCAGTTTCCTTCGTTCCGGGTAATCTGACTGTTAAGTCAAAGAAGAACCACGGAGTTATCTGTTCTCCCAAGAACAAGAAGAACAAAGAGGAATCAGAAGAAGAATCTGAGGACTGATTATTTTCTCTAATTACCGCCAAACCAATGGTTTAGGTTTAGAAAGTTAATGTTATACGTAGTAACAACCTCTCACTCACACTTAGGAAGTTGTTCAGCCAAAAGCTCATTACCTGCGAAGGTAGTGGGCTTTTAATTTTTATACCCGTATGGACCAAGAAAGATTAGCTATTCGAAAGAATATTAGAATACTTGCATTAGATAATCTAATAAATACTTATACTGATGCACTAGAAGATAAACAATTAAACCTGGGACCAGATGAAAGGGAACTTGCTATTGATATAATAAATGAGGCAAGATTAATGCTATCAGAAGAAACCCAGGAAGTAAATAACCAAGTAATACCAAGACCAAAATGGAAGAAGTAAACATAAGAACACTCTTATCAAGTATCAAGGTAGTAAGGAATGATATTCAGTTCACTCACTACCAAATGAGCATAGCCCTGAACAAAGGTAAGAAAGGTGATTGGCAAAGACATAAGTTAAGATTAGACTATCTGAAAAGAAAACTCAAAGGTTTAATGGACAGGTTAACTAATAAACTAAAAGGTACCATACTAACTGTTACTTATCAAGTAGCTACTCCCGTAAATACAAAAACTTTTGAACAAACTTTTACGAATCTCACTCAGCAAGAGATAGTAGACACAATGCAAATAAGGGCTATCATGGAGGGAGTAGAAATAAATATCCTAGAAATTAAGGAAATCCCAACTCAAATAAGGGAAGTATAACTATGGTATTATGTAAATCGGATATTCATTATTCACCATAAAATTTTAAGAAAATGGCTAAGAAAGAAGACAAGAAGAAACCGGAATCCAAGACTCCAGAACTTACAAAGGCTAAGAAAGCTTTGGATGCTTACCTTAAAGAGAACAAGTTGGACCCAACTAAAGATTGGACCAAGGACAAGAAACATGGTAAGAAGATTACCGAACTTGTTAACAAGCTGAACAAGGAAAGAGACAAAGTTGCTGCTGCTTATCCGGAAAAGGATGCCGACAACAACAAGAAGTTGGTAAAACTCAAAGAGAAGAAGGATAAAGAAAAATCCGGCAAGAAAAAAGACAAGAAGGAGAAGAAAGAAAAGAAATCTGCTGGTAGAACTGCTACCAAATACGATTATCCTCTTATCGATGGCCGGGAAATGACTTCTGCCGAAAAGAAAAAATACCGTATGGAGCAAAGAAAGCTTGCCTCAGGTAATACTCCCAAGGAGGAGAAGGAAGCCAAGAAAAAGAAGGAAGAAAAGGTAAAAGAGAAACCGGCTTCCGATAAGAAAGATAAGAAGGCCAAAGACAAGAAGAAAAAGAAGGCCGCTAAAGAAGAAGATTAACTCCAACTCTCATAATGTGTTTATTTAAGTATTCGTTAATGTGATGAAAGGCCTGGCAATATAAAAATTGTTCAGGCCTTTTATTTTCTAATTAAGTCGAAAATGGAACAAGAAGTATATAAACCAAAACTTAGAATCACTACACTATCAGAGAATGGTACTCCATTATCAGATAGGTTGGTAGATGCTTATACCGAGATGAATTCAGGTCCAAAGGTACAGCATAACGGTCCCATAAAAGTAGAAGTAACTCTTACTAATAAACAAGATATTGATAACTTCAAAGAATACTTAGATAGGTTATCTGGTACATTGCCTGCTAAGGCACCTAATGTGGGCAGAGGAAGACCTGCAGGGTCTACAACTAAGGAATTGGAATCACCAAGGGAGGATATTCTTGCAGATGTAGAAAAAATGATTGAAGAGGGTAAAAGCCAACAAAATATTATTAAATATCTTAGGGGATTGGGATTTGTATTTATCCTTACTGAGGACTTTCTATTTCACTTTCCCGGATTTGAGTTCAATAAAAAAGATGTTGGAGAAGCAACGGACAATAAGCAATATCCAAATTCATTCTCTTGGATGGCAAGATGTATCAAACGAGCTAAGGACCCAAAAGCAGATAAATTTGACCCAATGGTAATCTTTGGTTTTAGCATCCTTGGGGGACCTTCGAAAAAGATTATCCCCTATCTCTATAAGGAAAGGAAGAAACCATTAAGGGCCCAAGTTGGTAAGAATACTATATCTTTCTCTCAAGCAGAGTTTACTAAATTGCCTAAGTATATGTTAGAGGAGGAACGAATTAAATTCTCTACAGAGCAAAGGCAATTACTTCTCAACCCAGAGAAAAAGCCTTCGAAATTCTTTATGAGATGGTATAGGGATGTAATCTTCCCAGATTCAATCAAGGAGAAGATGGAAGAGGTAATCAACCGCTAACATCTACCTCCCTATTTAATAAAAGAGTATATTATATAAAATAAATTTCGTATATTTGCATAAAGATAATTTTTTAATTATGGACAAAGAAACAAAAGACATTATCAAGCTAATCGCTGGTATTCAAATCGAATCACTAAATTCTCTCAAGGAGGATGTTTCTAAGGGCAATAACATTGCCGATGACTTAATCAAGAAACTACTTCAGATTGATAACAATGAGATTACCATGGCACTGGATGACCACATCCAATTATATGTAGAAATGGAGAATACCCCTCAACTGATAAATATGCTAAGTGAATACCAAATGCTGGTATGCTCACATATCTTATTCAGAATGGAAGATGAATGGGTACATACTAATTCTCAAGGAGTATTGGGAACCTGGGCAATCTTCCAAAAAGCAAACCTTAAGTTCCACCCTGAACTAACACTCTTAAAACTTTAATATAGACATGGAAAAGAACAAGAACGAATACTTAGAATCAGTTGAAATGAACACGGGAGTTGAAATGATTCCCTGCGAATCCTCTAACATTGAGGGCTTTGGTTATGACTCAAAGAAAAAACAACTTTGGGTAGCTTTTAAAAATAACCGAGTATTTCGGTATGATAAGGTACCTTATGAAATCTGCAATGGTTTACACCAATCAGAATCCAAAGGTAAATACTTGAACAGTAATATCAAGGATAAGTTTAAAATTACCGGATATGAACTCAGGAACTAAAATAACTAAGGGTTTATTAATTGCCATAGGAGCAATGCTACTTTACTTAGGGAGTAAGAATAATGCCCCCATAGAGGAAGTGAGCATTGCTCCTTCTCGTTTAGAAAGTCCCTTGACCAGGTTACATTATCTTTCAGATAGCCTGGGAATTAAACCAAGGGAAGAGAAAAAGAAGCAATGGTATAAATATAGGGTAGAAATAGAAACTATTCCAGAAAATCAATTATATAAGATTGAGAAATCTGGATACCAGCAATATGAAGTTTCTAGATTGGGTGAATCCTATTCTTATGTAACCTACGAATTTACATCGGATAAGATAATGACTACCGAAGAAGCCTACGAATTCGTAAAGAAATATCCTGAAAAATGTACTCGGGTACCTAATACTAAAACCGAAAACATTTATGATAGATATAACGAGGAATACGAAGATTACATCAATGACCCAGAGGACGAAATTAACTATCCTCTAGAGGTCTTTGACTTCCTAGCCGATTAACCTTAGCAAATATAAAATTTATTCGATTTATTTTTGTAATAAAAATATAGTTCGTATATTTGCAATAGATAATTAATTAATCACTTTTTAAATATAGACATTATGAAAAAGAATGAAACCAAGGTTACTAACCTTATTAGCAACAAGGTTGCTGAACAACTTGAAGGAATCAAAAATTCCAAGACTACAACTTCTAAGGCAAAGGCCAAAAAGACTAAAAAGGAATTGGTAAAAGATGCTCAAGAAGCTGCCACTAATTTTGCCAATGCTAAATTGGTAGAACTCTCTCCCAAAGGTAAAACTTCTAAAAAGGCACAGGTTGTCAAGGAAGTTAAGGAACAACAAAAACCTTCCATCATTGAACAGGTAATCTCAAATCGGGAAGTAAAATACGTATATCCCGAGGATGTAGTTGACACTCTTGCTCGGAAGAAATGGAGACAACAAACTCGAAACGAACTTCATCGATTGGAACTTGCCATGGCCCGTATCAAAGACCAAAATTCCAAAGAGTTCAAGGCTGCTGCTAAGGCATATGAGGACTTTCGTAAAAAGGTTCTCAAACCTGAACAAGTTGCATAACCTCATATTAACCTAAGTTCCCGGGCTAATCAGTCTGGGAACTTTTATAAAGAATCGTAATGGATTACACAATCTTCTCTGATAAGGAGATGCTTAAACAAGATAAAGAACTTGTCGAATTACATAAACGATGTTGTAAATCATGGCTTGTTCAGCATTCACTTAAGCATTCTAAGATAAAGAAGTTCTTTATGATTTACGATTGGTATATCAATCCACATAACGTAAGGAATTTCTTTTTTAGGCCCATACACATTTTTATTCAAGCATTGCTTTTAGGGCAGCTTGATGATATTTCAGATTACATAGATAATAATACTAAGAATGGAAAACGAAAGAAGAAACGGAACAGAAAAGTATAACGTACTTTACCTCAAAGGTAAATACCAGTATAAATCAAAATATCCCCAAATTGAGGCTAAACATAAAATTGTCTATGCTGGGCCTGTAAAGGAAATGGCACCCATCTGGGATAGCATCTCGGATATTCTAAGGAAATCGGACAGAATCTGTACTGAATCTCGAAGAGAATTGAAGAAACTAGAAGAACGTTCACAGAACCAATTCTATTTCAAGAAAGAAGGTATAACCCATATAATCGTATACAAATGTTTGGGGCAATAGTTAAAGACCTATATATAGGCAAATCGAAATTACAGTTCTTCTGTAATCAGAGGGAGATACAACCAATTACTTTGGTAAGTGATGTACTACAACCTACTGGGTTCACTGGCAATATGCCGGATTACGGTACCTATGGTAATTACCTTGACGGTAAATTCGAAATAACACCTATGATGCCAAAACATCAGCTATATGTTACTGGTATTCCGAAAGGGGCAATCTTAGACAACTTTCGAATTCAAAGAACATTCTGGTCTTCATACTATGAAGATGATATAAGGGGATATCTATTCCAGGTTACGGATGGGTACCCTAAACTTATAATTAAACAATAACATGGAAGCAATCGATTACGTTAAATTATTTAAGCTCGACCAAGAGAACTATGATTTTAAAAGGGAAGAGTTTATATCCGAATTAGGTAACGAATTTCTAGATTATTGCCAAACTACTACCATTGGCATTAATCCTAAGACCCATAAACTATACTACTATCGGTTTAAGGAAATCGTAAAGAATTTCGAAACCAAATTCTGGGCAATCTCCAAGCTAAAATTAGGAGAACCATTTACCCAGAAGTTATGGAATGCCTTTTTCGCTACACAGGTAGTTCCCCTAAGGACCCAATTATTCCCCAATATTCAAAAGATGATTGAGGAACAATTTGCCCAGAGGGATAATAACCGTAGTAAACAAGACAAAAAACCTACGAACCGTAAAAAGGTAAATTATGGCAAGGGAAATCACAGACCTTCATGGGAATAAATTCAAGGTAGGGGATTATAAACTTTGCCTTGAAATCCCTATTACTGGGAAAGGTAATCTAGTATTCACCAGGGACCTAATCTCTGGTGAAGCTTTTAATTTATCAGTAGTAAGGAGTAGATACTTAGGATATTTTTACAACCTATCTTTGAATCTGTATATAAGGTACGATTTAGAGTATATGGGATATGATGAAAGTTCGGACATAAGAAAATCTCATTTGTATGTTAGAAAAAAGAAATAAAATCGTAAGGTTCCCAAGACCCATGGGAGTTACGGCAATGGCTTTAGAATATCAGAAGAATCCAAATGATACACTTCTGATAAAGATACATAATTATATCATCAATCAATGGCTAATGGGAAATGGTGTATTATGTGGTATCACATACGACATAAATACATTCTCATATCGTATGGGTATAGATATCAATTACATACGGGTATTTATGAGAGATAGGCTATTAAGCTCTAGAATATGGGATAAAGAAAAGGCAGAAGATTTACTACAAGCATTAATGGGAGAACAACTAGCATGGGCTTTGGAAGACCGTATGGAAATAGCCCATCAGGTTAATATCCTAAGAGAATCTCAGGGAGGGAAATACGTACCGTTTATATCTGCCGAGCTGGGAAAGGCCCTTAAATTAAAGCTTGAATCCTCTACATCATTGCAGTCTATCGTACGTAATCTCACTGGAGGAAGTACTACGAATATATTTGCTCAATTCAATCAACAGAACAACGTAACACAGCAAAATGCAATTACTGTTGAAGAGGCCCGTCAAATCGTATTTGAATCACAAAGGTTATTGGATAAACCAGAAGAGGCTAAACTATTGGAAGACAGGTATGACATTAAGTCTCTACCAGAAGTAGTTGCTACTAAACAGGAAGGAGTAGATACCAGTAAAGAGGGTCTTAATCTTAATAAAGCAGAGCTAATGCAAATTACTGATGATTATAAGGGAGCTATGTCTTCATTCTCTAAAGAACATCATGAACTACGTAGAGAAATAGAAATGCGTATTGACCCAGATGAAGAGGACCCAGAATTATATCAGTATGAAGAAGTACCAGAGGAAGAAGATAATGGCTCCTTTGCATCTCAATTCTTACGTAGTAAGAGGCTCTAGTAGTTAAATAGGTTCATTGCATATTAAATTGAAAATTTATATATTTGCATATCAATTTTAAAATAGACAAAAATATGGAACTACCAAAGACATCTTACAAAGAGACTCTGGTTAACAAGGTTAATCAGGGTACATACTTTAAATTAAAACCAACTGATACTGCTCCAGTATGGGTAAGAGACCCTTATGCTTGCCATAAGTATGATGACTCAAATCACGAAAAATTTCTCAAGGGAACAAGGAAAATATACATTAACTTTACATTTTAATCACATGAACTTATTTAAACGAAAGAGATGCTGTAGTGAACTCATTGCTATTAAAAATGGCAACTTAGTATTCAAATTGAGTAATACTCATATCAATGCTGCTTATAATACTTTACAGGCAATAATGAGGAAATCTGGTATATTCGATGAGAATCTATATTTTGACTTGTACCGAGAATATAGAAGACATTATGCTATATACGACGTAGTACCATCGTTGCTAAGGTATAAGCTACTATTGATATTTTCAGGTAGATATCCTAAAAATCTATTCGATAATCAGTTTACCTTTGAGGAATTGATACCTAATGCTTTGGTATATCATAACTTACCAGAAAATTTCAGATTACCAGAAAGCTTAGAGAAAATTCTTTTAGAAGTAAGAAAAAGGGTATCTGCTTATATAGACCAAGATGGCATATCAGACCAGGGTTATAGGGATTTGGTTCGAACAAATTTCGTAAAACAATGGGATGTATTTAGAAAAGACCCATCTCTTATAGATTGCTATATGGATGCTCAATTGGGCATGCTATATATGTGGGCTAGAGTAGAAAATAAAACAATAGTAAAGAACATAATCGAAAGAACTCAAGATGAACTAGTTCAAGAGTTCTTATCTAAAAATGACGAATATGGAAAATAAAAAAAAGTTTGCCTTCAGAAATGTAAACATGTCTCAAGGTGTAGAGGTAGAATTTATTAAATTGCTTACCTCATTAGAGACTAAAAGTGATGAAGATATTATTAAAGCTTTTAAAGCTCAATTATCTTCTGGAGTATTAACTTGTCATGCAGAAATGTTATCTAGAACATCAAATCAGATAATATTTCAAACATCTCAATTCAGTAAACCCTATAACTTTTATAAAAACTGGGAATTATGGGTATTCTCTAATATCCTGGGTGTATGGACTCTAAATAGGTTTAGGATATGATTACAATGAAAAACCTCCAAGTAGAGGATATAAAAGATGAATGGTTATATAATGCCTTAACACAGGGCATCAAGGAATGTATAACTGCTCCAGTCCTAACTTTGGACCCAACAAAGCCAGAACCAATTAAGAGGGCAGAAATGATACTGGAGAATTTCTCTCAGGAAGATTCTCCAGTAGTAGCTACAGTGATTGCTCCAGGCAATTTCATACAGATGATATTACCGAAACATGAGATACTTCTCTCGGTAATGTTCATCTATAAGGAAAGGAATACCTATGTACAACTTATAATACAAAAACTTGTTTATGAACGAGAAAAGACTACCACCAAGACTAATGGTTCTGTTAGTGGTACTGAAGGGTGAAAAGGTATATAAAGTACCAATTAGGTCAGGGATAGAATTAGACCATCTAAAGGATTTCAATACACTAAGAAGAATCCTTACTCCTTTAGTACAACTATATCATGGAGTAGGTTTTGATACTAGACTTACTTACGATGAATTCAGTATCTTCATTAATGACCTACAACATTTGGGATATGAACGGTTAGATGAATATTCCTCGGGTATACAAGAATTAGTAGAAGCAAAACCCCTTACTAAGAATAACCAAGATTTTGAGAAAATACGAAAAGGGTTACTTATCTCTCTTAAATCTCAGGAGTTATCAGAGGTATTAGCTACTAAAATAAAGCAAGCCATACATGAAGTATTTGAAAACGAAAAGAAGAAAGGTGGACTAATGAACAAGGAACTCTCTTTAGAACCTATGGAGAGTTCAATTATAAGAGAGGCTCTATATTTGCTAACTCCCCAATTACCTTAATAATTGAAAGGCAGTCTAATCCACTGCCTTTCATAGCGTGTACACATCCTCAGCCTCCCTAAAAATAAATTAGATATATTTTTCTATAAAAATAAAAATTTATATATTTGCATATCAATTTTAAAATAGACAAAAATATGAAAACGAACTCAGTAACTTACAATCAGGCAGACGAACTAACTAAGGTAGTTCGCAATTTCTTAGAAAAGAAATCTACATTTGAACTTGACTCCGATGAAAAGGGTCATCTCTTAAATCTTCTAATGGGACTTCTCATTCAACTGGAAGAGGATTACAAACTCAATTGCTTGGATATCAACCAAATCCAAATATATGAGACTACCTATTATACATTTACATTCGAATCAGTGATAACTGCAGATACCAATCCCTATAAGGGACAATTAGCGGATGCTGCAATTCGGTTCATGAATGAATTCACCGATAATGATGGGATGTTCATATCATTCAATCAACTCGATAGAAACAACGGGATTTTCCAACTTAATTTCTCAATCTCATGACAAAATATAACGTTAGTCCATTAGTTGCTCGGGAGATAGAATTCTCCACGGGCACTACCTTTGGTGGTAGCTGGTGCAAATACTTTATTTCAATTACCCTACACCAATGCTATATGGAAGCAACATGGAAGATCCGTCCTAAAAATGATTTAGACGGGCACAAAGAAATCTTTAACTCTTTACAGGAGTATCTAGATTGGTTTGCTAATCTTAAGAAAACTTACGGGAGGAGAATATCCCGTAAACAAATGGTATATGCTGCATACGATGAAACAACTCGTACCTTTAGTTACAAACCCTACGAGAATTGGGTTACCAGACGTTCTAAGGAGAAATTAAATAAGCCCAATGAACCAATACTGGCCGATGAATTATACTAATCTCCCCATCAGTTAATATACCTCAGGGAGTTCAGAAACACTAACATCTGGGCTCCCTTAATTATTGCATATTTAAAATCTTAATTATTGCATATTTAAAATCTTAATTATTGCATATTTAAAATATTATTTCTATATTTGCATAAGAGAAAAATAAATATAATTATTAACCGACCTCGAACAGGGTCACAAAACTTATTTCTTATGACAACTATTAACGAAATCTCAAATCACATTATGGGTTACTTTGATGGAACTCTTGATGCTTTTGGTTACACTGCTCAATCAGTTAACGAAATCTCAAATCCGGATGAATCATACATGGGAACTCTCAATCTCCAATTCCGGGATTATCCTATAGACGATGACGAAAAGGCAGAAACCTACTGCAGAGAATCCGATGCTTTTGAACAATACGTGATAGGATTCATTAATTCTCATTGGGATGAACATCACCCATTAAAAGAACTTAACTCTAATTCTCATTACATGTCAAACTCATACGGAAATACTATCCAGGTACATTTCAATGATGAATCCCTTTTCATTATCATTACTATGACAGGGCAATATTAACAAAACACTCTGGGAGGCACCTAAAACACCTCCCAGAACCTCCCTATTTATAAAAATAAAAGTAGTTATAAAAACAAGTTTAGAAATAATTTTGTATATTTGTATATTTGTAGTGAGAAATATTTCTCAAATAATTTTAATATAGACACGTTATGAAAGAATTAAAAAATTTAGAGGCCATCCGGGAACTGCTTGTTGCCCACCCATTTTTTACTTACGATTACACCGATGGTCTTCTCATTAACAAGGAAGCTACCAATATCCAGGTTTATTCAATCGACTTAGGAGATGATCCCCTTGCTGCTTATATCTCTGGGTATATCATCACTTATACTTCAGAGGAAGATCTATTCGAAAACTTAAAGGAAAACATTATCTCCCACATGGATTTAACAAAAGGCGGGGATGACCAATACTACGATTATTCTCCATCACAGGTAGAAGCTATCATATTTGGTATTCCTCAATTAACTCCAGAACATCAGGATTACATAATTACTGGACTCAAAAAACATCTCCGGGAATTTATCCAAGACGAAGAACAGGATGAGGACATGATATCTCAATATACGGCAACATATAATGCTCTCGAAAAATGGGAATCCGACAAAAGAGAAACCCAACTCTTTGATTCCCTGGCTGCATCAGAACTCCTTAGACAACTTAATAAATAATCACTATGGTAAACTTATATAAACTCTTAAACGTATTGGAACAGGGCATGTCCTTGTTCCAACTCAATAAATGGAAAACCGAAGGCATTTGGTATCCTATTACTCAATACAAAAAGGAATCAGACGAAATTCAGGTAATAACCAATTTATTTATCCCGGAACAAAAGGAATATCACATTCAACTTTCTGGAAATTATCCCGAAGAATCAGAAGCCTGGGACAAGTTTCTAGAGGAAAACCAATGGAAAATCTACCCATTACTTGCAAACATAATGCAAGTCTTCTTGCCCACAGGGAACTATCAATTATTCTATACTCAATATCCACAAGGATTCATATCCATAATCGCTAAGCCCCATGATAAGTAAAGAACTCAAATCACAATTAAGTATTCTTAAGGAAACTAACCCAGAATATATTCAAACCCTAAAGGATGCCGTTACTGCATCCTATAAGGCAGAACTTCAGGCAATCAAACCCAGTTCTACCGAAGAAGAGGAACAACTCAATATCGAACTCAAGGACATAGTATTAAAAATACTATTTGGGCCTTTCTATAATTATTTCGTATCAGAATACGTAGTATCAGATACTATATGGGAAGAACAGGATAAACTAATCGAGGACTTATATTATTACTTCAAATCATGACACCATATATTCAACAACAACTTAAAAAGCTATGCGATAATCCAAATTGGTATGACGATATGCTCATCTCATGGGATAAAAACCCAAGAAATCAAAGGGAAGCTATCTATAACTACCTTTCTCATGTACAACTAAATGGGTTACTAGAAAACACTCAGATAGTTTTTATATTCATAGATGGCGACATGAAACCAGCTTTCTATTTCGAAATTCCCAGAGATACCAATCGATATCTTATACTGGGAATCCTTGATGAAGCAGGTTATCCTCATTGCTGCCTATTAGACCAACCAAAACAAATGTTTAACCCTCAACTCAATTAACATCATGGAACCAATCATAACAATAAACGATTATCCAATCGGATGGGAATGGCTAGCCAATGTACCTCTAGAAGACTTTAACTGGCTCATAGACATATTTGCTACGATGACCGATAATACAGATACTTATGACTTTGCTACTTTCGATAAGGAAGCAACCAATGGAGAACCTCCCTATCCTGTAATCGAAATCAATAGGAAAGGCTTAGCTAACTTCCTAAACGAGGACCAAGGCTACGAATCTGGTATAGGCTATAAATCAGGTATATCCCTGTACGGTCACTACATAGCATGCAAATGCCTTGACATATCCTCAGAAGAGGAATACATGAATCAATTAACCGATATCCGAATCCTAACTAATGAACTAGAGCCATGCTAACATCAGGTAAATTCTTAGTATCATTCGAAGTACCAGGCCCACTACCTAGTACTACCGAAGGCTTCTGCGAAGAATACCAAGCCCACAAGCATACCCACCCAACAAACAAAATAAGGTATATAATCTCACAGCTAATAATACTAACCTTATACACCTCATCACTAATCCTGGTATCCTATACATATAGGATTATATCAAGGTACATACAATAATACTAAAAAATTATGAAATCACTAATCCTACTCATCGTAACAACCTGGCTCCTAATCCTAAATGAAGAAGCCTCCCCCTAACAAAGAAATCTACAGAAATTTAATCATAATCCTCTTAATATAATACCTAATACACCTATCCTATATAATCGAATAAATACCCACAAGGTACCTAGAATAAATACCTCCCCCCCCAAACACAAAAAAATTAAAACAAAATCATACTAACGCTAACTAAGTTATATAATACCTAACTAAGGTACATAATATAATACCTAATACACCTATCCTATATAATCATAACCTATATACAATCAATATACCATCTACTAATATAATAATACCAAATACATATATCAAGGTACCTCACCGGGGGTTTTAAAAATTTGAGATCAGGCTAAGGTGAAAATTACCCCTCACTATACAATCCACACTACTCCACAGCTATCTAGCTATCATACCACATGGCCCTACCACTTTAAAGGCAATTACAAAAAGGCCTAAAAAGGTACACAAAATCCGACCATTAGGGGCCCCTAATTTGCCTTATCCGAATTACCTTACCAAGCACTTATTATATATATATATACTAATTAAAAATTCAAGGTAATATGAAACACAGAACCCACAAAGATTTCCCATCTTACCGATTCTATTCAGATGGTAGGATAATGAACAAACCAACCAACCATTTCATCAAGGTAAAGAGACATATGAAACTAATCGATGCTAAAGGTAAACGTAGAAGCATTACCGTTCAGAAATACTTTGCTCAGTTATTTCCTAACTTATATACTTGGGAAGATCTAAGAGGTAAACCTACCTATACCCCTATTAAGGTTAGTGATATATTAAGGTTAGTGATAGGAAACGTAGGAAATATAATCCTAAGTTCATTAAGGCTCTTCAGCAAGAGGCAAATTATAAAACTTGGGATGAATTATGTAAGGCCTATAATATACCGATGGGTAGTATAGGTTATTTATTAAAGAAAGGTAAGGATAACCCCAATGGTCAGGTAATAATTAATATTGAAAAGGTAATTATAAGGAAATAGGTAATATGGTCCTAGAGCTTTATTAGTAATTGGCTAAGTATTTATATTAGCATTATTTATAAGGTTTCTAGGACTTATTGTGTTAAGGCAATCTCCATTAATGGCCTCTGGGGATTTTAGAGGGATAAAGGCAAATTAACCTTCAAGGCCATTAATAACCTCACAAGGCAAATGGGGCATATTGCATATATTATTTATTATATGTATCTTTGTAGAAAGAAAAAGAAATACTAATAATTTAATTTTTAAACATTATGAAAAATAATATTAAGTACTTCGTTCTCAACACTGAATCAGAACTTACTAATAATGCCTTAGTAATCTCTAATGCCTCTAATCCTTCAACACAGGGTTACATGGAATACATTGATTGCTATCTCAATCCCTTACAGGGTACAGAATTCTCTAAACAAGGCTTTCACCTAATCTCTATTACTTCAACAGAGAACGAAGAAGAAGGCGAAGGTTTACTTACTCTAGTATTCTACTCAGATAACACATTGAATACTAGACAAGAACAGATCTGCTCCTTAGAACTACACAAAGCATTCCCTCTCGATTATGATGCTTCACTCATTGCTCCTACAGTAACCTATACCAATAATACATATATCGTTACCCATCCTTATACTCTCTAATCCTAACTTTGACCCAGGGCCTAACTTAGGTACCTGGGTTTTTACTTACGCTAACTTAGTAAGCCCTTATAGGCTATCCTAATCTCTATAGGCTTACCATAGTCCCTATATGGCCTTATTGAATTAGGACCTAATAGGTTTATAGAGGGCAATAATAGGGATATAGCTAATGGGCCTTAATTCTTTATCACCTTAGTCCATTAATGGCCTTATCAATATACAGGTATATAATACACTTCCTAGAGGACAGGCATAGGCTATCCATATACATATCATATATGCCCACTACAAGGCGTGCGAAGATTCTCCTTGTGAACCTCCAAAATTAAGTGCAAAAATTAAGTCCTTTTTAGGGTGCAATAAATTTTTGAATTTATAAATTTTTCACTAAAATAATTTTGAAAATAAAAATATTCATTTTCTCAAAAATTTTTCTTGAAAATGTTTGTAGATTAAAATAAAGTTCGTATCTTTGCAATGTCGAAAAGATAAAGCGATATTTGAATGAATTTTTAATTAAAACTTTTTAAGAAAATATTTCTCTAAAAATTTTGCTAATTAAAAAATAATTCTTATCTTTGTAATACAGAAATGAAACAAACCTTATTAGATAGTTTAATAAGTCTTGAATATCTATCAAAAAGGTTATAAAATAATAATAATAAAATATTCAAGCGTTTTTATTATGAAAAATCAAATTAACAAAGTGAGTGTAGAAGAAGCAGTAGCAAACAGTAAAGCAAATAGTTTAATTGCTTTAGACGTTTTAAAATCAGTCAAAGAAAAAAATCAAGGACTTTTTAAAACATCTTTAGGGACAAAAACAGAAATTTATAAAAAAGAATTGTTTTTGGGAGCAAACGAAAAGCAAATCAAATCTTTGCGAAAAAAGCTTAGAAATGTTACTTTTAGTTTTCTTTCTACGATTGCAAACAAAGCAGATAAAAACCTAATTGAGGGCTTTATAGACTTTTATAAACAAGTCTACGTTTTAAATGATTTTTCTTTTTCTTCGATTGCAAGCGAAAACACTAAAGAAGAAAAGAAAGAGATATTAATAAAAGGTCTCGAAATAGTAAAAAAATCTTTGAAGTAAAACAAAATTCTAACTAAAATAAATCATTTATAAAGATATGGTAGTATTTACACAATATTTAATTATTAATATAACATTGTTTGTAATTATAGCTTATTTAGTTATTCAATGTTATAGGGATATAAAAGAAATTTTAAAAGACGATAACGAAACTTTTGAGGACTAAAAGAAAGCAAAGGGACAAATAAAAAATGTTTGTCCCTTACTTTTTATTTTCAAATGTTAAATTTAACGGAACCGTACTCCCCTTTTAGTACCACAACTTTCGAAGCTTTCGCATTAAGGGGTACCTTGAAGGCAAATTACATATTTTACTACCCCACAAAAATCACTCTTCGTGATAAGGGCATGCCCAGATATCCCACACCACACATGCCCACATAACACACAAAGAAACCAGAGAATAAAACATCCCTGGCTCTCATCCACCTTATCCCTCTGGCAGATTACAATATCAAAGTTCTTTCTATAAACCAAAAACTTATAAAGATATGGAAGAAACATTATTCAAACTAGCACGTGCAATTACAGATACAGGTACAGATACTGTATCTTCAAAAGGTGGTACTGTAACCTACCGTATCACTTCCCTCAAAAGGAAACTGGTAAATGGCAAAGTAGTTTTAACCTCTACACCCTCTTGTACTTTGAGCTCAGCCTCCGTAAGTTGGGCTATTTGGGGAGGAGTTACCGTTGGAGAGGGTTACTTAGATGTAAAAATTAACTATTCAAAAAATACTGGGTCCTCAAGGTCTACTATTCTGACATTTGCCCAAAATGGGTCTAATAACAAAATCAATCTCACAGTAACTCAGGAACCTGGTGTAACCTATAGTGGATACATAAAAATGGTTTCAAACACATTGCCTTTAGGTAGTGATAAATATAATACTGCTCAAATCCTTGTGATGGCCTATTTAAAGGGTAGTGATGGGTCTAAAAAGCCAGAAACTCCCCATGTGGGTAGTGCTCCCGATTGGTGCTCAGTATCCGTTGCCTCAGAGGGTACTCTTGAGAACCATTACATGTTATCACTGACTGCTTTATCAGATAATAATACTGGAGCTAACCGTTCAGGGCATATCTTCTTAACCTGTGGGGATGCTAACCTTAGTATACCAGTAACTCAGAAGCCACAAAAGGCTTCAACATTCACTCTCTCTGGATTGCCCACAGATACAGGCTACTATCTCTTTGGCAGGGGAGCTAGGCCACAGGATACATCATCTTCAGATCAGGTGTATATACAGGGTTTCTCAGCAACTGGTACTACTACTATGAAGATTCCATTCTATGCCAATGACTCAGAACCTGGTTCTCGAATAGAATGTACTACTGGAGATGAAGTAGCTGTATATACTAAATCAGGTGCTACCTGGATATTTACCTGGATATCAGAGGGGTCATTTATAGTACCAAGTGCAGGAGGAACAGTATCAATCTAAAAACATTATACATTATGGAAAATAAAGTTCTTAAATTAGGGGGGGGAGATCTACCCAAGATGTATCTGCAGAAATAAGAAATGGAAGCTCTGAGAGATGGACAATACAATCTCAAAAGCGTAAGTATGTAAATGGCAAATTGTCCGGAGTTATTGAAGTTGGTTATTCTGCTAGCATCAATAACTCTGACTATCTTTTAGAGGAAGACAAGAGTAACAATGAGATTCAGATTACTGCACAAAATGATGGTACTTCTGGGCTTTGTGTACTTACTCAAAACGAATCTGGCAATAAGATAAATCTACACCTTACTACTCCTGAAGAAAAAGAATACTGGGAAATACGTTTTAATCCTATAACCATCAATGGAGTAGACACGAGTGCTTTTTTTGCTGCTACTACCAATATTAGTGGCGAAAGTGGATCTATGGCCGATGGTACCAGATATAAGAATTGGATAGTAAATCAAAATAGACATATGATTAATGTCTACATATCTAATATGTACCCGGGAAATTTCGACATGTTGTCTTGGTCCTGCCTTGATAAGAATGGTAATGCCTTTAGCCCTAATTACAATATACCCGATAACCAATACTTTACAACAAAAACAACTGGCTTAGGTTCCTATACTCTTAAAAAAAATTCAACCCCCTCTGTTAGCAGTGGTACTCTTATACTCTCAAGTAGGTTTAACCCCACTAAAAAATATCCATTAGATTTGAACTTTTATTGGGGAGCTCCAACCTAAGACTTATATTGAGATTAAGATAATATCCCAATTATAAAAGCAATTACCCAGAATATAAGAGCCAGTGTATATGCAACAGAATACCTATGCCAGGGATACCAGCAGGTAATATAAGAATCTGCTTTTAGTATTTCTGGATGTTCTTCTTCGTATTTTTTATCCTCTTCTCTAGCATTATATTTAGCCAAGATGAAGAAAGGTAAGAATACGAAGAAGATTATTAAAGCAACTGGGAATAAGAGTAGGAGAAGAATCTCCCACCCTTGCATTGATGTCCCAGCATAATTACCATCTCTGTCAAAAAAGTATCTCATACCAGTTTATGTTTTATGAATTTCAATAATAGGTAAATCGGAAACAAAGGTAGCAAAAACCAGACCGATAGAAATAATACCAGTGAATGTACCCTATGTGATTGAGGTAAGTATTCTAATGTTGCTTTTACAAAGAACACTGTGAACGGTAAGCATACCATGTAAATTATTAATATTACCGTAGTCATTGTTCCTTCTTGAGGTATTTATTAATAATCTTGGTAAACTTCTTATCGAATTCGATAAGAACCTCAACTTGTTCCTCCCTACTCATATTCCTGAGACCCTTCTCCAATATCTCTGAATTTCTCTTGATTGAGAAATATGCCTTGAATGCCAGGAAATGTTTCTCATTTTCCTCGGTAAGAGGTAATATCTTTCCATCTTTCCCATCTAATCTTGCATAGGTATCATCAGGACCTAAACTTCTAGCAACTTTTACTCGGTTGCTTAAAACTGCAAACCCACCTTTCTTATCAATGGATTCTACTTTCACCTTCTCCATGATTTGTCTTTCCCCAAGTTGGAAGAATAGTTCATCACCTTCACGAAGCTTTTTGATTTCTTTCTTTTCTTTTTTCATATCTTTATTTATTAAGAATTTTTCTTTATGCAAATATACGAAATTATTTCTTATTTATTGCATTATTAATCATATTTTTAATAAATTCATAGGCATTGCCTCGGTAATCTTCTAGCATTTTGTATTCCTGTGGAGATAGAATTACTCCGTTTACTTTAAAAAGCTTTCTTAGATGTTCTGGTATAGTGCCTTGGTGAGCGATGTTATTATAACGGATAATGAAAAGCTTCTCTCGATCTTCATCAATAACTCCCAGAGTGTTTACTGGTTGGAGTTTAGTTTGGTAAATACCACCAAAAGCCGAGGGCACCATTAAAATATTTCCGGGAATTTTAGTTACCCAGTGAGAATAATCTGGAGTAATTACCGCAATTTTACCCTCTTTCTCAAGCTCTTTATCATAAGCTAATCGATTAGACCAAAAAGCACATTGAAAACAAATTTGTTTTCTTGCCATAAGTTGAGGGATTTCCCGAGTTTCATCAAATTCCTCTAAATTAATGGGCTTGCCACATATCTGGCACTCATTTTTCTTGTCCATATTGCATTATTTTATAAGTTATATATGATAATAGAACCTCGAAACATATTGAAAATGGGCTATAAGCAATACTTTTGTTACTAAAATTGAACCATTAAAACTGATAAGTTATGGATAAACTAACAAATGAAATGATTAAAGACCTTGCTAATCGTTTAGGTCTAGAACCAGCTCTATTGAAAGCTGTTCAAGTAGTAGAAGCAGCTGGTAGAGATGGGTTTTTAGTTGATGGTAGGCCTCAAATTCTTTTCGAAGGTCACATCATGTACAAGGAATTTCATAAAAAGTTCCCTGACAGAGATTTAGGTTACCTTTGCAAGAAGTATCCTACAGTATTTTTCCCTAAATGGGATAAATCGAAGTATCTTGGAGGCGTTCATGAGTACAAAAGACTTGAATTAGCCAAAGGAATTGACGAAGAATGTGCTTTAAAGTCTACAAGTTGGGGAATGTTCCAGATTATGGGCTTCAATCACAATCTTTGTGGATGTAAAGATGTCTTCGAATTTGTTCACAAGATGTCTGAATCTCATGAGAAACAATTGGAACTCATGTATTATTTCATGAATAACTCTGGTTGTTTGAAAGAACTCAAAGCAAAAGACTGGGCAGGCTTTGCAAGAAAGTATAATGGTCCTGGATATGCACAAAATGCTTACGACCAAAAGCTAAGAAACTCTTACGAAAACTTCAAAGATAAGATATGAAAAGATGTCATTTTAACAGCTGGGTAGCAAAGGTATTCCTTTTCCCCAGTTACAAAGCAATTACTCTGGTGTATAACTCATTCTTCAAACACAAAGTAGAAGAGTGTAAACCTGATGATATCAATCATGAGTGTATTCATCAGGTACAACAGATTGAATGTAGTATAGTGGGTTTAGTACTTGGTATCATACTCTGGTTATCATTTGGTATATCCTTTTGGTGGGTAGTGGCTCTGACTTTTGGATTCTTCTACCTTTGGTATGTTATCGAATACCTAATTATCCTGTGCTTTGCCAAGTGGGATAAACAGAACGAAAGATATCATGATGTAAGTTTCGAAGAAGAAGCCCACAATAATGATAAGAATCTGAGTTATTTGGGAGACCGTAAGCCATTTGCTTGGATTAAGTACATTAAATTGAGAAGCTACAAGAAATGAAAAAATTAAAAGTATTAGGGGTGTCTGCTGGTGCAGGCATCCTTTTGTTCCCTTTTAGAAAGAATTTGATAGCTAATATAGAAACTCGAGGAGTATTTTATACTAAAGGCTTAGAGCAGTGGAAATTGAACTTTGGTGGTATACCATATTATAAAGATGAAACCTTCCCAGATTGTAAGCCAGACATCATACTTTCAAGTCCAGATTGCGGGATAGCTTCTATTATGAGGCTTTCAAAAGTAAAAGAATTGGGCAATCCCCAAGAGAATAAATCCCTGAATCTAGTAATTCAATCAATCTTACATTATAAACCTAAGATATTTCTTATTGAAAACTTACCTCGTTTGCTATCTTTGCTCCCAAAAGAATATCTTCAAAAAACTCTTGAAGACTATAAACTTATTTTTCACGAAAGAAGCGTTTCTGACTACGGTAACTCACAGTTATCACGAAAGAGATTACTTATCATTGGAGTACATAGAAAAACGGGTAAGAAATATTTGAATGCTTTTGATGAAGTATTTCAAGTAAAAAACCCAACAATTACTAGAAATCTACTTAAACCACTCACATTCTCTCAGGAAAATAATACTAACCAGATTCCATTTATGAGTAAAACTCTGGCAATGTATGACTATCGGAAGCTTCCCGAAAAGAAGAATCTTACAGTAGCAAAGATACATAGACTCTGGGTTAGAGATTTTAAAGATGAAAAGAAGTGGCCTATCAAAACTGCAAAGATGAGTACTCTCCCAGGAGTATATCGATTGGAGTATGATAAACCACCATTAACTCTCAGACCTGCAGATAGGCAATTCAGACCCGATGGTTATCCTTTGGGAATCGAAGACTTCAAGGCAATTATGGGATTCCCCGATAAATTCAAAGTTTACCTTCACAAGAATGGTGATACCTTCGAAGGTGATTTTAAGGATTACCATTACTGGCTTAACAAGGCAAGGTATACAATTGCCAAAGGGGCAGTAGGGGAAATAGGTATTTGGTTCAAAAAATGCCTCAAAAAGGCAAATACCAAGAAACCTTGAGTTTCAGCTTTATATATAAAGTCTTATATATAAGTTTCTGGGGTGCCTTGAAATATATAGATATATAATATACTACGTATATATATCTATATATTTATCTGCGTATATATAGCTATTCATATATCATATCGTAAGTAGTATATTTGGATATTATCTCACTTCGTTCGATAAAGGTAATCGCTTAGCGATTACCGAATAGATAGTATCATTAAAGCGTGTGAACTTCCTAAAATTTTTGAACATGAAGAATTTAAAAAGGGCCTTGTTCATTGTACTTCTAGGATTTACTATTTACCTTTGCTTCAGGAATTACAAACTTTCTCGAGAGGTTGATTCCCTGGAACTAGCGGTCAATGAAATCCCAGATACAGTATACACAGAGAAACCCTTCAAACCAGAGAAGAAGTACTCAGAAAAAGTTGAACCAGGTAAAATCTTAGTTCATGATAATAAGCAGCCAACTCTCTTTCCTGATTCCATGCTAAGGCAGCCAGTTATCAGTAACCAAGATTCCCTGGTTCAAATTGTTTTGAAGAAAGATAAGTTGAACTTAAGTCTGTTCAATAAGGAGACTAACACTTATTCAACTAGACTATTCCCAATCGACTTAGATAAGTACAACTACAACTGGTATGAAGGTCAATTAACTCGAAAGAAAGTTGCAAGGTTATCACTTAGTCCATACGTTTATGGCAAATACAGACCTTTCAATAATCTCTTTGATATGGGAGCTGGTCTTTCAATCAAGACTAAGAGATTTAATTACAAATTCGGAGTCAATACCTTTTACTACCCGAAGATAAAATCAGGGATGGGTACTGACATCGAATTTCAAATAACGTATAACTTTTAAGTAATGGCAAAGACTATCTCAGAAACTAGAACTACATTAACTCGGGAGGAGCTATCAAACCTATCCCGAGTTTCTAGTGATGTTTTCTTTTTTAGCCTTTTTTGCTATGTGATACATCCAGTAAGAGGAAAGGTAAGATTCGATTTATACCCATTTCAGAAATCCGTTCTCTACAATTTCATTGCCCAACGATTCAATATCATTCTCAAATTCCGTCAGGCAGGAATTACAGAACTTATTTCAATGTACTGTCTTTGGTTGGCGATGTACCATCCCAACAAAAAGATAAACATTATCTCTATCAAAGACACAACTGCTAAGAAGGTGCTTAAGAAGATTAAGTTCATGTACAAGAATCTTCCATGGTACCTTCAAACTCCCATAATCAATGGTAGAGCTGGAGAATACGGTTCTGCTTCCATGATAGAATTTGATAATGGGTCATTTATTGAATCAATTCCGACATCATCCGAAGCCGGTCGTTCGGAATCCCTTTCTCTTCTGGTAATTGACGAGGCAGCAGTAGTAAGATGGGCTGCTCAAATTTGGGCTGCTGCATTCCCTACTCTTTCCACTGGTGGAGCTGCCATCGTCAATTCCACTCCCTATGGAGTTGGTAATTTCTATCACTCAACTTGGGTAGATGCCATTGCAGGAGGTAATCCTTTTAACCCAATTCGATTATACTGGCAAATGCACCCAGAACGAGATATCAATTGGTATAACCAAATGTCTTCTGCTTTGGGAGCAAAACGAACTGCACAAGAAATTGATGGTGACTTCTTATCATCTGGTAATACAGTCTTCGACTTAGCCGATATTAAAGCTATCGAAGACTGCCTTAGTGATTACCCAGTTATTAAGAAGAGATTTAATGGTCAATACCGACAATTCTGTGAACCCGAATCAGATAAAGAATATTTCATTGGTGCAGACGTTTCAACTGGTAGAGCTTCTGACTACTCTTCATTTACTTGTATGGATAAGCTAGGAGAAGAACAAGTAGTATATAAGGGAAGAATGGCAGTGGGAGCTTATGCTAAGTTACTTGGTGATACTGGGAAGTTGTTTAACTGGGCAGTAATAGCTCCAGAATCCAATGACGTTGGTTTATCAGTAACTTCTAAGCTTCAAGACGAAGGCTACCCTAACCTTTACTACTACCAGAAGATGCTAAAGAAAAAAGGTAAAAGTAGACCTGAAATGGATAAATCCCCTGGTTGGTTAACCACCCAAAAGAATCGTTCAGTGATAATAGAGAACTTGGAAGAAGATATTCGATTAGATCATGTAATCATTAAGGACCCATTCTTTGTACAAGAAGCTTATACTTTCATCTATGATGGTTTAGGTAGACCTGTTGCAATGGGTAAACATAGGGCTAACAATTCAGCGGTAGACGTAGACCTTGAAGGAGATGTATATGCCGATGATGATATCTTTGGAAAAGCAATATGTAATCACATAAGGAAAGGAAAAACTAACGTAATCGTACAACCAAGATGAAAAAGTACTTCAATTTTAATTGGGGTTGGGGCCGTAAAAAGGACCCTCCCAAGAATGATTCTTCCCAGAATAAGGAAGCAAAGCCATCTACACCTATCTCACCAGGTAGAGTTTCAGTTGACGATGATAGCGATAACTTAATAACATCATTACAAGGGTTAACTAAAATAGTTGAACCCTCTTTTCGTGTTGATGTAATACCTTTAATCAGGGATTTATACAAGGTAAATCCCGATATGGGCATTGCATTGCAGGATATGTTTAAGTTAGCTAACACCGGTCATACTGTAACTTTCCCTAATAATACCGATGCCGAAGCATCTAAGATGAGAGAACATCTCAAAGAAGCTACTAAAGGTTGGACTCGGTATACGGCAGGTATAGATGGTTTGGTTAACAAAATGATTGTTCAACTTCTTGTAAGTGGGGCAATATCTGTAGAGGGAGTTCCCAATGATAAGCTTGATGGTTTGGCAACAGTATTATTCCTTAAACCAGAGTATATCAAGTTTAAACGGGAATTAAATGGGGTGTATTCTCCTTACCAGAAGAACAATAATTTCTGGATGAAGCAACAAGATTACATTAAGCTGAACCCAGAAACTTACTTCTATGTCGGTATGTTTAATGATACTGATGAACCTTATGGAGTTCCACCTTTCATGCCTGCATTGGATTCCCTAAAAGGTCAAAATGATATGAAGGTTAACTTCAAACATATCATGGAGATTTGTGGTATGGTTGGTTTCCTTGAAGCTAAGATGCAAAAATCTAACCAAAGACCCAACGAAAGTATTCAAGCCTACGAAGCTAGATTGAATCGAGAACTTAACCAACTTAAACGTAATGTTAGAGAGGGTATGAAGGATGGAGTAGTAGCTGGTTATATTGATGACCATGAATTCAAGCTAAACTCTACTACCAAAGAGATGGGTAATATAGAGAAGCCTTGGAATATGAATCAACAATCAGTTGCTAATGGCCTTGGAGTTAACGGTTCTATTATTGGGGTATCTGCCACTACTGGTGAAGGTGCAACGGGCATAATGCTGTCTAAGATGATTAGCCAGTTAAAAAATATACAAATGCTTGTTGCTTATGTATTGGAAAGACTTTATTCTCTAGAACTCCGTCTGGCAGGCTTTAATAATAAGGGGATGAAGATTGATTGGGGAACTTCTACAGTTTCTGATGAAGTCAAAATCCAACAAGGTCGTCAGTATAAGATACAGAACCTTGACTTATTGTACAAAGCAGGTATTATTAGCCAGGAACAATATGCTTGGGAAATGGGTTATGATTCCCCAGATGAGAATGAACCAAGAGTTTCACTTGAGGACCAATTCTCTAAGGGTGGAGGTGACCCACAAGAAGGTACCAAGAAAAAACAAAGGCAGGATGATAAAAACCAATCTGCTCGTAGGTCAAGAGATAAGAATAACCCGGCTCCTTCTCGTGGGGACCAAAATACTAAACCAAGATGAGTAAATTTACAAAGAAAAACAAAGAGCATCTTGATTCAATGACGATAGGTCAGGGCCATACCATCATGGCTGGGTATATCCCAGAAGCAGTTGGGGCTCAGACTTTCTCAGAGAATTATTACAAATGGAAGAATCCTACACCGGACACCATTGCTCAATTTGGATTTTGGGGAGGGGATATAGATTACAACACCTATTATCCTAACCTGGATAAATCAGAACTTACTCCCAAGGACGAAGAATTTATCGAACCAATGTTCAGATTACTTTCGGAAACGATTGTATCTAAGAACTGGAATCCGACAGACTTCAGTCAAAATGGAGTACTCAAAGCTTCTATGAAGCTGTTACTTGGGCAAACAGTAAATTGCGACCATGAAACTAACATTGGTAATGCAATTGGTGCTGTATCTCAAGTAATGTGGCAAGAGGCTTACAAGGATGGTAGCTTCACTATCCCTGGAGGTATCAATGGTATTCTGAAGATTGATGGTAAGGCAAACCCAAGAATTGCTAGAGGCATTCTTATGGAACCTCCTTCAATTCACAGTAACTCTGTTACAGTACAGTTTAAATGGGACAAATCTCATCCAGGTATGGAGGATAACGAATTCTACCAAAAACTGGGTACTTATGATTCTAAGGGAGTGATGGTACGTAGAATAGTTACTGAGATAGTTCGTTACCTGGAGACTTCATTGGTATCTCATGGAGCTGATTCTTTTGCTCAAAAAATCGGTTCTGATGGTAAGATTATTAATCCTACCTTTGCTAAAAGAACTTGGTCATCCTACGAAGAATACCGGGATGATAAATCCAAGCAATACTTCTTCACTGATTACAAATCAGACTTTTCATCCTTCCAGGAAAAGGACGATACTCAAGGTTCTTTTAATGATAACCAAGAAGGCGATGAGAAATCAAAAACCAATAATAAAGAAAATATGAACAAAGAATTACAAGAATTTCTCGAATCTCTGTTTGGTAAGGATATGCTTACCTTGGGAGAAGGTCAAGAGATGTCCCAGGAAGCTGCGGTATCCTTGATTCAGAATTTGGTATCATCCAGAAACGAATTGCAAACTTCTGTTGATAACCTTACTACAGAGAAAAATTCTCTTACGGAACAGGTTACTAATCTGAATGCTCAGGTTGCAAACTTGACAGAAATGGCAACGGTAGGTAAAAATCACATTGCTTCTCTCCGTGAGAATGCCGTAGGAACCTATAAGAAGTTGATGGGTGAAAATGCAGATGAGACAATCGTTACGATGCTCAATGCAGAAACTACTGGCATCACTACTCTTATTTCCTTGACTAAGGATTACCAAGCTCGCTTGGAAGAGAAGTTCCCTCTCACTTGTGCAAAATGCGGTTCTAAGGACGTTAACCGTGCTTCTTCTGTAAGCGAAGATGACACTCAGGGTAAGACTGGAACCGAAGACACTACCCAGAACCAAGAACCTTCTTCAACCGGCAGCGTACTCGACAGTCTGTACAAGAAGAAAATCAAGTAAGTTATCATATAAATATTTAGAGTTATGACTAAAATCGTAAACGATCCTCAGCAAATGACTCTCTTTGGAGAAAGAACTCCGAGAGCGGTGATTTACAAGAGTGAATCACACAAATTGCACCAAGCCTTCAATGTAAAGGCTGACACAAAGATTGTACAGGGCATGGCAGTTGCTTTGGGTACTGACGGTTTGATTGAACCGTTTATCCCGGGTGGTGCTGGTAGCCAGGTATATCTGGGTATAGCAGTAACTGACAATGTCAATCCTGCTTACCAACCTCAACGTAACTTCCCAGTAGAAGTAACCGTAGCAGTTCAAGGCTATATGATTTTGAATTGGGTTGCAAAAGAAGCTCTAGATTGTGGTTACATTAACCCAACTGCAGACCTCTTGCATGACCGTTTCACAATCGCTGAAGCCGCTACAGATGAATCACAATTCATTGCCATCACTCCTGCAGATGAGGCAAATGATGTAATTCAAGTACTCATCCGTTAAACCAAAAAGAAATTATGGGACAAATTGATATTACAAAAATGAAGGCTCAGGATTTTATGAATGAGCTGCCGGAAATGGTAAGAAGCTTGGAAGCTGTACGTTCCGGTTCACAGGACAAGAAGCCTGTAGAAATTACCTTGGGAGAGTTGGTTACCGGTAAATGGGGTATTTCCGAAGATGAACTGTTCGAAAAGATGGGTATCAATCCGAAAAATCAGTTAGCCTCTTCAAAATCGGAAAAGGCTTCAAACTTACTGACGAAGTTCGTAACTATGTTTCACTCGATGTCTTGGGAATCTATCTTCGTGACTTTGGTGTTCAGTTGGGTTATGCTTTGGATACTCTGGCTATGGACGTGGCTATCAATGGTAACAACCCTGATGGCTCTGAGTCTGCCCCAGTAATTGGTGTATACGAAACAACCAATGGCATTACTTACAAGGATCTATTGCATATTTGGGTTCGTGCTGCTCGTATGGGACGTAACTTCCAGACAATGATTGGTGGTGAAGACCAAGCAATCGAAATGTTGAACTTGCCGGAATTTAAAGACCGTCACTCTGGTACAACTGAAGCTACACTGAATGTGAAGTCTCCGGTTCCCAAGAATGCCGACTTCTACATCCACCCGGGTACTCCAGACCAACAGCTGTTGCTGATTGATACATCTGCTGCTTTGATTAAGCTGACTGCTCGTCAGTTGATGCTGGAATCAGAGAGAATCGTTTCTAACCAAACTCAAGCAATCTACGCTAGCTTGACTACTGGTTTCTCTAAGATGTACCAGGATGCAACTCTGTTGCTGGCTGCAGATAAGAAGTTCTCCGAATTCGGATTCCCAGAATTCATGAACGTAGATCCTTACCTGATGGTTAATCTTGAATAAGAACGTCCGGTTTCATCTATATAAATTCCCAGAGAGGGTGGGTAACTAAAAAGACCCATCCCCTCTTTAATCAACTTTTTAAATCTTAGAAAATATGGCTAAAGAAAAATATACAGTAACTGTGGGACCAAGAGCTTACAGTTTTCATGACCAATCAACGGGGATTACCGTATGTAAAGGAGAAGATAAAGAACTCAGCCGCCGTCAATGGAGATCACCGAAAATCCAAAAGGCTATCGCTGCAGGTCATCTGATTATCGTTGCCGACAAAACCGATATCGAAAAGTATTCGGAAGCTGATATCGAAAAGTTGGACAAGAGGTTAAATGCCCAGTTTAAAAAGGGCATGACTTTGGAAAAAATTGCAAAGGCTTACTCTCTTGAGGAACTGAAGCTGGTTGCAAAACTCCACGAAATCGAAGCAGAACCGAACGATACAGTAGAGACTCTGTTGCAGGCTTTGCTGGAAGATTTTGAATCCTCTTCTAAAGGGTAGTCTATGAAAATTACATAAGACAGACTAATATGAAAGACAATCTAGACTTTTTGTACGTTACGTCAGGTCTGGAAGTTTCATTCAGAGTCATATCCAAAGTCCCGGCCAAATCTATTTTTGACTGGGACTTTGGCGATGATAAGGGAGAGGTTTTCAATGGTGGAAGACATGTTTCCTATTCTTATGAAACTCCCGGTTTTTATACAGTTACCTTACACGTAACTAACTCTGCCGGTTTAGACCTTACCGTAGATAAGACTCTGGTAGTTTGTGATTATGGTCATACGGCATTAGCCGATACAATATATAACTTAATCGATTACTACATACCTTCAGAAATATCCGATGGTATGACCAGGGAAGAGAAATCTATATACATCACTAAATGGCAATATTATATTGGGCCACTAGTAAACCATGTAATAGCACCAGATAAATATACTGATGAATTATGGTATGAAGCACTAGAAAACCAATTAATAATGGAATTGGCAGCATGGGACTTTCTCAATGTGAAGATACTTAATTTATTAACAAGTACTTCAGAATACCTAAGTCAATTAACTTCTACCAAAGAACAAACTGGTGATGGTACTTCTAAACCCGAACTTGCCCGAGGTGATAGGATTAAACAAATCACTACTGGGCCTACTGAAGTGCAATATTATGATACCTTGGCAGATGCTACAAGTTCCCTATGGAAAACACTTTCTCAAGCAATGCAACCAGGTGGCTTAATAGATGAATTAAGAAAGAACCTTTGTATGTTAGCTTCAAGATTGGAAATATATCTGCCATTCTGTGATGCTGTATCACGAACAGTAGTTCCTCGAGTAGTTAACCGAAGGCAACCAGGTGTATTGGATGGACCTAATCCAAGTACTCCTGTGAAAGGTGGTAATAAATCAATCCTTACCGAGTTATGACAAAAGAACCCTGGAGAATGGTAAAGAACCGCTCTTGGGATAGATACAAGAAGATTATCACTGACTTCTTAGATTGGGATGCTGGTAGACAAACCATCACTTGGGCAAAAAACGTTAACCAACTTCTCAGCCATGCTGAGGATAGTATACCTAAATATTATAACATCCAAATCGAAGCATTATGTTACTACAATGCTTTCAGAAACTGGCCTATCAATAAGGCAACTATCACTGGAGAATTGGATGATGAAAACTTATCAATACTAATTTCTAAATCTTATATAGAACAAATCGGTTATCTTACACCGGAGGGTTATTGGGATTTTAATTGGGAACAGGATAGGTTTGTAATCAACGGTATAGTTTATAAGCCATCAGGTGATACTCAAACGGCTCAAGCTAAGGATGAGGCTTTGGTTTTCATGGTTATCCTAAAGAGAGACCGAGATACAAAAGTAGAATTTGTAGAATAAAAAATAAAGTATATGGCAAAGATGTTAGTACTGAGGTGGACACCAATTACTACCAACAACGGAATTTGGTTTGATAGTAACTTGGTTATCCTTAACGGTACCTCTGGAGTTCATATTGAAATGAAAGGTAATGGCAATGATGTAACGGCATTTCAATCGATGACCGGAAACAAATTTGTCACCTGCTTTCAAGATTACTTCGGGGATATTTGGGATAAGATCATACCTCATCCTGGTATTGGCCAGGTAATTAAGTTCCGGGTAAATAGGCTTCCTGATTATGCTTGCATACAGGGAGATATTGAGGACGGTGGAAATGTAGACCCAGAAAACCCAGATGTACCAAAGAATGCTTTCTGCGGTTCAGAAGGAGAACCTTTCAGAGATATAGACTCTGAATTCCTACTGGGTCGTCAACGTGCAGTAATTAATCCTTAAATTTTTAAAAATATGTATGTAAGTAAGTATTATACCTGCGAAGAAATTGACCAGCGGTTGTTACAGGGTTACTACGATGACTTTGTTCGTGCTGGCTTTGCCGGAACTATTAATGAGTTCTGGGCCTTCGTACTTTCTATCAAGAATAAGGTAGATAAGAGAGAAGGTTATGACTTATCCGAGAATGACTTTACAGACGAGCTTAAGGCTAAACTGGATGGCATCGAGGAGAAAGCCAATTACATCACTAAAGTTTCAGAGCTTGAAAATGACCTCAAGTTCCAAACTGAAGAGGATGTTAAGAAGGCAATCAGTGACCTGGTTGATGGTGCTGATGATGCACTTGATACTCTTAAGGAGTTGGCAGAAGCATTGGGTAATGACCCCAACTTCGCAACTACTATCACTAATAAACTTACCGAGCTTCGTACTTCTCTTAGTGAAGAGATTAATCGTGCTAAGGAAGCAGAAGCTGCATTGGGTGCTGCTATTGCTGCGGTAGATGACAACTTGAAATATGCTGCTGAACAGTTAATCAATAAGATTGATACGGTTAAGGCAGATTTGAAAGCTGACATTGCCCGGGTAGAAGCTAAGGCAGATAAGAATGCCAAAGATATTAAGGACCTCAATGATAAGGTAAACGATAAGAGCGAAGAGATTAAGGATGAACTTAAGAGCCTCATCCAACAAGAAAAGGACGAACGTATCGCTGCCGATAACGAAATCAAAGAAAGTGTAAATGAGCTCAAAACTCTTCATATCAACGACAAGGCTGCCCTTGAAGCTAAGATTGCTGAAGAAGTATCTAATCGTACGAATGCAGATACTATTCTGGATTCGAAGATTAATGAGGAAATCACTAATCGCCAGTCAGATACTCAAGCATTGCAGAGTAAGATTGACCAGGAAGCAGTAGACCGTCATTCTGAGGACCAGGTTCTCCACAACGAAATCTCTAAAGAGGTAGCTGACCGTACCAATGCAGATAATGCTTTGCAAGGTAAGATTGACCAAGAGGCTCAAGCTCGTACCTCTGCAGACCAGGTACTTCAGAATAATATTGATTCCGAAGCTACTGCTCGTGCTGCTCAGGATTTGGTTTTAGACCATAAAATTGAGGATGTAAAACTCCAAGGTCAAGCAGATAAGGCTCAACTGTTGGAAGCTATTGTTACTGAAACTCAAGCTCGTAAAGATGCAGATACGGCACTTGATAATAAGAAGGTAGATAAACGTGAAGGTTATTCATTGACTAAGAATGACTTCACGGATATTCTTAAGGCTAAGCTTGACGGTATCGAAGAGAAAGCCAATTACATTACCAAGCTCTCTGAGTTGGTTAATGATATGGACTTCCAAAATGAAGAGCAAGTTAACGCTGCTATTCAGAAAATCGTAGGCTCTGCTCCTGAGGTACTTGATACCTTGAAGGAAATTGCTGATGCCCTTGGTAATGACCCCAATTTTGCTACAACTATCACCAAGAAGTTAGCTGCCTTAACTGAGGAGATTAACCAAGAGAAGGAAGACCGTATTGCTGGTGATGCTGCAAACAGTGCAGAGGTAGCTACTGAAAAAGCAGACCGTATTGCTGCAGATACTGCTCTTGAAACTAAGCTGAAAGAATATATCGACAATAAATCTACTGCAGGTGATACTGCTCTTAATGTAGTTAAGGATAACCTGAATAAGGAAATCCAAGACCGTAAAGATGCAGATGCAGCAATCCAGGCAAGCTTGGATAAGGAAATTGCCGACAGAAAGACTGCTGAGGAGGCTTACACTGTAAGTTTGAATAACGTAAACAAACGTGTTTCAGAATTGGCTTTGAGCATTCAGGATTCTATTAACACTCTTCGTAATGAACTTACGGAACAGGTTAATGCGAATACTACTGCCATCGCTACTAATCAGCACGATATAGAAAGAAACTCAGAAGCTATCACTAACTTAACTAAGACTGTAGGTGATAACTACAAGGAAGTTAAGGATATGATTAACGAGGAAATCGTTGACCGTACCAATGCAGACAGTGGCTTGAGTTCTCGTATCGATAATGTAAATATTGACCTCAATACCGAACGTGTCGAAAGAACCGCAGCAGACCAAGTTCTTCAGGTAAATCTTGATAAAGAAGTAGCAGACCGTACTGCTGCTGATAAAGCCTTATCTACAGAATTCACTGCTAAGCTGGATAATACCAAGCAAGCTTTGGAATCAGAGGTAGGTAAATTGAATACCAAGATTGACCAAGAGAAAACGGACAGAGCTGCGGCTGATACTGCATTGGAAGCTCGTATTGATACTCTAGAAGCAGGTAATACGACTGCTATGAATGACCTCAAAGAGCAGGTTAAGAATAATACCACTGCAATTAATACAGAGAAAGACCGAGCAATTGCCAAGGAAACTTCTCTTGAGGCAAAGATTGATACCAACCTTCAGAATCACAAGGATGACATGGCTGCTATCAACCAGGATATCCTTACTGAGAAGAATGAACGTTTGGCAGGTGATACTCTGTTGCAAACCAATATCGATAAGGAGGCCACAGAACGTGCTAATCAAGATACCCTTATTAATAATGCTATTGCTCAGGAAAAGGCAGACCGTACTGCTGCAGACCAGGCAATGGATAATAAGAAAGTAGACAAGGTAGATGGCAAGGGTCTTTCGGCAAATGATTTTACCGACCTTCTGTATGCTAAACTTGATGGCATCGAAGAACATGCTAACTATATTACGAAGGTATCAGAATTACTCAACGATTCTGATTTCCAGAATGCCGAACAAGTAGAGGCAGCTATCCAAAAGATTATTGGTTCTGCACCTGAAGTACTTGATACTCTAGCAGAGATTGCTAAAGCATTAGGGGATGACCCCAACTTCGCTGCAACTATGACTGCTAAGCTTACCGAATTGGAGAATAAGCTTACTGCCGAAAAGAACTTGCGTGAACAGGGAGATGATAACCTGCAACAGTCTTTCACTAACCTGAGTACTACTCTTACCACAACGGTAAATGATTTGAGAACTTTCGTTAGTGAAACTCGTACAGAGTTGTTAACTTCTCTGAATGCTACCAATGCTCTGGTAACTCAGAACACTGCCAATATCCAACGTAACTTAGAATTAATCCAGGGTATTCAAGATAACGTTAATGGTAATTACACTGCCATCAAGGATTTGTTGGAAAGTGAAATTGCTGCTCGTAAATCCGAAGATATCCGATTGGAGGCAAAAATCGACCAGAATACTTCTGACCTTAACACAGAAAGAGAAGAAAGAATTGCTGCCGATAAAGTTCTCCAGGATAATATCGATGCAGAGGAAGCTGCTCGTATTGCTGAAGATAAGAAAATCAATGCTCGTATCGATAAGGAAATCCAAGACAGAACCGATGCTGATACTGCCTTGGATAACAAGTTCACTGCAATTACCAATGACCATGAGGAAAGATTGGTAGCTGAGGAAGGTACTTCTGATGCTTTGCCTGGTACCATGGTTACAGATGTAAGTGCTGTAACTCGTAACGCTACTCAACTTACATTCAAGGTAAAAACTTCTACTAAAGACCAAGAGAATAATCAGTATGGTGATGAGGTAGAGGCAACTAAGAGTATCTTGGCAGCAACTCAAACTCTTGCAGGAGCTATGACTGCAGCTGATAAGGTTAAGCTTGATGGCTTAGACCCCAATGCTATTACCGAAATCTCAGCAGCATCCGATGCCGATAAGGTTACAGTTACAGTAACTAAAGATAATGGTTTGAACGATGACACTACTGAAACTTTCGGTTTACCGGTAGTATCGGCAGATAAGGCTGGTACCATGACTGCGAAAGATAAGGTAGAATTGGACAGAATCAATACCGCTAACTTTGCTTTGGGTGCAGTTACTCCTAACGAAACTACAGTAGGAATTGCTGCTACTAAGACTAACATTGAAGACGGTACTACGGTTCAGAACCCAATCACTTTGCCTTCATCAACTTCCGAAAAGGCTGGTGTACAATCAGCAGCTGATAAGAAGTTGTTCGATTCTATACCAGATAATGTTATAGTTGGGTTTGATAGAAGGACTCAACAGTCTAATATGGTAGATCTCTACTTAGATTTATATACTGTAGATGAAGAGAGTGGGATATATAAAAGTAACCCAGAAGAATCGAATAGAAGACATATAAACATCCCTCCAGCAACTAATAAGCTTGCGGGTGTAATGACTGCAACCGATAAGGTAAATCTTGATGAGACCTTACCAGATGCTATTGCTCAAGAGGTTCAAGACCGCAAGGATGCAATCGAGGCTTTAGGTAATGAATCTACAGCTGCCCTGAACAAAGAAATCCAAGACCGTAAAGATGCAGATACTGCTCTTGATACCAAGTTCACTAAAGCAGTAGCTGATGAAGCAAAAGCTCGTACGGATGCCGACACTGCATTGGGTGCAAGAATCGACAAAGAGATCTCCGATAGAACAGCAGCTGATACTGCCCTTGATAATAAACTGCAGAATAACATTAACACTCTAGAAGCTAAGCATGATGCCTTTGTAGCAACTAAGGGTAAGGCTGATGGCTTTGCTCCATTGGATGGGAATGGGTTAGTACCTGCTAACCATTTGCCTTCATATGTAGATGATGTACTTGAAGTATATGCTACCTATGATGTAAGCCCCACTGGAGGTCTTACTAATGTTCAATTGTATACGGATGCAGGTCACCAAACTCCCGTAGTTGGAGAATCTGGTAAGATTTATATAAATGTTGCCGATGGTGAACCTCCATACCAATTCCGTTGGTCAGGTACTAAATTCGTAGACAGTAATACTTCGTCTCTTATCATTGGGGAAATCGCAGGTACTGCTTTCGAAGGTAGTAGAGGTAAGCATCTTGAGGATGTGGTATCTAGCATGCCTAAAAATTTAATTAGTAAGGTTTCAATAGCTAACAAAAATAAGCGTAATGTTATTATCTTATGTAACTATTCTGCTACGGATGGTCAAGGGCATTACATTGATAAACCCGATGGGATGGTAATCCCTCTAACCCCAGCCACTACTCAAGAAGCTGGTCTGATGGATGCCGATAGTGTAATAAAGCTTAATCAAACCTTACCAGATGCTATTGAAGCTGAACAAGAGGCCCGTATTGCAAAAGATAATGAACATACAAGAAGACTTGACAACGTACCAAACTCTATTATTAGTACTATAAAGCCTATAGATTACAGGGCTGAAGAGATTAGATTCCAGTATCGAGAAGTATCAAAAGGTTCTTCGGAGAAAGATTATAACAAGGGAACTGATGTCTATCTATCAATAAGTGCGGCAACCAAAACCACTGCTGGTATAATGACTGCAGCAGATAAGACTAACTTGGATAATACCGTACAGGGGCTGGCAAATGAAATTACCAACAGAACCGATGCCATCAATTCTCTTAGAACAGAATTGAAGACTTATATCGATGAAGCAGTAGGTAATACTGGTTCAGATGTAACTGCATTGGAAACCAAGGTAAATCAACATATTGCCAATAAGAGTAATCCCCATGCAGTAACTAAGACTCAGGTAGGTTTGGGTAATGCCGATAATACTTCTGATGCTAACAAACCAGTATCTACTGCTCAGGCTTCTGCTATTGCCGATGCTAAGGCTGCCGGTACTGCTGCTCAGACATCTATCAATAACCATGCTGGTAGAAAGGATAATCCTCATTCAGTAACTAGAACCCAGTTGGGATTGGCAACTACCGACCAGGTAGTATTTGCTAAGACTACTGCTCCTTCTGGTTTCTGGAAAGAGTCTTCCGATAAAAGATTGAAATCTAACATCAAACCGTTAACCCATACTCTGGAACAAATTTGCAGTATACCTACAGAATCCTTTATCATGGATGGTAAGGAAGATGAAGGTACCATTGCACAAGGTCTGGAAGCAGCCGGGTTTAATAACTACGTAGAAGAAGACCCAAGAACTAAGGATTCAGTTCCTAATCCTGAGGAATTCGAAACAGTTGTTATCGACGGTGAAGAATACGTATTGGTAAAACAAGTTAAGTACCATAAGATGTCTACTCTGGCAATCGAAGGTATCAAACTTCTTTACGATGAGATTAAGTCTCTGAAGGCTGAAATCTCAGAACTCAGAAATCTTAAAGATGTAGATTAATATGGGAGAGATAGCAACATGGAGTGCTGTCAAAACTAAAGTAGGCCTTGGTAAGGATGGTAATGACTGCCCTACCAAGGCTGAATTGTTAGCACTCACCCCTACAGGAACGGGGGAAAGTTACGTTGGCTTGGAAATCTCCAATGCTAGTTCCTATGGAAATAACGAAACAGTAAAGTTAGAGGATATTCATAAGGTAACTTATAGGTATACATTTACAGCTATAAATACTTCCTTTACTTTTCCTGCTATAGGTGGAGAATCAACCCCTGCTAGAATAGGTTTAACTTCAACTAAACAAAAGTATTGGGATGGGGTAGCTCAAGGCTCTTCGGTAACAGTGGGTCATACCGGAACAACTTTACCAGATTGGTTAAAGGGGTCTACTGATACTATGGGGTTTATTGCTACCGAAAATTTAGCTCTATCCTCAAGAGCTCATACTAGAACTTATACTCAAGATGAATCTGGTAAAACCGTTTCTGCTACCTTCACTCAAGCAGCAGCCTCTCAATCTTGGAGTTATGGGTTTAGTGTAAACCCCACTTCTATGTCTTTTGGGGCAACTGGAGGTACTAAAACTTTCACGGTAACTTCATACAAGCAAGAATTAAGAAATGGCCATAACTATGGTAACCAAATTTCTTTAACTTATACTAGAGCTAATGGAGGAAGTATATCCGGTACCGGTACTTCAGTAACTATGGGTAATAATACTTCTACCAGTACTCGTAGTGGTACCGTAACTTTAACCCAAGCAGAAACCAATAAGAAAGTAACCATATCTTGTTCTCAATCTGCAGGTTATAAGACTTATAGTGAAATTACTGCAAGTGGTGGAGCTGTAACAGATATACCTGCAAGTGGAGGTACAAGAAGTTCATTTACTACTTTGCCAACTTATTCCCAGACCTGGGGATGGAATGGTTCTACAACGGGAGGAGGTACGATTACAAGTGGTGCTAGTATTAGTTATGGTACTGCAGTTAGTGCAAGTAATCTGGAAGATACCGTAAAATCTAGGACCCAAGTAGGTACACTTACTGGTACTTTATCACTCAATGGTAAAACTAAATCTGTAAGTATACCTGTATATCAAGAGGCAAATAAATGGTTGAGCTATTCTTATGGTTCATGGTCTGTAACTCTAACTGCTAGTTCATACACTATTTCTAATACTGGAGGAAGTGTAACTTTATATCCAAGTGCAAGTAGAGATCGATATTCAAATTATACTTCTGGTTACACAGTAAGTGATGGCTATGATACTGCTGACCCATCCTTAAGTACCAATGGTATTTCGGGTTTTACATTATCTGGGACTACCCTTACTGCTTCTTCAAACAGTAGTACCAGTTCTAGAACCGTTAGAGTCTTTGCTAACTATGATGGGGCTGCCGATTATGTGGATATCACTCAGGGAGGTGCAAGTGTATCTTATAATTATTATTTGGCTTTTACTTCCCCTACGGGTTCTAGAACTACTTCCAGAACTGGATTATCGGCTTTGGGAGGTAATAACTTTACAGTTGATGTAGCTTATTCTTTTAAGACTAAGGTAATAAACGGTTCTGAAATAAGTACAAGATACCCATTAGCTTTAACTGTAACCTCAAAACCAAGTTGGGTTACAAATGTAGCAATCACAACGTTATCAAGTGATATTGGAAACTATGGGTTAACTTTAACCTTAACAGAGAATACCGTAGAATCAACAAGGTCAGGTACCATTAAATTAAGGCAAGCAGAAAATGATGATGATGGTTGGGAGCTTACAGTCAATATAACTCAGAATGCTGCAGTGATTACTTATGAATATTACTTTAGTGTTTAAAATACAATTGGCATTACCCGCTCCTAACATAGAGATTGCACAAGAAGTAGCAAACAAAGCTCAGGTACTCATAGAATGTGATAAAATCTTAGGCTCTATCAATTACAAAGAACCCGGTAAACCAGCCCCTGAGTTCGAAGAATTTAAAGCCTATATGGGTAATGTGGATGTCAGATTGAATAGGTCAGAAGCACTCCTGGAGAAAATTGCTGAAGAGCTGGGATTATTTAAAGACAAGTAACATGCCAAGTAAGTCGGTTAATATTAATCTATCGACCCCAATTGGTTCACTAGAAATATACGTAGATAAACGAGAACAAGCTCGTGCAGAAAGGTTGATTGCTCAAACCCCAAGTATCTTAACAAAAGGCTATGCGAAAGGTACAGAGAAGTTTGGCAATCAACTTCTTCGTATAGTAAGGCGTAGTTTAAATACGGGTATGCCTCCAAAGGGTTCTGGAGTATCTTGGCCACCCCATTCTCCGGGTACCATTAAGAAGTATGGAGAACATACCATGCTAAACCTTACTGGTCAATATGCAAAGTCCGTTACCATAGTAAAAGGTAAGAAGAGGACTTTTGTAGGATTACCAATTGGAATCAGGAAGATTACCTACACAGGTAAGACTTCTAGAAAAACTTTGAATCAGATTGCTATCATGCTCGAGTATGGTAGTAGAGATGGTAACTTACCACCTCGTCCTCTCTGGGGTCCTGCATTTAAGGCTGCAGGTGGAAAGGCGGCCTTACAAAAGGAAATACGAAATGAAATCAGAAAAGAAATAAGGAGGGTAAAATAATGGCAGCAGATTTTGAAATATCCCCATTATCCGGAACAGGTACTGCCACTATTCGTGTAAAACCGAAGGCAATAAATGAAGACCGAGATAATATCAAAGAACAGATTCTCAAGGTAGTAGTACAGGGCGTAGAAAGAGAAGTAACCTTGGTTCAGAAAGCCAATACTACTCCTGCAGAATCCTGGAATACTTATTGGAGTATTTCTCCAGACGTAACTACTCATACCTTTAATGGTACTAAAAAAGGTGAGACTTTAGAGATAGAAGTATATAGCTATCAACAAAAGTTCCTCAACAATGTACCCCAGGATGAATATCGGGCAGTAGATTGGAAAATCGAAACTACGGTAAATTGGTTAGAGGTAACTCAAGAAGTAGGGAAAGGTAATAACCCAGGAAAAGCTATTATCAAAACTCTATCAAGAAATAGTGAGTATCAGCCAGGTACTTATGACCCTATCGAAAGAACCGAAGTAGTTAAGCTAATTCAAAACGAAAAATTTGAGAAAGCCCTTAATATAACCCAATCTCCAAGTGTTAAAGTAGTTACTTATGAAATTAGGCCAGTGGCAGGATTGGGTCACTCTATACCAAATAAGCCTGCTGTGAAGAAGACTGTTACCTTTAGAGGTTACATAGTGTACACTATAAATGAGGAAGAGGTAGCTACGTTTATTAGGCCCTTCAGAGTACCCAAGATTGGGGAAACAGTTAATGGTAATATCCCAGCTCTAGGTGGAGAACTCGTTCCTTGGAAACTATGGTTTACGGATTATCCTGCAGCAGCAACTACCAGTGTTGATGAATTAACCTGTACTGTTCATTATGACTGTAGGTTTTTTAGATTTTCATACACTATAGTAGTCGATGCTCAAATACAAGTAGGGGATGGCCAAGTAAATTGGGCAAATGCAGATAAAGGACTTAGAGTTATCCCTGACCAACTTTAATTATGGTAAATTCAGAAGAAGTAGTTGAGAGAACATTCTATATATGTCTCCTCAGCACAATGCTAGAAATGGGTCTTACCTTAAATCCCGAAGACTTCTTACCTTTGTCTCAAGAAAACGAAAAACGTTTCGCAGAGGCTATCAAGGGTATGCCTAAGTTTATACCTTTGTTTGGTATAGGGAATAATCAAGTAAAAGGACCTAAGACTCTTCCCAGAATAACAATCGAACTGCAAGGTTATTATGCTGGTGATATTGGAGTGAACAAATATATCATCGGTGATAAGTTAGAAGATGGTAATTACCAAGCTTCAGAGTTTCCCTATGAAACTAAAGATATCACAGTTGATATACACCTCGTTTCTCAAACACAAGCAGATATGAGATTATTGCATACAATCTTATATACTGGCTTACCTGCTAGAGGATATGTAAGACCATACTTTAATGACTTAGAGGAATGGAGCAAGGGCAGGCTTGACCCAACCGGAAACCTATTCATTGAAATTGGTAATTATTATGATCATCCCGATGTAGAACAGGGTATACTTGAGAAGGTATATACCTACGTATGTAAAGATGGTATTCTCCCAGAAAAGCTTTTGGAAGAAGGTACACTTACACCTATCAAAGATATTACTGCTCTCATTGGATTGTTCGAACAAAACGAAAATGAAATGCTAGAGTTGAAGATACCTAAGGAATAGGTACAATACTCTAGGGTATAAATTAAACGAGTAATTAACTTTAATCACAATAGAATTATGCCAACTTCACCTCATGTAGATTTTAAGTTTAAGAACAACAATGTTCTTCAAACTACTCCTATGTTAGGAGTTTCTTGTGTATTGGCTAGAACTACTAAAGGTCCATACGATGACCCTTCAGAAATCATTTCTACATTCTCTCAGTTCCAAAGAATATATGGTTCTGAAATTGTACCAGATGGTTCTGTATCAAATATCGAAAAGGCTTTGCAGGGTGGTTCTAAGCTTCGTGTTATTCGAGTGCTCGGTAAAGGAGCTACCCAGGGTACAGTGGCTGCAACTGCAGCAAGTAAAACAAAGGCTGCTGCTAAATCTGGAGAGGAAGGTATAGTACCGGCTTCTGCTACTCCAGACCCGGCTACACCTGCAGCACTCATCACAATTACCTCAAGTGGGACTACCTATAGCTTAGGCTTAGTAACCAAAGGCTATGGAGACCCAATCGGTAGTACCGATAGTTTCCAGGTAGGTTTCTACAAACAGGCTAACACCCTGTATTACAAAATCTATTCTGGCAATGGGCAGGTACTTGAACAAGGTCCAGTAATCACTTACAAAACTGCAGATGAAAACAATGATACTTCGGTAGATTACCTGGCTCTTAGTGCATTTGCTAAGAATTCAGAATATATTAAGCCGGTAGTAGTTGCTGGTTCTTCTTTCGAGAACCTTATCAAATGGCTTACTGATAATGTAGATGGTACTAAGAATGCCATCACATTAACCGTAGGTGGTGCTGCTCCTACCGAAGATGAAAAGAAGTTCACCGGTACTATCGGTAGTGCTGGAACTACACCTACTGCCGAAGAATGGGTTGCTTCTCTGGACTTCGTAAAGGATTACACTGATTTCTATCAGTTATTCATTTCCCATATTTCTCAACACCTTACTGCTGATGCAGATGTACTCAAGGTATACAAGGTTGCTGCAGATATGGCAAAGGAATTGATGGAATGGGTACTCTATATCGAAGTTCCGAAACATCTTACCCATTATACTCAGGGTACTCAGGCCAGAGACTACAAAGCTCAGGTAACTTGGGTACAGACTTGCTTGGGCACTGTAGGTAACTCTAAGTACATTGCCTACTTCGGTGGTGGACTTAAGTACTACAATGAAAACGGTAATCTTCAGGATTCCGATGTAGTAGGTACCATTGCAGGTTTGGGAGATGCTTCTGCTACTCAATACGGACCCTGGAAATCCTTTGCAGGTATGAACCGAGGAGTTATTGGGGATGCCGTTGGACCAGTATGCCCGAACTATGGTTCTCCTTCTCGGTATTCAGAATTGAATACTCTGGCCCAGAATTACATCAATGAAATGGTAATCAAGGATACTCCAGATGCAGGCAAACAAACCATGCTTTGGCATTGCTTCTCTTCTCAGGTAAAACAGGATTCAGAAAGATTCCTTTCAATCGTAAGATTGAATTTGTATTTGAAGAAGTTCCTTCGTCCCGTACTTAACAAATACCTGGAAGAGCCCAATGTTTGGAGTACTTGGAAAAGAATTTGGTTGGAAGTTAAACCTACGTTAGATTCTTTGGTAGACGAAGATGCCATGACAGAATATACTTGGATGGGTGACCAGGATGCAACTTCTTGGGATGATCTTTCCGTAAATAACGAATCAGATGCCCGTCAAGGTAAGTACCGTGCTATCCTTAAGTATAAGGATGTAGTTCCTATGCAAGAGGTAACTATGGAGATTGTAATTGATGCAGCTTCTAAGGCTGTATCAGTCGTAGAAACAAGTAATAACCTATAAACATATAACGATGGGAGCAAAAGTAAAAAATCCACGGAAGAAATTCCTGTGGAGTATCATGTTCCCCAAACACCCTATCAATACTTATCTATTCCAAAGTTGTACTTTGCCTGATATTGAGATTGACCAGGTGGCTCATGGGGATGTCAATAGAGATGTTAAAACTGCTGGTAGGGTTACTATAGGTAATCTTATCGTAGAGAAACTTATGACTACTGCAGGTTCAGATACCTGGCTTCATGACTGGCTCTATTCTTGCCAAGACCATATAGTTGGTGGTGGCTTAGTACCAAGCCAATATTGGGAAACGGCTATTGTAAACGAACTTGCCGAAGATGGAGTTTCGGTTCTTAATACCCACGTCTTCGAAGAGGTATGGCCATGTAAGATTACCGGCTTAGACTTGGACAGAATGGCTTCAGAGAATACCATAGAGTCCATAGAGTTCTCGGTTGGTACTGCAGACAAATACTAATTCCTTAGTCTATTTTTACTAAGATTCGGTGGAGGGGTGGGATTCCTGTGATAGGAGCTCACCCCTTTCTTGTTGTTATACGGAGTACTATGAACATTTGTAAACATTAAATATATCAAAATTATGGAATTTAGAACATTTAGATTTACCGGACCCTCTGGTTTCGAATATGAAATTAGAGAACAGAATGGAGCTGATGAAGACATTCTCAGTAACCTTTCAGACATGAAAACTTTAATGAACCTTACTAAGTTCATTGCAGCAATCGTAATTAGAACTAATGCCACTCCTAACGGTAAGCTAACCGTTGATGATGCTCTCAATTTACCAGTCAATGACCGCTATGCAATTATTTTCAATTCTCGTATATTCTCATTGGGAGAGGAAGTAGAATTTGAATATGACTGGGGTAAAGAGAACGGTGGTAAAGTTACTTATGGCCAAGACCTTCATGAGTTCCTTTTCGATTATTCAGAAGTACCCACTGATAATAGGGTATTTGATGAAAAACCGGATGCCATCCCTTATTATCCAAAGGGTATTCAATTAACCGGTCATGAATATCTTCTTTCATCGGGCAAGAAAATCAAATTTGATTGTATGACTGGTAAGGGAGAACAAGAGTTCATGAAGTTACCCTTGGATAAACAAACTAAGAATGCCCCCTTACTTTGTCGGAATCTTTACTTAGAAGTAGACGGTAATTGGGAGAAGGTAGAAAACTTTACTCCATTTACAGCAAAAGATATGGCTGAGATGAGAAAATATATAATCTCTATTGACCCTATCTTTAAGGGAGAGTCCCATATTACTAATCCCTTAACTGGAGAAGAAAGAACTTATCCTATAGTTTGGGCACCCAATTTTTTCTACCTGACGGAAGAGTAATGTTAGAGAGTGATTTTGTTTATATCACCAGAGCCGAGATAGCCTTAGACTATTTCGGCTTTTTACGTCTTCCGTATAGAATCAGGAAAATATTTAAGGAAATGGCCGAACAATATTATAAACAACTAAAGAAAAGAAAATAAATTATGAATACCGGTAGGAGTATAGTAGAGGTCGGTGTTGCCATGGTATTAAAAGACCGATTCTCTCAGGAGGCTGGTAAGATATCTGGGTCATTCAGAACTATGCTGAATGACATGAGTACCTGGAATAGAGGTATACAGATGTCAGCTTCTAATACAATGGACTTCGGAACGCAGCTCGTAGGGGGAATGGCAAGGGCCTATAAATACTCTGCGGGTGTTCAGAATGAAGTTTGGACTGCTTCGAAAATTGCTGGTGCTACCATTGCAGAACAAAGGGAAATGTTACAATTGGCAAAAGACGTCAATGAGATAACTCCCCTTACTGCTTCGGATGTTGCATCAGGACAAAGATACCTGGCTATGGCAGGTAATAAATTCGAGGCTATTAAGGAAATGATTGGGCCGGCTTCTAAGCTGGCTTCAATCTTTACAATGCCAGTGGGACAGAAAGGTGGTGTAGCTGACTTGATGACTAATATCATGTCAATGTACCAAATCCCAATGACTGAAGCCGCTAGAGTAACCGATGATTTATATACTGCAGTTACTAATGCAAATATATCTTTGACAGACTTAGCCCAGTCCATATCTTATGCAGGAGCAGATATGGCAACTGCTGGAATAGACCTTCGGCAAACGGCTGCTGCTATTGGTGTATTGGGAGATATGGGTATACAGGGTTCTATGGCAGGTACCTCTCTGGCTAATATGATTCGTTACTTACAACTCTCTCTTGTTAATCAAAAAAAGAAAGGCTATAACGCTTTAGCAGACTTGGGCTTAAGTCCGGATGAGTTTTTCGATGCTCAGGGTAACCTTATAGATCTTTACACTATCTATCAGAAATTTGCCAAGGCGGCAGTAGACTTACCTTCACGGATAGAAACACCAACTTTCTTCAATATCTTTGGTGTTCGTGGTAATCGAGGCATGCTTCCAGTACTTAGAGATATTGCTTCTGGTAGAGATAAGATGGGTAAGATACTTGCAACCTATAATCAAAACACGGGGGCAGTAAATAGACTTAATGAAGAACGTCTTAAAACTGATGCGGGTGTTATCGACCAATTCGAATCGAGTTTAGAAAACTTAACCGTTACTGCAGGAGCGGCTTTGGGTAGAATATTTACCCCAGTACTCAAGGTGGGTAATTCTATCATCAAAGTAATAAATTCTATCTCTGAAACTTGGGCTGGTGGCTTTGCTCTTAGAGTAGGGGCTACAGCAGTAGTAGTTGGTACCATCGTTGCAGGGTTTAATGCTGTGAGAGGTATTATAAGATCGGTTGGATATTTACAAACTATTGCCACTGCTTCTACTGAGGGTATGTCTGCAGCAGCCATTAAGACGAACACCCAATTTGCTATTATGGAAGCTCATCTGATAAGTATGGTAAATCTCATGAGGACTATGGTTCAATTGCAGATGATAATGGGGGGAGTTAGTATGAACAAAGTTAGTAGATTTTATAATACCAAAACCGGTAGATATGTTAAAACACCCAATCCAGGGATGTCTCCAGCCACTTCACTCATTGGAGGTGTAGTTGGAGGTACTGTAGCTAATCAAGCTAGTAAACAAGCTGCTAAGAATGTTGCTACTAGAAGTTTAGCTTCGGTAGGTGGTAGGTTATTAGGGTTAATTGGTGGACCCTGGGGATTAGCTATTACCATAGGTTTACCCTTATTAATAGAAGTAGGTAGTAGACTTATAAGTTCTGTTGATAGGAATACCGATGCTCAATCTAAAGATAAAGAAGACCCCTCTGCTATCAGGGCTCAAAATGAAGAAAGGTTTTTAAATGCTATGAGAGCAGCTATTAAAGATGGATTAAAAGATGGTAAGATTAACGTCAGTGTAAATGGGGAAATATTAGGAGATTACTCCTTGGGCTCTCAGCAAGATTATACAGGTGTGGCATTAGGACTTTAAAATTAAGATACTATGGCTAGGATATTAAATAAAGCAGCAGGTAAGGTTGTTGAAAAATATAATGATCTTACGAGGGATACCGCAGGGGTTCTTACGGGTCCCCTAAATAAACTATGGAGAGCCAGGATATTACTCAATAGGACTACATCCACACTTCCAAAAGATGATGCTCTAAAGGGTAAACTCTATGACCCTAATGGGGTTGTGGGAGAGGCTCAGATATCTTCAAAGAATCCTACATTAAATAAACAGCTTCAAGCTAAGTGGAGGATGGAATTACAATTCCCCCGAATGGAAGAGGGGGAAGGAGTAGACCCAGCAAAAGGGAATAAGAACACAACCAATTATAGGAACTTCGAAGTCAAATCGGATATTAAATATCAGAATCAGGTAAGGATATATAATTTGACCGCTAATCCTACACAGTATATTACTCTACAGAATAGACCTCCAGAATTGGACTTTCGGGGTGAAACCACATGGGCAACTATTAAGTCCATGGGACGTAATACTCCTATGTATCATTATACTGGGTCTGAGGATATAATCCAATTTAATGTATCTTGGTACTGTAATGACCCTAATAATCCAGAAGAGGTATTAAATAAATGTAGGTTATTGGAAGCTTGGTCTAAATCTAATGGCTATCAATCGGCTCCTCCGATTGTTAAGATAGAATGGGGGGATTCGGGTATATTCAATAATCACTACTACATTATTACTTCGGCTACTTATACTTTGAAAAATTTTCAGAATGGCAGTAGGATTAGGGTTCCTGGGAAACTCGCTACTTTTGGAAATGGTAGGTTATTACCTGCAGCAGCTACTCAAGAATTAATATTCAAGAGAGTAAGTGCATATAACTTATCCTATGGAGACTTTATAAATTCAGATTCACTTAAAAAGACGGAGGGTATTAAATTATGATAGATGTTAATCAATATCTGGTTGGAGATAGCCCTTATAAAAATGTCTATGCTCTAAACTATGGAGATGGAGATTATTCCCTAGAAGCTCCTATCCCCTCAGTTCCTTCATCCTCAAATGATATTCAGCATACGGTTAAGGATGGAGAAACTCTTCAGAATATAGCTTTTAGGTATTACGGAGATTCTGGGAAATGGTATATTATTGCTGAGGCTAATGGTATACTAAATCCTTTTAAAGAATTAGAAAGTGGAACCCTTATAAGAATACCTTCTTATGGCAGCTAAACAGAAACCCATCTTATATAATGGTATGGGACAACCCTACCTGGCTTTGTTTGATTTTAGAGGTATGCCAATAGTGAATCCCATTACTGGCATACCTCTTGGAGCTTATATTAGTACATGGAATTATAGGTATGATGAAGAAAAGGAAAATTTAGCTACTATAACCTTTGATACTGGTGACCCAGATACTGTAGATATAGACTCTTTACAAGAGGGTAGTGTAATATGTCTACAGTGGGGATATATATATCCAGATGGGCAATTTATATCTGGGCCCATCAAAACAATCAAGGTTAGAGATTTTGAAGCTAGATTTGATTCCACAGGTACTCATGTAACTATTAAGTGTATTGATTCTATCGGAGATTTAAGATTTCAGCCGCCATACAATTTTTCTGAATCTCCAGGAAATAGTTTATCGGCTTATCTAGATAAGGGATGCGAGAATGGAACTGGGGTAATCATAGAAATATTTCAATAATGGAACAACAAATTAGTAATAAAGTATATGAGTCACTACAAGTGCCTACAGAACATGTACGTACTACTACTGGAAAAGTACTCTATGCTAACCGTTACAGTGGAGTAGCAGAAGTAGCAATGCCAGAAGATTTAAAAGCTTTAATAGATAGTGACTTTGGGTTAATCGGTAAAAATATCTTGGTTCAATTAGAACAAAAGATGAAAGGGTATACTAATGGACCATGGTATATAGATTCTAGAGATGGGGTTATTTATATTCATAATAGGAAGTTTCATGAAGAGCCGGTAACTACTTATACCTATCAGGGAGAGAATGGAGAAGTATTAAGTGTCCATTTTTCTACTCAAAAGGTAACTAAACGAGTTAAAGCTACCCTATCTCCAGTAGTGAATCCAGAAAGTAAAGACCTCGAAGTACTAAGTACGGGAATTGATGATGAGGAAAAATTACCTGAGATAAAAGCTAATGAGGGCAATGGAGTTTATTATAAGAATTGGCATACCTCCGTTGGCAAATATGGTGCTGAGAATAACCCAGCTGATATCCCCACGATTAGGCAAATGCAACTCAACCATGCTCTAAAGACTGATCCAAACCTTATTGCTGCTATGGAAGCTAGAAGGCGGTTGAATGATAAATGGAATTCAGATGTAGCAGAGTATTCAGCAGCTAATCCTGCTGAAGCTTATCGGCAAGGTAAAGAGAAATTCCTTAATGAACTCAGTACAGATCAGGTACGTAGCATTATTAATAAGACTATACAGAAGGAAGAGTTTCCTTCTGACAGGAGAGCTGCATTGAATGCTGCTCTCCTGAATGTTACTAACGGCCAGAATTTAAAAGAGGATTTATACAATATCCTTAAAGATACCAGATACTTATTTGAGGGTAAGGAACAGATGGAGTATATGGTAATAGAGGATGTTGACCCAAGAGATTATGACCCAGAGCATACACCTAAAGGAGGAGCTACTGCTTGGGGATCGGAAGATGAGGAAAGTGTCTATCGTGGTATCTCAGCTTTAAAGAAAGGCCCTTATACTATGGTCATAGATGATACTCCGGTCATCAAATATAAGAACCCCTTAAATAAGAGCTTAGGTATATACAGTGTTACTGTAAAAGTCCAGCATTGGAAGAAAGCCGATGCAGAGGTACCCTTATATAAACTGTATTTCAATCTATTCAGTAGATATGGAGGAATTGATAAATGGGCTTGGGCAGCTAATGCAAATGCCAATGGTGGTTTGAAACATACTGAGAGTAAACTCATATGTCAGATGCAGGTAGTGGGAAGACCTTTATTAGCCACTTCTCAAGTAATTATTCTTGAAAATGTTGGTAAACGATGGTCTGGGCCCTGGTATATAAAACAGTGTACTCATTCAATGGATCCAGGTCAAGGGTATATAACTAGTTTAGAATTAGTTAGAAATTCTAGTAGAGCAGGTTCTACTACTGCTAAACTTGGATTATCTACTCAATCGGTAGTAGCTAATGATGCTAAAGCTAATGCTAAAACTTCTAAGGGCCAGGATAAGAAAGCTTTGAGTAATTCCAGAGAATTAGATTTAAGCTGGACTTATAATGAGGTAGCTTACTTCATAGAATCCGGTATTATGGATAAAGAAGGCCATGTACTCGACTATAAGCGTGAGGATGAATTTCTTAGAAAGAAAGCTTATTATACGGAAGTATTAGCTAAGACTCCAATAGAAAAAGCTGAGGGTATAGCTATAACCTCTGGTAGTTTAAATACTTCTTCGGGTAAGGTATTACCAGGTAAGATAACTATTAAAGATATTCAAGTACCAGATGATTATTGGGTTAAGTTTGATTACAGGGAAGTAGCCTTAAGGAGATTTAAAGAATATATTAAAAATAAGGAGGTGAAGTAGTTATGGGTTATGAAACTGCAAAGATAATAACAGAAGAAGGTATAGAGGGCATCGGTAGATATTACTCTGTATATCGAGGTATAGTTGTTAATAACAGTGATACCGAAAAGAAAATGAATCGGGTTGAGGTATGTATCCCCGAAGTGATGGGTGGTACTACTGCATGGGCTTACCCAAAAGGTCAACATGGTTCTATTAGTGGCGGGTTCAAATTTTTAACTCCCAAAATAGGAGATATAGTATTTATTACCTTTGAATATGGTGACCCCACTAAACCTCTATGGGAATATCATGGTTGGGGAATTAACCAAGTACCACAACCGTTAGATGGCCCAAACAAAATGGGTATAGTTACTCCTGAGGGCAATCTCATTGTAATAGATGATGATAATGGTACATTAAACCTTTATTTCAATGGTAACATAGTTGTATCTTCCGAAGCTAATATAGTGATATCATCTGAAAAGGGTATTAATGTATCTTCTGGGGATTCAGTAATATTAAATACGGGTGAGAATGGTGGAGTAATCAATATATTCCAATTAACCGAGAAATTAAATCAAACGGTTAAGGAACTAGAACAACTTCGAAATATGTTCAATTCTCATGTACACTCTGGTGTAACTACGGGACCTGGTTCATCAGGCCCAACCCCAACTCAAATAACTAAACCTTTCTCACAATTCGTCGTAGACGATTATGAGGATAAAACCTGCATACACTAATGGAAAAGAATTACTTTACAGACTTAGTTGGTATAGGTGTAACTTATCCTATCCAACTTACAACTAATGAAAATGGGGAAAGAGGTTGGTACCCAGTAAACGGGGATTTTAAACTTATCCGGGATAATATAAGTTCGATATTATATTACATGATAGGTCAAAGATTCCGACAGGAAAACTTTGGTAGTAAACTATGGCAATGTATTGAGGAACCAAACTCACAAGCCCTAAGTTTTATAATTAAAGAGTTTTTAAAACAAGCCATAGGTGCATGGGAACAGAGAATAACCTTCCAAAATATCACAGTTACTAGAGTTGATGCAAAAATACACATAGAAGTAGCTTATGTAATAAATGGAACAAATTCTAGTCAGTACCTCGATATCACCTATGATAAGTCAGATAATTCATTAAATACACAATAATATGGGAATCACAAATAAATGGCTTAACCCATACCAGAGGTCTTATCAACAGATTAAGGCCAAGCTGGTTGAATCCCTTATGGGGCTCAAGGATCCTCAAGGTCAGAAACTCATAACGGATTATTCGGAGGGGAATATCTTAATTATCATCCTCTCATTGTTTGCGGCAATTGCCGAAGTACTTCACTATTATGTAGATAATATGGCAAGAGAAACCTTCCTATCTACTGCAAGAAGGTATGATTCGGTAGTTAAACATGGAGCTCTGGTAGATTATCATGCTCGAGCAGCGATTGCTGCTACAGTAGATGTAATCTTATCCAGAAGTATTACTGGTAATTCCATTGGAGCTAAATTAACCATACCTCAAGGAACTCTATTTACGGATTCCAGTGGTAACTCTTGGTTATCTGCTAGAGATGTAACTTGGTATTCAAATGTAACCACATGTAAAGTACCTATAATTCAACATGAGAAATATACTGCAAGTGCTCTTAATAATATGCTAATACCTACTGGAGACAGGGTAATAGTTCACCTTGGTACATTGCCTAATGGTAAGTACTATGAACAGGGCTCTATGTCTTTACAGATAGGTGGAGAAACTTGGGTATTGGTAGATACCTTTGCAAAATCAAAGCCAACGGATAAACACTTTATGGTTTTAGTAGATGAAGCTCTTAACCCTTACATAATGTTTGGGGATGGAACCTTTGGTAAGAAACCTGCAGCAGGTGCAAAGATAACCAATGTAGTATTCTATTTAACCAATGGTTCTCAGGGTAACGTAAAGAGTAATACCATTACATCCGTACCCTCAGTTATATCCTCATCAATCACTGATGCTACAGTAAGTAATGCTTATGATGCTGGAGGAGGTTCAAACTATGAGAACTTTACAATGCTCAAGGAACATATACCTTTGAGTGTAAAGACTCTGGGAGTAGCAATTACCAAAGAGGATTTCGAAAGCTTAGCTATGTTAGTAGATGGTGTAAACAAGGCTAAAGCCGATTATGAATGCGGTAGAAAGCTTATAGTATACATTAGCCCTGATGGTGGAGCTGTTGCATCTTCTGAATTAATAAATAGGGTATACAACCTATTATCTCAAAGGGCACCTATGACTACTTGGTTAAAGGTTAAGTCTGCAGGTAAGGTTCAGATTATTCTGGAGATGGATGTTACTGGTAAGAAGTCTTATAAGACTGCCGAGATACAAACTCAAATTCTTACAGCTTTATACAATGCCTATTCTCCAGAGCAAGCTCAGATAGGTGGAAGCGTAAGGTTATCTGATATCTATGCCCTAATAGATAACCTATCAACTGTAGATTACCTACACCTTACCAAGTTTTATATCAAGCCTTGGCCTACTACCATTTATGGTAATAAGGAATTAAACCTTGGCCAATTTAAATTGAACAAGGCAAAGGGTTCTATGACTTACTACATAACCTTCAATTCCTCAACTACTTTTACAGTACGTTCAGTATCTAATGGTTATGTAACTACAGGTTCTGTTGGTAATTCACTCCAGGTAGTAGATAAGGCAAATGGGTTTGACTTCTCTCTGGATATCCCAAACAATAGCTATCAATCAGGTTATCGATATTCTATTACAGTATCTGAACCAAACCATGATTATGAAGACCCTGGTTTTAATTTACCGGTATTCGAAAATGCTTCACAGTTAACACTAACCGTAAATGAGATAGTATGATAAACCTCAAAAACCTAATTGATTTTTTACCATTCGAATATAAGGACCAAGATACTTATAAGGTAAATGGTAAGGGCATTCTGGAGAGGTTTCTAGAAATTTGTGGAGAGCATTTTGAAGATTATATTACTAAAGACATTGATAACATTCTGGATATTATCGATATAGATAAAACTCCAGACATGTATCTCAACTTTCTTTGGCAATTCCTCGGAGAAATGCCCTTCGCTTATGGGAACACAATAGATGCCCAGAAGTGGTCAGAGTACTTTAATGGTTTCTACTCAGACAGTAAACTCCAGGAATTATCAAAGCTTTGGATAATACCAAAGGAGGGGCCTTTCACTTTAACCAGTACTCAAGTAAGAAATATTCTAAGATATTCGGTATCTCTATTCAAGATACGAGGTACAGCTGAATTCTTCGAAATAATGATGAGGCTATATGGGTTAACCTGTGTAATAACAGACCCAGCAAAAGCCGATGGGTATGATGGTTGGATAAAAGGTCATCCCCACTTTGACCAATACTATCAGTACGATAGTAAATATACCTTTGATAACACCTTTGATTGTTCTCAATGTATTTCCGTAAGTTTTAAACTTACTGGTCATGGGTATACTTCTAATTCTGAGGCTTTTAAAAAATTTAGGGAAGCCGTAGAAAGTTTCTTTACTAGATTCATACCTTATCACGTATCCTTCACTATAGATTATGGGTTTACGGTAAATGATGGGTATTCGATTAAGGCCGAGTTGGTAAACCCAGACCAACCAAATCTGATAACTTCAGAAGTATATGAAGTACCTGTTATGGTAACCATAACTGCTGATTGGGTGAATGCAGATTTGAGATATCAAATATCGAGTGATAGAATTAACTGGGGTTATACTAAACATGAAAGTGGTTCGGTATTTAATATTCCAAGGGCTGGTACTTATTACTTTCGAAGCGTTGGGGATAATTCTAAGATAACCCAAATTACCGTAAGGCAGGAAACTTATAACCGTTCATATACTATTTCTTGTGAGCCCCTAACTGGTAAAATAGCCCCAACTACTTTAAAGGCTAGTACAAGGGTGATAGCTAGAGTATCCTATAAAGGGACAGAGAAACTTTGTAATGTTCGATTAGTGGGCACCGATCAAGTAAAAATATCGGGCTCAACTTGGGAATTTAAAGAACCCGGTACTTATTACTTTGAGATTGTAGAGTTCCCAGTAAAACAAACTTCCTTTGTAGTAACCAGACAAGAGATTACTTATAAAGTAAGATGTACTCCATCAGAGTTTCGAGTTGGAAATAATCAAACTATAAGGGATGCAACTACTACTCTAACCATCGAATCTAATTACCCGGAATCCTTTACTGGAGACTTATACTGCAGGTTGGTAGGTGACACTAAGTTATTTAAGAATGGAGATAAGTTTATTGCCAGCAGTTATGGTATCTATAAGTTTAGGTGTACTCTTGATAAAAGGGAAACCGAAGAAGGTGTAGGTATCTTCGAAGTAACTTCTGGTAAGACCGCAATCTATAGAGTTAGTATTAACCCACCATCTTCTACTTTGTTTAATGGTTCAGCCAAGACCACAGTAAGTATTCAACGTATCTCAGGTAATGGTGATGACTACGGAGTAAGAGTAGTAGAAACCGGGGAAGTATTCGATGCTAAGAATGGTTATGTATATAATACTAATAGGTCAGGTACTTATACTTTCCAATCTGTAGCTTACCCATCTGCAAAGACTATCTGGACCGTAATCAATTCTCCAACAGTATATCGGAATAAGTTAAAGATAGTTCCTTCAGATACTACCGATGAACATTGGCAAGAACCAGATTGGACTTTACCAGAAGACCAAATCGATGATACCTATGCAATATATGTTTTGGTGGATGAGAAGTCTGCTTGTAAGTTCTTACTGGAAGAAATGAAGAACGGAGTAAATGTAAATGGTACTGCTACTTGTGATGAGACTGAAGAAACCTATGATCTGGGTAAAGAGATTACTCTTACCAAAGCAGGTACCTATACTTTCGTAGCTGATGATGGTTCTTCTCTAAGATGCCAAGTAATCCTGAAAGATTATCCAACTATCATTAGGATATCTTGTACTCCAGAGTATGCCGAACTAAAGGGTACTGTTAAACAAGTATCTACCTTAATTAAGTGTACTTCGAATAAACCAGATTTCGATAGTAGAATTAGGGAAGTGGGCAAGATTAATACCTATGATGCTGGTGGACAAGGTTATGAATTCATTACTGCTCAAGCAGGAGAATATATCTTTGAATCCGTTGCAGATACTTCTAAGAGAACTACGTTCACAGTAGTAGATGTAGACCTATTAAGTGTTAATCCTCAAAAGTTGGAATGGGAATTCGATGACCTATCGGAAAAGACCTTCACCATTACAACCTACAGTAATCAATCTTGGCAAATAGTAGAACAATGATAAATACAATCGATAGAATCACTGAGACCACAACTCAGTCTTTATTCAAGACATTTACTGTGGGCATATTGGGAGAGTGTACTCAAAGTCTTTATGATTTGAGATGGATGATAGTACTGGCAATAATCTTAATCCTATCAGATTTATGGTTTGGAGTATCTGCCAGTAGAATCCAAGGTATAGAAATTCGAAAGTCTAGAGCTGGAAGAAGAACTCTAAATAAGATAGTAGATTATATCTGCTATGTTTTATTGGGAGCTGTACTTGGTAAGGCCATAGGCGAACCATACGGAATGGACCCAATCATAGTATCTATTACAGTAATGGTATTATGCTATTGCTTTGAAGTAGATAGTATCTATGGTCATATCTGCGAAATACATGGTATCAAAAAGAAGTACAGTATATGGAAGATTCTCTTTAAATTGTTAACCTTCAAGTTTAAGGATTTGGGTGAAGCATTTAAAGATATGGCAGAACAAAAGAATAAAAATAAATTTAAAAAATAACAATAATGAAGACGTACTTTAAGTATGAAGGTATCATTAAATCAAAGGAAGCAGCAGAGGCAATTGCTGCTCCCTCTGGTTTAGGACCATTCTGTGGTTTTGGCTCAGCCACCATAAATGGTAATAGGTTAACAGTATCTCCTCAGGGAGTATTAGGAAGTAAGTATGCTAATGTAATCAAAGACCGTATCATGGCAAGGTACATGGCAAAAGCTTCAGAAGATGGGGAATTACCTGATGTAAACTTTGGTTGTATCTCAAGAGATGGATATGTATTTATCTCTGATGAGCAAACCCTTACCATTGAAAACATCCAAGGTACTCAGGGCTCAACTGAAGAGGTATTACTTTTTGCAGTACATACTACTATCTCAGAACCCGTAGATAATCCAGTAGACTTCGTAGCCTATTGGAATGAATCCTCAGAAAGCTTCTATGATTTATATAAAAAATCTCTAGATATATACTATCCGATTGCCGAGGCAAATCGTACTCCGAGTATACTTAATAATGATGTATATTCCGATTATAATATGACCTATAGCAATCTTCTAGAGATGGTAGAGAGTGCTTGCCCTTATTACTCTAATAATAAAAATTCGGTTGTTCTTATTGGTATCTATGGTAAAGGAAACGATGCAATGACAAAACGAAATGAGAACTTTGCCATCGTACCTTACCAGGGTAAATTCCAGGAGATACCCTTTACTACTGCAACTCACAGTTCATTCAAAGAATCCATAAAGAGAACCGAAGAAATGAATACTGGGTTCCCAGTAGTAGATGAAGCAGGTAATACATTGAACATCAAACAATACATTGATGCTCAACTCGAGGCAATCAGAAAAGAGTTTGCCGAATCCCTGAGTACTGCTAATCTCCCAATCGGTTCTATTATCCTCTGGGAAACCGATGTAATCCCTAAAGGATGGGCTGAATATACAAATGCTTCAGGTAGGATAGTAATAGGATATCAGGCCGGAGGTATTCAAATTGGTGATGAAACTATGTTGCAGAATGTGGGAGATTATTATACTCCTACTCAGGGTAACTTCCTTATCCAGATTAAGGGTGATGATTTGCCTAAGCATAGACATGCTCTTGGTGTATCTAAAGGTAAGCAGGATAATGCTAACAACTGGGAGAACGTTCGTCCTCAATCTTTCTTTAATAGAGAGACAGGTTTAAATGGTGACTTTGGTAGAGGAACTCCAACTAAAGGAATCCAGGATGGTGCTATTGTAGTGAGCTGGAATTTGCTTGGTGGAAGTTTCTTACAAGAGACTTCGGTAGAGACTCTGAATATCGAAAAATTGCCACCGACTATTACATTACGATATATCCAAAAAATATCATCCTAAGTAACTTCATTCCACTTCATAATATAGATTGAATTAGTTATTAGTATTTGACACTTTACAAATTGTGTTTGCATAGTTGATTTTGAAAATCTGTTGGGAAGGGACGTTGGGAAACGTCCCTTTTCTTTTGTGTTAATACTTAAGTTCTTCCTTAGCTCTATCTTCCCAGTATTGGATATCTTGTCTAAGTTCTGAGATATATCTCATAGAATCATTAGTCTTAGGCATTTCGAAAAACTCTATAAGCATTATGTTGGTAATTCGAGTACTATCTCCAAGCCTCTCTTTAATAAAAGGAGGGGGAGTTAATAATACCTCGAATAGGAGATAGGCATCGGGAGAAAGTTTATCCTTCATATACTTATACATCATATCAAGCATTTCTGATTTAGCTTTCTCTTGTTCACTATCATCCTCTAATTCTTTGTCATTATCAAACAAATCATCAAGCTTAAAGAGATTTTGATTATACTCTGCTTGTTCTCCGTATGCCGAACGAAGCAATTTGTTTTTGAATGTACTAAGTGATGCAAGGATTCTTGCTTTAAGATGTTCTTCAGTACATTCACCATAGTATTTGTTGAAAACAAATAACATCTTATCCCAGAAATAAGATTGGATAATATCCGGTGTAAGATTAAACCGTTTATAATCAATCTGTCGGGTAAGATTTCTGATTACTGGCTTACAGACTTTATAAAGTCTGTTGAATGTAGCTTCATCATATTCCTGCATAGGTTTTAATCTATGAAGCTCTGAGCCATTATTTCCTTTACTTTTTCCCATGTTCTTTTAAATATTCGTTATGCAAATATAAGTATTTTTTCTTATATAAAATAATAATATTAAATAATCTGGAGCTTAAGGTAGTGGATTAGTAGTTTCTAGATAGATGTCAACATGCTCAGAACTATCTCGGTACTATCAAAATCTATTAGTTTATATAATATTGCAATATAGATATGAAGAAATTTAAAGACAACATCAAGTTCAGTTTTTCTCCCGAGTTTCAATTCGAGATACTCAGGTTTGTTTTAAAAGATAAGGAAGGGGGATTAGTACTCAAAAGGATTAAATCCAATTACCTGGTTCTCATAGAACACTCCCTTATCTTCGAAGGTATATCAAAATATTTTAAGAAGCAAGGCAGAATGCCCTCCGAGAATATCTTAAAGGAAGTATTAAAAGAGTTACTAGAATCCAAAACCTATGTGGATTTGGTAACTAAGGATGATATACCTAATATCAATAAACTAATAAGTAATCTCTATCATATACCACTATCGGATTCTGATTACATAAAAGAAAAGATATATCAGTTCTCTACCTATGTTGAGATGAAGAACTTAAATGATTCTTTTGATTTGGATAACTTCGAACAATACGAAGAATATTCGAGGAAGATTGAAAAGGTACTTCAGAAAAGTAAACCTAAGAAAGAGGATGAACCCCTATATATGATTCGAGATATTACCGAGAGACAGTTTAGAAGGCAATCAGAACCTTCAGTATTACCATGCCCCTTTAGGCAATTGAATGATTTAACCAATGCAGGAGGTTATCCAGAACATTCGGTTAATGTGATATTGGATAAACCTAAAGCAAAGAAAACATTCTTCATGGTAAATCTTGCAAGAGGTTATCTTAGAATGAAGAAGTCTGTATTATATATTGATACAGAAAATGGTCAAGAACAAATTATGGACCGTTTCATTCAATCAAGTATTAATAAAACTAAGAAGGAATTATACTCGGGTGAATATGATAAACTTGAGGCAAAGCATTTAAGGAAACTTGCAAGGTTTGGAGTTGAATTAGTGGTTGAGCGTGTACCAGCAATGATTACTAATACCCTTTATATAAGGGAAAAGATAATTCAGCTTCGTAATCAAGGAATTGATATTAAAGTTCTTATGGTTGACTACGCTGGTAAGCTTGCATCAATAGCGGGTGATAGAGAAGATTTCGACCGTATATCGAATGTATATATCGATATTCAGAATCTAGCAGAAGAGATGGACTTAGATATCGTATGGACCGCTCATCATATTACCAGAGAGGGTAAGAAACATAGAACTACTAGATATGATGAGAATGATATATCTGGTTCTATTGCCATTGTTCGTAATGCCCATACAATAGTTGGTCTTAACTCTACTGAACAAGAAGAAAAAGATGATATACTTCGTTGTGAATTAGTAGTACAAAGAGATGGTTTACCTAGTGGTAGGGCATTATTCAAATGTGATGTTGAAAGGCAAAGATGTGTAGAGTTTACTAAAGAACAACGTAAACAGTACGATGAGATATATGGTGAGAAGCTCGAGGAATCTCTTAAGAAGAAAGGGAATCCCGATGCTAATGAAGAGAAGCGAGCTAAAACCAGTGGAGATATATAAACCTAAAATATAAAAGATTATGATTAAGAGATTAGAAGGAATTCAAAAAGGTCAGAAGGTTTACTTAGTACCTTCAGATTCAAGATGTACTCCACAATATGCAGAAGTATATTCAGTGGGTCCCAAGTATATCAAGTTAACTGGAGTTAATATAAGTTTAAGGGAGTTTTTCTCTGAAGATGGAAGATCTGCTAAATGGGGAGGATGGGAACTTTTCCTTTCAAAGGAATCCTATGAAGAACACAAAGAATTACTTTCACTTAGGTCACAGGTAGTTACTTTATTTGAGCAAATGGTACTGAAATGCGAAGACCTAGATAAATTACGTAGGCTAAAGAAAAGATATGCCCAATATGATGACCCATTACCATTTTAACCATGAGTAAGATCACTAATGAATTTAAAACCAAGCTCTACAATTATTTTATTAAGAGCTTGGGCGCTTATCAATATAAACACGGTTGGATGAAATTACCCGTATGCCCCTTCTGTCATAGGGAACATAAGATGGGAATTAATCTTTCTATGTACCGTACCAATTGTTTTAGATGCAATTATCATATGAATCCTGCTCAACTAGTAATGGATGTTGAAGGATTTGATACTTATGCCGAACTTTTAAAATTTCTAGATAATGGAAACTTTACAGACAAAGCTTTCTCAGAAGAGAAGGTTGAATTATCCGATGCTAAGCCCGTCTATCTTCCAGATGGGTTTAAACTCATTAATCAAGGAACATCACAAGTTGCAAGAAGCATTAGAAGTTACATGTCGAGCCGTGGGTTCACTATCGAAGAATTATCAAAACACGGTATCGGATATGTTGCCACTGAGGGACCTTTTTTTGGGTACCTCATCATACCCTATTATTATAAGGGCACGCTCAGGTATTACAATGCGAGAAATGTTATTGGACAGGGCCCAAGATACAATAATCCAAACAAAGATATTACCGGTTTGGGAAAACAGTTTATCATCTTTAATCATGACGCATTGGAGATGTATCGGTCGGTATTCATTTGCGAAGGAGCACTTAATGCTCTCACAATTGGGGATAGAGCAATTGCCACAATGGGCAAAGCTATTAGTCAGTACCAAGTCAATGAACTACTTAAATCCCAATGCCAAAGATATATTATCCTTTTAGACCCCGATGCCAGGTCTTATGCTGTTAATCTCGCACTTAAATTAGTAGCTTATAAAAAAGTCAAGGTAGTATTTCTTCCAGAGGGTTTTGATGTAAATGATTTGGGGAAGAAACAAACACTTAAGCTAGTATATCAAACAAGGTATCAAAGTTATCAAGAACTGATTCAAATCAGAAACTCTTTGGAGTAAGGAGTTCCTATTATATTATAAAATAATATATTTATGCGTGAACCATCTATCCATATAACTAAGTCTCAGTTTGAGGAAATATTAAATACCCTAGAGGTAGATAACTTCCCAGTTGAGGCTTTTTTTGTTATTGCTCGAAAGGAGGCAATAAATCATAGAGCAGTCTTAGTTTCTAATAATAAGAATACTAAGCGAGTTAATAACATTTTACTAGCATCTAAGGGGGATGCTGCCCTTGTTGCTGATATTTTATATGCAACTCGTATAAAGTTAAAGCATAGGGGAGTTCGTAAAATAAATGAAAGTAATTCTCGAGAATGGGCAAATTGTAAAAAGCTTGCAGAGATATGTAATACCTTTTGTGAGGATTTTAAACTTGATACCAGGGAAGGTTTTATCAAGTATATAGAGACTGGACTAAAAAGGATGACTGATTATAGGAATGTTATGCAAAGGTTAATATCTATGCAGGATAACATTACTAATCAAGTAGATGCCGAGATAGAATTGCAATATTCAGATTCAAAGCTTACTAAAGAGATACATGATTATTTCATAGGTAAGATTGCTAAGGCAACTGGTATTTATGAATCTTATGAAAACAAACCAGAGAAGTATGTACACTTTGCAAAGGTAGGAGAATTCCTAAAAGAAGAGGGTTGGGATTATAAGACATTCATTGATGCTCAGTTTGAATCTCTTGCATGGTGTAATGGATTACCAGATATTGCACAGATGTATACGGATAAAGCAATTGAAAGATACAATAAGTATTTATATAAGTATAAGAACAAAAAATCCCTGGAAGAGGAACCCGAAGTTGAAGGTTCTCTCTGGGAAAAAATTAATAATTAAAAAAGTAATATGAAAGGTTTACAATTTTTCGGAAACAGAGTGGAGGATGCAGCTAATGCTTTTATTGATGTCCTCAAGTATTCAGACCAATCAGTAACTTATCCAGATTTTAAGGATATCGACCCTTGGCCTGATGAGATAATTAATATGTTCTATGTGATTTGGAAGAATGCCAAATTTTCAGAACTAAGTGCAATTATTATGTATACCCAACAGTCTTCTAGATTCGAGGAGGTATCAGAATTGATGTTGGGTATTGGTTTGGTAGAGATGAGGCATCTTGATAAGATATCTGATTTCTTACAAAGGGCAGACCCATACGAGGATTACTCTACCATGAATATTAATCCTACAATTGAGATTGGTTCTACTTGGGAACAAGCTTTAAAGATTGCTTTGAATTCTGAGATAGAAACTATTGGTCACTACAAGAAAATCCAAAGAGCAATTGCTCAATACGAGGAACGTTCTGATTATAATGACGTGAATTATTTCCTTGAGAAATTGATTGCGGATGAGGAGCATCATATGAAACTTCTCAAGGAAGCAATGGGTATGGATAAAGCTACTAAAGGTGTAACTGTAATTATCAAATGAGTAAGCTAATTATTCAGAATGGAAATATGTGTGAACTTGACTTACCTCTTAAGTTCGCACAGAAACTTTATAATGAGTTTGCCATTCGACATCCAAATGCTTTCTACTTACGTACAAGGCAAAGAGGTATGCAGAATTGGGATGGTAAAATTCACTACATTACCAAGACTGGGCAATTTAAAATAGGTTTACTTCCCATGATATACGAAAAATGTATTGAGTATGGAATTAAACCTAAAGTTGTAGATATGCGACAACCTTTACCTAAAGTCAGTAAAGTTGTTACGAAAATAGGTAAGTATACTTTAAGACCGGAACAAGAGAAAGCTGTCAAGGCAATAATCAATAATACCATAGGAGGTAAACCTTTTCAGATTGGTGTTTTAGATTACACGGTTAATGCAGGTAAAACTCTTATCATGTCGTCTTTATATCTATCCTATAAGAAGCAGTTAAAGACTTTGCTAATAACTAATGACTCTGACTGGTTGAATCAAGCTAGAGAAGAATTCAAGCAATATCTCCCGGGAGAGAATATCACTTTCGTTCAAGGCAAAGTTTTAAATTGGAGTAACTTCACCATAGGTATGGTTCAATCTATTTCTCGTAATATGGGGTTTTATCAAAAGGAATTATCTCAGATTGATATGGTACTTATTGATGAAGCTGACCAAGGAGGTAGTAAGCAATATCAGAATGTGATTACTCGTCTCTTTAATACCAGAGTTCGTATTGGTTTATCTGGTACGATTTATATGAGTAAGCTTGCTAAGGATAAAGTTAAGAATATGAACCTACGTTGTTTCTTTGGTAATGTACTCGCTGAGTTCAAACTTAAGGATTCAATTCGAAAAGGTTATTCTACTAAGACCATCGTAAAGATGGTACCCGGTAAACCTTGGTATGGTAATTGGGAATCAGATTGTATATCCTATAAGGAAATATATGATGATACCATTACCGAAAATAAGATAGCAAGGAAGATGGCTTTAGCAAGATTAAAGTGGAATTTATCTTACGGCAGATATCCTGCACTCGTAGTTTGCAAGCATATTGCACATTGTGAAAATCTATATAAGTTCTTTAAAAAGAAACTGGGCGATGCCTATAATATTGCCTACGTGCATGTTAATACTCCCACTAAATTAAGACAACAAATAATGAAGGATTTTAGAGAGGAAAAGATTGATATCTTGGTATCAACTACCATCATTGCTCGAGGTAAAAACTTTCCTAAGCTTAGGTATTTATTAAACACTGCCAGTATGGATAGCCAAGAAAAATCTATTCAGTTCCTTGGTCGTTTGGTAAGAACCGATAAATCGAAAAAGAAAGTGTATCTCGATGACCTTCACTATCCAGGCAATTACTTAAATAGGCATGGTAAACATAGGAAGCAGTATTATAAGAGACAAGAACTAAAGGTAATATTGTTAGACAAGCTTTGGAAGAATCATCCTAACCATAGCCTTATTCAGAGTTAACTAGAAGTACTATGAGTAATTACTTTTCTCCGTAGGAGGAAATAATTACATCCTAATAAGCATACGGGCATTACATTAAATAATTACATTAAATATATTATAAACAATGAAAACACTAAGCCAAATATTAAAACTGGTGAGGGACTTTCTAAAAGGACCTGAACCTATTTACCCTAAGCATGTATTCAATTGTAGAGACCTTGCATGGATAAGTAATATATTATGTACCAAATTTTCACCGGACATATATGTTCATCACTTCTTCTTACATTTTAATTCTGGGTTGGTAGTCAAGATATATCAATACACTTATGCTGATGATTACTGCCCAGAACTGGAGAAAATTAGGAAACTATTTATTAATAACATCGGTTCTTCCTATGTCAGTATAGAATATCCATCTAAGACTGATGATGAAGATGAAGATGATTTATTAGAGAGTGAAATATACATTATGTCTAAAAACAAAAAAAAAATTGATTGATGGCTAAGAAAAAGAAACAACTCCCTGACTTATCAAATCAAGATATCCTTACTCCCATAGATGTAAGTACTCTGGGAACTAATGGAGACCCTTGCTTTGGTATTGGGTATGATTTATCAACTAAGGAGTGTAAATTATGCGGAGACTCAGAACTATGTGCATTCAAGATGTCCCAGAACTTGAACATTACAAGGAAAGAATTAGAACAGAAGAATCAATACAAAGATTTGGATGTATTAGAAGACACGGTTGGTATCAAGAAATACATCCGAGGCTTGATTCGGAAAGGGAAAGACAGAAAAGAAATTATTTCAAAGACAGTTGAGAAATTCGAAGTACCTAAGAAACGTATTAGAGAACTTTATAAAGAATGCAATGAGAAAAATTGACATGATATGGGCTATGTTTAAAGTATACTTTAACAACCCCAATTATTTAGTAAAGCAAAGCGATATACTTGCTAGTTTGTGTATGGAAGGTTCTATTGATGTATTAAGAATGTGTAATTCATTGGGAGTACATGTTTCCAGACCTGAGAAATTAACCTTTGGACAACTTTTACATAAATGTAATATAATATGAACAGATTTAGATTTATTAAAGTAAGAGACGTAAAATCTCCATCAAGAGGAAACGAAGGAGATGCAGGTTTAGATTTCTATATCCCTGAAGACTTAACTCTACAGGATTTAGTAAAGGCTAATTCTCAATTAATATTCCATTGTGAAATACCTGAACCTGGTAAAGTAACACTTGAATATAATTCAAATAATCAGGTACAAGTAATTTACATTTCCCCATTTACCAGAATACTTATCCCATCGGGTATCAAAGGTTTATTAGAACCAAGGTCTTCTATGCTGATGGCAGCAAACAAATCTGGTATATCAACTAAGAAAGGGCTTATCTATACTGCCGAGATAGTAGATTCTCCCTATACTGGAGAGATTCATATCGGTATATATAATACTTCTCATGAGTTTCAAATAATAGAAGCTGGAACCAAGTTAGTACAGTTTATTCATGTACCCATTTATCTTACAGAACCCGAAGAAGTAACTCATGAAAAATTCTACAATGATGCTCAGTATTGGGGAACAAGAGGTAACAAGGGATTCGGATCAACCAATTAATAATCATAATATATGGCAACTTTAGATGAACTAATGAACAGAATATCGGTATTAGAGAATCGATACTCAACTTTAAACCGTGTAGTGAACGGGCATACTACTGAGATGCATAATCTTGATACTAGATTAGATACTGCAGAATCTAAACTAAATAATCATGAGGAATGGATTAAAACTCTAGAAGTTAAAGTAGAAGATCACGAAAGGAGACTACAACTGATAGAGAATTCTCATATAAAGTATACAGTATCAAGAAAGGTAAAATATCCCAAGAAAGCAGATCAGGGATTCTATCTGTATCTTCCTGAAGATCTTACGATTGATATTCTCATGGAATACAATAACGGAGTAATCAAACAGAAATGGAACTGGTTGAATAGAATCTTCAATCCTCAGGGATTTGGTAAAGTATCATTCGACTTAGATAGAAACAGTGAGGGTCATCTTAAAACTATCGTTCTTGGTCAGAATACCAGGTTATTGATCCCAACTGGTATTCATATTGAAGAATTCACTCCAGTTAAGTCTGTACTGAAAGCTGCAAATGAAGAAACTAATTCTATCAACAGTGGTCTAGTATACGGTATAGAAGTACTTGGTCAAGTTCCAGGAGATGAAGTAGTGGTAAGTGTATTCAACCCAACTTCTGAGATTATTGGAATCGAAGCTGGAAGTGTATTAGTTCAAGTATTACATTTATTCTCTTATCATACAGTACCAGAAAAAGAATAATTACTATGGATATTTCTAATCTGAAAGAAAAAGCCCCTGAAATCAAACAGGGGCTTGAACTTGAGAATATATATGAGATTGGCTATCGTCAATTAGATTGTTATAAACCCTTAGAAAGGTTACCAGAATATCCCATGGATATTAACAGTACTAAAAATCAATCTCTTATGAAAACCCTTATATCTCAAGTAGTAGAGGAGTTAATGGAGGGTTATGAATCTACTTCTAATATAAATGATATTCTAGAAAACAAGGGATGGAATACCAATTTATATACCGACGTAGAAGAGATTCAGATAATCAACAATCTACAGAATGCTAATGAAGAACAAGCAGATGCAATAGGATTCTTCTTATCAGCTCTGATATATGCTAATATATTGCCAGAGGATATCTATAGTTGGGCAAACAAAGAACTGACTAAAGGGCAAAAGGCAGTAGAAAACTTAGAAGATGTAATGGCATTCGGTATTCATAGGATTTTAGAGATGGATGCCGTTAGTAGTATATTCAAAAATTTCAAGCTAATATCCGAAACAATTGAGGATAAAACTTCCGAGTATATAAAGGGATTCAAGGAAATGAGTCCAAATTTGCATACCGATGAGAAAAATATTTTGTTTCAGATAGTGTATGTTTTGAATCTTGCTAGAAATACTCTTAAGAATCGTACATGGAAACAGTCACCAGTAATAACTAAAGAACTAGAATTCCAGGATAGGCTGGTAGAGGCATTCTATTATTATATGGGATTCCTATCAATAATGGGATTTACTCCATTGGGTATATACGAGCTGTATTTCAAGAAAGAACGGTTGAATGAATGGAGAATCACTACACAATATTAATGAAAGGAGGTATTTGTGTCAGGTTGGAATAAACAATTAAAGGGCTTAGAGCTTAATACAGAAGAGCAAATCCATTCATTAGAATTTGCTACTTCACAAGAAGCATGGGAAAAGTTAAATGAAGGATTTCTAAGACTAGAACCATCTTTATTTGCAAAAGGTGCTACCGCAAACAGTGGAGTAGCTGTGGTATATAACGTATTTATAAAAATACGTAAAGCTTGGGTAGACCCAGACTTTGATTATGGTAGATGTTTCAATTATAAAGAGACTAAGTGGACAAGCTTACTGAACAATTACATTGATTTTAATAAGCTTGATTTATTGCGTAGTAAGCTGAGAGTACTAAAAACCAAGTATAATCAGAATTACAATGTTACTTATATGTTTAATAATCATCATGATAACGGTAAACAATGTTTAATTGCTGCTACATTCTCCAAACGATTTGGGGAAGACATACCTGTTATTACAATGGTAATCAGGGCATCCGAGATAACAAAAAGGTTAATCTTCGACTTCTTACTAATACAACGAATGGCGGAATATGTGTACGGACCAGAACAATCAGTACAAATCAATTTATTTGCCACTCAAATGTATGGGAATGTAGAAACACTTCTGATGTATCATACTCATAAACCTTTGAAGAAGGTATTAAAGGGAACTGATAAGGAAAATTCTTGGATAAAGAGGTTGAATGAGGTATTTGATAAATTTCAAAACGGTAAAGAGAAAGATTTCTCTAGTTTTAAGGTATTCTTTAGAAGTTTTAAAGTGCTTCGACCAGATTTATATAAGGAAACATATAAATCTATGAAAGCAAAGGAATTACTTCTTGAATATGAAGATATCGAATATCCCGAGAATGTAATCTCTTACTCTCAACGTAAAGCATATAAGAAGAAACTTTTAAAACAGAAGAAATGAGAATTTATAGCAGTAGTTATGAGTTAATGTCTGAAATGGGCAGAGAACTCAACAGTTATGGTCAAACTGTAAAACCAAAGACTTACCAGAATAAGAATATTGAAGGTAATGAAGATTTTGTAACTAAAGAGATCATTTGCCAACAATATTGCTTAACTTCTTTGCAAGATCCAACGTGGTTATTCTTCTATTCAAGGTCTAGGGAATGGGCAGATGCTGAGTTCCAAGAAAGGATTGATACCTCTGATATAATTAATCCAGGTAAAGCTTGGGAATTAAGAAAAGATTTATGGGAACAGTTCTTGGTAAATGGTAAATTTGATTATACCTATAATGAGAGAATCATCCATGTTATTAAACCATTGATAAGATTACTGAAGGACGATAATGACACTCGTAAAGCAGTATTACCAATATTCAATGGTGATATGGACGGATTAGATACCGATTGGTATGATGGTAGTAGACGTATACCCTGCTCTATGTATTATGACTTCCTTATCCGTCAGAATGGTAAAGGAGAAAAGGTATTACACATTTGCTATCACCAAAGAAGTTCGGACTTTGTTACTCACTTTGGTAATGATGTATACCTTGCATGGAGACTAATGGAATATGTAGCTAAAGAGGTTGGAGTAAAACCAGGTTATTTGTATCACACCATAGACTCATTACATACTTATCAAAAAGACTGGGATAAGTTAGCCAGTTCTCTAAGAGTATTTGAGGATACTATCAGATAATACATGCTTTATTTCTATTTTGTTTTGATGTCATTTTCGCAAAATGATTTAAAGTAACTCATATCGGGTTTAAGGAAGTAGGTCTGGGAAGATATACTTCCTTATTTTATTTAAAAACTTCTAGTATGGAAACGAAATATAAGATTATAACCAATAAACAAGAGCTAAAGAAACTTATCCAATGCTGTAAGCAAACTGGTTATGCTTCTGTAGACTTTGAAACAAATGCAGAACCTCTTTATAACAAAAGCTTTAAACCTACCATACTATCAGTTACTTTTCAACCAGGTTTTGGATGTTCTATACCATTAGATCATCTTGAAACTAAAAAGTATACTTCTAAGGGATGGAACTGGAAAAAGATGCTTCGTAAATTTGGTGAAGAAGTAATTGAAAATCCAAATGTAGTTAAGGTTGCTTGGAATTATAAATTTGATGATCAGATATTTCAGAAGTATAATATCTATTATCGAGGAGTATGTTTGGATGGTATGCTTGCTAAATATCTCTTGAATGAAGAAAAACCCAATGACTTGAAGTCTATGGTAAGAAGGTATTTACCAGAATACGGAGATTATGAAAAGCAAGATAAATTCGATAAGATTCCATGGGATAAAAAAGAAATGGAACCTCTTTGCCACTATGGATGTCAAGATACTGATTATACTCTTAGATTAATGCTTTTCTTCGAAAAGAAGCTAATTGACTTGGGATTATATAATACTTACCGTAATTTAATCATGACTGCTTCTAGGGTATTAACTTCTGTAGAAAAGAATGGTTTATATGTAGATAGGGCATTCAACCAAGAATTGTTAGATTCCTACTTACCAAAGATAGAAGCAGCTAAGGAAGCAATATATAATTTGCCTAAAGTAAAGAAGTTTACTAAACTATATAATCAATCCAAGATTGAAAAATACATTGCTAAATTAGAGGAAGAGATAGAAAATTTAGACCCTAGAGTAGATAAGAGAAAGATACAATCTAGGGAACAAAAGATTGCTAATATACAAGCAGGAGTTTTTACTACGAAAAAGGAATTAGAGTTAATTAGACCTGTAAGTTTAGGTAGTTCAGTAGATTTACCTCAATTAATGTATTCAGAGGAAGGATTTAATTTTGAGGTAATCAAAAAGAATGATTCTGGTAAACCAAGTACTGATGAAGAAACTCTTACTAACTTAAGATTAACTGTCAAAAAACCTGATTCACCAAAGGCAGTATTCTTGGATAGTTTATTAGAGTTGAGAGGTTTAGAGAAAATGTATAAAACCTATATTGAAGGTTGGCATGAGAAAACCCAAGATGATGATAGATTACATGGAAGATTCCTTATTCATGGAACTACTTCAGGAAGGTTATCTTCAGCAGAACCAAATGCTCAACAAATACCTAAGACTTCAGTAGACCCAAATATAAAAAAGCAATTAGTTGCTCCAAAAGGAACTCTATATATTGCTAGTGACTTTAGTCAAGCAGAGTTAAGAATCATGGCTCACTTATCTGGAGATGAAACTTATCTGAATGCTTTTAACTCTGGTCAGGACCCTCACTTGGCAATTGCTGCTACCAAATATCATGTTCCTTATGAAGAAGCTTTAAAAATATATGAGGATGAAAATCACCCAGATCATAAGATATGGAAGGTAAGGAGAAAGCAAGCTAAACAGATTGCATTTGGACTTATTTATGGAATTGGTGCTAAATTACTAGCAGTAAAATTATCTGACCCAAAATCTGGTATCATAGTTACACCAGAAGAAGCACAAAAGGAAATGGATATATTCTTTGGTCAACATCCCAAGTTAAAAACCTTCTTAAAGAAACAAGAGAAGTTCCTTAGAAAGAATGGGTACTTAGTTTCTTTATTTGGTAGAAAACGAAGATTACCCCAAATCTATTCTTCAGATAGAGGAGAAGAAGCTTATGCTTTACGATTAGCATTAAATTTCCCTTGTCAATCTGCAGCTTCTGATATGTGCTTATTTGGTAGTATTTTAATATATTACCTAATGAGACAAGGAAAATTACCTCCTACAAAATCAGTATGCTTAGTCCATGATGCTAATTATCAAATCACTAAACCAGAAAACATAAACACATGGAGTATTTATGAGATGTGGCAAATTTATCGAAACCCATTAACTAAACCCTATTTTGGTTTTCAGATAGATGATCTAGATATGGAAATGGACTTTGTTATAGGTAGATCGATGGCAGAAGAACTACCTTTTATTCCTGGATATGATTATAGAAAAATGCTCGAACCCGATTTTTCAGTAGAAGAGTACATGGAAGAGCATAAGAAATATAAGCATATAAAGATAAAAGATTACCCTAAAATATTCAAGAAGGAGATAAAGCAGTATGAAAAAGATTTTGAACGGACCCACGATATGGCGAGCTAAATGCCCAGTATGTGATTGCGAATTTGAATACGATGCTTGTGAAATACGTAGTGAATTTTTAGAATCTCCTACGGATTATGAGATTATACGAGTAGTAGAATGCCCAAGCTGTAAATTTAAGATAAATCATAAAGAAAATCCAAAATCACCTACAAAAGTGAAGAAAGAGGATACTATGTCCACATAAATAAAATAAATTTATGAAACTATGGCAACAAATGAGGAATATCAAAATGCGAGTAAATTAACTGCCCTTACCTATATGATTGCAGGATGTTTGGGTTATTCTATCGAAAATTTACTTAAGTATTTAGATGTGGTTAATCTAAGGTTGAGTGGACAAGAAAAAATGTTACTTAATCGATTAAAGACTCAGTTATCTCAAGTACAAACTAATCTTACTACTTTAGAGGGATTGGCTTTTAAAGTGATGGCTACAGATGATGATGGTAAACTTGCTTATGAAGATGCCACCCATATTTATTGGGCTGCCTTTTTAGCATTACTCGATAGAGGTGGTACTGATAACTTATGCGACTTAAGATTAATGGCTTTGGTAGATAAGATAAGCATCTATAAATCTCTTCTTAATTTGCCAGGTATGAAACTCTCTTATCAAATGGCTTTTGCTCAAGTAACTAAAGCAATAAGTAAGGGGGAATTTAGTAAGGAAGACTTTAAAAACCTATTAGAAGTTTATGAAGACGGAACTGAAAAAACTAAAGGTTAAATTTGAGGGTAGGACCCTAGAAATTGATATTCAAAAAGAATTGTCTATCAATGAGAATATCATTAATTCTCAGCTACGAGAATCCCCTTCTAGTTATTATATTCTTTGTTCTCTTAGAGATAAGTATATAAAGGAAAGAGATTTACTAGCAAGGGAAAAAGAAGAAGCTTATTCGAATGCCTGGTTATATTATAAGGATGCCAATGAAAGATGGAATAACGAATATGTATCTCATAAGGCAAACCTTAACAAGAAATACTCTTCTATCAATGAAAGGTATTTAAAAGCCGTAGAAAAAGCAAATAAGTTCATAACTATCTGTAAATGTTATGAGTCACGCGAAAATATATTAAGAACTATTAATGCGAACCTAAGAAAGGGTTAACCCATTGAACTATAAACAATTACTAACTTTTAAAAACAGTATTAGAATATGAATTATTCAATGACATTTATCTCACCTCTTGTAGCTGAGAAATTTAATCAAGAATTACCCGGATGCCCAACAGAAAACCGGGTACTTATTTTATCTCCAAAGGAGGTAAATCAAACTAAATCCGGTTTGATTATCCCTGAACAAGTAAAAGAGGGAGTTCCTCGTAAAGGGGTTGTAGTAAAGAGTGGGGAAATTACCGAAGAATACAAAACCTACCGAGAATTGGTTGCTGTAGGTAGAATAGTTACCTATGGTTTGTATGCAGGTAAAGAACTTGAATTCGAAACGGACAAACTATCTCCTGCTCTCAAACAACTTTTAGAGAAAAATGTTCTTACCGTATTGAGTATGAACGAAGTAGTCTATTCAGAACCGAATAATTAAAACTAATCATTATGATAAAAGACAAGAAGAAAAAGAAAGTTTCATCAGAGGGACTTTCTACAAAAGAAAAGATGCTAGCTAGAAAGAAACAGCTAGAATCCAAGGGAAATGGTAATGGGTTAGTATATCCAAAAGAGGGAACTCTGAGGATGAGAATTAAATCTCCGGGTGATGACCAAGAATTGGGCATCGAAATTATTCAATTCTACCTGGGTGGCAATTTGGGAGGAGTTATATCTCCGGCTACTTTTGATGAACCTTGCCCATTCATGGAGAAGTATCAAGAATTGAAAAACTCTAAGGATGAAGACGACAAGGAACTTGCCAAGAACCTGGTACCAAGAAGAAGATATGTTATCGGTGGTATCATTTACTCAGATGAAAAGGGTAGTAAGGTAGATTATGAAGGCAAAGATAAGGGAGTTTTAGTTCCTCGCTCAGTATACCAGGATATCATTGACCTATACCTTGATGAAGATGAGGCAGGTGATATGACAGATCCAAAAACTGGATATGATATTAAGATAATACGTTCAGGGTCTGGTAAACTAGACACCACTTATTCTGCTCGTGCTTGCAAACCAACTAAGTTGGACAAGAAATATCAAGGTACAATTGACCTTGAGGGTATAGTTCGTTCTCAAATCAAATCCTATGATGAGTTGGAAGATTTGCTTTCACAGTATCTAAATGAAGACCGTGGGGATGACGATGAGGATGATAAACCCAAGAAGAAAAAGAAAAATGGAGTTCACAAAGACCATTACATGGAAGACGATGAACCCAAGAAAAAGAAAAGAAAATACAAATCGGATATTTAAGGGTTAGTAATATGGTTTCATTCGAAGGTGGTAATTAGATTCGTTCTGTTATCACCTTCTTTAGTTTAAATACATTACATTATGGCAAAGAAATCGAAAGTGGGTTTAAAGGTACCAACAAAAAATGAGATATTAAAGAAATATGGGGGCATGATGAGATTGGCTTCAGAAGTAACTGATACCGATTTATATATACCCTCTACTTTCTTTGCTTTGAACTACTTATTCGGTAAGGGTATTCCTTATGGTAAAATTGTAGAGATTGCTGGAGAAGAATCATCTGGTAAATCCTTGGTAGCTTATAACTTTGCTTATGCTACTCAACAACTTGGAGGTCATGTGATATGGGTAGATGCTGAACAATCCTGGATGAATTCATGGGCTGAAATCAATGGAGTAGACCCTGCAAGAGTAACTATTGTTAATGATACCCGTATTGAATATATTGCAGACGTAGTAGCAGACTTAGCAATTTATTTACGTTCTCAATTAACTCACAATGAACCGATACTCTTAGTAATCGATTCCATTGCAGCTACTGACTGTACTGATAATATAGATGCTAAGATGGTTGATGGTAAGGCAGAGATGGGAGGTAGAGCAAAGGCTCTTTATAAATACTTCCGTATCAGAAGTGAATTATTCTACAAACTGGGAGTATCTCAGATATATATTAACCAATTAAGAACTGCTTTGAATGTCGGATTTGGAAAAGATAACACAACAACTACAGGAGGTGCAGCACTTAAGTTCTACGCTTCAATCAGAGCTGCTTTCTATTCAGGAAGGTCTGTTACCATTAAACAAAATGGGAAAGAAAGGAAAGCTGGTAAATTGGTCACAATCCGACTTATTAAAAATAAGGTCGCTCCTCCTAGACCTACAATTAGTAAATGCCCAGTATATTTCAACCCTAAATTCCATGAGGTTGGATTTGATAGATGCTATGCTTTAGAAGATGTATTGGTAGATACCGATGTAATCGAAAAAACTACTGGTGGGTATAAATTGAAAGGGAAAACTCTTGCAAGAGGAGAAGAGAAATTCCAAAAGCTTCTGGAAGAAGACGATGAACTTCGTAGAAAACTTTTACGGAAAGCCGGAGTAAATACCATAGGTACTACTAAAAAGCAACTGGAGAAAATAGAAACAAATCTATTCCCAGTCGATGGTGTAGAATATGAAAACTATTCAGATTCAGAAGAGGAGGAGGAAGACGATGAATAAGAAAACAATATTACTGATTGATGGGGAAAATATCCTCCATCAATCCTTCCATAAGTTCGAAAAACTTAAATCTACTGATGGAAAACCCAGTGGAGCAATATTTGGATTTTTTAAATCCCTGCATATGTATCTTACGAGGTTTGAACCGGATGAGGTTTATATTTCATTCGATAATGGTCATTCACCAGTAAGGACGAAGTTATTGCCCAATTACAAGGGGCATCGAAAAAATATATCAATAGATTATGAGTCATTGCAAAAGCAAAAGGCAATCATAATGAAAATGCTGGGTATGCTAAGAATTAATTATATCTTCGATAAAAAGAAATCTACAGTATATGAAGGAGATGACTTCTTAGCATATCTTGCAATTAAAAAATTCCAATCCGAGAAAATGATACTTATATCATCGGATAAAGACTTTAACCAGTTGCTATCAAATAACCTGAGGATATATAATCCCAGAAAAGATGAGATGATAAGAATGGATAATTGCAAAGAATTATTCGGATATCATTCTCATGAAACGGTAGAGTACCTTGCAATGGTTGGAGATACTTCCGATGATATACCAGGGTTCCCGGGTATAGGCCCAGTAAAAGCAAGGAAAATCCTTGATGAAGGTAGAATTGAGAAGTTTATTGCCCAGAGTAAGAACAAAGAATATCTTCAAATATGGAAAAGGAATGAACAGTTAATCGACCTCTTCTGGTTTGTAAGACATAACCCATTAGAGAAATTACCAATTAAGTCAAAGAAGAAGTTTAAGTATGAGAAATTCAAAGAGCTTTGTATCGAATACTCTTTAGCATCATTTTTGACAAATGAATTTATAAAACCATTTAAAGCATTACATCATGAGTAAGAGAATTATGTTTGTAGGTCCCTCAGGTATAGGGAAAACTACTTTAGCTAAGTATGTAGCTAAGAGAGAAGATCTACCTTTTATTTCTGGTAGTATGTCAGATTTATTACCTGCTACTAAAGGGGTATCACATAATGAAATATTATCCCTCGGTTCGGAGGCAATGTATAAAGCAGATTTTCAACTTCTGAACAAAAGAAATAGGTTATTCAAGGATAGAGAATACTTCGTAACTGATAGGAGTTATGCAGATTTGGCTGCTTATTTTTGGTATAAGCAATCAAGAACTTTACCAGAATGTGAAATGGAACATTTTTTCTGTCAATGTAAGACTTTAATGGAAGATCAATGTGATGTAGCAATCTTCTTACCATTAAATCTAGATACTTATAAGCATTGGTCAATGGAAGATAATGGTAAGAGAATACTTAACAGATTCTTCCAAGTTCAGATATCATCTCTTATGGGGGAATTGCTTGCAAATTGGGAAATACCCACTATTTGTATATCTGAGCTCGATTTAGGTATGAGAACGGAACAAATCAATTACCATTTAGATAGGATATGGGGAAAGAAGTAATGATTGATAATATAAAAGGCTTTCCCGGGTATCACATTACCCGGGATGGTTTGTTATATAGTAGGTATGACAAAAAGGGTAGATTAACAGATGAATATCATCAAAATAAAATATACACTCGCTCTAATGGGTATCAACAAGCCGTATTAAAAATCCGTAAATTAAACCTATTAAGAAGAGCTTATATCCATAGGTTAGTAGCTGAAGCTTATATATCTAATCCTTTAAATAAGCCATGTGTATGTCATAGGGATAATATAAGAATTCATAATTGGGTAGATAATCTCTATTGGGGTACATATTCTGAAAATACAGAACAAGCTTCTAAAGATGGTAATCTAAATGGCCCACTTAAGAAACTAAGATTTATCGTATTTTCAGACCTCCATTTACACTCTTGGGGAAAATATGAAACTAGACTTAATACTGCTATTAAGGTGTTAAGGATTATATCCGATGAATGTATGAAGTATCAGGTTCCTGCTTTATTTTGTGGTGATTTATTACATGAGTCAAATAGAATTTCTAGTGAACTAGCAGAAATTCTACATGATGAATTTAAGAAGCTTGATGAAAAAGACTGGATTATGTATAATATATCCGGAAATCATACACTAAACCGAATTAACCGAATAGATAAACCCTCTTTTTCTTGGGATATCTTTTTTTCTGGGATATATAGGTTTTTGAAAAATATAGACCTAAAAAGGGTTCATATAGGTAATACCTATATATATGGAGTTCCCTATATTGATAATAACATTGGCTTATCCGAATATCTTAATAAGATTAAGTTAGTAGGAGATAAGAAAAGATGTAAGCATATACTTATGCTTCATACTGACTATCCAGGAGCAAAAGATACTGATGGCAGGGAAATAAACTCAGTAGAAAATCTCAATGTAAATACTCTGAATAAATTTGATTTAGTATTATGTGGGCATATACACAAACCCCAAAGACTTTCAAAGAAAGTATATATGATAGGAGCCCCTTATCAACAAAGAAGGACAGATAAAAATTGTAAACTTGGATATTGGAAACTTTATTCAGACCTATCCATGGAATTTGTAGAATTAAAAAGGTTTCCGAAATTTATCGATGTAGAAAGGGAAGAGGATATTAAGGATGATGGTAATTATTATACGGTAATTCCCCAAAAAGCTAGTACTCCAGTTAATAATAAACATAAGATTACTAAGCAACTTTCTAAGAAGTCTCTAGCAAAGAGATACCTAAGAGAGAAAGGTATTAAAGATGAGGTTAAAACTAATCTATTAATTGAAACACTTAAAAAGGCTGAATCATGTTAACGTTCTTAAACTTAGAGGCAGAAGGATTTTGTTCAATAGAATCCTTACACCTACAATTAAACCCAACTTGTACCATACTAATCAAAGCTCCGAATGGCAAAGGTAAAGCACAACCTTTAGAAGAACCAGTTTTAACCGCTAATGGTTGGAAAAAGATGGGGGAATTAACTCTTAATGATAAAGTAATTAACCCAGTTACAGGTAAACCCATCAAGCTATTGGGTATTTATGATAGAGGTCTATTAGATACTTACAAAATAACCTTTTCTGATGGCTCATGTACTGAATGTGCTGGAGACCATTTATGGTCAGTATTCAAATCGGGTAAAGCTAAAGACAGACTAAGAACCTTAGATACCGAGACTTTACTAAAGGATTATAAGGTTGAGAATAAAACTGCTTCTGGTACTTTCAAGTATAGGTACTCAACCCCATTAACCGTACCAATTGAGGGTAATTATACTAAATTACCAATACACCCCTACGTATTAGGGTTTATATTAGGCGATGGTTGTATTTCCGGTAATAGGCCTACAGTTAGAGTATCTACCAATAGAGAGGATTGGCCAGAGATAGTTGATAGGTTAAGGTCATATTTGCCAGACCCAAACCTGGTTCATGAAGGTACAGAGGTAAGAGGGGCTAAACATTTTAGGATTCATGGTTTAGGTAAAGAACTCAAGGATTTAGGATTAATTGGTTGTAAGTCTAAAGATAAGTTTATACCAGAGTTATATTTGAAATCATCAATCGAGAATCGTAGATTATTATTAGCTGGTTTATTAGATACTGATGGATGTGTTGGTTCCAAAAAGAAAATCTCAAAGGTTTCTACGTATTCATCTAAGAGTGAGCACTTAAGAGATGGTATTAGCTATTTGGTAAGATCCCTTGGAGGCCTATCTACTAAAAATGAAAGTACCCGGTTTAAGTATGGTAGGTATACTACTTCATATGTGTGTTCAATACGACTAACCTTTAACCCTTTTCTAAGGAAATATAAAACTAAATCCTATGGTGAGTTTACCAGGAGAAATAGAATGGTAAATACCATAAGAAATATTGAATATATAGGGAAAAAGGTATGTAGGTGCATTAAAGTAGATTCTTCAGAAGGCCTATATATTACCAGAGATTTTATAGTTACCCATAATTCAACTATTCTCTCTGCCTTGGTATGGGCAATATATGGGAAAAACCTAAAGGGTGTTTCTGAGGTAAATACTTGGAAGCAAGTAAGGCCTAAAGATTACAAGGGTACTAAGGTACAAGTATATTTTCAGAAAGATTCTCATACATATAAGATAGTTAGATGTCAAAAGTATGATGAAGTACTTGAGGATGGTGCTAAAGGTAAAGACAGACTTATCTTCATGAAAGATGGGGATATAGTTGACATCAAAGGTAAGGGTAAGATACAAGATTTTATAAACCGAGAGATAGGTTTATCATATACTCTGTTTATGAACTCAATCATGTTTGGTCAGGGTATAAAAAGACTCATACAAGAATCTAATTCTGATAAGAAAAAGATATTCGAAGAAGTATTTGACTTAGAGTTCTTAAACCTTGCTAAAGGCATTGCATTACAAGATAAAAATAACTTGATATCTCAAATAAATGAGGTAGAGCATGAGTCTCAAATGCTTAAGAAAGAATTGGAGGCTAACAAGGAAGCTTACTTCGATATGAGAGATAGAGAAAAATCCTTCAAGCAAAAAATCAAAGAAGAAAGAAGAGAGTTAAAGCAAGATAGGGAAAAGCTAACTAAGTTACTGATTGAAAAACAAAAACAAATTAAGGATGAAGTAGATGCTTCGCTTCAGATAAAGATTAAAAAACAAAATGAACTAATCCTTGATTTGAGGAGTAAGATAAAAGATGCAAAGAATTTATCGAATGTACCTCTTAAGAAAGTAATCAAAGAATTGGTAATACAGTTAGAAGCCGGTCACTACAAACGTGCGTTACGTGATGCTAAATCAATATATAAAGCGTTTTCTGACCTTGACAAATATGATAAAGAGTATCAAGAGGCTTTAGAGAGGTTGGAAGAACTTAGTAGTGTAAATGATAGGTATAAGGAATTAAAATCAGACTGTGATGATATTGCTTCTGATATTGCTTCTATTGACGAAGACCTGGCTAAGCTCAAACAGGAAAAGCTTAAGGTCATGTCTCCCAAGTATAAACAAAAACTTAAGGAGATTAGGAAAAACTTACGGAAGGTTGATGAAGACTTTCACAATAAAGAGTTAGAGTTAGAGAATTATAACTGGTTAATTAATGACCCTCTTGGTAATAATGGGATTAAGGCCTATCTCTTCGATTCATCTCTTGAATTCCTTAATAGAACTCTGGACAAGTATTCAGAGGTACTTGGGTTTAGAATAGAGTTCAATATAGACCTGGGAACTGCAAGAAAAGATTTTGTTACTCTAATAGAAAGGGATGGGATGATTATGGATTATGATGAACTTTCGGGAGGTGAAAAACAATTATGTAATGTAGCAATGGCTTTTGCCATGAATGAATCTCTCACAGCATCTAAAGGTATTAATATTGCATTCCTTGATGAGGTATTCGAATCTTTAAGTTCAGATAACGTAGAAGTAGTTACATCATTGATACGTCACATATTCAAAGAGAAAACTTTATTCTTGATAACCCACTTGGATTCACTTCCTCTAGGTAATACTAAAATCCTGCAAGTGGAAAAGACCCAAGGCCTGAGTAAGTACCAATTACTATAATGGTATATAAAATACAATACACCATTATATCATGAACTCTAAGAATAAAGGAAGTCGATTCGAAAGAAAGATAGGGGCTTGGTTTACAAAATGGACCGGGTACAAATTTGAAAGAAACAGAGCCGGGAGTGGAGCTTGGCATTCAAACAAGGACTCCACTTCTGATTTAACCTGTACTGATGAAAGGCATGCTCATAGATGTAAGATATCTGTTGAGTGTAAAAATTACAAAGAAATTAAATTTGAACATCTACTCTTAGGTAATAAGGGATGCGATATACTCAAATTCTGGGAACAAGCTTCTAAGGATGCAAAGAGAGGTAATAAAGTACCAATCCTTTGTATGAGATATAACTCTATGCCTGCAGAGGAATTCTTTTTCGTTGTAGGTATAAAGCTGGGAGATTTAATTGCCCAATATGTTGATAGGGTAATGTATATACAAGTACCTGGAAATACTCTTATGGTATTTATGGCTAGTGAAGTATTAAGAACTCCCTATAAGTTAATCCATAAGCAAGCAAAATTAATTCTTAAAAACTCCTAAGCCATGAAGAAACGTACCCCATATTCGTATTGCATCTTTTATATCGAAAGAAAGTACTCCGATAGGATTAATCAGGAACTCAAAGAAAAGGGGTATGACCAACTTAAGGCGATTATCCCTACAGTAAGTGTATTGAAGAAAACCATAAAAGGTAAGATGGTATTTGAGGAAGTACCCATATTATTCAACTACGGTTTTATGAAGATGCCTACTGAACTTGCATTCTCTAGACCATTTCTCAATAAGTTACGAAGAAACATATCGGGTATTAGAACCTGGTTGAGAAATACAGAGACAATGCACCAAAGGAAAAAGAAGGTTAGAATCGATAACGGTGAGGACTTTGATGATTTTTCATTGGTAGCTACTGCAAGTAGAAAGGAAGTGAGGAGATTTAAGAGACTAGCAAAAGAGAACAAAAGGTTTTCAGTTGAAGATTTAGTCAAAGTAAATCCTGGGGATTACTTAGTACTACGTGGCTACCCCTATGAGGGGATAGATGCTACGGTATTAGAGGTTGACCATTTATGTAAAAGGGTAAAAGTACTTATCTATCCAGAAATGGGAAGGATGGAAGTATGGTTACCTTTTGATAATGTAATCTACAGTGTTTATTATAACCATGACCCAGATAAGCTTTATGCTAATCAGGGAGATTTTGACCCAAATCAGATTACCGGTGAAGCGATAGATAATTTAATTAACTTTAGACGATAGTGTTATGAATGAAGCTCAAAAGAAAGCATGGAGTTGTTTAATAGACAAGGAACAACAATCTTTATTCCTTCAACTATCAGAAAGTAAGTCTTCATGGGAAGCTGGTGAAATTTTAAAGTTGTCTCATTACAAGTATCTTGAAATCCGAGAAAGGTCTGAGAAATTCTTTAGGCTATTCTCGGATTTTTTTGAGAAATATACTTCTATCTTTCGACCAGACTGTCCTTGTGAAAGAAACTTTCAAGATTATATGGAAGGATGTTTAGAGAAACGGTTAAAAAGGAAAGAGGCAAGTCTATATACCGGAGACTCTGCTCAGTTACTCCCGAAGGTAAGTACCAAAAACATCGAGAGGAATATGAAGAGACTAAAGGAATCGGAAGATGAATGGGATAAGGATACTCTAAGATTAATTCTTGAATTTGATAGATGGAATAATTTTAGAATACTACCAAGAATGCTACAACAGCCTTCTGCGTTTAAAAGGCGTTCGAATAAAAAGGACAAGATATACATCAAATATTTACTAAATAGGGTACCTGATTGGATGCACACTAAACTCAGAGAAAGGTTTAGGTATAAGGTAAAACCTGGCAAAAAGAAATATTGGGTAGCCTTAATATCCGAAGAACTATACACGGATGGTTACTTATTATTGCCAGTAAGGCCATTGCAAGAGGTAATCGATGAATTTAGTAGATTTTATATGTATGTGTTTGAAACCAAGGATGATGCCGATACTTTTGGTTTCATGGTATCTAAGTTTATGATTAAAACAGAGTCTGTAAAACTGGGACAAAAATTCTGGCCTGAGTACAGATGCTGTGTGGAAAAAGCATTGAACTATAATTCTGTGAATAACATAGAATTCAATATCAAGAAGTTGGATATGGCCTATAATATCCACACACATAAAAAACCGAAGAAACCTAAGTCCACTGCCGTAGAACGAGCAAAAACCTCGGATTTTTATAAAAATAAGTAAGAAAGTATTTTTATATAAAATATTAGTTTTATATTTGCATACAATTTAATGAATACTTAAAAATATTATAGATATGGCAAAAAAGAAAAGAAAAGACCTGAAAGCTCCATCCAAAGAGAAATCCAATTTTCTCGGAGCATCCGGGAGAAACATGACTTACAAGGATTTGAAAAGGAAAGCCATTATATTGGGTATGCCTTTTCCAGATGCCTGCTCTGCTGGAGTATTTGATTTATTACATTACATTCAAAGTTCAGAAGAGAGACCAGATAAATCCCTAATTGATAAGTATGATGATTGGATGGATAAACAATTGGAAACGACTGGTTATTCAAAAGATGACCCACTAAGGAATTCACGATTAAGGCTTGGGTTTCTCGGAGAAGAAGGGGAAAACGGGCAAAGAAGAACTAAACGGGTTCCCGGGATAAAGAAACCAAGAGAGAAAAAGCCCCCAAGAGAAAGGGATGAATTTAATCTCATCAAGGGTACTAAGAAATCCTATGTATGGGAATTAACTGCAAAGGGATTTGATATCGATAGAATTATTCGAAGGATGAAAAAGAAGTTCCCTGAAGCAAACGAGAAATCTATTAATCTTTGGTATAGAATGGCAAAGAGGAATATCAATGGTAAAGCTAAAGGAAAGTAATATTGGACCAATTCTTCCAGATAGATATTATATATGGACATGGCGACCAGATACAACCAATAAGATTATCACCGAGAAGAAATTATATCGGAAACATCTAACGGGTATTCCATATTTTACTAGACACCACGTAAAAGTTACCCTGGTTTATCTATATGGAGTAGATGTCCTACAATATATTCATATTATATCTGGAAGGAAACTCTTGCAACAAGGTATTAGAGAATTATCCGATATGAATGGTAAACTCTTAAAAAGGGGAGCTACTAAATTCTGGTTTAAGGGTAAATTCGTTAAGGCAAAGAAATTCATAATACCCGATGAATATAAGATTGATAAACACAGACGAAGAAGATTTATGGTTCAAATGCACCGGGTCTTTAAGTCAAAAGGAAAAAAGGCATTCGATGAAAGATACTCAATCAAACTCTATGGACAACGGCAAGGCATATCTCCCGCCTATACGAAGCAGAAGAGATTACAAATCTATTCTTCTATCTTACAGGATTTACGAGAGACTGAGTCAAGAGGAGAAGGTTAAATTCAACCTATTATTCCTACAGTACCCACCGTTGGTAAGTTCATTGGCTTTATATCTGAGAAAGAAAATGAACATCCCAATACAAAAGGTACTATTTATCAAAGCACAAAGGGATATGCTTGAAATATTCGATGAGGCATCACTTAAATTTTTAGGGTATTTGCCTAAAGAAAGGTTTATTAAGAAGTCTCTATTATTTCAAGGGTTTGTTCCATTAGAGAGTATTAAACTTAGAAGGTCTTATGCTTATATAATGACAAATAGGATGATAGAAAATAAAATATGGGTCTACCCAATTCGATTATCCGATAACTATAAAACAATGATAAAAGGGAAATACAAATCCTATACCGAAGTATTTGGGAAGGTGGGTATTCCTGGGATAACTAAAATTAAATATAGCAATGAATAATAACGAAGGTTTTAAAATCACAGCACATCAACCAGCAAACTCATTTGCAGGTAAGAAGTTTAAGATAGTCACTTATCAAGGTGACAAGGAACTTGCCTCTCAGGCAATAACAATTGAATCTCAATTAGAATTAAAGACAACTCTAGATGAGATAAAACAATTCAATATTGCTCAGGAGGAATTAGTAAAATCTGGGTATACTCAGAAATCTCTACTGGTAAAGAAACTTATAACAGAGTGATATAAATAAATTATTAACCAACTTAAACATTACGAAAATGGCTAAGAAGAAAAAAGAAGTGGAACTGAAAGAAGTTTCTAGAACAGAAATCAATGATGCAATCATCATTAAGTACGAAGACGGCTCAGTAAAGATTATCCCTGCTCCTATCATGCTTTCTGCCGAAGAAGCAGAAGACCTTTTTGGTTCTGAATCCAATGATGATGATGATGATGATTCCGAAGAAGAAGAAGAAGAGGAAGAATCAGACGATGATGATGATGATTCCGAAGAGGAAGAATCAGACGATGATGA